>Ga0157370_10000371_pt1 | contig 56531 bp, 61 predicted proteins | sample C35metaG_FD_113463 | JGI IMG/M metagenome (GOLD analysis project Ga0157370, IMG submission 113463) | Corn rhizosphere microbial communities from Kellogg Biological Station, Michigan, USA - C3-5 metaG | ecosystem: Host-associated > Plants > Roots > Rhizosphere > Soil | place: USA: Michigan...
CGCTGGCATACCTGCGCCGGCCGGACGTGGCGAAATCGCTGCGACTGGATCCCACACGCATCGTGCTGATCGGCCACAGCATGGGCGGCTTCATGTCGGTGGAGGGCGCGGCGGCAGATCCGGCCGTCAAGGCCTTTGCCACGATCTCGGCCGCCGATCTTGGCGGACGCATGAAACAGATGCTGGCCACGCCGGACGCGATCGCGAAGGTGGCCGCCGCACTGGCCGCCGAGGGCATGGCGCCACTGGCCGGCTGCACGCCGCAGGGACTGGCGAACGACCTCGTGCAACACGTGGCGACCTGGCCATTCGCGGACGAGGTCGACGCACTGAAGAACCGCACTGCCCTCATCGTCACTTCCGACGATGGCCTGGCCGACGAGAACAACCGCTTCGCCGCCGCCCTGCGCAAGGCCGGCGACAGCCACGTCACCACGGCGCACCTGCCCACCGATCACAGCTATTCCGACCGGCGCATCGAACTGTCCAGAGCGGTGTTGAAGTGGCTGGCGGCCTTGCCCAGGTAGCGGCGAGCCGTCATGCCGTCCCGCTGCAGGAACACGGATCGGGTCAGCGCAATCCCACCGTGCCGTTCGCGGCCTTGACCAGCTTCGCCGGGTCGTAGCCCACCCCGTCCTTGAACACCAGCGAGACGTTCTCGATGTCGCTGATGTGCTGCGCCGGATTGCCCTTGACCAGTACCAGGTCGGCCGCCTTGCCCACGTCGATCGAACCGATCTCCTTGTCGGCGCCCATGAAGCGCGCGCCGTTCAAGGTGGCGATCCGGATCGCCTGCACCGGCGTAAAGCCGGCTTCCACCAGCAGCTCCACTTCGCGCTGGTCGCCGTAGCCGGCGATCACGCCGCCATAGCCGGTCGGGTCGAGACCGGCCAGCAAGGTGCCACCGGCCTTGACGAAGGTGCGCTCGAAAGCCATCTCCAGCTGGAACGCCTTCGGCCATGGCGAATCCTTCATCGTGGCCACATGCTCGCGCGTCTTCAGATATTCGGCACGGGTCTGCGGCAGCATGGCGTCGAGCACGCGCGCATCCTGCGGCGCGCGGCCGGGCACGAAGGTCTCGAACACCGGCAGCGTCGACGTCACCGCGACGTGCTTCGCCAGCAGATGCCTGATCAGTCCCCGGATCTCGGGATCGTCAACGCTCAGCATCGCCATGTGCGCGACGGCGGCCTTGGTGTCCGGACAGACATCCGGCTGCTTGCCGGCCGTGAACTCGGTGTCCACGAACAGCCCGTGCTCCAGGTCGTCGATGCCCAGGTCGGCCGCCTCAGTGAAGCCGATCGAGCACAGGTGGCCGGTCACCTTGATGCCCCGGGCATGCGCCGCCGCGATCGCCGCCGACAGTTCGGCGCGCGTGATGTGCATGTACGCCTTGAACGAGGTCGCACCCTCGTCCATCCAGTAGTTCACCGTGTTGCGCGCATCGTCCGCATCGACCAGCTCGTGCATCTGCGGCGTGAAGCTGCCCTTGCCTTCCAGATACGGCCCGGTGGTGTGCATCTTGGGCCCGGGAATGCGGCCGGCATCGATCGCCTTCTTCAGCTCCAGATCGGTATACGGCTCGGTGCTGCCGGTGGTGCGGATGGTGGTGACCCCGCCGGCGAGGTACAGCTTGGGAAAGCTCGACGCCTGCTCCGGATAGATCGCCTCCTTCGCCGCCGGATTCACCTTCGGCGCGGGATAGAACATGTGGTCGTGCATGCCGACCAGGCCGGGGATCAGCGTCTGCCCGCTGCCATCGACCACGGTCACGCCTGCGGACAACTTCAGGTGGCGTTCGACAGCCGCGATGCGCCCGTCACGCAGCAGCACGGTCTGATCCTCCTTCGCCTTCGTGCCATGGCCGTCGATCACCCGCACGTGGGTGATCGCCAGCAGCGGCTCCGCATGCACCACGTAGGCCTGTACCTGTGGCGACAGCACCGGCATCGCGGCGCGGGCCGGCGTCGGCAACGTCGCGACCACGCCAGCGCAGGCGATGGCGGCAACCCATGCTGCACGAACACCACGGCCACTCGATGGGTAATGCATGACAGGTTCCCCCGGACAGGACCGCCGTGAACCACGCTCACGGCTGATCGGCAGTTTCACACGATCGACCGGGGAATGGGCCGTTCCTGGAGTCTGGCTTGGTCAGGCATGGCTTGCCAAATCTATTTGGTCATATATATTGACTATCAATCAAACGGACTGGTTGCCCGGCATGGCCCACAAAACACCCTGGTACGAAGAAGTCACCACACCCGCCCTGCTCCGCCACGCGCGAACCACCTACGGCACGGCGATGCGCCAAGCCCTGGCCACGGCAGGTTACGACGACATCCCGAAGAATGGCCTGTATCTCATCGGCGGCATGGCATTTCAATCGGAGGACATGCCGCTGGGAAATCTGGTCAGGGACCTGCGCGTCTCCAAACAGGCCGCCGGCCAGCTTGTCGACACCCTGGTCACGCGCGGCTACCTGCAGCGTGCCGTGGACGAACAGGACCGCCGCAAGTTGACCGTGACCTTGACCGACCGCGGCCACGGCGCCGCGGCCGTGCAGACCGAAGCGCGGAAGAAAATCGACGCCGAACTGCTCGCACGCGTCCGCCCGGCTGACGTGGACATCACCCGCAGGACACTCGCCGCCCTGGTCGAGATTGGTCGACACCGCGAGGCTGACGACGCCTGATCACGCCTTGGCAACCCGCTTTCAAGGCGGTGCGGCCTGAGCTGCCTCCCCATGGCAAGCCCTCCCGCATCAGGAAGACGGCGTCATGCCATCCAGCTCGGCAATCACACCGGCGTCCAATCGAAGCTGCGCTGCCGCCAGGTTCTCGCGCAAGTGCGTGGTCGACGAGGTGCCGGGAATCAGCAGGATGTTGGGCGCGCGGGCGAGCAGCCAGGCCAGCGCCACCTGCATCGGCGTGGCATCGAGACGCGCGGCCACATCGGACAGCGTCTGCGATTGCAACGGAGTGAAACCGCCGAGCGGGAAGAACGGCACGTAGGCGATGCCTTGCGCGCCGAGCGCATCGACCAAGGCATCGTCCTCGCGATGGGCCAGGTTGAACTGGTTCTGTACGCAGACCACGGGTGCGATGCGTTGGGCCTCGGCCACCTGCGCGGCGGTGGCATTGCTCAGGCCCAGATGGCGGATCAAACCCTGCTGCTGCAGCCTGGCCAGTGCGCTGAACTGCGGCTCGATCGATCCTTCGGACGGTGCATGCACGTCGCCCATGATGCGCAGGTTGACCACCTCCAGCACGTCGAGGCCGAGATTGCGCAGGTTGTCGTGCACCGCCTGCTCCAGTTCCGCCGGGCTCTGCGCGGGGTTCCACGAGGCATCGTCACCGCGCAAGGCACCGACCTTGGTGACGATCACCAGATCGTCCGCATACGGGTGCAGCGCCTCGCGGATGATCTGGTTGGTGACGTGCGGGCCGTAGAAATCACTGGTGTCGATGTGGTTGACGCCAGCTTCCAGCGCCGCGCGCAACACCGCCAGTGCGGCAGCGTGATCCTTCGGTGGGCCGAACACGCCGGTGCCGGCGAGTTGCATGGCGCCGTAACCCATGCGGTTGACGCTGCGGTCGCCGAGCGAAAACGTACCGGCTTGCTTGAGGTGGCTCATGTCTTTCTCCATGGGGTTATCGAAAGGGGACAAACGAACTATAGGCGTGCACTCCCTGCCCGATAATCCGTCACACTCCGCACGGGCTGTACGGAGACCCGAACAGTGACAACCGACATGCAGGACCTTCTCGCCTTCCTGGCCGTGGTGCAGGCCGGCGGCTTTCGCGAGGCGGCACGCAGCGGCAACGGCTCGGCCTCGCAATTGAGCGATGCGGTGAAACGCCTCGAAACACGCCTCGGCGTGCGCCTGCTCCATCGCACCACGCGCAGCGTGTCGGCCACCGAGGCGGGACAACGCCTGGCCGAACGACTGGCGCCGGCGCTGGCCGAAGTGCAGGCCTCGCTCGACGTGGTCAATCATTTCCGCGACAGCCCTGCCGGCACGCTGCGAATCAACGTGCCGGCCAACGTCGCGCACACCGTGCTGCCGCCGATCATCACGCCGTTCCTGAAACGCTACCCCGAGATCCGGCTGGAAGTGATCGTCGAAGACAGCCTCGTCGACCTGTTGGCCGCCGGCTGCGACGCCGGCATCCGCTACGACGAGCGCCTCGCGCAGGACATGATCGCCGTACCGATCGGCCCGCGCACGCAACGACTTGTCACCGCCGCGGCGCCCGCCTACCTCGAGGCGTACGGCCGCCCCGAACATCCGCGCGACCTGCTGCAACATGCCTGCATGCGCGGCCAGTTTTCCGGCGGCGCGATACCCGTGTGGGAATTCGAGCGCGACGGCGAGATCGTGCGCATCGACCCGCAAGGCCCCCTGCTCGTCCGCACCGGCGCCGCCTTCGACCTCGCCGTGCAGGCCGCCATCGACGGCCTTGGCATCATCCACCTGTTCGAGGACTGGCTGCGCCCGCATTTCGAAAGCGGCGCCCTGGTGCCCGTCCTCGAACCGTGGTGGCAAAGCTTCAGCGGGCCGTTCCTGTACTACTCCGGGCGCCGCCACCTGCCTTCCCCGCTGCGTGCATTCGTGGACTTTGTTCGCGAGACCTGATCCACGCCGAAGACACCGCGCTTCCCTGGGCTTCTTCCATACCGGCGCTGCTTGCCTGGTCGTGATTTCCTGCTTCTGCCTGTCGGCTTCGTCCCATGGCGCTCAAGCCCTGCGCAATTTTTTTCGTTCCCCGCACCTGTAACCCCGGCAGGGTTCGAGACGAATCAAGAGAAGCCCGTTCCTTTCGTCGAAGGAAACACCGGAGTACCTGCGTCCATGAAAAGCCTGCTGCTTGCCCGATGGGCTCCCCTGCCGCTACGCCTGATCGTGGGATATGGCTTCATGGAGCATGGTTTCGCCAAGATCATGCGCGGCCCGGATATCTTCGCCGCCATCCTGCAGACACTGGGCGTGCCCGCACCCCATCTGATGGCGTGGGCCACCATCCTGGTGGAAGTCTTTGGCGGCCTGGCCATCCTCCTCGGCGCATTCGTGACACTCGCCAGCTTGCCCATGGCGGTCGTCCTGCTGGTCGCGATGTTCACGGTGCACCTGCCGTACGGGTTCAGTTCGATCAAGCTGCTGGCGGTGACTGCTGCCGGCGCGCAGTTCGGTCCGCCGGGATATGAGTGCGACCTGCTCTACCTCGCCTGCCTGGCGGCTCTTGTGCTGGGTGGTGCGGGTCCACTGGCCATTGATGGCCTGATCGGGAAACGGCTGAATACACCCGATCACCCGAGTCAGACCACGGCCTGATACATCAGCACCGCGCCGATGACGACAAGGCCCACGTGAATACATCGAAGGAACGAATGGCCATCCAGACGGCCGTTCGTCACCCGGCCAAGGAAGATCGCCACAAGCACAACCGGCAAAGCCACAAGATAGTAACGAGTTACCTCGACCTTCCACAGCCCGGCCAGCCAGTAGCCAGTCATCGCCATCAGGCTGGCCGGCAGGAAGTAGCCCTGAAGCGTCGCGCGAAAACGCGCCGGCGACCATCCACGCAAGCTGCCGTACATCACCAGTGGCGGTCCGTTCATGCCGTAGGCTCCGCCCAGTACACCGGCGGCAAGGCCAAACGTCCAGGCCCATTTGTCGTCCGCGAACGCAGCTCGCTTGTGGCGCAGCAGCGAATACGACGAAAACAAGACGATGAGTACGCCCAGGCAGGCTTTGACAATCGCCCCGTTGACCCTGCTCAGTAGAAGCAAACCCAACGGCGTCCCCACCAGCGTCGACAACACGAGCCAGCCGGCGCTGCGCAAGTGCACGTGACGCCAGTCCTGTACGAGAACAACCAGCGCAACGGTGATCGAAATCAGGACCGCCACGGGCGCCGCCACGTCCACCGGCATGATCAGCGCAAGCAGCGGAACGGCAACCAGCGCCTCGCCAAAACCGAATGCCGAACGTATGAACGTCGCAAGAAACAGCACCGCCATCACATAAACCGTGGGCCAGCTTTCGATCATGTCGTCCAGGTCATTTCTGCGTCGGCCAGCGACGGATGATACAGGCGATTGACGCTACTCAAGCCCTGATCCTCGATTCGCCGCCGGCGACACGAGACCTGACTGCTGACACTCCCCGCCACTGAACGTAGTCGCCATCCAGCTCCCGAGACAGCTTCTCGTGTCTGCGATAAAACGCACGCCACTCGCGCCACACAGAGCATGCCGCGCCAATCACAATCGCAGCCAGCAGGAGCACCGCACATATCTGAAGAAAGAGAACGGCTCTTCGAGAATTCACGAACTGAGCTGCAATCATCAACGGCAACCACGACACTAACGCTCTCCCAAATGCCATACGCTCAACGGACCCGGGCTTGTCATGGGCAACGTTGTTGGCGTGATCGGCGATCCTCTCTTCGATCAGAGCGTAGGTAAGTGCCTCGTTCGTCATAAGCGTCCCTGCGAAAGTTGTGGCACGTTCAATCATCACTCAACATCCGGCGTACAACGAGCAGGCAACAAGCGCCACATACCCTCATCATTTCCGCTAACCTGGTGCAGGGGTGGCGGCATGGCGTATTGGTGGGTCAACCACAAACAGACGCGCGACCACGAAGTTCGTGGCGGCTACCTGTGGTCGCCCTACCGAAATACGAACGGCGCCTTCAACCAGACCTACGAGAACATGAAGCTCGTTCGTCCGGGGGATATCGTGTTCTCGTATGCACATGGCCGCATCGGCGCCGTGGGCAGAGTCACCGAAGCCGCTTCACCCAGTCCCAAGCCGATCGAATTTGGCGACGTGGGCGACTATTGGGCGCACGAGGGCTGGCTGGTCGAGGTGGACTTCAAGCCGGCGCACCGTCTGCTGCAACCCAAGGATCACATCGAGTCCATCGGTCCGATGCTGCCCGACCGCCACTCGCCCTTGCAGAAGAACGGCAACGGCAATCAGGGCTGTTACCTCGCCGGCATCTCCGATGCACTCGGTCACGTGCTGATGGCACTGCTGAATATGCAGCAGGTGCGCGAGCTCGACGAACCCGCCCAGTACGTGGTCGACTATGCGCCGAACGCCCGGATGCTGGACGACATACACCGCATCGAGGCAGACACATCCATCCCGGATACGCAACGCATGCAGCTCGCCAAGGCGCGCATCGGCCAAGGCTTCTTCCGCAAGCAGGTGATCCTGCTCGATGGAGCTTGCCGCGTCACCGGCGTCACGGATACCCGCCTGCTGATCGCCAGTCACATCAAACCTTGGCGCGAAGCTTCCAACGCCGAACGTCTCAGCGGCTACAACGGTCTATTGCTCTCACCGCATATCGATGCACTGTTCGACGAGCAGTTCATCACCTTTGAAGATGACGGACGGATGCGAGTGCATCCGTCGCTGTCCCATGAGGTGCTTGAACGATGGTCGATTGATCCAGAGAAGCGGGTTGAGCGGTTTCGGCCAGAGCAGGCATCGTTTCTCACACACCATCGGCAGCTTTTCGCTCGAAAAGCGACATCCGCTTAGCAGCTCGGAAAGTGCACTCTGACCGTGTTATCGGAGCATTGTCGATTTCCGATCATCAGCTTCGTCGTCAATGCATCCCCACCCAAAAGGATTTCCCGTGAAATACCTCGGCCTGGCCTACTTCACCCCCGAAAAATTCGCCGCGATGGCGCCAGACGACGTCAAGGCATTGGTAAGCCAATGCCCGGCACTGGACGAGAAGATGCGCGCTACCGGCAAGGTCTTGGTCTCCGCGTCGCTTGGCGATCTGGACAGCTGGAGGACGCTTCGCCCGCGCAGCGGCAAGACGCATATCAGCGATGGGCCTTACACCGAGTCGAAGGAAGTGGTGGGCGGTCTGTTCATCATCGAGGCGGACAGCCATGACGAGGCGCTGCGCATCGCATCGATGCACCCGGCCGCCACGCTGGGCGAAGAAGGCGGATGGGCCGTCGAGCTTATCCCCATGGATTTCTACCTCGCCCGATAAGGGCCTGGACGCCCGCTTCAAGAATGCTTTGGCGGCCCTTTCTCCACAAATGCCTTCACGGCTTCGTGAGTCATCGCGGCGATGTCCTCCATCGAAGCGGACACTGCCGCGTACCCAAAACGGCGGCTGATCCGCCGAATCATTTCGGCGTGAGGCGGAACAGGCCGCCGGGCTCGGCGTCTTCCACCATCCAGAGCGAGCCGTCCGGCGCCTCCTCGATATCGCGGACGCGTTTGCCGATGTTCCAGCGCTGGACCGCAGTAGCGCCGCCCCTGCGGTCGAACGTGACGCGAACAATGGCCTCGCTGGCCAGGCCGCTGATCAAGGCACTGCCATTCCATTGCGGGAAGAGGTGGCCCTTGTAGAACATGAGATTGCCCGGCGCGATCACCGGCACCCAATAGATCACGGGCTTGGCGAGATCGGGCCGCGTATCGGGGCTGGGGATGGGCACGCCGTTGTAGTTGACGCCATAGGAAACCAGCGGCCAACCGTAGTTCTTGCCTCGCTTGATCAGGTTCAGTTCGTCGCCGCCGCGCGGGCCATGCTCGAGTTCCCACAGTCGACCATCGGGAGCGAAGGCGAGGCCGTAAGGTGTGCGGTGGCCGGTGGTCCAGGTTTCGGCCGGTGTCAGGTTGGCCCCGGGGAACGTATAGGTGCTGACCACCGGCGCCGTCCTGGCCGCTTCTGTATCGGTTGGCGGATCGATCAGCGGAATGGTGCGGGCGCCGACCTTGCCTGCCCACGGATTGCCCGGCGCGGGTTTGCCGTCCAGCGTCAGCCGCAGGATCTTGCCTACCGGTTGGCTGGGATCCTGCGCGGGGGTGAAGCGCTGGCGGTCGCCCACCGGGAGGAAGAGGTATTTGCCATCCGGTGAGAAGGCGATCGGGCCGCCTGCCTGGCCGCCCTTGCCCGTGGGCATCTGGCGCCACAGCACCTGGAATCCGTCCAGCCGGGGCTGCTTGCCGTCCAGCACGAGCCGGCCCCGGCCCAGCGCCAGGCCGCCGCCATACTCACCCGGCGCGACATAGGTGAGATACACGTTGTGGTCAGTGGCGTAATGGGGCGAGAGGAAGACACCCAGCATGCCGTCCTGACCTTCAAAATAACTGGCCGGGACGCCCTTGAGTTCAGTCTTGGCGCCCTGCGGGGTGACCAGATCGAGGCGGCCGACCTTCTCGGTCACCAGCATGCGGCCATCGGGCAGGAACGCGATGCGCCAGGGCAGATCGAAGCTCGCCACCTTCGTGATGGTGAAGGGAAGGTTGGGATCGGGCTTCTGTTCGCCCGCGTTGGTCTGTGCATGGGCGGCGCTTGTCAGCAGAGCCATGAGGAGGACTGCGTTTGCCAGCTTCATCATGTGCAGCTTCCCTTGCATGCGAGTGACCCGGAATATTTTAATGCTCCGCGTGCCGTCCCGGCGTGATGATTTCTTCAATCCGGGTCGCATGGATGCCTTGCAGGACCAGGCCGATGTGGAGTCCTTCGCTGCGCTCGAACCTGTCGCAGAGGACTTCCGGCCATCGCCGGAATGACGAGTGGTGGCGGATGGTCGGTGCGGCAGCAAAAAAAAGGCCGCCATGTCGGCGGCCTTTTCACATCAGCGAGGCGCCCCGCACCTCACCCCAGCAACACCCGATTCATCCGCTGCACGAACGCCGACGGATCCGGCAACTGCGCACCGGCCGCGATCTCCGCCTGCTCCAGCAGCAGCGTGGCCAGATCCTTCGCCTTCGCTTCGTCAGCTTCCGCCTCGACGCGCTTCAGCAGCGCGTGCTGCGGATTGATCTCCAGTGTCGGCTTGCTCTCGGGCATGTCCTGTCCGGCTTCGCGCAGCAGGCGCGCCAGATGCGGGGCCATCTCGTAGTCGCTCAGCGCCAGGCACGATGGCGAGTCGGTCAGACGAGCCGACACCTTCACGTCGCCCACGCGGTCGCCCAGCAACTCCTTCAGCTTCTTCAGCAGCGGCTCGGCTTCTTTCGTCGCCTCTTCCTGCTTCTTCTTGTCGGCCTCGTCCAGCGGCACGTCGCCCTTGGCGACGCTCTTGAGTTTCTTGCCGTCGTATTCGCTGAGCGAGCCGATCATCCATTCGTCGATGCGGTCGGACATCAGCAGCACTTCGATGCCCTTGGCCTTGAACGCTTCCAGTTGCGGGCTGCCGGCGGCGGCCTTGTAGCTGTCGGCGGTGATGTACCAGATCGCGTCCTGGCCGACGGCCATGCGGCCGATGTAGTCGTCCAGCGAGACGCTCTGCGCGGTGCCGTCGCCCTTGGTGCTGGCGAAGCGCAGCAGCCTGGCGATGCGTTCGCGGTTGTTGGCGTCTTCGCTGATGCCTTCCTTGAGCGTGTTGCCGAAGGCCTTGTAGAAGGTGGCGAATTTCTCCGGCTCGTCCTTGGCCAGCTTCTCGATCAGGTCGAGTACGCGCTTGACGCAGGCAGCCTTGATGCGCTCGAGCTGGCGATTGTGCTGCAGGATCTCGCGGCTGACGTTGAGCGGCAGGTCGTCGGCGTCGACCACGCCGCGCACGAAGCGCAGGTAGTTCGGCAGCAGCTCCTCGGCGGCGTCCATGATGAAGACGCGCTTGATGTAGAGCTTCAGCCCCTTGCGCTCGTCGCGGCCGCCCATCATCAGGTCGAACGGCGGCTGCGACGGCAGGTACAGCAAGGTAGTGAAGCTCTGGCTGCCTTCGACGCGGTTGTGAGTCCACGCCAGCGCGTCGTTGAAATCGTGGCCGAGCGACTTGTAGAAGCCCTGGTAGTCCTCGTCGCTGATCTCGCTCTTGGGTTTGGTCCACAGCGCGGAGGCGGCGTTGGTGCTCTCGAACTCGTCGGTCGGCTTGCCGTCTTTTTCGGTCGGCATGCGGATCGGGAAGGCGACGTGGTCGGAGTACTTGCGGATCAGCGACTTCAGCTGCCAGCCCTTGAGGAACTCGTCCTCGTCGGCCTTCAGGTGCAGGATCACCGAGGTGCCGCGCTGCGGCTGGTCGACCGGCTCCAGCGAATACTCGCCCTTGCCGTCGCTCTCCCACTTCACGCCCTCGCTGGCCGGCGCATCGGCGCGGCGGGTGATCACGGTGACCTTGTCGGCGACCACGAAGGCGGAGTAGAAGCCCACGCCGAACTGGCCGATCAGCCGCGCGTCGGCCTTCTGTTCGCCCGACATCGCCTCGAGGAAGCGCCTGGTGCCGGAGCTGGCGATGGTGCCGATATTGGCCACCACTTCGTCGCGGGTCATGCCGACGCCGTTGTCGTGGATGGTGACGGTGCGCGCATCCGGATCCCAGCTCACGTCGATATGCAGCTCGCTGTCACCGGCCATCAGCTCGGGCTTGGCGATCGACTCGAAACGCAGCTTGTCGCAGGCGTCGGAGGCGTTGGAGATCAGCTCGCGCAGGAAGATCTCCTTGTGCGAGTACAGCGAGTGGGTGACCAGGTGAAGGACCTGGGCGACTTCGGCTTCGAATTTGCGGGTTTCGGCGACGGGCGCGTTCATGGGCGGACTCAACTCCATAGGGTGCAGAAAGTGGTGGGTCGTCGTTCCCCTCGCCTGGCTGCCGGTAGACCGGTACCGGCCGATTCCCGGGGCAGTCGGGAGGACCGACCGCGGGAACGCGACAACTGCGGCTGAAGATTCGGGCAGCATGCCGCGGTTTCAAGAGCGCGCGGCCGATAAAATGCGCCGATGACCTACCACGGCCGCTTCGCCCCCTCGCCCACCGGAAAACTGCACTTCGGCTCGCTGGTGGCCGCCGTGGGCAGCTGGCTGTGCGCCCGCCATGCCGGCGGCCGGTGGCTGGTGCGGATGGAGGACATCGACCCGCCGCGCGAAGTCGCGGGCGCCGCGGCCGACATTCTCGCCACGCTGCCGGCGTTCGGCCTGGTCGCCGACGCGCCGCCGCTGTACCAGTCGCAGCGGATGGCGGCGTACGACGCGGCTTTCGAACAATTGCGCGAGGCCGACCTGCTGTTCCCCTGCACCTGCAGCCGCAGCCAGTTGGCCGCGAGTGGGGGTGTCCACCGCGACGGGCTATGCGTCACCGCGGGCGAGCCGGATCGCACTCCCGCCTGGCGCCTGCGCGTGCCGGATGTCGAGGTGGCGTTCGACGATGCCTTGCTTGGACCGCAGCGCGAAAACCTGCGCGAAACGGTCGGCGACTTCGTGATACGCCGCGCCGACGGCCATTACTCCTACCAGCTGGCCTGCGTGGTGGACGACGCGTTCCAGGGCATCACCGACGTGGTGCGCGGGCAGGACCTGCTCGAGTCCACCGCCCGGCAGATCTGGCTGCAGCGCTGCCTGGAGCTGCCCACGCCGACTTATCGGCACCTGCCGCTGGTGCTCGATGGCGCGGGCGCCAAGCTGTCCAAATCCACCCACGCCTTGCCGGTGGATCCGCGCGAACCCACGCCGACACTGCGCCGGGCGCTCGCCTTCCTGCACCAGCCGCTGCCTTCCAGCGTGACCGGCGTGGAGGGCCTGCTCGCCCACGCCCTGGCCGATTTCGACCCCGCGCTCATGCCGCATTGCAGCGGTAATTCTGTCGCCTGACCGGCTATAAAGAGACGGTGACCCGTGCCTCGCTGACACCGGCTTGCAGCAATCGGCAGCGATGATCGCGGATTCCGCAGCCCCGGCTTTACCTCTCAGGAGAGCGACGACATGACCCAGCGTACGGCATTGGTTACCGGCGGCACCGGCGGCATCGGCAGCGCCATCATCCGCCATCTGGCGAAGCAGGGTCACAGGGTCGCCACCAACTATCGCGACGAAGCCAAGACCGAGGCATGGCGCGCGGCACTGGCGAAGGAAGGCATCGAAGTGTGCGCGGTGCGCGGCGACGTATCCGATCCCGAGGCCTGCATGGCGATGGTGCGCGCCATCGAGGAGAAATGCGGCCCGGTGGACATCCTCGTCAACAACGCCGGCATCACCCGCGACACCACCTTCCACAAGATGAACTACCAGCAGTGGACGGACGTGATCAACACCAACCTTAACTCCTGCTTCAACGTCACCCGCGCGGTGATCGAGAGCATGCGTGCGCGCAAGTGGGGCCGCATCGTGCAGATCAGCTCGATCAACGGCCAGAAGGGCCAGTACGGCCAGGCCAACTACGCCGCCGCCAAGGCCGGCATGCACGGCTTCACGATCTCGCTGGCGCAGGAGAACGCGAAGTTCGGCATCACCGTCAACACCGTCTCGCCCGGCTACGTGGCCACCGACATGGTGATGGCCGTGCCCGAGGAGGTGCGCGCCAAGATCGAGGCGCAAATCCCGATCGGCCGCCTCGGCAGGCCGGAGGAAATCGCCCACGCGGTGGCCTTCCTCACCGGCGAGGAAACCGGCTGGATGACCGGCGCCAACCTGGCGATCAATGGCGGCCAATATATGGGTTGGTGAACACCGGCCAGCACGCAAGGTGCAGTCACATCTCGCGCGCTGGCCTGGCGATGCGACTGTCTCAATGGCTTGCACCAGCAAGCGACCCGGCGTCACTGCAATCTGACCCCCGTGGCCACCGCGCCGCCGTGTTCGTAGATCGTGACGGCGCTGGCGGGAGCGTCGCCATGCGCATCCGCCTTGAACTGGAAGCGCAGGTCCCGCTCCTTCGCGAAAAATCGCCACTCGGATTCCGGATAGAGCGTTACGCTCAGCGTGCCGGAGACCAGCCGAAGATGATTGCCTTCGACTGTGACCATCAGGTCGCCAGACTTGCCAGTGCGATAGCGCCCCTTGCACCTTTGCGCGATCGCTGGCGCAAGCGCCATGCTTTTGACGGGTGGCACGTAGGCGACGGGCGCGTGGTCGTAACTGATGATGCGGTGCATGCGCCATTGCCCGTCGTCAAGCTTCCACAGCGTGACGAACTGCGCCTGTCCGTCGACATACGGCGTCTTGCCAGCCTCCACCACAACGAACCGGTGCATGCCGGTGAGCATGGCAAACCCGCCAGCCAGCGGGTGGAATTTCACCGTGCCGGGAACTTCCTCGCGGCGCAATTTCATCGCGGGATTCGCGCACGGGCCTTTGCGCAGTGATTCGATCACGCCTTCACGCGTTGTCGTCAACCCGGTCTTGTCGTGATAGAACTCGACGTCGTTCGTCAGCAACGGTGCCATGCCGGAAAGGTCGCAGGCATTGAACGTCTGCCAGTAATGCGCGTCGGCCGCCATGACCGCTTGCGAATCGTCCACGGCGCCATGGTTCGTTGCGGCCGCACTGGCGGTGGAAACGGCAAACCAGGCGAATGCCATTGCGATGCCTCGTGCGATCACGGCCGTCTCCTGGTTGAAATCCCGAACCGATCCTGACTGCTCGCCATGCATGCGGCGAGGGCCGGAAGTCACGACGCGTCAGTCAGTCGGCCTGCGTCGGCTTTCGCGATTCCAGCAACTTCTCCAGCACCTTGCCCACGGCCGCGAACGCGAACGCGCCGGTGACATGCGTGGCCGCGCCAAGCCCGCCACCGCAAGCAAGATTCAATGCGTCGCCGCCGGGCGGACGCGTGCCGCAGACCGTGCCGTCCGGCTGCGGGTATTGCACGTTCTGCAGCGAATAGACGGCCGACACGCCGAAGTAGCGATCCGGGTTGCGCGGGAAATTGAAATCCGTGCGGAGCTTCTTGCGGATCAGGCTGAACATCGCGTCGTGCTCGGTGCGCGAGAGGTCGCGCACGCGGATCTGGGTGGAGTCGGTGCGACCGCCGGCCGAGCCCACGCTGACGATCGGCAGCTTGCGCCGGCGGCACCAGGCGATGGTTTCGAGCTTCACCCGGAACGCGTCGCAGGCATCGAGCACCACGTCGTAGCCGCGATCGAGCAGTTCGTCCAGCGCGGTTGGGGTGAGGAAACGCTCGATCGCCTCCAGCCGGATCGCCGGGTTGATCGCATGCGCGCGCGCCGCCATCACGCCCACTTTCGATTTTCCGTATTCGCCATCCAGCGCGTGCAGCTGCCGGTTGGTGTTGGAGACGCAGACCTCGTCGGCGTCGATCAGGGTGAGCCGGCCCACGCCGGTTCGCGCCAGCGCCTCGGCGGCCCACGAGCCGACGCCGCCGACGCCGATCACGCAGACGTGCTTTCGCGCGAGCGCACCTACGCTGCCAAGTCCGTACAGGCGTTCGACGCCGGCAAAGCGCTCGACATGGTTCTTGTCCTGCGAAGATGTCACGACTCGTCCTGGTTGCGGCAACAGTGCATTTTATCCCCCGGCTTGGATTCGCGGCAGGCCGACGGGCTATGCTTGCCCCCATCCCATGCCGAGACGGAGTCGAAACGATGCGCGTTGCCCTGATGATCCTGCTCGGCCTGGTGATTGGCATCCTCGGTACCGTCAACGTGATGAATGCATTGAGCGAGCGCAACCCGATGCCCAAGGCGGTGATGCACACGATGGGCTATCACATGGGTGGACTGGCGCGCGCGATCAAGGCGAACCAGTGCGACGCGACGAATATCCAGCATCATCTGGCCCGTCTGGATTCCACTGCCTCCGACATCACGCCGGTATTCGGCATGGATGACAAGGACTTCGCCGATCACGCCCGGCAGTTGCAGGACCACCTGCAGCAGGCGGTACAGGCGGCACCCGCCACCTGTGCGGCGCTGGCCGCCGTGATCAAGCCGGTCAACGACAGTTGCAAGAGCTGCCACCAGAAATACCGCTGAGCCAACTGGCGAAAGATCAGAAGCGGATCCTGCCCGTGAGCATCTGCCCATACATCACCCAGTCGCCCATCAAGCTGTACAGCGGATGCTTGAACGTCGCGGGCCGGTTCTTCTCGAAGCCGAAGTGGCCGATCCAGGCGAAGCCGTAACCGGCCACCGGCATCAGCCACAGCCAGCGCAGCTGGCCGCTCCACAGCGCCAGCACCAGCGCCGCGATCACCAGCGTGCTGCCGATGAAGTGCAGCCGCCGACAGGTGCGATTGCCGTGCTCGCCGAGATAGAACGGATAGAACTCGCTGAAGCTGCTGAATCCGGACATGTGGCGCTCCGCTGGGGCCTGGCCTGATTTTGCCATGTTCGCGCAACGAGGCTCCGGTTCACGCAGGCAACGGGATGAACTCCTGCTCATCACCCGGCACCTTGCCGAACGCCTGCGCCTGCCAGTCGGCCTTGGCCTGTTCGATGCGTTCGGGCGTGCTGGCGACGAAGTTCCACCACAGGCGACGTTCGCCATCCAGCGGCGCGCCACCGAACAGGATCAGCCGGCTCGCCTCGCGTGCGCGCAGCGGCGGCGCCGTGGCGCCGGCCTGCACCGCCATGCGGGTCGCCGCGATCTCCAGTCCGCCCCACTCGACCGCTCCTTCCGCCACGAACACGCCTCGCTCGACGTGCTCCTCCGGCAGCGCCAGCTCGGTGCCCGCCTCCATGGTCACTTCCAGCAGGAACATCGGCGCGAACACCCGCACCGGCGACTCCTCGCCGTAAGCGTTGCCGGCGATCAGCACCGCGTCCACGCCGGGCCATTGCAACTTTGGCAGCGCGGCGCTTGCGTGGTGATGGAACTCCGGCGCAACCTCCGCATCGGCCTGCGGCAGCGCCACCCATATCTGCACTCCATGCAGGCTCTGCCCGTCGCGCCGCTCGTCCGGCGGGGTGCGTTCGGAATGCACGATGCCGCGCCCGGCCGTCATCCAGTTCACTTCGCCCGGGCGGATGTCGGCCAGGCTGCCGAGGCTGTCGCGATGGCGGATCGCGCCATCGAACAGCCAGGTCACCGTGGCCAGCCCGATATGCGGATGCGGCCGCACGTCCATGCCCTGGCCCGCACCGAATTTCGCCGGTCCCATGTGGTCGAAGAACACCAGTGGCCCGACGTGCCGCGCCTGCAATACCGGCAGCAGGCGACGCACGGTGAAACCGTCGCCGAGGTCGTGCAGCTTGCCTTCGATCAGGGTGGGATGCGCTTCCATCATGTTCTCCTGGTTGTTTCCGGCCGCGATCACCACGCCCGCTGGTATGGCGCCGGTGCCTCGATCTTCGCGCCGAGCACGCTGGCCGCCCGACGCGGAAAGTAGGGATCGCGCAGACTCTCGCGGGCGATCAACACCACGTCGGCCTCGTCGCTGGCAACGATCGCGGCGGCCTGTTCGGGTTCAGTGATCAGGCCCACCGCGCCGGTGGCGATGCCGGCCTCGCGCCGGATCCTTGCCGCAAACGGTACCTGGTATCCCGGCGCCAGCGGGATCTTCGCATGCGGCAGCATGCCGCCGCTGGAGACATCGATCAGGTCCACGCCCAGCGGCTTGAGCTCGCGCGCCAGTCGCACGCTCTGTTCGATGTCCCAGCCATGCGGGCCCGCTTCCGGCGCCCAGTCCGTGGCCGACAGGCGCAGCCAGAGCGGCAGCTGGTCCGGCCACACCTCGCGCACCGCGGCGACCACCTCGCGGGTCAGCCGGATGCGATGGTCGAAGCTGCCGCCGTAACCGTCCTCGCGCCGGTTGCTCAGCGGCGACAGGAACTGGTGCAGCAGATAGCCATGTGCCGCATGCAGCTCGACCAGCTCGAAGCCTGCCTCAAGCGCACGTCGCGCCGCATCGCGAAAATCCGCAACCACCGCCTGGATGCCGGCCTCGTCGAGCGCCTGCGGCAGGTTCCAGCCGGTATCGAACGGCAGCGCCGAAGGCGCCACGGTGATCCAGTCGCCCTGCCCGGCCGGTACCGGGCCATGCCCGTCCCACGGCCGCAACGTGCTCGCCTTGCGCCCGGCATGCGCCAGTTGCACCCCGGCGACCGCGCCATGCGCCTTGATGAAGCGGGTGATCGGGCGCCAGGCATCGACCTGCGCCTGGTTCCACAAGCCGGTGTCCTGTGGCGAAATGCGGCCCTGCGCGGAGACGGCCGTGGCCTCGGCGAAGACTGCGCCGGCGCCACCGACGGCCCGACTGCCGAGGTGCACCATATGCCAGTCGTCCGGCACGCCGTCGACGGCCGAGTACTCGCACATGGGTGACACCACCAGGCGATTGCGCAGGGTGAGGCTGCGCTGGGTCAAGGGATCAAACAGGTTCATCGGCTGTTCCAGGCGAGATCAAGTCATCGAGATGCAGGCGCAACGCGAGGAATCAAGCCGCCGGGTCGGCGCGTCGGGGCGGCACCGCATCCAGCGCATCGAACCAGTCGACCATGCGCGTGACCACCGGTGCAGGAGTTTTCATCCAGCCGAAATGATCCGCCGGGTCGCCCGCCAGGTCCTGCGGCTCCAGCAATTCGAGGGTGCGGTCGCAAGGCCCCAGCTTGCCGAGCAGCCAGTCCAGCGACGCGGCCGGTCCCAGCCAGTCGTCCTGCAGGCGCACGGCCAGCACCGGCAAACGCAGCGCGGCCAAACAGCTTTCGAGATCCTGGGTCATGCCGCTCGCTGCATAACGCCCGCGGCGACCGCTGCGCGCCCAGTCGGCGACTACCCCGCGCGCCTCGTTGCCGGCAAAGCCGAGACGGCGCCCGGGCAGGTAGCCGCACAGATTCGCCACCATCGGCGCCAGCAGCATGGCCAACCCGATCACCCAGCCATGCCGGTAACTGCGCCAGTACGGCGCGCCGCTGGCCACCAGCGCCAGGCTGTCGAACATGCCGGGATGCAGACTCGCCACGAGCAGGCCGAGCTGGCCGCCGAGGCTGTGTCCACCCACGCTGCGCCTGGCCTCCGGCCAGCGTTGGCGCAGCGCCGCCAAGCCGGCAGCCAGATCATCCTGCAGCAGCTCGCGGTAGCCCCAGTCGCAATGACGGCCGGCGCGCCGGTTGCTGGAACCGATGCCACGCCACTCGTGGAGAACCACACCGACCCCGCGTGCCGCCAGCACCTCGGCGAACGGCAGGTAGTGCCGCGCCGGCACACCCATCGCAGGCAGCCAGTACAGCAGGCGGCGCGGCGCGGCCGGCACGACGCAGAGCAATTCGACACGCGCGCCACCGGCAGCGCAGACCGGGATGGCCAGCGCTTCCCCGGCGGCTGGTGTGGGCAAGGAGGACGCAGCGGGATCAGGCATCCATACAGCCTAACCAATGCGCGCGGCCGCCACAAAAAAGGGCCGGCAAATGCCGGCCCTTGGCTGACCCCGGACAGGCGGGATCAAACAGGCGTGACGTCTTCGGCCTGCAAGCCCTTCTGACCGTCGACCACCTTGAAGCTCACCTTCTGCCCTTCCTGCAGGCTCTTGAAGCCCGAACCAGTGATGGCGCGGAAATGGACGAACACGTCGGGGCCGCTTTCACGGCTGATGAAGCCGAACCCCTTGGCGTCGTTGAACCACTTGACTGTACCCGTTTCACGATCCGACATGACTCACACTCCGATCCAATCCAGACTCTATGGACAAACCGGCCCCAACGGGCCGACGGTTTACTGAGCATGCCAAGGTCGGGTGCAACAGACGGATTCAGGAAATCCCCAGTGGGCACACACGTGGCCGAGCAGACGCAGCGACCCAAGCATAACGGATTTTTGAAAGAAAAGTGATTTGTCAAGCCGTCCGGCAGAACGATTATCGGAGGCCCGGAAACCCGAAGCCGAAGTCGGGTTTCCCCGCCCCCGGCTTCGGACCCTTCCCGGGGCGCCTTCCGGCCCGCAAGCCGCGCCAGGGCTGGATTGCCGCAGTGACAGGGTCACCGCGACAAATGGCCGGGTCCGCGCAGAAACGCGACAAATTCAGATTTTCTTTACCTCGCATCCTGTCTAGTGGCGGCAACCCGTACAAGCCCCGCCGGTTATCGGGCTTTCGGCCTATCCGACCGTTACAGGAGAGTCGATCATGCCCACTTTGCCCCGCATGGCCCTGGCTGCGACGATGATTGCCGGCGTGCTGCTTGCCGGCTGCGCCAAGCACCCAACCACCCGACCGACGACGCCCGTGACAACCACGCGCTCGACCAGCGCGACCGGGGCGGGCGCGGCAACCACCACGCGACCTGAGCACCATGCCGCCAGCCAGGCCAGGACCAATGAGGCGGCGCTGCCGGATCAGACCGGCATCGCGGCTTGCGACGATTATCTTTCCAGTTATCTCGCCTGCCACCGTGCCGCCGGGATCTTTGCGCCGGACCAGTTGCAGTCACGCTACGAGGCGATGCGCACCAACCTGCTGCGCGATTCGCAAAACCCGGACGTCCGCCCGCAGCTGGCCGAACGCTGCAACTCGCTGGCACGCAGCCTGCGCGATGCCCTGCATGGCAAGTCGTGCGCGGCAAACCCTGCCCCGGCAGCCAGCTCGCCCTGACATGCCGGGCTGATCAGTCGAGCTGCCGCAGTTCGGCGCGCAGCAGCCGGGCCAGCGTCGCTGGCCGGGTGCGGGTCACCCGCACTTCGGGCGTGCCATGCCAGCGCGCGGTCTCGACGATCGCCCCGGCCAGATCCCTCGGCAGCCCCGGTTCGATCGCCACGCCGGGCTCCAGGTGCAGCGCCTTGATTTCGAACACGCCGTCGCTGCGGTGCGCCTTGGCATCCAGCCGGCCGACCAGGCGGCCGCGGTGCAGGATCGGCAGCACGAAATAGCCGTAGCGACGGCGCGCCGCCGGCGTGTAGCACTCGATGGTGTATTCGAAATCGAACATCGCCTGCAGTCGCGTGCGATCCCACACCAGCGGATCGAACGGCGACAGCAGTGCGGTCCGGGTGGTGCGCAGGCGTCCCCGCAGCGCGCGATCGAGCAGCTCCGCATGGTCGCGATGCACATAGCCCGGAACCTTCCAACCCTGCACCGGTACCGCCAGCAGCTCGCCGGTCGCCAGCAGCGGCGCCAGCTCATGTTCGGTCACCCGAGGTTTGAGCCGGAAATAGTCGGCAACCCATGCAGCCTGGGTCACGCCCAGTGCACGCACACTGTCGAGAATGAAGCGCCGCCGCAAATCGGCGCTGGACAACCTCGTCACCGCCGGATCGAGCGACGGATCGAGCTGCGCCAGCACGCGCTCGGCCAGATCATAGACACGCTGGAACCGCTCGCGCCTCAGCACCATCAGCTCACCCAGCGCAAACCACGCCTCCAACCAGCGCTTCTCGGGCTTCCACGCCCACCAGCCCGATTCGCCCTTGCCTTCAGTCCGCGCGAAGTCCGCGGCGCGTACCGGACCGGAGGCGCGAATCCCTTCGAGCAAGCCATCCATGCCGCTGCGTTGCTCGCGATGCATCCGCTCCGCGTGCCGGTGCGCCCAGTGGTTCCCGCGCTGGTCGCGCCACGCGCGGTGCCACGCGAAATCCGCGGCGCTGACGAAACAGGCCTCGTGCGCCCAGCACTCGGCCAGGCGGCCCCCGGCCAATGCCTCGTCCAGCCATTCCATCGGATAGTCGCCGAGCCTGGCGTGCAGCACCAGGTAGGGGCTGCGCGCCACCACGTGGATAGTGTCGATTTGCAGCAGCCGCATGCGTTCGATCGCGGCCACCACGTCACCGCACCGGGCGCGTCGCCGCGGCAATTGCAGCAGACCCTGCGCGGCCAGCTGCAGCAGGCGTGCCTGCTGCAGGCTCAACGATGGCGGCGCAGCTGAAGCCGCGCTCAACGGCATGCCGTCTTCACGGATTCGTGACCTTGATCTTGAGCTGGCCTATACACATCAGTTGCTAGCCTGCATTGAGTCGAGTTCGGCAACCAGCCTGGACGCGGGACGCGATGAAGCCACTGTGGCTTCGGGCAAGTCAGGCACACATTCTGGCATGGAGTAATCATCATGAAACCTCGCACTTCCCTGTTCCACGGCCTGATGGCCGCCGCGTTGCTGTCTGGTGGCGTCGCGCTCGCGCAGGATGCCCCGGCCCCGGCAGCTTCGTCGGCAACGGCAGCATCCGGCTCCAGCTCCGCCACCTACCAGACGCCGCAAGGCCAGGTGGTCGTCAACAGCGTGCCGGCCCCGGCCCCGACGATCGCTCCGGCGCCGGACTTCACGCAGTTGGCCGGCGGCGGGAAGAGCATCAGCGCCGAGCAGGCCGACTCTTACCCGCCGCTGGCGAACGACTTCCTCAACGCCGATACCAACAAGGACGGCAAGATCAGCAAGTCCGAGTACGAGCGCTGGGCAAAGCAGCTCCAATAGCAGGATGCAGCGTGAATGACGGGCCATGCCGTCGCCGGCATGGCCCGTTTGGCATGGCCCGGGGGGTTCGCGTGAAGCATGCCTTCACGGTCCCGGATAAACTCGCGACCACGCCCGAACCGAACCTGCTGCATCCGGCGAGCGGTCCATTCCAGATTCGGAAATTCCCATGAGATTTCACTCGGCCGCCGCGTGCGCGGCACTGGCATGCTGGATGATGGCCGCGACGGCACGCGCGCAGAATCCGGACCCCACCGATATCCGCGGTTGCACCGCGATCGAAAGCGACGCACAACGCCTGGCCTGCTACGACCAGGCGACCGGTCGCGTGAACCTTCCCGCCGCGCAAAAACGGCAGGTGCAGGTCGCGCCAGCCACTGGCATGTTCGGCCACGATCGGGCGGGCGCATCCGCGACGGTCGCCACAAGCAACAACGCGGTGGCCACTCCGCTGTCCCTGCTGGACAGTCGCTGGGAGCTGTCGCCGGAAAGCAAGCTGGGCACGTTCAATATCCGTGGCTACAAGCCCGTCTACGTGCTGCCGCTCTTTGCCAGCAGCAACCAGAACAGCCGGCCGCACAGTCCGAACCCCGACAACACGGTGGCCGCTGCCGAGCCCATGGAAAACGTCGAGTCGAAGTTCCAGCTCAGCCTGAAGACCAAGGTCTGGCAAGGCGTGTTCGGCGACGCCGGCGACCTGTGGGTGGGTTACACGCAATCGTCGCGCTGGCAGATCTACAACACGGAGCAGTCGCGCCCGTTTCGCGAGACCGACTACGAACCCGAGGCCATCCTGGTCTTCAGTACCGACTACCGGGTGCTGGGCTGGGATGGCAGGTTGCTCGGCATCGGCCTGGATCATCAATCCAACGGGCGCGGCAATCCGCTGTCGCGTGGCTGGAACCGGATCATCGCGAACGTGGGTTTCGAGCGCACGGGCTGGACGGTGATGTTCCGGCCATGGTGGCGCATACCCGAATCCGGAAGCACCGACGACAACCCCGACATCAGCGATTATGCGGGCCGCGGCGAGGTCGATATCGTGCACGAATGGCGCGGCCAGGAATTCGGTTTGACCCTGCGCGACTCGTTCCGCGGCGGCAGCCGGCAACACGGCTCGGCCCGTTTCAGCTGGAGCTTCCCGCTCGCCGGCAACCTGCGCGGCTATACGGAACTGTTCAAGGGTTACGGCGAGAGCCTGATCGACTACAACCACAACGCCACCTACCTCGGCGTGGGCATTTCGCTGCTCGACTGGTACTGAGGTACTCACAAAAACAAGGGCCCGGCGGCGGCTCACATCGCCGAGCCCTTGTCATGCCCGGGGCGCGGTCGCGCCGCAACGCTGCACTCAGTGGTGATGACCGCCGGCGCCGTGCACATGGCCGTGCTGCAACTCTTCCGCGCTGGCTTCGCGCACATCGGCCACCTCGATGGCGAAATGCAGGGTCTTGCCGGCCAGCGGATGGTTGCCGTCGATGAAGACCTTTTCGTTCTCGACCCTGGTCACGGTGACATTGATCTCGCCCTGCGGGCCGCGACCCTGGAACTGCATGCCGGGCCGGATGTCCTCGACGCCCTGGAACGCCTCGCGCGGCACTTCCTGCATCAACTCGGGATGGTGCACGCCATAGCCCTCCTCGGGCGCGACCTCGGCGCTGAACTTGTCGCCCGCCGAACGGCCTTCCATCTGCTTCTCCAGGCCGGGCACGATCTGGCCGCTGCCATGCAGGTAGGCCAGCGGATCGCGGCCTGCGGAACTGTCGATGACCTGACCCTGGTCGTCGGTCAGCGTGTAGTGGAAGGCGGCAACGGAGTTCCGGGTGATCTGCATGTGGGTCTCGCGAATAGGTTCAAGTCCGCCGGCCAGGTGCCGACACGAGCGCGCAAGGTTACCAGAACACGGCAAAACGTCCCTGCAGATCCTGCCGGGATTGGCGATACTGTGGCCATGATCCCGCTGCCACGCCGGCGCCGCCTGTCCGGTTGCGTACTGACCGTCATCTGCGCGCTCATGCCGATGACGACGATGGCCGCGACGACGCCCGCAGCCATCACCCGCGCAGGGCTGGCGGCACAGATCGATGGCTTGATCGGGCAGCCCCGCTTTGCCGCGGCCAGCTGGGGCATCGCGGTGGTCTCGCTGGACAGCGGCCGCACGCTGTACGCACACCGAGCCGACCGCCTGCTGCAACCGGCGTCCACCGCGAAGCTGTTCACCGCCGCGCTGAGCCTGTCCACGCTGGGTGCGCAGTACCGGATTCCCACGCGCCTGCTGGCCCGGGGAGGGATTCGCCAGGGTCGCCTGAACGGCCCGCTGATCCTGCGCGGCATGGGCGACCCGACCCTGGGCACGGACGGCAGCGTCGACTGGGCCGATCAGCTGGCCAGCCAGCTGGCGGCACGCGGCGTGAGACTCGTGCACGGCGACCTGATTGCGGACGACAGCTATTTCGCCGGGCCGCCGTTCGGCACCGGCTGGGAGGCCGGCGATCTGCAGAGCTGGTTCGCGGTACCCGCCTCGGCGCTGAGCGTGCAGGAAAACATCGTCCGCATCACGGCCCGTCCGGGCAGCGCTGTCGGCCTTCCGGCGAGCCTGGCCTTCGACCCGGTCGAAGCGAAACCGGACGTGCTCGGCCAGCTCACCACGATCCTGCCGCGCACGCCGGGCGAGATCAACCTGTACCGCGCACCGGGAGCCGACACGCTGTACGCGTTCGGTACCATCGCGGCGAATGCCCCGGCACAGGACTTCAAGCTGGCGATGGCGGACCCGGCACGGGTGGCCGGCCGGCAGTTGCATGAGGCGCTGGCGCGCCACGGCATCCGGCTCACCGGCAAGCTGCAGGTGCTGCACTGGCCGCAGGACGACAGCGACCTGCTGCGGCATGCCGACGTGCTGGGCGAAGTGCTGTCGCCACCGCTGTGGCAGATCCTGCAGCGCGGCCTGAAACGGTCGCAGAACCTCTATCTGCAGAACCTGCTGCTGAGCGTCGGCGCACGGGCGCAGGCCGGCGACGACACCGCGCCGACGGCTTTCGTGTCGACGCAGGATGGCGGCATCAAGGCGCTCGACCAGTTGCTGGTGCGGATCGGCATTCCGTCATCGGCGGCGTTGATCGGCGAAGGCACCGGGCTGTCGCGGCGCAACCTGGTCACGCCCGATGCACTGGTGCGCCTGCTCACCTACCTCGCCGCGCAGCCGTATGCGGAGATGCTGCGCCAGGCGTTGCCGATCGCCGGCGTCGACGGCACCCTGCTCGGCCACATGCGCGGCACCGCGGCCGAGGACAACGTGCACGCCAAGACCGGCAGCATGACCTACGTGCACTGCATGGCCGGCTATGTCACCAGCGCGGCGGGCGAGCGACTGGCGTTCGCGATCATGCTCAACAACTACCAGCGCCCGGACGGCGCACCCGGCGCCGGCAGCGACATCGATGCGATCGCGGTGCTGCTGGCGAACTACCGCGACCGCGACTGACCGCGACCGATCAACCGCCCAGCCGGGCCAGCGTGTCCTTGCCGATCTTCTCCGGCGTGTCGGTGGAGGCGTAGCGCTTCACCACCTGGCCATCCGCATCGACCAGGAACTTGGTGAAGTTCCACTTGATCGACTCGCTGCCGAGGATGCCCTTGCCTTCGCTCTTCAGCCACTTGTACAGCGGGTCGGCGTGCTCGCCGTTGACCTCGATCTTGGCGAACATCGGGAAAGTCACGTCGTACTGGGTACTGCAGAAGTTCTTGATCTCGGTCTCGTCGCCCGGCTCCTGGTGGCCGAACTGGTCGCACGGAAAACCGAGCACCACCAGTCCGCGATCGCGCTGGTCCTGCCACAGCGTTTCCAGCCCCTGGTACTGCGGGGTGAATCCGCATTTGGACGCGACATTGACGACCAGCAACGTCTTGCCGCGCCACTCGGCCAGCGAGCGCGGCTTGCCGTCGATGTCGTTCACGGTGAAATCGTAGATGCTGGTCATGGCGGTACTCCGAAGACAGAGGTCAATCAGGCAGCCTACGCTATCCGCGCATGCTTTGCTCGACACCGCCGCTGTGCGGCATATCCATATGCATCCCGCTCCTTTGTCCATGGTCGTATGGACGGCTAAATTCGATGGCCAACCATCGTGCCGGAGAAGGCGCCTTGCTCCACGTGATCGCCGCCATGCTCTCGTTGTTGCTGCTGGCCGGGGTGTTCGGCGGCGGCGTGGATGGCGACGCCGATGCGCCCGGGACACCTGCCGAAAATGCCGATGCCGCCCGGGGCGGGGTCGATTTCGGCGACCTGCCGTAGACGAATCCGCCGAAGCTCAACCCTGTGCGGCGGGAATCTCGAATACCTGGCGCAGGTATGCCACGTAGGCCAGGTCATCGCACATGTTCTTGCCCGGCGAGTCGCTCAGCTTGGCCACGGGCTGGCCATTGCAGCGAATCATCTTGATCACGATGTTGAGCGGCGCGGGGCCGACATCGTTGGTGAGATTGGTGCCGACACCGAAGGCCAGCAGGCAGCGTCCCCTGAAATGGGCGTACAGCTGCATCACCCGCGGGATGTCGAGGCCGTCGCTGAACACCAGCACCTTGTTGCGCGGGTCGACGCGATTGGCCTGGTAGTGCGCCAGCACCTTCTCGCCCCACTCGAACGGATCGCCGGAATCGTGGCGGGTGCCGTCGAACAGCTTGCAGAAATACATGTCGAAGTCGCGCAGGAAGGCGTCGAGCCCGTACACGTCCGACAGCGCGATCCCCAGGTCGCCCCGATACTCGCGCGCCCATGCCTCCAGCGCGGCCACCTGTGAATCGCGCAGACGCGGCCCCAGTGCCTGGTGCGCCTGCAGGTATTCGTGTGCCAGCGTACCCAGCGGGGTCAGGCCGAGCTTGCGTGCCAGCCAGACATTGCTGGTGCCGGCCAGTTGCGCACCGAGCTCATCGCGCAAGGTGGTGACCACTTCCTCCTGCCAGGTCCGCGAATGGCGCCTGCGCGTGCCGTAGTCGGCGATCCGGCAGCCGGCATAATCCGGCGTGTCGCGCAGCAGCGCGATCTTGTCGCGCAGGCGCCGGCGTCCCGTGCCCAGGTCCAGTCCCGCGCTGGTGCGACGGAAGTAGACCTCGTTGATGATCGCCAGCAGCGGCACCTCGAACATGATCGTGTGCAGCCACGGACCGCGGATGCGTATCTCGATCTCGCCCGGCACCTCGGGCGAGGGGGCGAGCTCCACATATTTCTCGTTGAGCTGAAACAGGCCCAGGAAATCGACGAAATCGCTCTTGATGAAACGCCAGCTGCGCAGGTAGTCCAGTTCATCCGTGCGGAAGCGCAATCGGCACAATGCAGCCAGCTCGACGCGGATCTCGTCGATGCAGGACACCAGGTCGATGCCCGGGGTGCGGCACTTGAATCGGTATTCCACCTGGGCGGCCGGGTACTGGTGCAGCACCACCTGCATCATCGAGAACTTGTACAGGTCGGTATCGAGCAGCGATTCAATGATCATCGGCGAGCCAGGCGGGAAGGAGGTCCTGCACACCCATTATCCATGCCGCGATGCTTTCCTCCGGCCGGGCAGGGCACACAAAATAAAACCCCACCGGCCAGGGGAGGACCGATGGGGTTTGTCAGGCGGCCTCCAGGGGAGGTAAGGCCGGCCCCTCAGCAACGCGGTGACTTGCGCCACTTCCTGTCGCCATCACGGCGATATGTGCTGTTAGTGTGTCCTCGTCACTGTGAGTTCAACGTGCACGCCGGATCACGTTCAGCGGGGCGACAGGGAAGCGCGTCTGCAGCCGAATCGCCACGATCGGATGCAGACGCGACCGCCGGCATACACTGCATCACGTCCTTGCGGAAACCTCTTGATATCCGGAGCGTTTGATGAAGCCGATCGGCGAATGCCTGCTCACCCTGAGTCTGCTGGTACTGGGCACTCTGTCACCGCTCCGGGCAGCCGAACTGACCCTCGAACTGGGCCACGGAACCGTCCACTGGTCGACCGCTGCACTGCTGGCGCGCCCCGACGTGCAAACGGTCGGCGTGCCGGCCGATGTGGCGTTCAAGCGTCCGATGCGGTATCGGGCGGTGCCTCTGGCCGACTTGCTCCATGGCATCGTGCCGACCGATCACCTGCAGTTCGTCGGTGCCGATGGCTTCGCCGCCGAGATTCCTGCGACGCTGATCCTGAACCGGCATGGCAGCGAAGCCTGGCTGGCGATCGAGGAGCCGAATCGGCCCTGGCCTGCGCTGCCCGGCCAGCACGGCAGCGCCGCGCCGTTCTACGTCGTCTGGACCAGGCCGCAGGCCGCCGCGGTCGGCCCCGAGCAGTGGCCGTACCAGCTGGCCGCAATCCGCAAACTCGACAGCATCGCCATGCGCTTTCCGGCGATCCTGCCCGATCCCGCCCTGCCTGCCGACAGCGCGATACGGCATGGTCTGGCGGTGTTCCAGCGCACCTGCTTCGCCTGCCACACGCTGAACGGTGCAGGTGACGCCAGGCTCGGGCCGGACCTGAACATCCCGCACAACCCTACCGAATACCTGCGGACCGACCTGCTGCGGGCGTATGTGCGCAACCCGCAATCGCTGCGCCTGTGGCCTCAGGCGAAGATGCCGGGGTTCGACCGGCAAGCGTTGTCCGACGCCGACCTCGATGCCTTGCTGGCCTACCTGCGGCACATGGCTGGACGCAAGATCGAGCCCACCATCAGGCACTGAACCGGGACAGCAGCATGCTCGCCGCAGACATTCGCCAATATGGTTCGCGGGTTGGTCGCTGCGGCAGGTTTTGACGCAGGCATGCGCGACGGTCATTCGCGACGGGCGGCGCTCGCCGTAGAACCCGTGCGCTGACCGGAAGGCAACAGCGCCTGCAGATCGCCGTCACGCCGCGCCTTCGGCTCCCGCGCCAGCGCGCGCACTTCGGCGTAGAACGCAGGCCAGTTGCGTTCCGCGCGCTGGAACAGCACGGCAAATGCCGGCGTCCACTCGTCATACAGGCCGAACGGCAGCAAGCGGGCGTTGTTGATCGGTTGAGCCACCCAGGCGTCATAGCGGTGGTCGCCGGGCCAGTGCTGCTGACGCCAATCCTCGTAGCGCTCGCGAAACGCCGCGATCTCGTGCCGCTTGCCTGCGGCCATCGCCGCCTCGTCGACACCGCTCGCGTACAAGGTTTTCAGGCGCCCGCGCAAATCCAGCACCAGGCGGGTGAAACCATCGTCCATCGCCTGGTTGCCGTCGTCCTGCGGCGACAGGCCGCGCGCGGCGCGCCAGGCGCGCAAGCCTTGCCGCTGGACGAAGGTGGCAAACGATTCGTTGAACGAGGTGTCGCTTTTCACGTAGATCAACTGATGCGCCAACTCGTGGAAGATGGTGCTCGCCAATTCGTCGTCACCCCAGCGCAGCATGCTGGAGAGGATCGGGTCGGCGAACCATCCCAGGGTCGAATACGCCGGCACACCGCCGATCCACACGTCGTCGCCATCGGCGCGCAGACGCGCCGCGTCGGCCTTTGCCGCCATCTCGCTGAACCAGCCGCGATAGGCCACGCAGCCGGCAACCGGGAAGCACTGCGGCACCGCCTGCACCGAGTAGCGCGGCGCGGCGAACACGTTCCACACCACGTAGGCGCGATCCAGCTGCACGTAGCCGGTGTAGCTGCGATTGTCCGGCAACCCGAGTTGTCGCGAGGCAAACCGGCGCGCCTGCAGTGCCAGCCGCAGGCGCGCGGCAAGCTCCGGATCGGTCCGCGGGTCGTGCAGCAGCTTGTCGATGGGGCGACGATGCACGACCAACTCGCCCTGCCCGTGCACGGCCTGGGCGTAAAAGCGAACACTGCCGCAGGCGGACAGCCAAAAGCTCATCGCCGCGATGGCGATGAGCCGAGGGAAAGCCGCGAAAAGAGGTGGCGGTCGAAATCCGGGCATGCCGCGATTGTGCACGAACCGGCGAATTCACCGCGGCACTCAGTGATGATGGTCGTGATGGCCGCCCGATCCGCGCCCGCCGCCATGGGAACCGCCATGACCCGTCGAACCGTGCCAGCCACCGCCGCCACGACCGCGGTAGGCGGACTGCCCGTGGTAGTCGCGATAGCCATGGCCGCGGTAGCCGCGATAGCGCGAACCGCCATACCAGCCACTGCTGATGCCGATGCTCACGCCGGGCGCATAGCAGCAGCCGTAATAGCCATCGTAGTAACCCGGGTAATAGCCGTCGTAATAGCTCGGTGCGGCGTAATAAGTACTGCCGCTGCCGTAGTAGGCATCGCCGGCATATCCCGAGCCGCGCACGTAGCTGTAGCCGGGATCGTAGTAACAGCCCGACAAGGCCACGGCTGCTGCGGTCGCCAGTGCGAAACAAGCAAATTGTCGCTTCATGATTCACCTCCGCGGCGAATGACGACCCTACGCTGGACCACGATGCTTGAACTCACCCTGAGCGGCCGCCGTACCGCCGCGACGTGCTTGCGGAGAGAACAGCACACCGGGTGCGGGGCACCGGTCAGTCCTTGCGCTTGCCCTGCTCGTTGCGCTGCGCTGCCAGCACGGGGCCGTCGCCGCCACCACCCGACCCGGACACCGGCGGATGCAGGTCCGCGGCATTTGGCGCAGGATGCGACGGGTTGGCACCGGGCCAGCTTGGCCCGCGTTGATCCCGTTCGTGCTTGGCATCGAGCAGGGCCTGGATATGGGCGACCGCCTCTTCCGGGCTGATATGCCGGATCGGTGCATCGTTCAAGGCCGCGGGCTTGCGCGGCGCCGCCTTCTTCACCACGGGCTTCGTCCGCGTGTTGCCGGCGACGGGCCCGGCTACCACCACCTTCTTCACCACGGCCTTTTTTACCGCAGCCTTCTTCGGGGCGGTCTTCTTCGGCGCCACTTTCCGGGCAGTCGGTTTTTTGGCCACCGGCTTCTTCGCTACCACCCGCTTTGTTGCGGTCTTCCTGGTTGCAGTCTTCTTTGCGGCGGGCTTCCTTGTCGCCTTCTTGCTGGATGTTGCCTTCTTTGCGACGGCCTTCCTCGCCGAGGCTTTTTTTGGCGCCGCCTTGCGCGATGCCGCTTTCTTCGCAGCCGGCTTTTTGGCAGCCGACTTCTTCACCGCCTTCACGGCCGCCTTGCGTGGCGCCGACTTGCCCGCGCCGCCAGTCGATGCCTTGCTGGCCGATACTTTTTTCTTCGGCGCAGCCTTTTTGGCGGGCGCTTTCTTTGCCGCGGACTTCTTCGCTGCCGACTTGCGTGTCATAGCCATGCGTTCGTTCTCCTGCGGTGAGCAAATGAAAACCGGCTCCAGTATGCGCGCCTTGGCGACATGCGGCATTACGCACTGCACGAACCGTTCATTCACCGGCACGCGCGCCGGCCAACATTCGCGCAAGTTCACCACGGCGGATCAGAAGCCCGGGTGCAACAAGGCATCGACGAAATGCGGCAGCACGCGATGATTGACCAGGATGGTGAACAACACGCCGTAGGCGGCGCCCCACAGATGGGCGCTGTGATTGACATTGCCCTGCCCGCGCCGATCCATGTAGATCGAATAGGCCGTGTACAGCACCGCGTAGACGATCGCCGGCATCGGTATCACCAGCACGATGATCTGCTGCCAGGGCGCAATCAGGATGTAGGCAAACAACACGGCCGACACCGCACCGGAGGCGCCCAGGCTGCGATAGTTCGGGTTGTTGCGGTTCTTCAGATAGGTCGGCAGGATCGAGATCACCAGCCCGCCGAGGTAGAACAGCGCGAAACCCAGCGTACCGAGCATGCCGGTGAAGAACGGTTCCATCGCCCGCCCGAAGAAGAACAGCGTGAACATGTTGAACAGCAGGTGGCCCAGGTCCGCGTGCACCACGCCATAGGTCACCAGCCGGTGATACTCGCGTTGGCGCGTGATGGCCGGCGGCCACAGGATCAGATCGTTCATCAACCGACTGTTGTTGAACGCGATGAACGATACGATGGCGGTAATGGCAATGATGGCCAGGGTGATCGGCATGGATGGTTCCGCAGCGGACTGGCAAAAGTCGGCATCTTGGCGTGTCGAACCGGGCTTGTCGACCGGCAGCGCTCGGCGCGGCGCTTATGCCGGGCCGCTCGGTGGATATCGCCATTGCTCAGTGTCGGAACCGCCGCTACAGCTTTATCATCTGCCGCTTTGCGCCGCCACCCGGCGGCCGGGTGAACCGCATGAGCCTGCTTCGTTACCTGCATCTTGACGTGTTCGCCGCCACCGCCGGCGGCGGCAATCACCTCGGCGTGGTGATTGGCGCGGACGCGTGGACCACGACGGCGATGCAGCGCTTTGCGCGCTGGACGACGCTGGTCGAGACCACCTTCCTGCTGCCGCCCACCGACCCGCGGGCAAGCTACCGGGTGCGCATCTTCACACCGCACAAGGAGATTCCGTTCGCCGGCCACCCGAGCATCGGCAGTGCGCACGCCGCGCTGGAGACGGGGCTGGCCACGCCAGTCGATGGCCTGCTGTGGCAGGAGTGCGATGCCGGCGTGCTGCCGATCCGGGTGGAAGGCCATGCCGACCGGCGTGAACTGCTGCTGCAATCGCCCGGCGAACGCGTGCTTCTCACCGGCCGCGATGCGCATCCGTTGCTGGCCGCCACGCTGGCCGGGATCGAATGCGGCACGCTGCCGCCGGCCCTGGTCGACGGCGGACGGCGCTGGTGGCTGGCCGAGATGGCGGACGAAGCCGGCCTGCGCGCGTGGCAACCCGATCACGCCGCCATCCTCGCGCTGGCACAGGCCAGCGACAGCATGGGTCTGTGCGCGTTTGCGCGTGCCGCGCAGGGCGAGCGGCAACTGGTGGTGCGCGCGTTCCCGGCCGGTGTCGGCATCGTCGAGGACCCCGCTTCCGGCGCCGCCAACGGGCTGATCGCCGCGTACATCGCCGATGCCGAACCCGACGGCCCGCTGGCACGCGGCTATCAGGTCAGCCAGGGCCGCGAAATCGGTCACGATGCACAATTGATCGTGCGCATCGACGGCGACGCCATCTGGGTTGGCGGCCGCAGCCACATCGTGATCGACGGCAGCCTCGCCTGGTCACCCTAGGGGCCTGGGCCGCAGAAACCGTCCGGGCTCCCAGCCACCGGCAAGGCTATTTGCGCTCGTCCAGGTGCGCGCGCCTTGCCGCCACCAGCGACAGCGCCGACCAGTCCAGGTCCTCATCGCCAGCGGCCAGCGCTTCGAGCAGGCTGTCGCGCAGCACCCCGGCGAACGGCAGCGGCACTCGCGCCGCCTCGGCCGCTGCCTGCGCCAGTCCCACATCCTTGAATCCCAGCGGCAGGGGAAAGCCGGCCGGCTTGAAGCGCTGCTCGGCGATCAGCCTGCCATAGCCCTGGTAAGCGGGCGCCGCGAACAAGGTGCTGGTCATCACCTCGAGGAAATCCGCCGCGCTGACCCCGTACGCACGCGTGAGTGCGGTGGCCTCGGCCATGCTCTCGATCGCGCTGGCCAGCATGAAGTTGCCGGCGACCTTGGCCACGTTGGCCCGTTCCGGTGCCTCGCCCAGCGGCCAGACCCGACTGCCCATCGCCTCCAGCAGCGGCCGCACCTGTTCGACCAGCGCAGGTTTGCCTGCCACCAGGATGTTCAACTTCGCCGCTGCCGCCATGTCGGGACGACCGAACACCGGCGCCGCCACGTAGCCCAGCCCGCGTCGCTCGTGCTCGGCCATCAACTCCCGTGCCAGTGCCACCGAGATGGTGGCGTGGTTCACGTGCACGGTACCGCGATCCATCGCATCCAGCAGGCCGCTGTCGAGTATCACGGCGCGGACCGCCCGATCGTCCGCCAGCATGCTGCACAACACCTCGCCCTGCGCCGCGCGATCGGGCGTGGAGGCGACTTTGGCACCCAGCGAAGCCAGCGGCCCGCAGGCCTGGGCCGAGCGGTTCCACACCGTGACCGCATGGCCGGCTGCGACCAGGTTGCCGGCCATCGCGCTGCCCATCGCGCCCAGGCCAATGAATCCGACTTTCATGGAAGATTCCTCGTGACAGTCCAGCACGCAGTAAAGCAGGCATGACGTTCATGCTCCGCGAAGCCCAGCGGATGGGCCGGGTCGGCCAGACCTCGGACACGCTGACGCGGAACCGCGGGCGGCTTAAGCTCGACATACCGTGAATTGCCGGGAGCGCACACCGTGTTCCATCCACTGCATCGGCTTGGCCGCGCGCTGGCCCGTTTTCTGTCGAAACCGCGCAGCACGGACATGCATTTCGGCACCTCGCGTTTCGACCTGTTGCAGGCGTCGCTGAAACACGCGGACGTGCTGCTGGTCGAAGGCAGCAGCCGCATCAGCGGCGTGATCAAGTACGTCACCCAGTCGAGCTGGTCGCACGCCGCGCTGTACGTCGGCGACGCCCTGTCCGGCACGCATCCGGAACTCGGCACGCAGGTCCTGATCGAGGCCGACGTGGTCGAGGGGGTGCGGGCGTTGCCGCTGGAAGCGTATCGCGGGGCACACGCGCGGATATGTCGCCCCGTCGGCCTGCGTGCCGACGACATCGAGCGCGTGATCAGGCACGCCGAGCGCCGGCTAGGCCAACGCTACGACATGCGCAACGTGATCGACCTGCTGCGCTACCTGCTGCCGGTGCCACCCGTGCCCGGACGCTGGCGCCGACACCTGCTGGCACTGGGCAGCGGCGAGCCGACCCGGGCGATCTGTTCGTCGCTGATTGCCGAGGCGTTCCACGCCGTGCGCTACCCGATCCTGCCGGTGCTCGATCGCGACTACCGCGAATTGCGCGGCACCCACGGCGCCCGCAAGGAAATCCTGCATATCCGCAGCTCCAGACTGTTCGCGCCACGCGATTTCGATATCTCGCCGTACTTCCGCATCGTCAAGCCGATGATCGAGCACGGGTTCGACCCGCACCACCTGCACTGGGCCATGCCGGCGCCGCCCGGATCGCATCAGCCGATCTTGCCGGAGAAACAGCCGTCAGTACCTTGAACATTCCCGCCTGACTGCGCCGCTGGCGGGTCAGCGCAGATTCGGCAGCGCGACCAGGCATTTGTTCCGGCACAGATAGCGCTTGTTCAGCGCAGCGCCGTCGTACAGATAGCCGGCACCACCAGCGAAAATCTCCCATTGGTACAGATGCCCGGCGAGCTGGATCGAACCGCGATAACTGCATGGCATGATGATCGCCTCATCATGGAATTCGATCGGATCCACCTCGTCGGCCAGCGCAAAATAGCTCGCGACATTGGCCCGGGTGAGCGTCAGCGACGCGCAGATGTCGTAGTCCGGACGCGTCGGGTCGATTTGCCGGGACAGGGAGACCACCGTCATCCGGACGGGGGCGCGAACCGGCGTGCACGCCACGAGCGACACCGCCAGCAGCATCGCAGGCACGCCAGATGACCGGCTCATGGCATAGGCTCCGCGGCACGACGGGTTTGCAACAACGGCGCACCCCGCATGCTACGCCACCTCGCCCGCCGCCCGCCCCGACGCCCAAGCCCACTGGAAGTTGTAGCCGCCCAACCAGCCGGTGACGTCGACCACTTCGCCGATGAAGTACAGGCCAGGCACGAGTTTCGACTGCATGGTGGTGGAGGACAGGCCGTCGGTATCGACGCCGCCCAGGGTAACCTCGGCGGTGCGGTAGCCCTCGGTGCCGCTGGCGATGATTGGCCAGGACTGGAGCTGGGCACCGATCTGGCCGAGTTCGGTTTCGCGGTACTGGCGCATCGGGCGGCTGTCCAACCATTGCTCGCACAATCGCTGCGCCAGCCGTTTCGGCAAGGCATCGCCGAGCACGGTCTTCAGTTCCGCCAGCGGGCGCGCGTGACGCTGCCCGATCAGCCAGTCTCCCGCGTCCTGATCGGGCAGCAGGTCGATGCGCAGGTCGGCGCCGGGCTGCCAGTACGAGGAAATCTGCAGGACGGCCGGGCCGCTGAGGCCGCGATGGGTGAACAGCAGGCCCGCGCGGAAGCCGCGCTTCCCCACCCGGGTTTCCACCAGCGGCAGCGCCACGCCGGCCAGGTCCCGGAAGTGCTCCTGGTGCTTGCCGCTGAGCGTCAACGGCACCAGGCCGGCGCGCGTCGTCAGTACGGCGTGGCCGAACTGACGCGCGAGTTCGTAGCCGAAGCCACTGGCCCCCATGCTCGGAACCGACAGGCCACCGCTGGCGACCACCAGCGATGCGGCATGCACCTCGCCGCGCGCGGTGTGGACGCTGAAGCCTTCCGGCGTCTTGCGCACGTGCTGCACGCCGCAATTCGCCTCCACGCTGACGCCGGCCGCTGCGCATTCGTCCAGCAGCATGCGCACGATCTGCTTCGACGAGTCGTCGCAGAACAGCTGGCCCAGTTCCTTCTCGTGATACGCGATGCGGTGCTTCTCGACCAGGGCGATGAAGTCCCACGGCGTATAGCGCGCCAGCGCCGACGTGGCGAAGTGCGGGTTGGCCGACAGGTATTGCGCGGGAGTGACGCCAAGATTGGTGAAATTGCAGCGCCCGCCACCGGACATCAGGATCTTCTTGCCGACCTTGTTGGCGTGATCCACCACCAATACGCGGCGACCGCGCTGGCCGGCGCCGATCGCGCACATCAGGCCCGCGGCGCCGGCGCCGATGATCAACACGTCCACTCTCATTCGATCATCGTCCTGCCCTTCGCCGTGCATCGCCACGCGGCATTATCCATCAGCGGCGCGCCGCATCGCTTACACTCGTGCTTCTCCCTGCACGAGCACTGCCATGCCTTCCTTCGACGTGATCTCCGAAGTCGACAAGCACGAGCTGACCAATGCGGTCGACCAGGCCAACCGCGAGCTGTCGAACCGTTTCGACTTCAAGGGCCAGGACGCCTCCTACACGCTGGACGAGTACGTGATCAGCCAGAGCGCACCCAGCGAATTCCAGCTGCAGCAGATGCTCGACATCCTGCGTGGCCGGCTGGTGGCACGCAAGATCGACATCCGCGCGCTGGACGTAGGCGATCCGGAAACCAACCTGGGCGGCTCACGCCAGAAGATCACCGTCAAGCAGGGCATCGAGCAGCCGGTGGCGAAGAAGCTGGTGGCCGCGCTGAAGGCAGCCAAGCTCAAGGTCGAGGCGCAGATCAACGGCGACAAGCTGCGCGTCAGCGGCAAGAAGCGCGACGACCTGCAGGACGCGATGGCCGTGCTGCGCAAGGCCGACGTGGAACTGCCGCTGCAGTTCGACAATTTCCGCGACTGAGTGCCTGCGCTGTCCCGCAGGGCGGGTACGGTCCGCCGCTTTGCGTTGAGGCACGAGACAAAAGCAGGACTCGGCGAGCAGTGCCCGCCCTACAACTGCTGCGCGACCTCAACCACGGAATCCCGGTGCTGCCTTGATTTCCCTGCGGCTTGTCACTGCGGCGTGCTGATGTCGTATTGCTTCGCCAACGCCTGGAAGCGCGGATCGCTGCGCAGCGACAGATACGTCGGGTTGGTGGCGAAGTCGGCGCAACTTTGCGGCGAGGGGTCGCACGATTTCTCGAGCAGATCCAGCGCCACGTCCTTGTCCCCCAACTGCAGATAGACCTGCATCAGGTCGTACAGGAACAGTGGGTCGAGACCGGTCTGCCGGTGTAGCGCATCCGCCGCCGCCCGTGCCTGCGTGCGCAATTCCGGTTCCAGCACGGACTGGTAGGCGAGCTTGCCCGCGGCCACCAGTTGCCGGTCCAGCACGGTAGCCGGCTGGACCAGATCGAATGCATGGACCGCATCCTGATTACGCTGCAACAGCGCATAGTTCATCGCGAGGTTGAACGCGACATCGGCGCTGTCGGGTGCCAGCCGCAGCGCGGCCTGCGAAACCGGCAATGCCTGCTGGTACTTGCCCAGATTGAGATACTGGTTGGCCAGATTGTTTTGCGCGGTGGCATTCTGCGGATCCAGGTCCACCGCTTTCAGATTCTCCGCCAGGGCCTGCTCCAGTGGCAGCAAGATCGCGTAATCCAGGCGGGCGGTCGCATTGCTTGGGTCGATGCGGAGTGCGTGTTCGTAACCGGTCTTGGCCTTGACCTTGTGCCCTTCGGACGAGTCGGCGTTGGCCAATGCGATGATCGCATCGACGTTGTCCGGATCCAGTGCCAGCGCCTTGCCGGCTTCCGCGCGTACTCTGGGCAGCACTTCCTGCAACCTCAGGGTGGAATACTGGGTCAGATCGTATAACGCACGCGCCAGCCCGGCATGCGCCGCCCCGTAGTTCGGGTCCAGCGCGATGGCCTGTTCGAAATCCTTGCGCGCGGCCTCGAAGTCGACGGCCGCACGACCGTTCATGGCCGCCAACCCCTTCAGCACCAGATCGTGCGCCTGCGGATCGATGGTCTGCGTGGCGCGCGTGGCGGCGAACTTGACCTTCAGCGCCGCGGCGATGGCCTGCGAAATGTGGTCCTGCACGGCAAAGATGTTCTTGAAAGTATCGTCGTAGTGCTGCGACCACACCTGATAGCCGGTGGTGGTATCGACCAGTTCGGCGGTCACACGCACCTGGTCGCCTTCGCGCCGGATGCTGCCGTGCAACAGGTTGGCGACATTCAACGTCTGGCCGACGGTGGTGGCCGATTGTGTGCTGTTGCGGAATTTGGAGGCGGTGTCCCAGGCGATCACCCGCAACGCCGTGTTCTGGCCCAGTGCGTTGGTCAGTTCCTCGGTGATGCCGTCGCTGAAGTAATTCTGTTTGGCGTCGCCGCCAAGATTGGCGAACGGCAGCACCACCAGCGTGTCGGCCGGCGGCGCGAACGCGGTCGTGGCGGCGACCGCCGGTATGTCCGTGGAGGATTTCGTGGCGGCGACTGCCACCGTATCCGCCGACGCGGTGGATGCCGCCGGCGCGGGGTGGTACATAAATTGTCGCCACGCCAGCGCCGCCACCGCCAGCACCAGTACGACGATGGTGAGGGTGTTGAGCTTGCGGCCGATCTGGTGCGTCGCCGCTTCCGATCGCGCTTCCACGGAATCCGCCGGTTCGGTGCGACGGATACCCTCGGGCGTCAGCTCGAACACCCAGGCCAGGATCACCGCGATCGGAAAACCGATCACCACCAGCAGCACGATCAAGCGCACCGACCAATCGGGAATATGGAAGAACGGGAAAACCTGGGTGGCGACCTGCACCAGCAGCCAGCCGGCGACCGCATAGGCGATCACCACGCGATAGACGTGACGGCGCTTCAGCTCCTCGAAGAAACCGGGCTTTGCCATGCCGCCGCGTACCCCCTGATAGGCGTTGCCGGCCAGCGTGCCGGAGCAGACCCGCAAGATACCATCCACCGCAGCGCAGCGCAGCCGCGTGCCGGAATCAAGGATCTGCGGATGTGCCTTCCGCAGGGCTGGCACTGTCCTGCAGAAAGCACCTCAGGCTTTCGACAGCAGCCGGCCACCCATCGCGGCATTGACCCCGATCACCACCGCGACCGCCAGCGCATGCGTCAGCAGGTCGGTCGCCGCCGAATCATAGGCGTGGCAGATTTCCAGCAGGCTGGCGGAGGCGGCAGCGCTGGCCAAGCCGATCATCACCGCAGTGAGCACCGGGCGCAACGGACAGGCGCGGCGCAGCATCAGAATCAGCAGCAGCGACAGCGGCACCGAGAAGCTGATGATGAAGACCAGGCAATCCGCGGATTGATGCAGGGTGGCGACGCTGGTGTCCGGCGCCAGCCAGGTGCGCAGGCAACCCAGTCCGCTGGCGCCGATCCACAGCAAGGCTGCGGGCAGCGGCAACCAGGCCCAGCCCGTGCGCCGGCCCGGCACGCCCAGCGAAAACGCCACCCAGGCCGCGCTGATCGCGGTGATCACGGCCCCGAGCGCCGCCCACGCCAGGTCCGGCGCACCGCCCAGACGCCTCAGCATGCCGGCGTCGCCGTAATGCATCAGCAGCGCGATGGCGATCGCTGCCACCAGCAGCAGCCAGCCGGCGGTGCGCAGCCACGGCGGCAACAACCGACGCACCGGCACCAGCCCGGTGCCGAGACGGCCGATCAATGCCTCATGCGATGGCAACTCGGACATGAGCTCAGGGTTCTCCATGGAAACGCTCGCGCAGCGCCTTCAGCGCGCGGTGCAGGTTCACTTTCAGCGCGCCGGTGTTGCGCCCGGTCGATTCGGCGGCCTCGCTCAACGAGCGTTCGCGCAGGCCGAGCTGCTCAATCGCCTCGCGCTGTCCCGGCGGCAGTGTCCCGATGGCATCGTGCAGGAGCCGCGCGCGCTGTTCGCTTTCGGTGGCGGCGCTGGCGTCATCGGCATCCGGATGATTGTCGACGGCGACCGCGTCGTGCAATTCGCGGCGGTCGCGGCGGCCATGGCTGCGCAGCGCATCGATCGCCCGCCGGTTGGCGATCGCCGTCACCCAGGCGTCGTAGGATCGGCCGGGATCGTAGGTATGCCGAACGCGATGCACGGTAAGCAGGGTTTCCTGCACCACGTCATCGACATGATCGAAATCCACCCCCTGGCGCCGTGCCGCGGCGCGGATCAGGCCGACCGAGTCGGCCAGCACCTTCTCGTAGGCCCGCCGGTCGCCGGCCTGCGCAGCAGCCATCCACGCCGCCCGACGCTGATCGGGCGTTTCGCTGCTGCTGGCGGCGACGGATTCGGCTGGCACGGTCCGGAACAGACTCACCCTGCGGGGAAGTCCACTATCTAGACCCATGAAGCCGGTGGCGGTCAAGGCTTGCGACATGGCGGCTCGAACGGACGCGCTGCAAAGGGGGCTGTTGGAGTCTTCGCTGCATCCGCCCCGCGGGTTACTTCGTGGAAACAGGTAACCGCCGTGCCAGCGACGGCGAATAGCCAGACAACCTCCCGCGGACGAAAGCCCATGCTCGTGTTGATCCTCGCCTACCTCGGTGGCGTCCTGACCATCCTCAGCCCCTGCATCCTGCCGGTGCTGCCGTTCGTGTTCGCCCGCTCGGACAAGCCGTTCATGCGCAACGGCCTGCCGATGCTGCTGGGCATGGCGATCACCTTTGCCGCCGTGGCCACCCTGGCTGCCGTCGGCGGCGGTTGGGCCGTGCACGCCAACCAGTACGGCCGCTACGTGGCGATGGTGGTGCTGGCCTTCCTCGGCCTGACCCTGCTGTCGACGCATCTGGCCGAATGGATCAGCCGCCCGTTCGTGGCGCTGGGCAACCGGCTGTCGAACCGGGCCGCCGGCGAAGGCGATTCGATCTGGGGCGCGGCTGGCCTCGGTGTTGCCACCGGCCTGCTGTGGGCGCCGTGCGCCGGGCCGATCCTCGGCCTGCTGCTGACCGGCGCGGCCTTGAACGGCGCCAGCGCGCAGACCACCCTGCTGCTGCTCACCTACGCCGCCGGCGCGGCGACCTCGCTGGGACTGGCCCTGCTGATCGGCGGCAAGGTGTTCGGCCTGATGAAGCGCTCGCTCGGCGCCGGTGAATGGGTGCGTCGCGCGCTCGGCGTGCTGGTGCTGTGCGGCGTGGCGGCGATCGCGCTGGGCCTGGATACCGGCCTGCTCACGCGGGTGTCCCTGGCCAGCACCAGCGGCATCGAGCAGAAGCTGATCAATGCGGTGCGCCCGGCGCCGGCGCCGCCGCCGGTGCTGAAGGCCGGCGACCCGCTGCCCGTGGAAGGCGAGTTCCCCTCCCTGGCCGGTGCCACCGGCTGGCTCAACAGCAAGCCGCTGACCGTGGAGTCCCTGCGCGGCAAGGTGGTGCTGGTCGATTTCTGGACCTACTCCTGCATCAACTGCATCCGCACCCTGCCGTACGTGCGCGGCTGGTACGACAAGTACAAGGATCACGGCCTGGTGATCATCGGCGTGCACGCACCGGAGTTCGCGTTCGAGAAGAACCCCGACAACGTGGCGAAGGCCGTGAAGGATCTGGGCGTCGATTATCCGGTGGCGCTGGACAACGACTACGCGATCTGGAAAGGCTTCAACAACGAATACTGGCCGGCGCATTACTTCATCGACGCGCAGGGCCGGATCCGCAGCCACCACTTCGGCGAGGGCAATTACCACGAAAGCGAGGACGTCATTCGCCAGCTGCTGACCGCTGCCGGCCAGAAGAACCTGCCCGGCGGCTACGTCAACGACGATCACCACGGTGTCGAGGCGGCTTCGTCCAACGATCCCACCCGCTCGCCGGAGACCTATGTGGGCTATGCCCGCGCGCAGAACTTCGCCGGCGGCAAGGTCGCGCATGACGATGCGTGGGACTACCACGCGCCGAAGGCATACGGCACCAACCAGTGGTCGCTCGACGGTCGCTGGACCGTGCACGACGAGTACGCCGGCCTCGACCGTGCCGGCGGCAGCATCACCTATCGCTTCCGCGGTCGCGACCTGCACCTGGTGCTCGGCCCCGGCGGCGACGGCAAGCCGGTGCGCTTCCGCGTCACCATCGACGGCAAGCCACCGGGCGCCGATCACGGCATGGATACCGATGCCACCGGCAACGGCACGGTCGACAGCCAGCGGCTGTACCAGCTGGTGCGCCAGGCCAACGGCACCGGCGAGCGGCTGTTCGAAATCACCTTCCTCGACCCGGGCGTGCGGGCATACGCCTTCACCTTTGGTTGATCGCCACTGCAGTCTTCACGGAGGTTGCCATGTCGCGTCTTGAAGAAACCCTCGCGATGGATCGCCGCCGCTTTCTGCGCGCCTCGCTGGCCGGTGGCGCGGCCTTGTTGACTGGCGCCGGCCTGCTCGGACCGCGCCTCCACGCTGCCGCCAACACGCCAGTGGGCAGGCCCGGCAAGGTGCTGCTGGAAATTTTCGGCGACGATGGACACGACCTGGGCGCGCGCGAAGTGCCCCGTCTGGTGCTGACCGATGCACAGTGGCGACAGCGATTGTCGCCGGCGTCCTTCGACATCATGCGCCGCGAAGGTACCGAGCGGGCTTTCAGCGGCGATCACGAACGGCCAGCCGCGCCCGGCCTGTTCCGCTGCATGGCGTGCGCCACGGCGCTGTACGACGCCGCCACCGAATTCGATTCCGGCACCGGCTGGCCCAGCTACTGGCAACCGATCTCCCGGCGCAACGTGATCGAAAGCACCGATCACCTGTTCGGGATGACGCGCACCGCGATCAGCTGCGCCGGTTGCGACAGCCACCTCGGCCATGTGTTCGACGACGGCCCGCGCCCCACCGGACTGCGCTATTGCATGAACTCGGTGGCGCTGCGCTTCGTGCCACGCACGGTCAGCTGAATCGTCGCCAGTCATTTGCACCCGTCATCGCTTGCCCGAACTTGCTGGCGCACCCAAACCAGCTGACGCCCGGGCGTTCCTGCATCGCATGCCGAACGGACATGTCCAAGCCATGCGGATTTCCATCCGCATTTGGAACCCACCGTACTGTTGTCCACGCCGGCCTCGTCAAACACCCGCACAACCGGCCCCTCGCCAGCGCCGACGGATTCTGAGCCGGACCGGAACGAATCATGACGATCCGCCATACGGGCCCTGCACATGCACTTGTGCGACGACGATGACCGTCCCACTGTGATATCCGAGGGCGGCCCCGATGGAGCGCGCTGCATGCGTGACCGGCTGGAATGTCCTCCAAGACCTACCCACAGGAGACAGGCACGATGAAACATCTCGCATGGCTGGTTTCCGCCTCCCTGGCGATGGCGCTGCCGGGCTTGGTCAAGGCGACAGACGGTTACGTGACCGGCAACGTCAACCTGCGGGCCGGCCCCGATGCCGGCTATCCGCTGGTCGACCAGCTGCAGGCCGGCACCGAGGTGGATGTCCAGGGCTGCACCTCGGGCTGGGAATGGTGTGACGTGATTGCCTACGGCAACCGCGGCTGGGTCGCCGGCAACTACATCGAATACGAATATCAGGACCAGCCGGTGCTGCTGCCGGTATATGGCGCGCGTATCGGCATTCCCATTATCACGTTCAGCATCGGAACGTACTGGGACAGCTATTACCGCAGCCGTCCCTTCTACGGCCGCCGCAATTACTGGTACCAGCGCTCCGCCGTGCGGCGCCCGCCGCCGCCACCGATGGCCCATCCCTATCGGGGACCGGTGCTTCGTGGCAACGGACCGGGGCATCCGCCTGGTGTCTTCCATCCGCGAGTGGGTCAACCCGGGCACTTGGGGCCGGTCGGGCCGGGACATCCGGTATATCGGACACCCGACTCTCGACAGCCCCAGCCCCAGTCGCACGGTAGCCCACAACAATCGCACGCCGGCCCGCAACCGGCATCCCGGCCGACATCCAGGCCCGTCCAGCCTCGGCGCGAAGAGAATTCGGCCCACAACGACAGCCAGAAGGCACCGCCCGCCAAGCATGACGACAAGGATCACCAGCACGATCGCTGATCGGCTTCGACCGCCGGACGCATGGAACCCCCCGGCGCGGCGCAATGCGTCGCACCGGACGATGCGTACATCTACATACACTCAGCGCCCTGACTGACTTCCGGATCTTGTTGTCGACATGCGCGCTTGATGGCTTTTGCGAGCGGTCATGCTGATGGCTGGCACGACTGGAACCGTGCTCGCTGCCAATGGGCTCACGGCACTCCGGATAATCGACCGTCACGTCGGTACTGGCGCACTGGCACGAGATGGTCACAAGGTAATCGTCAACTACTCCGCCCGGCTGTACGACGGAGGCGCACCCGAACATCACTGCAGCAAGATCGACAGTTCGCTCGATCGTGGCCAGCCGATCAACTTCACGCTTGGCGAAGGCACATAACTTGTAACCTGCCCCGGCCGACGTGACGACGTCGTCACACCGGCCGGCGCATATACTGCGGACGACATCCACCCGTTGGAGATCGCCTGCATGAATCGCTTTAGCCGATCCGCTCTCGCATCACTGCTGCTGGCATCCATTTCATTCGCACTTCCCGCTCTCGCGCACGCCGCCGATGCCTACGTCACCGGCAACGTCAACATGCGGGCCGGCCCGGACAGCAGCTACCCGCTGATCGATCAGCTCCCTGCCGGTACTGCCGTCGACGTGCAGGGCTGCACCGACGGTTGGGAGTGGTGCGACGTGATTTCCTATGACAACCGCGGCTGGGTCGCGGGCAATTTCATCCAATATCTGTATCAGGACCAGCCGGTGTTGCTGCCTTCCTACGGAGCACGCATCGGCATCCCGATCGTCTCGTTCGTGATCGGCACCTACTGGGACAGCTACTACCGCAATCGGCCGTTCTACCGTCAGCGCGCCGTGTGGTATCGGCGTCCCTATGTCCGGCGACCGCCGCCGCGCCCGTTGCCGCATCCCTATCGCGGACCGATCCGCAGCGGGCATGGCCCGGCTCGCCCGGCTCCGGGGATGAATCCCGGACACGGTGTACGCCCCGTACCCGGCAATCGCCCGAGCCCTGGACGTCCGTCGCAGGGCAATCGTCCGCCACCGCGCCCGGAGAATGGCAGGCCACAGCCCAGTCCCGGCAACCGGCCCCAACCCGGCAACCGGCCATCGCCAGGCCAGCCGAACGTCGGCAGACCGCCGGCAATGACACGGCCCGCGCAGAACGGTCGTCCCATGCCGAACAATCGTCCGGCCGCCCAGTCCCGGCCGTCAGGCGAGCAGGCAAAACACGGCAATGCCAGGCCGAAGCCTGCGGATGACAAGAAAAAGGAACACGGCAACTGAGCGAACGACAACGCATCACTTCAAAGGCGGGGCGCTCGCAAGATCGTCCCGCCTTTTTGCTGGGTTACCCTATGGCCTGGTCTGGCTCAAGGTGATTTCGCATGCGTCGATTGGCACTGCTTGCCGCACTGGTGCTCGGCTTCGTCATGACATCGGCGATCGCCGCGGATGACCTCGCGCAGCTGGGCATGATTGACCAGCAGGTTGGAACCGGCGCGGTCGCCCGCACGGGCAGGCAGGTTGAAGTCAACTACACCGGCTGGCTGTACGACGCCGGGACGAAAGATCACCGCGGCGCGAAGATCGACAGCTCCTACGATCGCCACCAGACGATCTCGTTCGTCCTCGGCGAACACCAGGTCATCGCCGGCTGGGACAAGGGCATCAAGGGCATGCGCGTCGGCGGCAGCCGCACCTTGCTGATACCGTCCCGGCTGGCCTACGGCGGTCGTCGCGTGGGCAAGCTGGTGCCGCCACACGCGCCCCTCGTATTCGACATCGAACTCGTCGCCGTGCATTGACCATCCCGCAGGTCGATGCCGTGCACAGCTTCCACCGCACCCGGTTGAGCCCCCTCCGCGATCGTCGCGTATCGACGATGCCGCACCGGAACGATTCGTTCGTCTTGGATTCGGCCAGGGCCGCCGCCATCTGCTGACCATGGCGCATGCTGCGCGCGCTGTCCCGGAGTCTGTCATGAATGCACCAATGGCTGTCCCCTGCCCGCATTGCGGGGCGCTCAACCGGGTCCCGGCCGAACGGATCGGCGAACACCCGAGTTGCGGCCGCTGCAGCCGGATGCTGTTCGACGGACACCCGGTCGAACTGACCGCGGCGAACTTCGACGCGATTGCCGGGCGCGGAGACCTGCCCGTGCTGGTGGATTTCTGGGCACCGTGGTGCGGCCCCTGCGTCGGCTTCGCACCCGTGTTCGCCCAGGCCGCCGGCAAATTCGAACCCCGTTTGCGGCTGGCCAAGCTCGACACCGAGGCGCAGCCGCAGGTGGCGCAGCGTTTCAATATCCGCAGCATCCCCACCCTGATCATGTTCCGGCAGGGACGCGAGATCGCGCGACAGTCCGGCGCGTTGAACGCGGCGCAGCTGCAGCAGTTCGTCGACGGGGCGCTGGCGCGCGGCTGATCCGCGTCAGCGCTTGCCGGCCGGCCCCACGCCTGCGGCCTGCCAGTGCAGCCAGTCGATCACCGCGGCCACCGCCGGGCGCGGCCTGGCCGGCGGCCGCACGATCCAGTACGAGGTTCCCAGCGGCACGACGAGTTCGCCGAACGGACGCAACAGGCTGCCGTTCGCCACGTCGTCCGCCGCCAGCCGGTGGCGCGCCAGGGCGACGCCCTGCCCCTGCATCGCCGCGCGCAGCACCAGGTCGGACGAGGTGTAGCGCGCACCACCTTGCAGTGCGAGTTTCGCCGGCCCATGCAGCTGTCGCCATGACTCCCACGTGGCCTGCGGATCACGGTCATGCAGCAACCGCAAGCCGGCCAGTTGCGCCGGCCGGGATGGACGTCCGGACGTCTGCCACAGCGCCGGGCTCAGCACCGGATACAGCGCATCATCCATCAGCGCTTCGGCATGCAGCTGCGGCCACGGCCCCGGACCCATGCGGATCGCCAGATCGATGCGGCCATCGTCCAGCGCATCCAGGCGTTGTTCCACCTGCACCGACAGTTCGATCTTCGGATGCGCCTTCTCCAGCGCCGGCAGCCGTGGCAACAGCCAGCGGATTGCAAACGACGGCGAGGTGGACAAGGTCACCGCATGCGTCGGGCGGACCTCGCGCAGCGCCGCCACCGCCTGCTCGATCTCGTGCAGGCCGGCCACCGTGGCGCGACCCAGCGCCTCGCCTTGCGGCGTGAAGACGAGCGGACCGCGCCCGGCCGAGCCATGCAGCAGCGGCACGCCGAGCCAGCGGTCCAGCTCGCCCAGATGACGACTCACCGACGAGTGCGCCATGCCCAGTTCGCGTGCCGCCGCACGCACGCCGCGATGGGTATAGACCATCGCGAACGCGCGCAGGGCATTCAACGGCAATTCCTTCATGGTCGGGATTCTAGACCATTGATGCACCGGCACGGACCACGGATCGCCAGGATCATGCAGCTCATCCGTCCGTCGCCGCAGGAGCCCATCACATGCATCAATTACTCGCCATCGGCGGCCTGCTCTTCGTGGCAGCGATCACGCCCGGCCCGAACAACCTGGTGGTGTTGCGTGCCGCGGAGCGTGCCGGCATGCGTGCGGCACTGCCCGCGATCGTCGGCATCGTGCTCGGCGGCCTGCTGCTGCTCGGCGTGGCGGCGCTGGGTGCGGGCGCGGCGTTCGCGACGCATCCGTCGCTGCGGTGGTGGCTCGCGGCGATCGGCTCGTTGTACCTGGCCTGGCTTGGCATGCTGCTGTTGGCGAGCGGCATCGCGCCACGTGCCGACTCAAACACGGGCCATCCGATGTTGCCGGCCGGCACGCCGGGCCTGATCGGCTTCCAGTTTCTCAACCCCAAGAGCTGGGTGATGGTATTGACCGTGCTGGCCGCCTTCCCCGCCGCCGGCTTGCCCGACTACCTGTCGCTGGCCGGCCTGTTCGTGCTGATTCCCGGCGTATGCCTGCTGCTGTGGGCATGGCTTGGTGCATGGCTGGCGCGCTGGCTGGCGCGGCCGCCCGCCCGCCGCGGCATCGACATGCTGATGGGGGCGCTGCTGTTCGGCTGTGCCTTCCTGTTGCTGCTCGACTCGCGACTTCCTTTCGCTGCGGAGATACCCCTGTGACATTCTTTCATGAAAACCCGGTCCGCCGCGTGCTGTGCCTGGCCGGCAGCCTGCGCCGCGATTCGTACAACCGCCGTCTGCTGCGCGCTGCCGCGGCAGAGGCTCCGGCAACGCTGCGCCTGGACGTCCATGACGGGCTGTCTGCGGTACCGCTGTTCAACGAGGACCTGGAATCCTCTGTCCTGGCCGGAGTGCAGGCCCTGCGCGAAGCGATCGCCGTCGCCGACGGCCTGATCATCGCCACGCCCGAATACAACCAGGCGATCCCCGGCGTCCTGAAGAACGCGCTGGACTGGCTGTCGCGCGAAAGTCCCATGGGCGAAGTGCTGTCGGGAAAACCGGTGGCCGTGCTCGGCATCAGCAGCGGTCCGTGGGGCACGCGGCTGGCGCAGGCATCGTTGCGGCAGGTGCTGCACACCTGCGGCGCACTGGTGATGCCGGCACCAAGCCTGTTCGTTGCCAACGCGGCCATGCGCTTTGACGACGACGGCAGGCTGGTCGATCCGGCCGTCATCCGGTCGCTGCAGAACTTCATGCTGGCATTCGAGCAATGGCTGCAACGCATGACCCCACCGATCGTCGGCCTGGAATACACGCTGCGGGCCCCGGCCTGATCGACACCACCACCCATGCCTTTATGCACACTCCCGCCGCGGCGCGGGCGGTTAGGCTTGCAGGCTTCCCCGTCCCGCAAGGAACCAATCCGTGCGCAAGTCCCTGCAAACCGCCCTGCTGACTGCCCTGGTGGCGGTCGGCCTCAACACCGCGGCGCTCGCCGCCGATGCCCACAAGCCCGCGGCGACGCCGCCGGCGGCCAACAGCGACGGCTTCCACCTGACCTCGTTCCCGGCCGACGCGCATGTCACGCAATCCACCGCGGTCGACGGCAAGACGCTCAAGTACACCGCCACCGTGGGCTCGCTGCCGGTGCGCGACGAAAAGGGCAATGTCACCGGCGAGGTGGTGTTCACCGCGTACACCATGCCCGGCAAGGATCGTCCGGTGACGTTCGCGTTCAACGGCGGCCCGGGCGCGTCGTCGGTGTATCTGAATCTCGGCGCGATCGGGCCGAAGAAGGTGAACTTCGGCGTCGAGGGCGACAACCCGTCCGACCCGGCGACGTTGCACGACAACCCCGGCACCTGGCTGGGCTTCACCGACCTGGTCTTCATCGACCCGATCGGCACCGGCTTCAGCCGCGCGCTGGTCGACGACAAGCAGGCGACCAAGGATTTCTACAGCACCGACAACGACATCAAGTACCTCTCGCGCATCGTCTACGACTGGCTGATCAAGAACGGCCGCATGACCTCGCCGAAATACCTGGTCGGCGAAAGCTACGGCGGCTTCCGTGGTCCGCGCATCACCGACTACCTGCAGACCCAGCTCGGTGTGGCGATGAAAGGCATGGTGCTGCTGTCGCCGTACCTCGACCCGGCCGCATCGGACGACCAGAACGTGTCGCCGCTGCCGTGGATGCTGACCCTGCCCTCGATCGCCGCCTCGTACCTGGAACGCGAGCACAAGCTCACGCCCGAAGCGATGGCACCGATCATCGAGTACACCCGCGGCGAATACGCCAGCGACCTGATGCGCGGCCGCTCCGACCCGCAGGCCACCGATCGCGTGGTGAAGAAGGTCACCGAACTGACCGGGCTCGATCCGCTGTTCGTGAAGCGCTCCGGCGGCCGGCTGGAAACCCAGGCCTACCTGCGCGAAGTGTTCCGCGCCGAAGGCAAGCTGGGCAGCCGCTACGATTCCAACGTCACCGCATGGGACCCGTTCCCGTATGCGCCGCACCAGCGCACCGGCGACCCGATCCTCAACGGCATCATCGCGCCGACCACCAGCGCGATGGTCAACTTCGTCACCCAGACCGTGGGCTGGAAAGTCGATGCCCGCTACAACGCGCTCAGCTACGAGGTGAACCGGCTGTGGCACGAGGACGACGACGCCAACAAGGGTTCGGTGTCGCAGCTGCGCGAATCGGTGGCGAACGATCCCGGCCTGCGCGTGCTGATCGCGCATGGCTGGAACGACCTGTCCTGCCCGTTCATGGCCTCGGTCCTGATCGTCGACCAGATGCCGGCGATGGGCGACCCCACCCGCGTGCAGGTGAAGGAATATCCCGGCGGCCACATGTTCTACGCGCGAGCGGACAGCCAGGCCGCACTGACCAGCGACGTGCGGGCGTTGTACGGCGCGAAGTAGACTTCGCGGCATGCGGGGGTGCCGCTTCGGCACCCCCGCATGAGTCAGGGAACGGGCCGCATGAAATCAAGGATTTTTTTCAGGAAGCAGTCCTGGCTGGGCAGTTCGGCCGATTTTTCGCGGGACCTCGAGTTGGAAGTCAACGACTGGCTCGCCGCGCATCCGGCGATCAAGGTCATCGACATCAAGCAGTCGGGCAGCGGCGGTAGCCTGGAACCCTCCGCCATCGCCATTTCGATCTGGTACGAAGAAACCGGTTGACGCGCCGCGCGATGGCTCAGTGCGCCAGCGTGCTGGCGCGCACCAGGTATTGCACGCTGAACATCCGCTGCGGGTCGGTCCATACCCGCAACACGACCAGCCCGGCCTTCTCCGCCAGCGCGGAGAATTCCGCCAGCGAATACTTGCAGCTGTACTCGACCTGGATCGCCTCGTCGGGGCGGAAGCCGACCTTGTAGCGCCCGATTTTCACCTGCTGTTCGCAACGACTGACGAGGTGGGTCTCGATGCGCCCGGCCATCTGGTTGTAGTGCGCGCGATGGGCGAATGCGCCGAGCTCGAAATCGCTGCCGATCTCCCGGTTGAGCCGCGCCAGCATGTTGAGCGTGAATTCCGCGGTGACACCGGCGGCGTCGTTATAGGCGGCTTCGATCAGCGCCGGCTCCTTCTTCAGGTCCACGCCGATCAGGATGCCCCCCGCATCGCCCATTTCGTTGCGCATCTTGCGCAGCAGCGCCACCGCATCGTGCGCCTCGAAATTGCCGATGGTGGAACCGGGGAAATACACCACCGTGCGTCGCGGCGCCCGTGGCGGAATCGGCAGGCGAAACGGCTTGCTGAAATCCGCGCACAGCGGCTGCAACGGCAACCCGGGAAATTCTTCCGCCAATTGCTGCACACTCCGGCGCAACGGCTCGAGCGAGATTTCCACCGGCACGTAACTGACCGGCTGGTGCAGGTGTCGCAACAGGATGCGTGTTTTCACCCCGCTGCCGCTGCCGTATTCGACCAGGCGCACCTCGCTGCCAAGACTGTCGGCGATGCTGGCGGCATGCTCGTTCATCAAGGCGATCTCGCAACGCGTCAGGTAATACTCCGGCTGCTCGCAGATCTCCTCGAACAAGGCCGAACCGCGCTCGTCGTAGAACAGCCAGGAGGGCAGCCGCTTGGGTTTCAGCGCGAGCCCGCGACGGGCCACCGCCAGAATTTCGTCCAATGGCGGTCGACGATCATCGTCGTCGCCGGCAGTGCAAGGTTGTACGCTGCTCATCGATCCTGTCCCAGTCGCAGCCCGGCGAATTGCCAGCGGGCATGAGGCGGAAAAAAATTGCGGTAACTGGCGCGCAGATGGTCGCGCGGGGTGGCGCAGGAACCGCCGCGCAATACCTGTTGGCCGCACATGAACTTGCCGTTGTATTCGCCCAGCGCGCCGGGCAACGGGCGGAAACCCGGATAACTCACGTAGGGCGAGGAAGTCCACTCCCACACGTCGCCGTACATCTGCAACAGACCGTCGCCGGCGCTGGCGGGGCGCGGCTGATAGCGCCCCGCATCCTGCAGGTTGCCTTCAATGGCCCCGCCCTGCGCTGCCGACTCCCACTCGGCCTCGGTGGGCAGCCGCGCACCTGCCCAGCGGGCAAACGCCTCGGCCTCGTAGTAGCTGAGATGGCATGCCGGTTCGTGCGGATCGAGCGCGCGCACGCCGGCGAGGGTGAATTCGCTGGCCAGGTCGTCCTGCCAGTAGATCGGGTGCTGCCAACCCTCGCGCTGCACGGTGGCCCAACCATCGGACAGCCACAGCCCCGGCTCGCGATAGCCACCTTCACGCACGAAGGCCAGGTACTCCGCATTGGTCACCAGGCGGTTCGCCAGTGCATGCGGATGCAGCAGCACGCGATGGCGCGGGGTCTCGTTGTCGAACGCGAAACCCTCGCCACGATGGCCGATTTCCGCGATGCCCTCGCAACCTTCGACAAAGCGCAACGGCACGACCGCGGACTCCGCCGGCAACGCAATCGGCGCACGGTAAGCCGGCTGCAACGGGTTGCACCAGAATGCGTGCTTGATGTCGGTCAGCAACAATTCCTGGTGCTGCTGTTCGTGCTGCACGCCCAGTTCGACCAGGGCGGCCAGCTCCGCATCGTCTTCACGCTCAAGCCGCAGGCTCACCGCATCATCGATGGCGTGCCGGTAGCCGCGCACCTCTTCCAGCGACGGTCGCGACAACATCCCGCGGCGCGGCCGCGCATGCATGGGACCGACCGACTGGTAATACGAATTGAAAAGGTAACTCCAGGCCGGATCGCGTGGCCGGTAAGCTGGATCACGACCCAGCACGAACTGCTCGAAGAACCAGGTGGTATGCGCCAGGTGCCACTTGCCGGGACTGGCGTCGGGCATGGATTGCAGCAACAGGTCCTCGGCGCTGAGGTCGGCACACAACTCCATCGTCCGCCGACGAATCCGGCGGAACCGTCCGCCCACGCCTGCCGGCAGGGTGGATCGCGCCACCGTCATGCAGGCTTGGCCGCGGGGGTGGAGAAGGCACTCGCGATGAAGGCGAGTTGCGGGTGGCGGATACGATAAAGCATGCCGGCAAGGATGCCGTGCGAGTCGTTCACATCTTGTGATCGGCCGATGTCATTCGCATGGCAATCGCAACCCCGACAAAACCGGCGCCGGCCACACGGGACATCAGCGCCAGCCCGAACTCACAAACGAACGAGCCCGGCCAGGGCCGGGCTCGTCGTGATGCCGCCTGAAGCGTGCGATCAGTTTCCGTCGTAGCCGTCGTCGCGGATGTAACGGGTCTGGTTGGGGTCGTCGTAGATCACGGTCCGGGTTTCCACAACCCGCCGCTGCACGACCGGCGGGCCATCCTCATAGACGACACCCGGCGGGCCGTACACCACGGGCGGGCCGTAGACTACCGGCGGCGGCCCGTAATAGACCGGCGCCGGACGCAGCGCATCGGCCACCAGCCCGACCACGGCGCCGGTGACAATGGCGCCGGCAATCCAGCGGCCACCGCTCCAGTGACCACCGTGGCCGTAGTAGCCGCCGTGGTAACCGTGGTAACCGCCATGGTAGCCGTGGCCACCCCAGCCGCGCGCCGAGGCGCTCAACGGCATCGCCACAGCCGCCGCGATCGCCAAGCTGATCGCGGCGAACTTACCCGCACCACGCCAACCCTGTCTGCTCATGATTGTTCTCCGTTGAACGGTGCCGATGATCGGCCGATCAGACTTAATGTGCACTGAAGGGTTCACTTTTTGATCCGCGCACTGTCCCACGGGTTGATGGCGGCGTCCGGCCGGCGCCGGCGCAGTAGCCAGCAACCGTGGATGTCGGCCCGGCGAGCGAAGTCGAACGGGATGCTTTGGGCCGACCAGTCCTCGATCTCGAAGTGCGGTTCCAGTGCCTCGCGATCGAGCTTGAAGCGGCGAAAATTGTTCGAGAACACGATCACGCCGTCGCGGGTCAACCGTTCGTTGCATGCCTCCAGCAGTTTCACGTGGTCGCGCTGCACGTCGAAGTCCTCGGCGCGCTTGGAGTTCGAGAAGGTCGGCGGGTCGACGAAGATCAAACCGTAGTGGCCGCGATCGCGCTGCAGGAAGTCCAGCGCGTCGAACTGCATCAGCTGGTGGTCGGCTCCGGTGAAGCCGTTCAGCGCGAGATTGCGCGAGGCCCATTCCAGATAGGTGGCCGAGAGATCCACGCTGGTGGTCTCCAGCGCGCCGCCGGCCGCCGCGTGCACGCTGGCACTGGCGGTATAGGCGAACAGGTTGAGGAAGCACTTGCCGTCGGCCAGCTCGCGCACTTTCGCGCGCACCAGCCGGTGGTCGAGGAACAGCCCGGTGTCCAGGTAATCGGTCAGGTTGACCAGCAGCTTCAGCCCGTCCTCCTCGACCTCGATGAACTCGTTGCGCTGGTCGAGCTGGCCGTACTTCGAACCGCCCTTGCCGCGCTCGCGGGTCTTCAGCACGATGCGCTCGCGCGGCACGCCGAGCACCTCGCCGGCGACGCGGGCGATCTCGCGCATGCGCAGGCGCGCCACGTCGGCCGGCACGTCGGCCGGTGCGCGGTATTCCTGGATATGCAGATGATCGTCGCCATGCGTGTCGCCATACACGTCGATGGCCGCAGCATATTCCGGCAGATCCTGGTCGTAGGCGCGCCAGCAGTGGATGGCTTCGCGGGTCAGCCGCTTGCGCAGATGCCTGGCGTTCTTTTCCAGCCGGTTCTTCAGCATCTGCGCGCCGGCCGACAACGGTTTCGGCTCGCGCGGCTTCTCGTCGCGCTGTTTCAGGTCGAAGGTCAGCAGCACGGTTTCCAGCGCACCGTTGTACAGCACGTAGCGCTTGTCGGCATGCAGTTGCATGGCCCGGCCCAGTTCCACATCACCCGCCAGCACGGCGGCACGCCAACCGCTGAAGCGCGCGCGCAAGGTGTCGCCCACGGCGCGATACAGCTTCGGCATCTCGGCATGATCGCCGAGCCGTTCGCCGTATGGCGGGTTGGTGATGACCAGGCCGTAGTCGACACCCGGCGGCGGCGCGGCGTGGGTCACGTCCTGCCTGTCCAGGGTGAAGAAGCCGGCCACGCCGGCAGCCTGCGCATTGCGTTTGGCCGTCTGCACCATGCGCGGATCGGCATCGCTGCCGAAGAACACGCTGCGCAGTGCGCGCAGGCCGGTTTCGGCGCGCTGGTTCGCCTCATCCAGCAGGCCGCGCCACAGCGCGATGTCGTGCTGCTGCCAGCCGAGGAAGCCGAAGTATTCGCGGCGCAGGCCGGGGGCCACGTCGGCTGCCATCAGCGCGCCTTCGATCAGCAGCGTGCCCGAACCGCACATCGGATCGAGCAGCGCGCCGCCAGCGGCGTACACCTCCGGCCAGCGCGCGCGCAGCAGCATCGCGGCGGCGAGGTTTTCCTTCAGCGGCGCCTCGCCCTGCTCTTCGCGCCAGCCGCGCCGGTGCAGCGGCGAGCCGGCCAGGTCCAGCGACAGCGTGGCGCGGTCACGACGCACACGGACGTTGATGCGGATATCGGGTTCGTCGGTGTCGATGCCCGGGCGCGAACCGTCGCGCTGGCGGAACTGGTCGACCACCGCGTCCTTGGTGCGCAGGCCGATGAACTGGCTGTGCGTCAACTTGCTCATCGCGGTGCCGGCGTCCACCGCGAAGGTGGCGTGCGCGGCCAGGTGTTCGCTCCAGTCGATCGTCTGCACGCCGCGATACAGCGCATCGTCGTCGACCGCGTCGAACTCGGCCAGCGGCAGCAGGATGCGGCTGGCCAGGCGCGACCACAGGCAGGCGCGATACGCGGTTTCCAGCATGCCGGAGAAATGTGCGCCGGCCAGTGCCTCGCGCACGTCGCTGACGCCGAGCGCGACCAATTCGTCGCGCAGCAGGTACTCCATGCCTTTCGGGCAGGTGGCGAAGAACATACCTGATGAAAGCGGACTCATGCGCTGACCGCCAGCTGGTCCAGCAGCAGCCGGAACTGCGCGGTGATCGGGTTCATGCTCGCAGCCAACCGGTGGTCGTCGTCCAGCACCAGCAGCGGCAGGCGGCGCCGGGCGGCGAACGCATGCACACCCGCCAGCGGGCACACCTCGGCGCGCCAGCCATGGATCAGCATCGTGGGCACGCCGGGACGCAGATCGAACGCCCGCGCGTATCCCGGGACTTGACTGGGCGTGGCGAGCAGCAACAGCCCGGCCACGGGCACCTCCAGGGAGACCAGGCCGGAGACGAACGCGCCCATGCTCGACCCGACCAGCAGTGGCGGCGCGTCCAGCGATTCGATCGTGGCGCGCAGGCGCGCGATCCGCGGCGCCACCGACCCGGCATGGCCGCGCGCGTCGTCGCTGCGGTAGTCCGGTCGCTGCGTGCGC
>Ga0157370_10000372_pt1 | contig 56499 bp, 50 predicted proteins | sample C35metaG_FD_113463 | JGI IMG/M metagenome (GOLD analysis project Ga0157370, IMG submission 113463) | Corn rhizosphere microbial communities from Kellogg Biological Station, Michigan, USA - C3-5 metaG | ecosystem: Host-associated > Plants > Roots > Rhizosphere > Soil | place: USA: Michigan...
CACCACGGCCGCCGCGCCCGGCGTCATCGCGCCGGCGCGCATGCCGGTCGTCGTCACGCCGGACTACGTGCAGAACAGCAACGACAGCTTCTGGCTCAGTAACCCGCGCATCGCACCGATGGCGGGTGTATCGCCACTGGTCGGCCCCGTCGGCGTGCCGCAGCGGCTGCGCACGCGCAGCGGCATCCTGGAGATCGAAGGCCGCCTCGCCGGCACCGACGACCTGCCCGGCAATCGCATGGGCGCGGCCGAGCTGCGCAGCGTGATCTTTCGCGACAAGAACCTCGCCGGCATGCTCGTCATGGACGACCTGCAGGCCGCCTGCGCCGCCGGCGGCGCGGCGCTGAATGCCGACCAGGCGCTCGGCTGCCGCGTGCTCTCCGCCTGGGACCGCACCAGCAACGCCGATTCGAAGGGCGCCGCGCTGTTCCGCGAGTTCTGGCGCAAGGCCAAGGACCTGCCGAAGGTGTGGCGCGTGCCGTTCGATCCCGCGCAACCGGTGGCGACACCGGCTGGCCTCGACATGGCCACGCCCGCCACGCGCGAGGCGGTGTTCAAGGCGCTGGGCGACGCGGTCGGCATCGTGCGCACCGCGGGCTTTGCGGCCGACGTGCCGCTGGGTGTACCCCAGTCGCGCGAAGTGCGCGGCCAGAAGATCCCGCTGCACGGCGGCGACGAGTTCGAGGGTGTGCTCAACAAGCTCGAATCGCAGGGCCAGTCGCTCATCGAACCGAAGGGCTACAACGTCAACTACGGCAGCAGCTACATGCAGGTCGTGACCTTCGACGAACGCGGGCCGGTCGCGCAGGGCCTGCTCACCTACGGGCAGAGCAGCGACCTCGCCTCGCCGCGCGCTTACGACCAGTTGCCGCTGTTCGCGGCGAAGCAGTGGCACTCGCTGCCCTTCCATCCGGCGGACGTGCAGGCGCAACGCGAAGGCCAGCCGCTTCGACTGGCCTACTGAGCAATCGACCCAACCCATGTCACAGAACACGCCCACCCACACCCCCGCCGGCGGCCTCGATCAGCTGGTCCGCATCGCCGCCGCGCAGCCGCTCTCGCCGGCTTGCGACCACTTCTATTTCCTGCGCCACGGCCAGACCGGACGCAATGCGCTGCGCATCTTCCAGGCGGTCGACGAGCCCCTGAGCGAGCTCGGCCTGCAGCAGGCGGCGCATGCGGCCGAGCTGCTGGCGGGCGAACCGATCCGCACCATCGTCTGCAGCGATGCACGGCGCGCCTTCGACACCGCCCACACGGTGGGCGCGGCGCTGCGGCTCACGCCCACCGCGCAGGCCGAGCTGCGCGAGCGCAACTTCGGCGCGCTGATCGGCACCTCGTCGGCCAACATCGACTGGGCCTGCGAGCCCGAGGGCGGCGAGACGCTCACCCAGTTCGTCGCCCGCAAGCGCGCCGCGCTCGATGCGGCCCTGAAGCAACCTGCGCCGGTGCTCGTGGTGGCGCACGGCGGCACGCTGTACGCGCTGGCCGCGCTGCTGGGCGTGCCCATCGACGTCACCGTGCTCGGCAACGCGCAGCCATTGCGTTTTTCATGCAGCGGCCCTACATGGGCCATAACGCCGCTGCTGCGGCATGTAGACGGCGCATCAGCGCTGGCCTAGCCAGGCCGCCCGGTACGCCATCCATCGAAACGACCACCACCATGGAATTCAAGGACTACTACAGCGCACTGGGCATCGAGCGCACCGCGTCGGACGACGAGGTGCGCAAGGCCTACCGCAAGCTCGCCCGCAAGTACCACCCCGACGTCAGCAAGGAGCCCGACGCCGAAAAGCGCATGCGCGAGATCAACGAGGCCAAGGACGTGCTGGGCGACAAGGAAAAACGCGCCGCCTACGACGCGCTGGCCGATCGCGTGGCGCGCGGCGGCAGCCCCGAGGGCGACTTCCAGCCGCCGCCGGGCTGGGACTCGGGCTTCGAGTTCCACCGGGGCCCACGCCAGGGACCGGCCGACCACGCAGACTTCAGCGAGTTCTTCTCCTCGATGTTCGGCGAGGCCGAGCGCCGCGGTGCCGCGCGGCAGAACTACCGCGCACGCGGCGAAGACCATCACGCGGCCATCGAGATCGCACTGGAAGACGCGCTCAACGGCGCCGAGCGCGAGATCACGCTGCGCGCGCAGACCATCGATGCGCAAGGCCACCCGCAGTGGAAGAACCGCACGCTCAGCGTGAAGATCCCGTCGGGCGTGCACCCCGGCCAGTTCATCCGCCTCGCGGGGCAAGGCATGCCCGGCCATGGCGGCGAAGCGGCCGGCGACCTGTACCTCGAGGTGCGCATCGCGCCGCACAAGCTCTACCGCGTGGAAGAGCGCGACATCTACATGACGCTGCCAGTCACGCCCACCGAGGCCGCGCTCGGCGCGCAGGTCCAGGTGCCGACGCCGGGCGGCGGCGTGGTCGAGGTCACGGTGCCGCGCAATGCGCGCGGCGGCATGAAGCTGCGCCTGAAGGGCCGCGGCCTCAAGGGCAAGACGCCCGGCGACCTGTACCTGCTGATCGAGATCGCACTGCCGCCCGCCGACAGCGACGCCGCGCGCGCGGCCTACGAACAACTCGCGCAGGCGGCCTCTTCGTTCAACCCGCGCCAGCATCTGGGAGTCTGAGCATGGCGACTGTTTCCGTCACAACCGCGACCGCCATCAGCGCCTCGCAACCGCTCGCGCTGAACGAACTGGCCCACGCCGTCGGCGCCGATGCCGCCTGGGTGGTGCAACTGGTCGAGGTCGGCATCGTGCAGATCACCACGGCCGACGCACCGCCCGAGCGCTGGCAGTTCTCCAGCACCGACCTGCAATGTGCGCTCGAGGCGCGCCGGCTGGAGCGCGACTTCGGCGTGGGCCTCGATGCGGCCGCGCTGATCCTCGATCTGCAGCACGAGGTGCGGCGGCTCAAGGCCGCGCTGCAGGCGCACGGGCTGCGTTAGGCCGGCAGGCGGCCCGGCGCGGCATATGGCCGCATGGCCCTCCCGTCCCCAAGGGAAAGGAGCCCGCAGGCTTGACCTTGACACCGTGCCAGGCCGAAGACTTCGGGCCTCTTCAACAGGAGGCCGCATGAACCCTTGCGACAACACCCCGGAAGCCGACCGGCACTTCGGCATCGAAGCGACGCTTGCCCATGCCGGCGTCTCGGAACGGCTGCTGCGTCAATGCGAGGCGCGCAGCCTGATCGAAGGCGCAGGCCACGCCGATGCAAGCGCTCGCCGGTACACGTCGGAGCACATCAGCGTGCTGCGCTTCGCACGCCGGGCGCTGGCATTGGGTTTCGGCATGGATGAAATCGCCACGCTGCTGGCCCTCTGGCGGAACGAGCACCGCACGAGTGCCGAGGTCAAGCACGTGGCGCTGAGCCAGGCCGAGGCGCTGGCATCGCGCATCGAGGATCTGCAGGCAACCAAGCGCGTGCTCGAACGCCTCGCGAACCTGTGCCGGGGCGATCACCAGCCGGCCTGCCCCATCCTCGACGAGCTGCTGGAACTCAAGGGCTTCGCCTCGCAGTGGCACGGCGAGGCGAAGCCGCCGCGGGCTACTGCATCTGCTGCAGGTTGCCGATGCGCACCAGCATCTCGGTGAACATCTGCAGGTCGGCGTCCAGGTCGGGCACTTCCTTGTATTCCTTGGCGTTGTGTCCCGTGTACTTCTTGCCGGGCATGCCGGGGCCGAAGCTGATCGCGTTGGGCATCTGCTTGGCCGTGGTGGCACCGGCCGCGGAGACGGGCTTGGCCTCGAGGCCGGTGGTGTCGCCGTAGATGTCGAGCAGCGTCGCGAGCCACCGGCCCGACGGATCGCGCGCCATCCAGTTGCCCTGGTCGTACTTGATCTCGACCTTGGCCTTGTTCGCCGCCGCCCACTCGTTGATCTTGGCTTCCACCTGCGCCTTCAGCTCCTCGGGCGTGCGGCCGCGCGGCATGCGCGTGTTCACCGCCATGACCAGCCGGCCGTCGGCGCCGGTGCGGATCAGGTTGGGCGAGAACGTCAGCGGGCCCATGAAGTCGTCCTTGTAGCCCACGCCCATCTTCTCGCCGAGGTAGCCGGTGCCGTAGAGCGCGTCGATGTACTTGATCGCCTTCAGGAACTGGTTGTCGGCCAGCGCAATGCCCGACTCCTGCAGGAACAGGCCCAGGCGCGGCAGCGGGTTCACCCCGTTCTGGGGCTCCGAGCCGTGGGCCGAGGTGCCGGTGACCTTGATGTCGATGCTGTCGCCGTTGTCGCTCTTGCGCGTGACGGCGATCGCGAACTTGCCCTGCGGTTCGTATTTCTGCAGGAAGGCGGCCTTCGCTGCTTCGAGCTTGGCCTGTGCGGCGGCAAGATCGCCGCCCTTGAGCGTGGCGGTGGCGGTCTGCGAAATCGCGTTGACCGCGGCGGCCGCGCCCATGTCGGTGATCGCGGTGAGCGTGCCATCGGTTTTTTCGGCGGGGAAGAACACGCTCAGCGAGCCCGCGCCCTTCTCGGCCACGACGGCCGGGTAGCCGCTGTCGAGCACGATGTTGTATTCGGGCAGCTTCGTCTTGCCGCGGTAGTACTCCATCGCATCGCCGCCGGTTTCCTCGGTGGTCTCGATCATCAGGCGCATGGTGCGCTGGATCGGGATGCCGCTTTCCTTCACCGTCTTCATCGCGTAGAGCACGGCCGCGATGGAGCCCTTGTCGTCGATGGTGCCGCGGCCGTAGAGGCGGTCGCCCACGCGCTGCATGGTGAAGGGATCGAGCTTCGTGCCGTCGTCGAGCACCCACTCGGAGAGCACCGCGGGCACCACGTCCGAATGGGTGAGGATGCCGAACTCTTCGGTACCCTTGCCCTTCAGGCTGACTTCGAAGATGCGGTTGTCGACGTTGCGGTACGCGAGCCCGAAGTTCTTCGACATCTTCTCGACCAGCTTGCCGAAATCGATGATCGCCGGGTTCTCGTGCGGCGGAATCTGCACATTGCGCGCGGTCGGCAGAGCGACCATGGCACCGAGGCTCGCGATCACCGCCTTCTGGTTGTGCAGGCGGTTGTAGAGGCCGAGCAAACGCCCGATGTTGGTGAGGTCGTCGCCCGCCAGCGTCGCCTTCTTGCGGTAGGCCGCCACAGCGGACTTCAGCGCGGGGTTGGCCTTCTCGGCCTGGGTGAGGAAGGCATTGAAACTGGAGGCGGTCTTGCCGCCTTGCCAGGCCGCTGCCAACTGGTCGAGCGCGGGTTTCTTGAGCGTTTCTGCAAAGGCCGGTGCGGTGAGGCCTGCTGCCATCAAGCCCATGGTAAGGACCGACAACGAGACGCGAAATTGCTGCATGAAAGTGACTCCCTGTTCACGAAAAATGGAGCCTTCGACGATAACCCGAGCCATGCTTTCGGCATGCCGCATCGCGCTACGAAGAAACGTAGCGAATGAGCCGCAAGGTGCGGCTTTAGGTTTGCAGACCGCGCGCCATCACTGCATCTGCTGCAGGTTGCCGATGCGCACCAGCATCTCGGTGAACATCTGCATGTCGGCGTCGAGGTCTGGCACTTCCTTGTATTCCTTGGCGTTGTGCGCGGTGTATTTCTTGCCGGGCATCGCGGGGCCGAAGTTGATCGCGTTGGGCATGAGCTTGGCCGTCGTGCTGCCCGCGGTGGGCACGGGCTTGGCTTCGAGGCCGGTGGTGCTGCCGTAGATGTCGAGCAGCGTCGAGAGCCATGCGCCCTTGGGGTCGCGGGCCATCCAGTTGCCCTGGTCGTAGTTGACGTCGAGCTTCACCTGGCTCGCTGCGGCCCACGCATTGACCTTGGCCGCCACCTGCGACTTCAGCTCGTCGGGCGTGCGGCCGCGCGGCATGCGCACGTTGGTCGTCGTCTCGAGCCTGCCGTCGGTGCCCATCCGGATGAGGTTGGGCGAGAAGGTCAGCGGTCCCATGAAATCGTCCTTGTAGCCCAGGCCCATTTTCTCGCCGAGGTAGCCGGTGCCGTAGAGTGCGTCGATGTACTTGGCGGCCTTCAGGTAGTGGTTGGCGGCGAGCGGCGCGCCCGATTCCTGCAGGAAGAGCGCAAGGCGCGGCAGCGGGTTCACGCCCTCTTCCGGCCGCGAGCCGTGGGCCGAGGTGCCGGTGACCTTGATGTCGATGCCGTCGGCGCCGCGTGCGATGTCGATCGCGAACTTGCCGCCTTGCGGTTCGTATTTCTGCAGGAAAGCAGGCTTGGCCGCTTCGAGCTTCGCGGCCACTGCGGCGAGGTCGCCACCCTTGAGCGTGGCGGTCGCGGTCTGCGAGATCGCATTCGCCGATGCGGCACCGCTCATCGCGGTGATCGCGGTCGATGCGGCGTCCGTTGTCTCCGCGGGGAAGAACACCTTGAGCGCCCCCGATCCCTTCTCCGCGACGACCGCGGGGTACTTGCTGTCGAGCACGATGTTGTAGGCCGGCAGCTGCGTCTTGCTGCGGTAGTACACCATCGCATCGCCGCCCGTTTCCTCGGTGGTCTCGATCATCAGGCGGATGCTGCGGTCCATGGGCAGGCCACTGTCCTTCACCGTCTTCATCGCGTAGAGCACGGCGGCGATGGAGCCCTTGTCGTCGATGGTGCCGCGGCCATAGAGGTAGTCGCCCACGCGGGTCATCGTGAAGGGATCGAGCTTCGTGCCGTCGTCGAGCACCCATTCGGAGAGCACCGCGGGCACCACGTCGGCGTGCGTGAGGATGCCGAACTCCTCGCTGCCCCTGCCCTTGAGGCTGACCTCGAAGATGCGGTTGTCGACATTGCGAAAGGCGAGGCCGAAGTCCTTCGCCATCTTCTCCACCAGCTTGCCGAACTCGATGATCTGCGGGCTCTCGTGCGGCGGCACCTGCACGTTGCGCACCGTGGGAATCGCCACCATCGTGCCGATGCTCGCGATCACGGCCTCCTGGTTCTGCAGGCGGTTGTAGAGGCCGAGCAGGCGCGCGGTGTTGGTGAGATCGTCGCCCGCCAGCGTCGCCTTCTTGCGGTAGGCGGCTACGGCAGATTTCAATTCGGGATTGGCCTTCTCGGCCTGAGTGATGAAAGCATTGAAATCGGCGGGCGCCTTGCCGTTGCTTTTCCATGCTGCGGCCAACTGGTCGAGCGCCGGCTTCTGGAGCGTTTCGGCGAAAGCCGGTGCACCGAGACCGAGCACCATGCCCAGCGAAAGGGCCGACAATGAAAATCGAAATTGCTGCATCAGGGTGACTCCCCCATTCTGAAAACATCTCCCGACGATAGCCGAGCGACACACCGAACAATGAACAGCACCACCGCCACAAAAACCCGCTGCGCCTGGGCCCAGACCGACCCGCTGCTGGCCGACTACCACGACGCCGAATGGGGCGTGCCCGAATACGACAGCCGCGCGCTGTGGGAAAAGCTGATGCTCGACGGCTTCCAGGCCGGTCTCGCGTGGATCACCATCCTGCGCAAGCGCGATGCGTTCCGCAAGGCCTTCAAGGGCTTCGTGCCCGAGAAGGTAGCCAAATTCACTGGCGACGATGTCGAGCGGCTGATGCAGGACGCGGGCATCGTGCGTGCGCGGGCCAAGATCGAGGCCACCATCGGCAACGCGCGCGCTTACCTCGCGATGCAGGCGGCGGGCGAGGATTTCTCGGAGTTCATCTGGGGCATGGCGGGCGGCAAACCCATCGTCAACAAGACCGGCAAGGTGCCAACGCAGACGCCGCTGTCAGAAGAGATTTCGAAGGCGCTCAAGAAACGCGGCTTCAAGTTCGTCGGGCCGGTGATCGTCTACGCGTGGATGCAGGCGACCGGCATCGTGGATGACCACGCGCCGGATTGCCACCGGCATGGATCGAAGAAGAAATAAGCGCCCAATAAAAAAAACCGGACCGCGCTTTCGCACGGTCCGGTTCTCTTTTTGGCTTGTGACCTGAAGCGGCTTGCGCCGCCACGAATTACAGGCCGGCTTGACGCGTGAAGCTCAGGCTCTTCGCTTGCGCGGGGATCACGCTGCCAGCGAAGGTTTCGGGGCGCAGGTTCTGGCCCGGTGCGTGTGCCGCGGCGACAGCCTGGGCGCGAACGGTGGCGCGGTCGGTGGTCGAAGCGGTCAGCGTCGGAGCGACGGTGGACGACGCAGCGTCGCTGTATTCGTTGCCGGCGCGGGCGGCGGCGGCAGCCTGGGGCGCCACGTCGGCGCGGCTGTAGCCGGAGGTCAGGGGTTGCACGCCTTCATAGGTTTCTGCATGGGCGCCAGCAGCGGCGAGCAGGGAGAGAGCGGCGGCGGCGAGGATGTTCGAGGTCTTCATTTCAATTTCCTTCTTGATTGGGCTTTGGGTGCCCCGAAGTTTGCACCACGATTCCGAGGGAAAACCCTACTCAATTGAATCGCAGTGTTCATGAAACTGAAACAATGGACGGGAACTTTGTGACGAGGCTAAGCCAACTGCCCGCTCCATCGCTGAAAACCCGGCTAGTCTGCGTACTTTTCCTCTAATTCGTCAAGCAATGGCATGCCAACAAAGCGCCGCGCCGCAAAGGTCGTTGCACGTTGCGTGCCAGCAACCGCCCAGCCGGTCTAGTCTTCTTTCATGCCAGTTGCCTTCACCACGCCGCCGAGACGCGTTCGCTCTTCGTCGACGAACTTGGTGAACGAGGCGCGCGTGCCGCCGATGGGCTCGATGCCCATGCCCTTCAAGTGTTCGGCCGTGGCCGGCGTCTTCATTGCGGTGTCGATGGCCGCGGCCATCTTGTCGAGGATGGCATCGGGCGTGCCGCGCGGCGCGTGCACGCCGGCCCAATGCGCGATGCGGATCTCGGGGAAGCCCTCCTCGGCCGCGGTCGGCAAGTCGGGATACGCCGAGATGCGCTGCGTCCACGTGCCCGCAAGCGCCTTCAACTTGCCGCTCTTGATATACGGCAGCACCACGATGCTGGCCTCCGACGTTGCCTCCACCTGGTTGCCGAGCACTGCCGTGATCGATTCGGAACCGCTTTTGTAGGGCACCACATCGAGCTTGCCGCCGTACTTCGTCTGCAGGATGCCTTCGACGAAATGCGGCGTGCTGCCGGTGCCGGCTGTCGCCCAGTGGAAGCCATTGGCCGATTTTTTCGATGCCGCCACGAACTCCTTCAGGTCCTTGTAGGGTGCATTGGCCGGCACCACCACCACCGAGGGCGCGAGCGCGATCATGGCCACCGGCACCAGCGCGTCGTCCTTGTACGGCATGTTCTTCTTGATCATGCTGTTCGACACGACGCCCGCAGCGCTCACGAGAAAGGTGTAGCCATCGGGCGCGCTCTTGGCGACCACGTCGGCACCGAGGATGGCGCCCGCACCGGGCTTGTTGTCGACAACGACGGGTTGTCCAAGCTGCTTGGATGCCCCTTCGGCTGCGGCGCGCGCCATGAGGTCATTGGCACCGCCGGCCGAGAACGGAACGACGAGGCGGATGGGCTTGGTCGGCCACGCCTGCGCAGCGGCGGCCTGGGCGAGCAGCGAGGCCGCGAGCGCCATGGCCAAAGAGGCAAAGCGGAACGGAATCATGTGGTCTCCTATGTTGTAGTCGGTGTGAAGAAGAAGCCCGGCGGATCGGGCTTTTTTCATGATGCCACGCCCCCTTTCGAGGCGCATCGACGACGCCGACTTGCCACAGCCATGCAGGGGACGCTGAATTCGCAATTTACGCAATATCGTGCCCATAATGAAGTCCCTGATTGGCGAATGATTGCGAAAACGATGCGCCAGATTTGCGAATCTTGCAAATCAAGATCGACTTCGAAGAACGGATCGAACGATGAAGAAGACCTTCATGGGCGTGCGGCTGCGCAGCCTCCGCGAAGAGCGCGGCCTGAGCCAGCTCGCGCTCGCGCAGCAACTGGGCCTGTCGCCCAGCTACCTCAACCAGATCGAGCAGAACCAGCGCCCCCTCACCGTGCCGGTGCTGCTGCGCCTGCACGCCACGCTGGGCGTCGACATCCAGGCCTTCTCGGAAGACGAGGAAGCACGCCTCGTGGCGAGCTTGCGCGAAGCGCTGGCCGACAACCCGGGCGGCGATGCCGTCGCGCTCGCCGAGTTGCGCGAGGTCGCCACGCAGATGCCTGCGGTCGGCCGTGCACTGGTCGCTCTGCACCAGCGGCACCGCGATGCGATGGAACGCCTCGAAGCGTTGGCCGGCGAACTCGGCGACGGCCGCGGCGATCTGGCACGCATGCCGCAGGCGCGACCGATGCCTTTCGAGGAGGTGCGCGATTTCTTCTTCGCACACCAGAACCACATCGCCCCGCTCGACAACGCCGCCGAGGCTTTCTCCGCCGAGTGGCGACTGCGCGAAGGCAACCCCGGTGACCGGCTTGCGCACCGCCTGCTCGAAGCGCACGGCGTGCAGGTGATTCCGGCCGAGGACGACGAAGGCGGCGCCCAACGCCGCTTCGATCCGGCCACGCGTGTGCTCAGGCTCTCGCGCCACCTGGAGCCGGGCCAGCACGCATTTCAGCTCGCGACACAACTCGCCTTTTTCGAGGTCGGCGACGTCATCGACACGCTGGTTACCGATGCGCCGCTGTCGAGCGACACCGCGCGTTCGCTCGCGCGCATCGGCCTCGCAAACTACTTCGCCGCCGCGCTGCTGCTGCCCTACGGCGTGTTCCTGGAGGCAGCCGAGCAACTGCGCTACGACATCGACCAGCTCGCGCGCCGCTTCGGCGTCGGCTTCGAGACGATCTGCCACCGCTTGAGCTCGCTGCAGCGGCCCGAGGCGCGCGGCGTGCCCTTCTTCCTCATCCGCGTCGACCGTGCCGGCAACATCTCCAAGCGCCAGTCGGCCACGCACTTCCACTTCTCGAAGACCGGCGGCACCTGCCCACTGTGGAACGTGTACGAGGCGTTCGCGCAACCGGGCCGCGTGCTGACGCAACTCGCGCGCATGCCCGACGGCCGCGCCTACCTCTGGATCGCGCGCACCGTGTCGCACGGCTTTCGCGGCTACGGTTCGCCCAACAAGACCTTCTCGATCGGCCTGGGCTGCGACATCAGCCACGCCACGCGGCTCGTCTACTCCAAGGGCATGGACCTGCGCGACCCCGAGGTGCCGACACCCATCGGCGCGGGCTGCAAGGTGTGCGAGCGCGAGGCCTGCCCGCAGCGCGCCTTTCCGTTTGTCGGCCGGCCGCTCGATGTGGACGAGAACCAGAGCCGCTTCATGCCCTACGCCGCGGCGCCCGACAAATACGGCGCCGCGCGCGCGGTGCTCAAGAGCGGGGCCAGCCGCGCACCAGCGTCCGGATCGCCACGGCGCCGCTCCCCTTGACCTCGGCGCGATAGGCGCCCACCAGCGCCTCTCGCTCGGCCGCCGCCTGCGGGTCATTGCGCCAGGCGAGCAAGGCCGCCACATCCGCATCGGGCAATGCCGCGAGCAGCGCCTGCGTGACCTGCTTCTCGAACTCCCGAGCCACCGTCAACAGGTTGCGCGGACGCGGCGAGGTGATGCCGCGCGACCACAGCGTGTCGACCGCCATGTCGAGCGTGCGATCAGGCAACGAGGTGAACTGGCCGGCATTGCCGCGGGCCAGCTGCTTGACGACGGAACTCAGCAAGAGCTGGCTGGAGAAATCGACTTCGCGCGTGTCGGCCACCGCCATGCGCTCGAGCAATTCGGTTCGCGCCGGATCGGCCGGCTTCGCGCGCTCGCGGTTGAAGAACTCGACCTTGGCTGCATCGTCCATCGCGGCGTAGTCGGCGCGCAGCTTGGCGAGACGCGCCACCGCCTCCAGCACCTGCGCGCTCGGTGCGGCGCCACCCTTTCCGGCAGTGGCCACCTCCTGCTGGATCGCAGCCACGGAAGCCTTGACGTCGAATGATCGCGATGCGGCCGTATCCAGCGCCGCGAGCGCTTTGTCGGCGATGGCCTGGTCCGGCGGATCCAGCAGTTGCCGCGCATCGCGCGACACGGCGCCGGGCGCATAAGCGGCCTGGTAGCGTGCCTGCACACCTTCGAACTGCATCAGGGCCTGGGCGCGGTCCTGCGCCCAGGCCACGGCTGGCGCGAGCAGCAACGCAAGGACGAAGGTAAAACGTTTGGCGGCGAGAGAGGAGACGGTCATGGCGCCATTATTGGCGCGCGTCACGACCGCCCTGCTTCAAGCCGCCGCCAGTTCCTTGCGCAGCAGCTTCGCGGCAGTGACCATGTTCGACAGCGCCGCCTCGGTTTCCCGCCAGCTACGGGTCTTCAAGCCGCAGTCGGGGTTGATCCAGAGGTTCTCGTGCGGCACCACGCCCGCGGCCTTGCGCATCAGGCGCACGATCTCGTCGACCGAGGGCACGCGCGGCGAGTGGATGTCGTACACGCCCGGGCCGATCTCGTTCGGATAGCGGAAGCCGCCCGAGTTGTTCTCGCCACCGAAACCGCGCAGCAGTTCCATGTCCGAGCGGCTGGTCTCGATGGTGATCACGTCGGCGTCCATTGCCGCGATCTCCGGCAGGATGTCGTTGAACTCCGAATAGCACATGTGCGTGTGGATCTGCGTCTCGTCGCGCACGCCCGAGGCGCTGATGCGGAAGGCGCGCGTGGCCGACTTCAGGTACGCGGGCCAGCCCGCGCGGCGCAGCGGCAGGCCTTCGCGGATCGCGGGTTCGTCGATCTGGATGATGCCGATGCCCGCGCCTTCGAGGTCCACCACCTCGTCGCGGATCGCCCAGGCGATCTGTTCGCAGGTGGTGGCGCGCGGCTGGTCGTCGCGCACGAAGGACCACTGCAGGATCGTGACCGGGCCGGTCAGCATGCCCTTCATCGGCAGCTTGGTGAGGCTCTGCGCGTAGGCGGTCCATTCGACCGTCATCGCCGCCGGGCGCGCGACGTCGCCGAAGATCACCGGCGGCTTCACGCAGCGCGAGCCATACGACTGCACCCAGCCGTTGGCGGTGAAGGCGAAGCCGTCGAGCTGTTCGCCGAAGTACTCGACCATGTCGTTGCGCTCGGCCTCGCCGTGCACCAGCACGTCGATACCCAGCTCTTCTTGCTTGCGCACGGCCAGTGCGATCTCGGCGCGCATCTTCTCGCGGTAGCCGGCTGCATCGAGCTCGCCGCGCTTGAAGGCGGCGCGCGCGGCGCGGATGTCGGCGGTCTGCGGGAACGAACCGATGGTGGTGGTCGGCAGCGCGGGCAATGCGAAGCGAGCGCGTTGCACCGACTGACGCTGCGGGAAGACCGAAGTGCGGGCGTCGTCGCCGGCCACGCTGCGCGCAAGGCGCAGCGCCACGTCGGCACGGTGCACGCGCGGGCTGGCGCGGCGAGCGGAGACAGCAGCACGGGCAGTCTCGAGCTCGCTCACCACGGACGCTTCACCACCATCGAGCACTGCACGCAGCACGCGCAGCTCATCGAGCTTTTCAACGGCGAACGCAAGCCACGACTTGAGCTCGGCATCGAGCTTCGTCTCGGCCGCGAGGCTGAACGGCACATGCAGCAGCGAGCACGACGGCGCGATCCACAGCTCGCCGCGGTTCTTGTCGACCACCGGGCGCAGCGTGGCGAGCGCGGCATCGGCGTCGGTCCGCCAGATGTTGCGGCCATCGACGATGCCCACCGACAGCACCTTGTGCGCCGGGAGCCAATCGGCCACGCCGGTCAATTCCTGCGGCGAACGCACCGCGTCCACATGCAGGCCGGCAACCGGAAGCTGGCAGGCCAGGCGCAGGTTGTCGGAGAGCGGCGAGAAATACGTCGCCAGCAACAGCTTGGGCGCGCTGCGTGCGAGCTGCCAGTAGACGCGCTCGAACGCATTGCGCCAGGCATCGGGCAGGTCCAGGCCGAGGATGGGCTCGTCGACCTGCACCCACTCCACGCCCTGCTGCTTCAGGCGCGTGAGCACCTGCTCGTACACGGGCAGCAGCGAATCGAGCAGCGAGAAGCGGTCGAAGCCCGCTGCTTTCTCCTTGCCCAGGTACAGGAAGCTCAGCGGCCCGAGCAGCACGGCCTTGACCGCATGCCCGGCCTGCTGCGCCTGTGCCACCTCGTCGAAGAGCCGCGTGGAGGCCAGCTTGAACTGCGTGGCCGCATTGAACTCGGGCACGAGATAGTGGTAGTTGGTGTCGAACCACTTGGTCATCTCCAGTGCGAAGGTGCCTTCGCTGCCGTGGCTGCAGCTCCCGTCGTGCGCGTGCCCCACCTCATCCTCCACGCCGCGTGCCATCTTGAAGTAGCGCGACAGTTCGGGCTCGTCGCCGAAGAAGTTGAAGCGCGCCGGCTCGCAGCCGAGCAGCTGGATGTGGTTGGCCACGTGGTCGTAGTAGGCGAAGTCGCCCACGGTCACGAAATCGAGCCCCGCATCGCGCTGCGCCTGCCAGTGACGGCCACGCAATTCCTCGCCGACAGCCTCGAGCGCGGTGCGGTCGATCTCGCCCCGCCAGTGCTTTTCGAGTGCGAACTTCAGTTCACGGTTGGCGCCCATGCGCGGAAAGCCGAGGGTGTGGGTACGGGTGGTCATTGCAGGTATTCGGTCGCTTGAATCTTGGGAATCCGCAATGGTCGGCGTTTGGGGTCTATGATTCAAACGAAACGTTTTGCCCATTCACTTGAATCTCATTCATGTTGCAGTCGATCCTCGAGATACGCCACCTGCGCACGCTCATCGCGCTGCGCGACACCGGCAGCCTGGTGCGCGCGGCGCAGCTCCTCAACCTCACGCAGTCGGCGCTGTCGCACCAGATCAAGCTGCTCGAAGAGCGCTACGGCGCGCAGCTCTTCGAGCGCAAGTCGGTGCCACCGCAGTTCAGCACCACGGGCCTTCGGCTGCTGCAGTTGGCAGACACCGCATTGCCCCTGATCGAAGAAGCAGAGCGCGATGTGGCGCGGCTCGCGCTCGGGCGCAGCGGGCAGTTGCGCATCGTGGTCGAGTGCCACACCTGTTTCGACTGGCTGATGCCCGCGATGGACGCCTTCCGCCAGCGCTGGCCCGAGATCGAGCTGGACATCGTCTCGGGCTTCCACCCTGACCCGATTGCGCTGGTCATGCAGAACCGCGCCGAGGTGGCCATCGTCTCCGAGGAAGATCCCGATGAGACGGTCGACTACCACGCGCTCTTCCGCTTCGAGATCGTCGCACTGCTCGCCAACGACCATGCGCTCACCGCCAAGGCACATCTCACGGCCAGGCACTTCGCCGACCAGACGCTCATCACCTACCCCGTGCCCGACGAGATGCTCGACATCGTGCGGCAGGTGCTCGCACCCGCCGGCGTGGAGCCCGCGCACCGGCGAACCACCGAGCTCACGGTGGCGATGCTGCAGTTGGTGGCAAGCGGGCGCGGCGTGGCGACCCTGCCGTTGTGGGCGGTGCAGAACTACCTGGACCGCGGCTACGTCACCGCGCGCCGCGTGGGCAGCAAGGGCCTGACGGGGCGGCTCTACATGGCGTGCACGCAGTCGACCTCCGACCAGCCTTGGCTCGCCGACTTCGTGCGCATCACGCGCGAGAGCTGCTTCAAGAGCCTGCCCGGGATCGAGTTGCTCTAGCGGGCGCCTTCTTGCGCGGGCGAGCAGATTTCCTGCTCGCCTCGCCCGAGATCCATTCGCGAAAGGCCGCGACCTTCGGACGGTCGTGGCTGTGCTCCGGGTACACGAGGTAGTAGGCAAAGTCTTCGAGCCAGCTCACCTCCGAGAGCTGCACGAGCCGGCCTTGCGCGAGATCGTCGGCGACCACCGCGGCGGGCAGCAAGGCCGCGCCCTGCCCCGTCAAGACGGCCTTCAGCAGCAAGCCCGAATCGTCGAACGACGCACCACGCGCCGGGCCCGCGCCCCCGATGCCTTGCGCCTCGAACCACAGCGCCCATGCCTTGCGCTCGGCATCGTTCAGGCGCGGCCAGCGCACGAGATCGGCCGGCGCTTCCGGCATGCCGAGGCGCTTGACCAACGCGGGCGCAGCGACCGGAACGATCTCCACCGTCAGCACGCGCTGGCTGCTCAAGCCCGGGTAGCGCCCCAGCCCGTGACGGATCGCGACATCCACGCCGTCGCGCGAGAAGTCGGCCAGCGCGCTGCTGCTCACCACCTGCAGGTCGATCTCCGGATGCGCATCCTGGAAGCCCTTGAGCCGCGGCACCAGCCATGCGGAAGCGAAGAACGGCGTGGCGCTGACGGTGAGGATGCCCGTGTCCTCCGGCACTGCGACACGGCGCGTGGCATCGCTGATCTGACGGAAGGCGTTGCGCACCGGCGGCTGGTAGGCCTGGCCGGCGTCGGTGAGGAAGATGCCGCGGTTCACGCGGCGAAAGAGCGGAACGCCCAGGTGCACCTCCAGCGTCTTGATGAGCTGGCTTACCGCGCCGGGCGTCACGCAGAGCTCGTCCGCCGCGTTCTTGACCGAGAGATGGCGGGCCGTGGCCTCGAAGGCACGCAGCGCGTTGAGGGGTGGGAGTTGGTGCTCTGTCATTTAGTTAATCTGATCTGAAACCTTCAGAAAATCTGGTTTGCGAGGTAGCGCAACAGAGAGGAATATTGGCACAACAAAGCTGAAACGAGAAACCACCTTGTTGTACCCAATCGACTCCATTGACCTTAGATATTCTGATCACACGAGCGATGCCCTCCACTACCTGGAACTCACGGAATTGGCGGCACGCATCCGCACGCGCCAGGTCTCCCCGGTCGAGGTGCTCCGCGCCCAGCTCGACCGCATCGCCACGCTGGACCACACGCTCCACAGCTACGCGCTGGTGATGGCCGATGCCGCGATGGCGCAGGCCGAAACGGCACAGGCGGAGATCGCCGCGGGCCGGTACCGCGGCCCACTGCACGGCGTGCCCATCGCAGTGAAGGACCTGTGCTTCACCGCGGGCTTCGCCACCGCGGGCGGCATGGCGATCCACAAACACCACATTCCCGCCGAAGATGCGACCGTGGTGCGCCGCCTGAAGGAAGCCGGCGCAGTGCTGCTCGGCAAGCTGCAACTCACCGAGGGCGCGTACTCCGACCACCACCCATCCATCACGCCGCCGTGCAATCCTTGGCATGCGGACCATTGGCCCGGCATGTCGTCCAGCGGCTCGGGCGTGGCGACGGCGGCGGGCCTTTGCTACGGCGCACTGGGCTCCGACACGGGCGGATCGATCCGCTTTCCCTGCGCGGCCAACGGCCTCACAGGAATCAAGCCGAGCTGGGGCCGTGTGAGCCGGCATGGCGTGTTCGAACTCGCGGCCTCGCTGGACCACATCGGGCCGATGGCGCGCAGCGCGGTCGATGCCGGTGTGCTGCTCGGTGTGATCGCGGGCAGCGACGAGAACGATCCGACCGCAGCGCTCGACCCGGTGCCCGACTACCTCGCGACGGCGGATCGCGGCGTGCGGGGCCTCCGCATCGGCATCGATGCGGCGTGGAACAGCAACGGTGTGGACGCCGCGACGCAGGCCATGCTGAAAGACGCCGCCGAGACCTTGCGCGCACTCGGCGCCCGCCTCGTCGACCTGCACTTTCCCGACGTGACGCAGGCGGTGGCGGACTGGTTTCCGCTCTGCGCGGCAGAAGCGGCCGTGGCCCACGAAGCAACATACCCATCACGCAAGACCGCGTACGGCCCCGTGCTCGCCTCGGTCATCGAGGCCGGCCTGTCGGTGAGCGGAACGGAGCTCCAGAAAATCCGCCTGCGCCGCATGGCCTTGCGCGGCCGCATCTCGGCCTTGTTCGCCGGCATCGACCTGTTGCTGATCCCCGTTCACCCCTTCGCATCGCCCACCGTCGCGGCGATGCGAACCCTGGGCGAAACGCCGGCACTGGTGTCCGCACTGCTGCGCCACACCGCGCCCTTCGACATGACCGGCCACCCCACGATCACGCTGCCCGGCGGGTTCACCGACGCCGGCATGCCGCTCGCATTCCAACTCGTCGCCGCGCACATGAACGAGCCCACGCTGGTCAGCGCCGGTGCCGCATTCCAGAGCGTGACCACGTGGCACCACCGCCATCCGCTGGACTGAAGAAAAAACATGGAGATCTCTCCCTTGACCCCCTCATCCACATCGCCGCGCACACGCCTCTTCCGCGGCTGGCTCGTGGTTGCAGGCGCCTTCGCCGTGACGCTCGTGGGCTTCGGCAGCGCCTACACCTTCAGCGCCTTTCTCGAATCGCTGCAGCGCGACTTCGGCGCCTCGCGCGGCTCGGTGTCGCTGGTGTTCTCGCTTGCGGGCTTTCTCTACTTCGGGCTGGGCGTCATCAGCGGTCCGCTGGCGGACCGATGGGGTTCGCGGCGGCTCGCGGTCGCAGGCATGGTGCTGGTCGGGCTGGGCCTCGCCCTCGCGGGCCAGGCGCAGAGCCTGACGCAGATCTACCTTGCGTACGGGCTCGGCGTGGGCCTGGGCGTCGGCGCGTCGTACGTGCCAGTGCTCGGCGCGGTGCAGCGCTGGTTCGTCAAGCGGCGCGGGTTCGCCTCGGGGCTCGCGGTCAGCGGTATCGGCGTGGGCACGTTGGTGATGCCGCCACTGGCGTCGTTCCTCATCGAAGGCATCGGATGGCGCCATGCCTACCTGGCACTCGGCGCGTTCGCCGTGGTGGTGGGCGTAGGCATGGCGCTCCTGATCGAGAACGACCCGCGCGACCGCGGACTCGGGCCCGACGGCGATTCGCCGCAGCCGCAGGCGCCATCGACCCAGCCGGCAGGCGCGACGGTGCGGGAGGCCATCACGTCGCGGCGCTTCGCCGGCCTCTTCGCGGCTTGCCTCATCAGCTCGTTCGGCCTGTTCGTGCCCTTCGTCCACCTCGTGCCGTACGCACTCGACCATGGCGTGCCGTCGGCCTCCGCGGTGCTGCTGCTGGGTGCCATCGGCGTGGGCAGCACGGCGGGCCGATTCTTTCTCGGCGGGCTGGCCGACCGCATCGGCCGCCAGCTCGCACTGCCGCTGATGTCGTTGGGCATGGCGCTCTCGCTGGTGGTGTGGGCGGTGTCCGGCGGGTTCTGGGGGCTGGCCGTGTTCGCGTTCGCCTACGGCGTGTTCTACGGCGGTTTCGTCGCGCTGCTGCCGGCGCTGGTGATGGACTGCTTCGGCGGGCGCAACATCGGCGCGATCATCGGCGTGCTCTACACCAGCGTGGCCGTGGGCACCCTGGTGGGGCCGAGCGCGGCAGGCTTTGCCTTCGACATCAGCCGCAGCTACCTGCTGCCGATCATGGCCAGCATCGGCGCGAACCTCGTCGCGGCCGGCATCCTGCTGGCAATGGCCCGGCGCGATGCTTCGGTGAAACCGGCCGCGGCCGGCGCAGCGCGGGGTACAGTCGGGAATGAACCCACAACCGCCCGCCACCCCTGGCCCCGCTCCCGCGGCCGCCCCTGAAGTCGTGACCGAAGCCCAGGCGTTCATGCGCGCCTGGATGGTCTTTGCCGTGCTGGTTGCAGTGGTGCTCGGCGTGCTGTGGGCCGTGAAGGCCCATTTCGGCTGACCGCCGGAAAACAGGCAGCCTTCAGGAAGCCTTCTGCACCAGCTTCAGCACGCTGGAGAAATCCAGCGCGCCATGGCCCGCGAGGCTGTGCGCCGCATACAGGCTGCGTGCAAGGCCACCAAGCGGCGTGGCGGCGCGAACGGCCGTCGCATTCTCCTGCGCGAGGCCCAGGTCCTTGAGCATCAGGTCGGTGCCGAAGCCGCCGGCGTAGTTCTTCGAGGCAGGCGACGTTTCCATCACGCCGGGCATCGGGTTGTACTTCTCCAGCGCCCAGTTGCCGCCCGAACTGCGGCGCATGATTTCGGAGAGCACCTTCGGATCGAGCCCGTTCGCCACGCCGAGCGCCAACGCCTCGGAGGTGCCGATCATCAGGATGCCGAGCAGCATGTTGTTGCAGATCTTCGCGGTCTGCCCCGCGCCCGCCGCACCGGCGTGGAAGATGTTGGCCCCCATCTTCTCGAGCACCGGGCGCGCGCGCTCCAGGTCTTTCGTCTCGCCGCCGACCATGAAGGTCAGCGTGCCGGCAATCGCGCCACCGGTGCCGCCCGACACGGGTGCATCGATCATCGCGATGCCCTTGGCCTGCGCCGCCTCGGCCACCTTGCGCGAGGTGGCGGCGGCGATGGTGCTGCTGTCGATCACCAACGTGCCGGGCTTGATGCTCTCCAGCAGGCCGGACTTGCCCGCACCGCCGAGGAACAGGCCTTCGACATGCGCGCTGGCCGGCAGCATGCTGATGACAACTTCGGCATCGGCCACGGTTTCCGCCGCCGACTTGGCGATGGAAAGCCCCTCGGCGCCGAACTTCTTGCAGGCGTCGGCCGAGAGGTCGAAGGCGCTGAGCGTGTGGCCGGCCTTGAGCAGGTTCATGGCCATCGGGCCGCCCATGTTGCCCAGGCCGATGAATGCGATCTTCATGATGTGTTGTCTCCGTTGTCTTTTATGAATGGCCGTCAGACCAGCGAGGCGAGCTCGGCAGGCATTTCGCCGCGCGGGCGCAGATGGTCTTCGATGAAGGCGGGCGTGATCTCTTCGATGGTGGCAGGCGACCACTGGGGATTGCGGTCCTTGTCGATCAGCACTGCGCGGATGCCCTCGGCGAAATCCTTGTGTGCGCAAAAGCCGAGAGACGCCCAGTACTCGAGCCGAAACACCTCGGCCAGCGACATGCGGTGCACGCGCTGCCAGAGCTCGAAGCTCAGGGCAGCCGAACTCGGCGCGCCCTTCACGAAGGTCTTGGAGGCAGATTGCAGCCAGGGATCGTCGCTCTGCAGGTTGCGCAGTCGGTTGGCGATGTCGAGCAGGTCGTCGCCGGCCATCAGCGCATTGATGGTGTCGTAGTGCTCGCGCACCTTCGACGCCGGCAGCTCGGCGCCCTCGCCGGCTTTCGCAAGGATGCGCGAGAGCGTGGCGCGGTCCGCCTTGCTTTCCCCCGCCCATGCCGCGGAGGCGATGGCGTCGAGCACCTGGCTCTTGCGCTCCTGCGGCACCAGCACATCGGCGAGACCGCAGAAGATGGCATCGGCGGCGTTGAGGTTCGCAGCCGTCAGCGCCAGGAACAACCCGGTGCGGCCGGGCGTGCGGCGCAGGAACCAGCTGCCGCCCACGTCGGGGTACAGGCCGATGGCGATCTCGGGCATTGCGATGCGGCTCTGCGCCGTCACCACGCGGTGCGAACAGCCCGACATGAGGCCCACGCCGCCGCCCATCACGATGCCGTGGCCCCAGCACAGGAAGGGCTTCGGAAAGGTATGGATCAGGTAGTCGAGCTCGTACTCTTCGCGGAAGAAGTCTTCGGCGTAGGTGTTGCGAGCGGGGCCGCATTCGAGCAGCGTCTGGTAGAGCTGGCGCAGGTCGCCGCCCGCGCAGAAGGCCTTCTCGCCGGCTGCCTGCATCAGCACGCCGACGATGCCGTCGTCTTTCGCCCATTCGCGCAGCTTGGGCGTGAGCAGGCGCACCATGTCCACGGAGAGCGCGTTGAGCGAGGCCGGTGCGTTGAGCGTGGCAACGCCGAAGCGCTTGCCGCCGGCGGTCTTGATTTCGTCGAAGAGAACTACGGAGTCGGTCATTGTCTTGAGGGGTTCCGGATGCGGGGCGTCAGCGGATATCGCTGTCCCCTTCCAGCAATTTTCGCGCAACGATCACTCGCATGATCTCGTTGGTGCCTTCCAGGATCTGGTGCACGCGGGTGTCGCGCACCAGCCGCTCCAGCGGGAATTCGCTCAGGTAGCCGTAACCGCCATGCAGCTGCAGCGCGTCGTTGCAGACGTTGAAGCCTGCATCGGTCGCGAAGCGCTTGGCCATCGCGCAGTAGGTGCTGGCGTCGGCATGGCCCGCGTCGAGCTTCGATGCGGCAAGCCGCACCATCTGCCGTGCGGCGACCAGCTCGGTCGCCATGTCGGCCAGCTTGAACTGCAGCGCCTGGAAGCTCGCGATCGGCTTGCCGAACTGCTGGCGCTCGTGCAGGTAGCGGCGCGCCGCATCGAGCGCGCCCTGCGCTGCGCCCACCGAGCAGGTCGCGATGTTGATGCGCCCGCCATCGAGCCCCTTCATCGCGATGCGAAAGCCCTCGCCTTCCTTGCCCAGCAAGTTCTGCGCGGGGATGCGCACGTTGTCGAAGTTGATGGTGCGCGTGGGCTGGCTGTTCCAGCCCATCTTGTGTTCCTTCTTGCCGTAGCTCACGCCGGGCGCATCGGCCGGCACTGCGAAGGCCGAGATGCCGCTCGCGCCCGCGCCGCCCGTGCGTGCCATCAGCACCAGCACGTCGGTCGCGCCCGCGCCCGAGATGAAGGCCTTGCCGCCGTTGATGACGTACTCGTTGCCTTGCAGTTCGGCGCGCGTCTTCAGCGAGCCCGCATCCGACCCGGCGCCCGGCTCGGTGAGGCAGTACGAAGCCAGCTTGCGCCCGCTCGTGAGGTCCTCGCCCCACTGCGCAGCCACTGCGTCGGTCGCCCAGGTGCCGAGCATCCACGTCGCCATGTTGTGGATCGTGATGAAGGCCGTGGTCGACGGATCGACCGCGGCCATCTCCTCGAACACCAGCGCCGCATCGAGCCGCGGCAGCCCGAGGCCGCCGATGCGCTCGGGGGCGTAGAGGCCGCAGAAGCCGAGCTCGCCGGCCTTGGCGATGGCCTCCTTCGGGAAGATGGCCTCGGCATCCCACTGCGCCGCGTGGGGCGCGAATTCGGCCTGCGCAAAGTCGCGCGCGGTCTGCGCAAAGGCCCGTTGCTCTTCGGAAAGTTCGAAGTCCATCCGGCGGACTTCTTACTTGAGGCTGATGGTCGTGTTGACGCCGTGCGAGACGGTGCTGTCGTCGAACCAGCGTGCCGTCACCGTCTTGGTCTGCGTGTAGAACATGATGACCTGCTTGCCGTACGGGCCCAGGTCGCCGAGCTTCGAGGCGCGCGAACCGGTGAACGAGAACATCGGGACCGGCACAGGAATCGGCACGTTGATGCCGACTTGACCCACGTCGATGTCTTCCTGGAAGCGGCGCGCCGCAGCGCCCGACTGCGTGAAGATCGCGGTGCCGTTGCCGTTCGGGTTGCTGTTGATCAGCTCGATGGCTTCGTCGATGGTCTCGGCATCGGCCACGCACAGCACCGGGCCGAAGATTTCCTGGTCATAGATCGTCATGCCGGGCTTCACGCCGGTGAAGATCGTCGGGCCGACGAAGTTGCCCTTCTCGTAGCCGGGCACAGTGGGCTTGCGGCCGTCGAGTTCGAGCTTGGCGCCGTCGGCCAAGCCGCGTTCGATGAGGTTGTTGACGCGGTCGTACGCGGCGCACGAAACGAGCGGGCCCACGTCCACGCCCTTCTCGGTGCCGGCGCCGATCTTCAGCGTCTTCGCCTTGGCGATCAGCTCGGGCACCCAGTTGCGGGCCTCGCCCACCAGCACCGCCACCGACACCGCCATGCAGCGCTGGCCGGCTGCGCCGAAGCTCGCACCAGCCAGCGCGTTGAGCGTCTGCTCCTTGTTCGCGTCGGGCATCACGATGGCGTGGTTCTTCGCGCCCATCATGCATTGCACGCGCTTGCCGGCCAGCGTGGCGCGGTTGTAGACGTGCGTGCCGACCTTGGTCGAACCGACGAAGCTGATCGCCTTGATGTCCTTGTGATCGCAGATGCCGTTGACGATGGCCTCACCGCCATGAATCACGTTCAGCACGCCGGGCGGAATGCCGGCTTCGAGCGCGAGTTCGCACAGGCGCATGGTGACCATCGGGTCTTGTTCGGAGGGCTTCAGCACGAAGGTGTTGCCGGTGACGATGGCCATCGGGAACATCCACAGCGGAATCATCGCGGGGAAGTTGAACGGCGTAATGCCGGCGCACACGCCCAGCGGCTGCAGCAGCGTGTAGGTGTCGACGCCGTTGGCCACGTTGTTGGCCAGTTCGCCCAGCTGCAGGTTGCCGATGTTCGATGCGTGCTCGACCACTTCGAGGCCGCGGAACACGTCGCCTTCGGCGTCCGGCAGCGTCTTGCCCTGTTCGGCGGTGAGGATGGCGGCCAGCTCGCCCATGTTCTCGCGGATGAGCTGCTGCAGCTTCAGGAAGATGCGTGCACGCGTGCCGATGGGGGTCTTGCGCCAGGTCTTGAAGGCTTCCTTGGCGGAAGCCACGGCGGCATCGAGCTCGGCCTGCGTCGCGAACGGCACGCGGGCCAGCACCTGCTGGGTGGCCGGGTTGACGATGTCGCGCCATTCGGTGGTCTTGGACTCGACGAGCTTGCCGCCGATCAAGAGCTTGACGGTGGCGATCTGGGTCGAGGGCGTGGTGGTGGCGTCCATGGGTTTTGTCTCCTGTGAATCTCTGTGAAATCTGGAAAGGCGATGCCGGTCAGGGCCGGTGCAGCCCGCATCCTAGCTTTGCAGATTTGCCATGACAATAGACAAATATGCGCCACGTCTTTGCAAAAATGCAGAGCCAATAGACGAAACACACACGGAGACAGGCACGCACATGGACTGGGACAACCTGCGCTACTTTCTGGAACTGGCCCGCTCCGGCACGCTGATGAGCGCGGCGCGCCGGCTCGAGGTGGACCACACCACCGTCGCGCGGCGCATCCAGTCGCTCGAAAAGGAGGTCGGCGCCCCGCTCTTCTCGCGCGAAGCGGGTGGCCATCGGCTCACCGAGGCGGGCCGCCGGCTGCAGCCGCAGGTCGAGGCGATGGAGAGCGCCTTCCAGGCCGTGGAGAGCACCGCACCGGCCTCGCAGGAGGGTCTGTCGGGGCTGGTGCGCATCGGCGCGACCGAAGGCTTCGGCACGGTGGTGCTGGCGCCGCAGCTCGCACGCTTCGCGCTACAGCACCCCAAGCTCACCATCGACTTGCTCGCGATGCCCCGGCTGGTGCACCTGTCGCGGCGCGAGGCCGACATCGTGATCTCGCTGGAGCGGCCGGCACGCGGGCCGGTGGTGGTGACCAAGCTCACCGACTACACGCTGCGGCTCTACGCTTCCAAGCAGTACCTCGCGGCGCACAAGCCGATCAAGACGCGCGAGGACCTGCGCGGACACACCTTCATCAGCTACGTGGACGATCTGCTGTTCAGCAAGGAGCTGCAGTACCTGGACGAACTGCACCGGCCCGACGCTTTTGCGCTGCGCAGCACCAGCGTGCTGGCGCAGCACAGCGCGGTGGTGGCGGGTGCCGGGATTGCGGTGCTGCCGGCCTTCATCGCCGAGAAAGACAGCGCGCTGAGGCCGGTGCTGCGGGGCCAGGCGAACTTCACGCGCACGTTCTGGATGTCGATGCCGGCGGAGACCAAGCACCTCGTGCGCATGCAAGCCGTATGGAACTTCCTGCGCGAGGCGGCAGAGGCGCAGCAATCGTTGTTGCTGCCGCAGAATGCGGAAAAACCGGAAGACCCGGCAGGCGCGCCGCAACGGCCGCCGCGTCCGCGCAAACAGGCCCTGTAGCCCCCAAGGAGACACGCATGCCACGTCATCGCCCCGCACGGCTCGAACACATCGCAGGCATTGGCGTCGACCGCATGGGTGCCATCGCGGACGATGCGGATGGACCGCCCTTTCTCCGGCTCGAAAACCTCGACGTCGACATCCCGCCGGACCCCGAAGCGGTCGCGCGCACCGTGCGTGCGGCTTCGGAAGATTCGGACAACAGCTACTTGCCCTTCGTTGGCCAGTCGCGGTTGCGCGAGGTCGCAGCGCGGCATGTGTCGGCGCTCTCGGGCGTGAGCTACGGCGCGCGCAACTGCGTGGTCTCCGCGGGCGGGCTCTCGGGCATCCTCAACGCGCTGCTCGCGACGGTCGAAGTGGGCGACGAAGTGCTGGTGACCGATCCGACCTATGCGGGCCTGCTCAATCGCATCCGGCTGGCGGGCGGCACGCCGAAGTACGTGCCCTTCGTCTTCACGCCCGGCGGCGAATGGAAGCTCGATCGCGCGGCACTGCAGGCTGCCATCGGGCCGCGTGTGCGCGTGATGCTGCTGATGTCGCCGTCGATGCCGACCGGCGGCTATTTCGATGACGACGACTGGCGCGCCATCGCTGCGCTGTGCGTGCAGCACGACCTGACCTTGATCCTCGACACGGCCATGGAGCGCCTGCTCTACGACGGTCGCCGAGTGATTCACCCGGCGGGCCTTCCCGGCATGGCCGAACGCACCATCACCGTGGGTTCGTCGGCCAAGGAGCTGCGCATGATCGGCTGGCGCGTGGGCTGGACCGTTGCGCCCGAGAGCTACATGCCCGACCTCGTGGCCGTATCGCTCGCCAACGTGGTCGTGCCGGTGGGCATTGCGCAGGACGCGGTGGCGACGGCGCTGGAACAGTCGGCGCGCACGCTCGCGCCCTATGTGGCGGAGCTCGAGCGCAGGCGTGACACGGTGCTGGATGAACTCAAGGGCCTGCCCGTCGGCATTCCGGCCGGCGGCTGGTCGCTGCTCCTGCGCACGAGCGATTTCGGCATCGATGGGCAGACGCTCTCCGAGCGCCTCTTGAAGGCACGCGTCTGCGCGACCGCGATGAAGGGTTGGGGTGAAACGCATGGTGCGCAGTACCTGCGCTTCGTGTTCTCGAACGAACCCGTCGAGCGGCTGCGCGGCCTTGGCGACAAGGTGCGCGCCGCGCTGGGCGGGTAGCCTTCAGCGGTTCACGAGAAGAGGCGTTTCCAGAAGCTCTTGTCGGCAGCGGGCTCGACGGCGACGGCCTCGGACTTTTCAAGCAGCTCGATCAATCCCGGCACGCGCGGTTTCTTGAGCCATTGCGCATACGCCAGGTAGGTTTCCGCCTCGCCCTCGATGCGCAGTTGCTCGGGCATGGCAGGACACGGCGCGGCGCCCAGCAATACGCGCAGGGCGTCGAGCCGGTCCATGCGGATCGCGCTCGTGAGCGCAGTCTCCCCGAGCGACGGAATGATGTCGTTGGGACCTGCAAGCCCGGCGTCGAGCAAGGACTGGATGGCGGCCGCATCGCCGTTGACCGCAGCGGCGCCCAAGGCTTCGAGCGCCGCCAGCCGCTCGGGGGAAAGACTGGCCGCATAGGCGTCGTCGCGCTTCTCGTCCTCGCTGCGCGCATCGCCGCCCTCCATCATCATGAAGTCGGTCACCAGCGCCACGGGTTCGCCGGATGCATCGAGCGCCCAGAAACTCGGGTAGCTCCCGTCGCCCCAACCCGAACTGAAGATCAGCACGTTGTTCGCGCTGCCCTCGCCCAGTGGATAGTGATCCGCCATGTCCTTGACGCCCAGTTCAGTGTCGAGCACGTCGTCGTAATAGCTGACGTAGCCGGGGTTGACCGATTCGCGCGCCTCGCGCTCGGCAATCGCCGCTGCGCACTCGGCGTCCATGAAGCAGCCGACGCCGGCATCGACGGGGTAGCCGTAGAACTCGTCGTCGCCCAGGTCGTCCGGCGATTGCCCGTCGAGCAGCGCCGGTTCCCAGCGCAGATCGGCAGGCTGCAGGCCACCGCGCTCGCGCAGCCAGAGCACCGCCAGCGCGTGGCGACCTTCGTGCTGCAGCACTTCGGCAGCGAATGCACCGCGACCGCTCACGCTGCGAACGAAGGGCTCCCGCTCGGGCTGCACCAGCGGATCGCAGGCGACGATGCGGCCGCTCGTGATCTGGAGCATCCCGCACGGCTGGCGCTGCAGGCGCCGTACGCGCAGCGCCTCGTCGTCGAGGAAGATGGTCCGGAGGTTGTCGATGTCGAGGTAGGCCATGCACGCAGTTTCTCATCCCTCAATGACAAAAGGCCGCAATGGCGGCCCTTGTCGTGTCGTGCGGCGGCTGACCTTACTGGATCAGCTTCGCACCGGTCTTCGCCTGCAGCGCATCGAAGCTCACGCCGGGCGCGAGCTCGATCACCTTCAGGCCTTCGGGCACCACGTCCATCACCGCGAGGTCGGTGATGATGCGGTCGACCACGCCCACGCCGGTCAGCGGCAGCGTGCACTTCTCGAGGATCTTGAAGTCCTCGGTGCCGTCCTTCTTTTTGGCCACGTGTTCCATGAGCACGATCACGCGCTTGACGCCCGCCACGAGGTCCATGGCACCGCCCATGCCCTTGACCATCTTGCCGGGGATCATCCAGTTGGCCAGATCGCCCTGGGTGCTCACCTGCATCGCGCCCAGGATCGACAGGTTGATCTTGCCGCCGCGGATCATCGCGAAGCTGTCGTGGCTGCCGAAGATGGCCGAGCCGGGAATGGTGGTCACGGTCTGCTTGCCGGCGTTGATAAGGTCGGCGTCGACGCTGTCCTCGGTGGGGAACGGGCCGATGCCGAGCATGCCGTTCTCGCTCTGCAGCCACACTTCCTTGGTGCCGGTGTGGTTGGCCACCAGCGTCGGGATGCCGATGCCCAGGTTGACGTAGAAGCCGTCTTCGAGTTCTTGGGCGGCACGGGCCGCCATCTGGTCTTGGGTCCAGGGCATCTCAGGCTCCTTCTTTCTTGTTGACGACCTTGGCGGGCACTTCGCTGCCGGCGGCGGCCTGGGCGATGGCGGTCTGGGCCTCGACCTTGGCGGCGGCCGCATCGACAGGCGCCGAGGCGCTCACGGTGCGCTTCTCGATGCGCTTCTCGGGGGTGCTGTTGAGCACGATCCGGTGCACGTAGATGCCCGGCAGGTGGATGTCGTCAGGGGCCAGTTCGCCCACTTCGACGATCTTTTCGACCTCGACGATGCAGATCTTGCCGGCCATCGCGGCCGCGGGGTTGAAGTTGCGCGCCGTCAGGCGAAAGCGCAGGTTGCCCGACTTGTCGGCCACGTCGGCCTTGACCAGGGCCACGTCGGGTACCAGCGAGCGTTCCATGACGTAGGTCTCGCCGTCGAATTCGCGCAGTTCCTTGCCTTCGGCCACTTGCGTGCCCACGCCGGTCTTGGTGAAGAAGGCCGGAATGCCGGCGCCGCCCGCGCGCAGCTTTTCGGCCAGCGTGCCCTGCGGCGTGAATTCGAGGGCCAGTTCGCCTGCCAGGTACTGGCGCTCGAACTCCTTGTTCTCGCCGACGTACGACGCGATCATCTTCTTGATCTGGCGCGTCTCGAGCAGCTTGCCGAGGCCGAAGCCGTCGACGCCCGCGTTGTTCGAGATGACGGTGAGGTTCTGCGCGCCGGAGTCCTTGAGCGCCTCGATCAGCGCTTCGGGAATGCCGCACAGGCCGAAGCCGCCGACCGCGAGCATCTGCCCGTCGGCCACGACCCCCTTGAGTGCCGCGTCTGCGGAGGGATAAATCTTGTTCACTCGGGCTCCTTGATGGAATGGTGAAGAGTGGGTGGGTGATTGGGTGGGAAGCCGTCAACGATACTACGTACCCGCATACGTAGTATTTCGTAATGGTGACCCCCGATGCCCGAGATCGATTACCGGCTGGCTTTTGAACATGCACCCGTCGGCATGGTGGTCTCGAGCAACCGCACCATCGTGGCGTGCAACCTGCGCGTGTGCGAGATCTTCGGCGCAACGCCCTCCGCGCTGGTGGGGCATTCGTTCAGCATCCTCTACCCCAGCGTGGCCGAGTTCGAGCGCATCGGCAAGCGCATGGAACCCTTTCTGAACGCCAGCGGCCACTACGCCGACAACCGCATGATGAAACGCTTGGGCGGCCTGCATGGCGCCATCGCCGGCGAGACCTTCTGGTGCCACGTCACCGGCCATGCGATGAACCGCGCGGCACCGCACGAGGCCGGCATCTGGACCTTCGAGGACCTGGGCTCGCGCCGCGCCGTGAAGGCCGAGCTCACGCCGCGCGAGCGCGAAGTGGCCGCGCAGGTGATGCAGGGGCTGACCTCCAAGGAGATCGGCAAGGCGCTGGGCATCAGCCACCGCACGGTCGAATTGCACCGGGCGCGGCTGATGCGCAAGTACGCGGCGGCGACCACCGCGGAGTTGGTTCAGAAGCTCATTGCGGGCTAAGTCCGGTGCCGGGCCGTGAGCCGTACCCACGGGTCCGGCCTTCATGTTTCGTCTGTAATCCGCGCCCGCTTCATCTGCAGTGAAGCCCGGCCGGACGCAATTCGCGCGGAATGCGCGGCGCCGAGAGTACGGGACATCGACTCCCCTTCACCACGCCCCGCACAAGGACCCAGCCCCATGAACCGCCGCTCTTTCTCCGCCGCCATCGTCGCAGGCGTTGCCGCATCCACCCTCTCCACGCGGGGCCTCGCGCAGACGCTGGCGCCGGGCGCGCGCAACGTGGTGCTGGTGCATGGCGCCTACGCCGATGGCTCGTGCTGGTCCGACGTGATCGGGCGGCTGCAGCAGGCGGGCCTGAAGGCCACCGCGGTGCAGAACCCGCTGACCTCGCTGGCCGACGACGTGGAGGCCACCCGGCGCATCCTGGCATTGCAGGACGGCCCGACCGTGCTGGTCGGCCACTCGTGGGCCGGCACGGTGATCAGCGAAGCCGGTGTCGACCCCAGGGTGTCGGCGCTGGTCTACGTGGCCGCGCGTGCCCCCGATGCCGGCGAGGACTACGGCGCGCTCGCCGCGAAATTTCCCACGCCGCCTGCCACCGCCGGCCTGGTCAAGGCGAATGGCTTTGCGCAGTTGGGCGAAGAGGCGTTCCTGCGCGACTTCGCCGGCGATCTCGACCCGGCCCGGGCGCGTGTCCTGTACGCGGTGCAGGGCCGCATCTCCGACACGCTGTTTGCCTCGCGCACCACGCAGGCCGCATGGCGCACCAAGCCGTCGTGGTACGCCGTGTCGACCCAGGACCGCACGACTTCGCCCGAGCTGGAGCGCTTTCTCGCCAAGCGGATGAAGGCGAAGACGATCGAGGTCGAATCCAGCCACCTCTCGCTGATTTCACACCCCGACCGGATCGCCAACCTGATCCTGGAGGCAGCGGGAAGTTCCAGGCCGTGACCCGCGGATCGTTGCGAAAACGGAAACGCCGTGTCGACAAAAGCCCCGCGCCGCCCCCCATTCGGAGGTCTATCTTTGAACCCATGCGAACAAGCCGTTCGCAGCCACTCAGGAGTAGTTGATATGTCCACAGCCCTTCATTCCGAAAAGAACCTCCTTCAGCAAACCAAGCTGTCGGTCGCCCAGGTCCACGCCATCGCCACGCACCGCCTGCCGGTGACCCTGACGCTGGCGGCGATCATCCTGTCGGTGCTCGGCGTCAAGGCGTAGCCGAGGCGCGCTTTCATCGCGTGCGGATTTCAGGGCGCGAGTTCCGAAATCTCGATGAGGTTCAGGTCGGGATCGCGCACATAGACCGAGCGGATGCGCGAGGTCGCGCCGGTACGCATGACGGGCCCTTCGATGATCGGCACGCCCTTCTCGCCCAGGCGCTCGATGACCGCTTCGAGCGGCACGCTCGCGATGAAGCACAGGTCGAGCGAACCGGGCGTGGGCACGTCGGCCTTCGGCTCGAACTCGTGCCCTTTGACATGCAGGTTGATTTTCTGATTACCGAAGCGAAAGGCCTTGCGGCCGGCGCCGAAGGTCTCCAGCGTCATGCCCAGCGCGTCGACGTAGAAGCGCACGCAGGCCTCTTCGTTGGCGGTCGTGAGCACCAGGTGATCCAGGTGGTCGATCATGGATGGGGGGCTTTCTCGTTGTGCGAACGCAGCCGACTCTAGAAGCAGATCGCAATGAAGAGAAGTGCCCATTCGGCAGCGAGACCTCGCGAATCACGAAGGCCGAACCGCCCTGCTCGCCCTATTTCTTCTTCAACGTGGACGCGGGCCTTGCAACGACCGGCGGCGCAACGGGCGCCTTGACCCAGCCGCGCAGCATCACGCCCAGGCAGATGCCGCCCGCGAAGATCACCCAGTACACCCAGGCCGGCAGGTTCTCCGCGCCGCTGTGCAGGTTCATGCCGAAGGCGGCGCCGATGGCCATCAGCGGAAAGGTGAGCGCGGCGATGGTGTTGAGCTTGTGCTGCGCGCGGCTCACCTCGATACCCGCGCGCGCCTGTGCCTCGGCCGCATGCGCGAGGCGGTAGTCCAGCGACATGCGGGTGTCGGCCAGCAGCAGTTCCATGCCGCGCGTGATCTCGACCGCCAGGTCGCGCAGGTCGATGAGCATCAGGTCGTCCTTGGCGGCTTCGCGGGCCGCCTGCAGCGTGGCCTGCATGTTCATCGCGGCGCGCGTGAGCGGAATCAGCGGACCGAGGATCTGGAACAACTCCTCGGCCGTCTCCGCCGACTGGTGCCGTATCTCGAAGGTGCTGAATGCCGCGCGATAGCTCTCCAGCAGCTTGGCAAGCGCCCGTTCGCCGGGATTGTTGCCCTTGTGCAGCCACACCCCGTCGGGCTTGCGCAGGAACACCGCGGGCTTGCGCTCGGCGCCGTTGCCAGCCGGTGGTTCGTGCAGGATCACCATCAGGTGGCCCTGCTCATGGATGATGCGCTGCGCGCCGTAGGTGGTGCCGCCCAGCCGCTGCTGCATCTCGGGAGGCAGCTCCCAGTCGTAGTCGATTCGTCTCGCCATCAGTCGGCCTGCAGTTCTTTCCACAAGGTGTCGAATTCGTCCGCGAAGCGGCGAACGAGCGAAGGGTCGTTGCTGAGGATCACGTTCTCCTCGTTGTATTCGCAGGCGCTGCGGGTCCAGTTGTAGCTGCCGTTGATGAGCCGTGCGCCGTCGAAGATGGCGAACTTGTGGTGCATGTGCGCCTCGGTGCGGTCCACCGCGACCGGAATACCCGCCGCGCGCAGCTGGCCGACATCGCTGCCGCGGTCGAATTCCTTGTCGTTGTCGGTAATGAAGCGCACCGCCACGCCGCGCCGCTGCGCGGCCAGCACCTCGGCGGTGATGCGGTCGTCCGACAGCGTGAAGACGCACAGGTCGATCGAGCGCTTGGCAGCCTTCAGCTGCTGGTTGATCGCCTGCAGGCAGGCCGTGCCGGGGCTGAAGAAGGCCTGCGAACTCACTGTGACGGAATCGGGCGAGCGGCCGGTGTCGATCGCGCGCACCACGCCTTCGAGCCATTTGAGCAGCGACAGCTGCTCGGGGTCGGCGGTGCGCGCACGCACGAGGTCGAAGGCGCGGTTGCGCAGCTGGCGCAGTCCGTCCTCGGGCGGCGAAGCTTCGCGCAGGGTGTGGACCAGCACGCGGCGCTCGTCGTCGCTCAGGCGCGCGTCGGCCATGGTGGCATCGAGCTGGGCGAGCAGTTCGGGCAGTGCGGACATCAGTGATCCTTGTCTGGTTTGGGCGAAGGCGTGCGCCTGGGTGCCGCGCGAGTCGCGTGCACCTCTGCCGCGAGGCGCTCCATGTCCTGCTTGATCGACCGGTCGAGCTCCAGCCGGCGCTCGGTGGCGGTCACCAGCGGCAGGATCAGCTCGCGGTAGGTCACCGCGATCTGCAGCATCGCGTCGGCCAGGCGCTGGCTTTCGCTCGGCCCCTCGGCCATTGGCTTGGGCTCGGGCTTGAGCGCATCGACCGCACGCGCCACGTCGAGCATGCTGCTGGCGATGCGTTGGCTGCCGTCCACGTCGGCGCCGCCGAGCTTGCGCTGCCGCACGAACTCCTCGCAGATGGCCGTCCAGCGCGCGCTTTCTTCCGGCGTCGGGCTGCCCAGCAGTTGCGCGAGCCGCAGCAGGTTTTCTTCCGCGCCGGTGGTCAGCGTCTGGGCCTCGCCGCGGTAGTGATCACGCAGCAGCGCATCGAGCTCGTCGTCGCGCATCAGCGGCGTGATCTTGCCCGCGAGCTTGGTCATGTTGCGGTAGCTGCCCTGCAGCTTGAAGGGCGGCGCGGTGCGGTAGCTCTCCTGCTGCGCGGCCGATTCGATGTACGCGAGGTTCACCCTCAGCAGCAGGTCACGCGCCCGGAACAGCCGCTGCAGCAGCGCCTTGATTTCCTCCAGCTCGACCGCGCTGTACGCGTGCGAAAGCGCGCTGCTCGGCACGTCGTGGCCCTGCGCCATCTTCACCAGCAACTGCACATCCTTCGGGTCGCGCGAGGCGAGCGGCATCAGCGTGGGGTTGGAGGTCAGGCTGTTCTCGATGTAGGAGAGCGCGAACGCCGCCTCGCGGCCCGAGAGCACATCGCCCAGGTTGTAGATGTCGGCGCGGTTGGCCAGCATGTCCGGAATCTTGAACACGTCGCCCGACTCGGTGTACGGGTTCCCGGCCATCACGATCGCGAAGCGCTTGCCGCGCATGTCGTAGCTGCGCGGCTCGCCGTTCCACACGCCCTCGATGCGGCGCGTGCCGTCGGCCAGTGCGATGAACTTCTGCAGGAACTCGGGGCTCGTGTGCTGGATGTCGTCCAGGTACAGCATCACGTTGCTGCCCATCGCAAGGCCGAGGTTGAGCTTTTCCAGCTCCTGCCGGGCCGCGCTGTTGGGCGCGTTGGCCGGGTCGATGGCGGTCACGCCGTGGCCGAGCGCCGGGCAGTTGATGCGCACGAAGATGAGGCCGAGCCGGTCGGCCACGTATTCCATCAACGTCGTCTTGCCGTAGCCGGGCGGCGAGATCAGCAGCAAGAGACCCATGCGGTCGGTGCGGCTGCCCTCGCCCGCCGAGCCGATCTGCTTGGCGAGGTTGTCACCAATGATGGGCAGGTACAGCTCGTCGATCAGCTGGTTGCGAACGAAGGTCGAGAGCGGCCTGGCCTGGAACTGGCCGAGCTTGAGCCGCGCCTTCTCGCGTTCGAGCAGCTCGTGGCGCAAGCTGTGCAGCGCCTCGTAGCCCGGCACGGCGTGCATGGTGTGGAACAGGAAGCGACGCCAGAAGTCGTTGAGGTTCAGCGTGATGCGGCCTTCCGCCACGCGCGGATGCTCGCCGCGCAAACCCTCCACCGTGCGGTCGAGCGCCGCGTTGACCCGCGTGCGCTGCAGCGGAATGGCCAGCACGCTGGCTGCGTCGTCCACCCAGTCGACCGATTGCGGCGCCTGGTGCACGGCATAGGCGCGCACCCAGTCGCGCGCGAGGCGCCAGCGCTCTGCCGGCGGTGCGGCATCGAGATCGTGTTGCCAGGCGTCGCGCCGGCCGCCGCGCTCCAGTTCGCGCAGCAGCGCGGCCGCCAGGTCTTCGCCCGCGCCCGAGACGGCCCAGGTTTCGCCGCCGCGCTCGCCGGCCAGCTCGCGCACGAGGTACGCGGCGGCCTGGTCGCACAGCGTGGAGATGCGGCCTCGGTGAGCCTCGCGCTCTTCTTCGTTCGCGTCCTGCGCGAGCGGCAGCATGTCGGGCACCACGTCGTGCGCGAAATGGTTCAGGGCACGGGCGGTGTCGGCTTCGAGCTGTTCCAGCGCATCGCGCCGGCCGAACAGGGTCTGCATCTGCATCGCGGCCCGTGCGCGGCGCAGCATCGATTCGCGGTGCGCGATCAGGTGACCGTGCTGCCAGTACAACAATGCCAGCGCGCGCTCGGTCGGCCCCCAGGCCAGAAGCCCGGCCTGGTCCTGCATCGCGACTAGCGCGCCGAGAAGGCGCAGGGCGTCGTCGTCATGAATGCCCTTCTGGTAGCCCTCCTGGTACCGCGCCGCGGCAAAGCGGCGAACCATGTCGAGCAGTTGCGGATGCAACGGGTCTTCGGCCAGCAGCGTCAGCACCTCGGCCCACGTGCGCTCGGCCTTGCCGTCGAGCAGCGCTTCCAGCAGGCGGCCGGCAAGGTACTCGGCGCGCGAGAGCTCCGGCGTCTCCGACACCAGCGACTGGTTCCAGTAGCGTTGCAGCGGCAGCAGCCGGGGTTCGTCCACCGGGCTCTGGTAGTCGGTGCCCGTCACTTGGTAGGCCATGCCTTCGTCACGGGCCACCAGCGTCAGGTCGACCGGCTGGCGGTGCACGGTGAAGGCGTGGCGGCCCAGGCGCAGCGTATCGCCGCCCTCGCTCACCAGCTCGCGCTTGTCGCGGATGGAGCGCAGGGCCTGGTCGCGCGCGGTCTTCAGGCGCGTGTCGAGTTCATCGGCCGGCACCGCGGCGCCCAGCGTGCGCAGCTCGGCGATCAGCGTGTGCAGCTTGCCGATCATCGGGTCGGCCGCGAAGTAGCTGTGCACCTGCGTCAAGTCGCCGAACTGCACGATGCGACGCGGAATGCCGTCGAGGATGCGGCCAGCCGCGTCCACCACGCCCTGCGCGCGGCGCTGTCGGGCTTCCACCAGGCTCTGCCGGCGGGCGGAAAGCGCCTCGTACACGGTCTCGCGCTTCTCGGCGATGTCGGCGAGAAAGTCTTCCTGCTCGGCGAAGCGGCCTTCGATTTCCTCGAGCTGGGCCAGGAGACGCGTGAGCGCGTCGTCGCATTTCTCGGGCGTGTCGGCGAACTCCAGCGCGTTTTCCACCGCCTGGCTGAAGAGCTTGAACTGCGCACCGAACTCCGCGCGCGCCTCGGTCGCGCCCAGCGACTTGCGCCGCGCACGCGCATCGGCGCGCATGCGGTTGATGTCGGCGTAGATCAGCGAGATGCGGTCGAGGATGGAAGTGCGGATCACCGCATCGCCGCCCGGAAGGCTCCCCAGCTGCTCGGTCAGCAGATCGAGGCCCGCGGCTTGCTCGTCGAGCGTCGTGAGCATTTGCCCGAGCGCGGGCGACGTAGCCAGGTTGGGCAAATCGAGCGCGAGCTTGTCGAGCGCCTGGCGCTGGCCGTTGAAAGCCGTGTCGGCCGCCAGGAACTGCATGGCGCGCTCGCCGATGCGCTGCTGCTCGACTTCGAGCGCGGCGTCCATGGCGGCGATGCGCGGCAGGTCGGCATAACGCAGCTCCTTGAGCATCTGCAGCGCGCCGCGCCGCTCGCGCAGGCGCCCGAGCGCCTTCACGAAATCGTCGGGCGCGCGCCAGATGGTGCTGGCGATGTCGACCAGCAGCGCATGCTGCGCGTCTTCGGCCCGCGCCAGCGCGCGCGAGGTTTCGCGCCGGATGGTGTCGACCTTCTCGAATTCGGCGAGCGTGCTGCGCGCCACATCGGCGATGCTGCGCAGCTCGGCCATGAGGCCAGCCGCTTCGGGCGCATCGAGCCAGAAGTAGGCGTCGCTCACGCGGGTGCATTGGCGGATCAGGTCTTCGTAGGCAGCGCGCGTGGGCGCCTGTTCGCGCACCGCGCGGGCGATGCCCATGAGGTCGCTCACGCCGCGCACCAGCTCGGCGTTGCCGATCTTGCCGAAGAAGCCGGTGGCGGGCGGCTGCGCGCTCACATGCTCTTCGCTGGCGAACGGCGTCTGCCACAGCTGCATCGGGTGCACGCGCGTCGGCTCGCCGTCGTTGTCGTGGAACACCAGGATGCGGCCGTCCGCAAAACGCGCGTAGCCGTTGGCGATGATCGGCGTGGCGAGCTTCTTGTCGATCAGGTTGTAGTTGAAGAGCGCGTAACGCCCCGGCTTCGGATCGTAGAAAACGTAGGCCACGTCTTCGCCGTTGGGCGAGCGCAGCATGCGCTTGAAGCGCAGGTTCTCCACCACCTCGGCCGGCAGGTCGAAGCGCTTGTATTCGCCCGACTGCAGGTAATAGCCGCCCGGAAAAATGATGCCGTGGTCTTCAGGCAGCTGCACGCAGGAGCCGCCGATGGCGTCGATGCGCTCGACCTGCTGCGTGCGGATGTTGAACACCAGGTAGCGCGTGACCTGCTCGCGGTAGGGCTTCACACGCAAGAGGATCAGCATGCCCAGCTTGGCCCAGGCGATCTCGGCATCGGTGAGCGACTGGCTCTTGTCCTCCACCGGTTCGCTGTAGATGCCCAGGCCCGTCTCGGTGTTGTTCTCGATCTTGATCGTGAGGTCGCCGCCCAGCGTTTCGACAAACACCGTGTCCAGCACGTTCACATGCGGATGCTTGCCGCCCACGTGGTCTTCGCGCGTGGCAACAGTCCACTCGAAATCGTGGCTCGCAGGCAAGGCAATGTCGCGCTCGCCGCGGTTGTCGATGTAGTGGATGCCGCCGTCGCGCTCGATGGCCCAGCGGAACACGCGCACGTCGTGCAGCTGCTGGCCGATCTGGAACGAGGCGAGCAGCTTGTCCTGCGTCACGCGCAGCTGCAGCAGCGTGGCCTGCTTGTAATAGGCGTAGAGCTCGCGGAAGTCGGAGACGAAGCGCGTGTCTTCGAGGAAAGTGCCCGCCAGCGGCACGGGCTGCAGCTCGTCGTTCTCTGTGGCGGCTTCGCCCGGCGTCGCGAGCCGGTAGAGGCCGAACACGTCGCCCACGGCCGTCTCTTTGCGAAGACCGATGAAGACGTTGTAGCCGAACAAGAGCAGGTCGCCGATGCGCACGATGTCGCGCGCCACGGCGTTGTTCTCGGTGCGCGCGCGGGTGCGCAGGATCAGGGCCTGGTCGGAACGGCCGAACTCGGCCAGTCGCTGCTCGTTGAGCGCCTGCGTCTTCCTGAGCAGGCCCTCGCCCTGGGTTTCGAGCCGCTTCTTCAGCAGGTCGTAGCTGCCGCTGCCCGACACCAGTGCTTCGGTCTGGTCGACCTGATCGGTCGAGACCTGGGCGCCGGGCGGCGCCCCCGTTTCTTCGGTGGATTGCATGGATCGGCGCGGTCAGTCCGCGCGCAACAGTGCGAGCAGTTCGTCGCGGTGAGGCTGGGTGTCGAGCCAGGCGCGGATGCGGTCCAACTCGTCGATGCAGTCGTCGCCGTAGCGGCGGCGCAGCGCGACGAGGCGGGCTTCGCGCACCTCCTCGGTCTGCAGGCGCCGCTGCCATCCGTCGGACAGCAGTTCGTCGAGCCGGCCCGCGAGGCCGCGGCTCACGATGGCGCGCCACTCGCCCGCATCGAACCACAGGTTCTGGCAGGCCACGCAGCGGTCGATGCGGAAATCGGGGCCGGCGCTCACCCGCAGGCGCTGCATCAGCCGGTCGCACTCGGGGCAGTGCCGCACGGCCGCGATGTCGAACACCTCGATGACTTCGTCGTCGACCGCATGCGGCACGCGCTTGGGGTCGGCGGCCTTCCAGGCGCGCCAGTCGTCCATGGCCATCACCATGCCCTGGCAATCGCCGCATTGCACGCCCAGCAGCGCTTCGGCCAGGGCCACGGGCTGCATCGACGCGTGGCCGGTGCAGCTGCACTTCAGGTTCGGGTTCATTGCGCGTTCCCGTTCAATGGACGGAAGGTGGAGATCAGGTTCTGCAGCGCCGACTTCTGGGTCTCGGTGCCGTCGGTGGCAATGCGGCTCATCAGCGAGGCGACGCTGAGGTTCTGGATCTCGCCCGAGGAATGGCCCAGTGCGCCGACGATGTCGCGCAGGTCCTTCACCACGTCACGTTCGCCCGAGAGCTGGTCCTTGAAGGCGACCTGCACGGCCTGGCTCTTGGAAATGACGCCGTCGATGCCCTTGCCCACCGAGAGCGAGCGCACGAAGCTGTCGAAGTAGTCGCCCGAACCGCCCACGATGTCGATCTTGGCGTTGGCGAGCGCGGTGCCCAGCACATCGGCCTGTTCCTTGGCGATGGAAGTCTGCGCATCGATGCCCTTGAGGGTCTCGATGTGCGACTTCTCCAGGCGCATGCGGAACTCTTCGTGGTCGCGGGTTTCGGGGCTCATCGACTTCATGGCCTCGAACTTCTCGTGCAGGCCCTTGGCCTCGGCGTTGAAGCGGGCTTCGATCACCTGCGCATCGGCCTGGCCGGACTTGAGCGTGGCCTCGGCATCGGCTGTGCGCACGTTCACGTCGGCGAGGCCGAGCTTTTCCTTGCCGGAGGCTTCGGCGTCGAACTTGGCGCGCATGCCCGCGGCTTCGGCCTGCGAGCGGGCTTCGATGACCTGCGCGTCGGCCTGGCCGGCCTTGAGGATCGCATCGGCATCGGCCTGGCGCACGTGCACGTCGGCGAGACCCAGCTTTTCCTTGCCCGACGCTTCGGCCTCGAAAGTGGCCAGGCGCGCCTGCGCGGTGGCGATCTCGACCTTGGCGGCGGCGAGGCCCGGCGCGGCGGAGAGGGCTTCCATGCCCTCGGCTTCGCGCTTCTTCGATTCGGCGTCGCGCTCGGCCACCTTGAGCTTGGCATCGGCCAGCGTCAGTTCTTCGGCCGCCTTGTGACGGGCGCGCTTTTCCTGGGTTTCGGCGGCCTTCACGTCGATCACCATCTTCTCGTCGGCCTGGCCCTCGGCCATGATCACGACCGACTTCTTGGTGCGCTCGGCCTCGGCCACCACACGCAGTTCCTTGATCGCTTCTTCCTGCTCGGCGACGGTGCGCTCGACCACGATGCGCTCGCGGATCACGTCGGCAATCGCCTTCTTCTGCACTTCGACGGCCTTGTCCTTCTCGATGCGCTGCAGCGTCACTTCCTTCTCGCGGTCGACGATCTCGAGGTCGCGGGCACGCGTGACCTTTTCTTCCTCGATGGCCACCGCGCGCTTGCGGTTGTTCTCGGCCACTTCCTTTTCGCGCTGCACGTTCTCCTGCTGCACCGAGACGGATTGCTCGGCCATCAGGCGCGCGGTTTCGGACTTGGTGCGCTCTTCGGACTGGATCTTGGAGGTCTCGGCTTCCTCGCGAGCGCGCACGCTGGCAATTTCGCGCTGCTGGCGCGCGGTGGCGTCGGCCTGCTGGCGTTCGAGTTCGAGCAGCGCTTCCTGCGTCTCGACGTTCTTCTTCTTGATCTGCATTTCCTCGTTGCGGCGCAGCTCGTTGGTGCGCACATGCTCGACCGCCGTGAGTTCGGTGATCTTCTTGATGCCCTGCGCATCGAGGATGTTGTTGGCGTCCAGCTCCGACAGCGGCGTCTGCTCGAGGTAGTCGATGGCGGCGTCTTCGAGCACGTAGCCCGAGAGATCGTTGCCGATCTGGCTGATGATCTGGTCGCGGAAGCCGTCGCGCGCCTGATAAAGGTCGACGAAGTCCATCGACTTGCCTACGGTCTTGAGCGCCTCGGAGAATTTGGCGGAGAACAGCTCTTCGAGCGTCTCGTGGTTGGAGGCCCGCGCGCAGCCGATGCCCTGCGCCACCTTGAGCACGTCGTCGGCGGTCTTGTTCACGCGCACGAAGAACTTCACCTTGATGTCCGCGCGGATGTTGTCGCGGCAGATGAGGCCTTCGTTGCCCGAACGGTCGATCTCGATGGTCTTGACCGAGATGTCCATCAGCTCGGCCTTGTGGATGATCGGGTAGACCATCCGCCCGGTGAAGGTCACCTCGGGCTCGGCGCGCAGCGTGTTCACGATGAGTGCGTGGCCCTGTTCGATCTTGCGATAGAACTTGGCGAACATCGCGAACAGGCCGAGGATGACGACGGCCAATATGACCACGGCAAAGATGATGGGCTCCATTTTTTCTCCAGAATTGCTTTGAGAGCGGACGAACAGTAAGGGGTGCGCGTGATCAGACGATGTCTTCGTGCGCCGCGATGAGGTAGCGGCCTGCCACCTCGTCGTATTCGAGGATCAGCGCGTGCGAGCCGCGCTTGAGGGTGTTGGGCGTGGGCGCCCAGACGCGGATGTTCAGGCTGGCGCCGCGGCGCGAAATTTCGGCACGGCCGTCCTTCTCGTTCACCACGCCGGTGACGACGCGGCAGGCCTGGCCGACCAGCGCCGCGTTGCTCACGGCCGTGTGGCTCACGAACAGGCCCCGGAGCGGCCGGATCGCGACCGCGGTGACGGGAATGGCGATGGCCGCGCTGGCAACGAACAGCACCGTACCGGCCACGAGCTTGAGCAGCATCGTCGGCACCAGCGGCAGCAGCCACTCGCCGCCCAGGCAGGAGACGGTCCATGCCACGAGCACCAGCAGGCTCACGGCCACCGAGAACGGCACGCCGTTGAGGCCGAAGGCCACGACATAGCTCGCGAGCTGGCCGACGTCGCTCGTGTCGCCGTCGGCATGGGTCTGCACGTCGACATCGATCCCGCTGCCTTCGATGTCGACCATGCCGAGCACCGCAAGCACCCAATAGATCACCACGACGCCCAACAGCACCGTGTAGATCGCGGTGGGGTAGCCCACCACCGCATCCATGAAATTGCCCATTGATCCTCCCGCGTGCGGGTTGTTGTTCGTTGTTCTACTTGCGGCCCGGCTTCCCTGTGCCGGCGCCCTTCTTTCCACTGCTTGCAAATGCGATCAGGTCGCGCGTGGCCCTCTCCTTGATGGCCAGGCGGTCGTCGGCGGCAAGGCCGTAGCGCCTTGCCAGGAATTCATAGTCCGCCCCACTGAGCGAGACCGTCAGGCGCGGCCGCTTCGGCTTCGACGTGGTCGCCAGCCCCAGCACCTGGCGAATCTGGTCGGAGGTGGACACATGCTGCTCGAAAGCCGCGGTACGCACCGCCTCCAGCACGGCCTCCTCCACGTCGAACGCCACCTGGACGGCGCGTATCGCCTCATCCGAGCCTTGCCAGCGAACCGGCTTGACCCGCACGTTCATTCGGAAGCCGGTCCGCCCGGGTTGGCCTGGCGGGCGCGGATGCGTTCCATCACCTTGCCGGTGCGGTCGGCGTCGCTGCCGATGCCCGCGGCGGCCAGCTTCTTCTCGAGCGCCTGGTGGCCCAGTTCGTTCTCGAGCGCCTGGCTGGCGGTCATGCGGTCGGCCAGGTCTTCATGGCGGGCGCGGATGCGTTCGAGCGATTCACGCGCATTGGCCAGTCGCGAGCCGCCGCTGCCGATGTTCTCGGAGATCGACTGCGTGGCGCGATAGACGCTCTCGGTGGTCTTGGCGATGCCGATCTCGCGCTCGTGCTCGCGGATGCGCGCCTCGGCCGACTTGATCAGCTCCTTGAGCTTGGAGACCTGCAGCGCGTAGGAGGCATGGGCCTTGGCCTGCTCTTCGAGCTCCTGCTCGATGGTGCCGACCTTGGCCGCCACGTCGAGCGCGAGGCCTTCCTGCGTCTTGTTGAGCGCTTCCACCGCAAGGCCTTCGTAGCGCGCGATCTCGTTCTTCAGGCGCTCGATCTCGCGGGCCGATTGCATCTCCTTGGCCATCACGCCGGTGAGGTCGCCCTTGGCCTTCTCGATGCTGTGCTTGGCGTCGATGATTTCCTGCTCGTAGATGCGCGTGGCATTGCTGTCGACCACGCTCTCGCCGATTTCGCGCGCGCTGCCGCGCAGCAGGGTGACAAGCTTCTTGATGACGGTCATGTGGATCTCCGCTTAATTCAGGAATTCGGACAGGGCGTCGAGCGCATCGAGTGCGTTGTCGCTGAGCACGGCCACTTCGCGTGCGACGTCTTCCACGCTCGCATTGCGCCCCAGTGCACCGGTGAGCACGTAGCGGCCATCGACGCGGCCGAAAGACGACAGGGGCACGGACGGGTTGAGGTCGAGCAGCGATTCGAGCAGCTCGGTGCGGCGCTCGGGCTTCACTTCGTCTTCGGTCCAGAGATAGCAGATGCAGATGATCTGCATGTCGGAACTGGTAATAAAGATAGGCAGCTCGTCGCGCCCCTCGATGCTCACCTGGACCACGGGCGTGCTGCCCGGAATGGGTTGCAGCTGCACCGGCAGCCCACCCATTGCGGCGCCGGCCAGCGCATCGAGGCCTCTGAGTTGATCGAGCAGTGATTGCATACCTCTCCTTGTGGTTGAAACCGTTGGAAGCGAGCGGTGCTTCGATGGATTCACTATAGGTGTGCCGACATAACATGTCAAAAATTTTCTTTTCGCCGACCCATGACTTTCGGCACTGGCGTGCTTCATAGAATCCGCCGATGCGCAGCCCCACCTCCCCTGTCATCACGACCGCCACGCAGGAAGAGGTCCGAAGCGGCGTGCTCGGCCGGCACCTGCGTCAGTTCAACTACGGCTTCGTCGGCGAGTACCCCGAGTCGCAGCCGGTATGGCTCAACGCCAAGGGCGCGAATGGAGAACTGGTCGGAGGATTGCGCGGCTACGTCTTCCTGTATTGGCTGCGCATCGATGTCCTCTGGATCGCGGAGGCCGCGCGTGGACAAGGACTGGGCACGCGCGTGCTTGCCGAAGCCGAGGCGCGCGCCAGGAACCTGGGCGCGCACAGCGCCGCGCTCGAAACCTTCGAATGGCAGGCGCGAGGCTTCTACATCAAGCAGGGTTACGAGGAATACGGGCGCATCGACGACTATGTCAAAGGCTTCTATCTCGCCTCGATGAAGAAGAAGCTCTGAAGCAGCTCGCGTCGTCTGTAAAAACAACGCCGTCTCGACCGGGCCAGCGTCAGTGCCCTTCCCCCGTACGCTCCCCATCCGGTCCCCGGTTCAATTCCAGGCGGTAGGCCAGCGCGATGAAGAGGCTCTGCGCCAAGCCGATCGTGCTGGTGAGCGAGCGAAACCCGAAGGTGGTGCTCTCCTGCACGAACAGTGCAGCCTGGGCAAGTTCCGACAACGGGCTCAAGCGGCTGTCGGTGATCGCGATGATGCGAGCCCCGCGCACCTGTGCGCTGCGCAAGACGTCCAGCGTCTCCGGCGCATAAGGCGGAAACGAAACCGCCAGCAGCACATCGCCCTGGCGCAGCGACCGCAGCTGGCCTTCCTGCATGCCGCCCAGTCCGTCGACCAGCTGGATGCGCTTGTCGGTGTGCTGCAGCGCGTAGTCCAAATAGGCCGCAACCGGGAACGAACGGCGCATGCCGAGAAGCCAGATCGATTCCGCCTCGGCCAGCAGTTCGACCGCCTTGTCCAGGTCGCTTTGCGCGAGGGTGTCGATGAGCTCTTGGATGCCGCCGATGCTGCCCTTGAGGAACTCCTGCGCGATGTCGACGCTGATCAGCGGTGCACCCGTCTGGATCACGTCACGGATGCGCGCCTGGTAGTTGCGGTCTGGCGCCAGTTGCTGGGCGATGGCTTCGCGAAACAGCTTCTGCATCTCGGTGAACCCCGAGAAGCCGAAGTGCTTGGCAAAGCGCACGACGGCCGAAGGCTGCACGCCGCAGGCGGCCGCCACGTCCTGGATGCCTTCGAGGCCGAGGCGGCCGTGGTGCGCTTCGATGTACTTTCCGATCAGCTTCAGCTGCTTGCTCAGGTCCTTGTATTCGCTTTCCAGGGCCTTGAGAAACTGCTCGACGGAAGTTGCGGAAGGGGCTGCAGTGGTCATGAGGTCAGGATACCAAGTGCATCCACCGCTCGCCTGTCTCCCGCGCTCAAAGCATCTCGACCTGGCCGCTGCGCAGCGACTTGGTGATGGCCAGGCCGATGCGCGTGGCCTCGGTGGCATCCGACAGCGTGAGGTCCAGCGCCGCTTCGCCGCGGCAGGCGGCGACGAAGGCGTTCATCTCGTGCACGAAGGCATCGCCGAAGCGCTCGAAGAAGTCGGCCGTCGAGGCGTGCCGCACGCCGTGGCTGTCGCTGGTGACCACGCGGTCGCGCTCGGCACCGTGGCCGATCAGGAGCTTGCCGCCGGTGCCGATCACCTCGGTCTGTGTTTCATGGCCGTGCGCAAAAGTGCGCGAGGCGTAGAACACCGCGCGCCCGCCGCCTTCGAAATCCACCATGGCCAGGCCGTTGTCCACGTCCGCATGCTCGGCGAGGCCGGGATGCATGGCGATGGTGCCGGTGGCGAAGGCGCGCACCGCGCGCGGGTTGCCTAGCATCCAGCGCGCCAGGTCGATGTCATGCACGCTGCAGTCCATGAAGATGCCGCCGGACTGCGCCGCGTACCGCACGAAGAAGCCCGAGGGATCGTTCATGTCGCAGGTCTGCGAGCGCACGAGAAAGGGCCGGCCGATGGCGCCCTGGCGCATGTCGTCGTGCGCGCGGCGGTAGCTGGCATCGAACCGGCGCACGAAGCCGACCATGGCCACGCGGTCCGGATGGCGCGCGGCCACGGCTTCGACGCGCTCGCAGTCGGCGACGTCGAGCGCCAGCGGCTTCTCGACAAAGACGTGCTTGCCCGCCTCGAGCGCCGCGATGGTCTGCTCGGCATGCAGCGCGGTGGGTGTGACCAGCACGATCGCATCGACATCCGGTGCATGGATCATGCGGTCGAAGTCGCTCGTGGTCTGCTCGATGCCCAGTTCGGTGCGGGCTTCTTCGAGCTCCGAAGGAACGGGGCTGCAGGCCCAGACCAGCCGCGCGTTGCGGATGCGGAAGGCGAGGTTCTCGGCGTGGCGGCGCCCGAGCCGGCCGAGGCCGGCGATGCCGATGCGAAGCGGGGGTGTGCGGGAGGTGGTGTTGCTCATCGAGGTGTCCCGGTCACGCGTCGAAGGTCACGGGTTCGCCGCGCTCGAAGGACAGCGCGGCCGCATCGGCCAACTTCTGCGCGGCCACGCCGTCGTGCACCGAGGTGCGGAACGCGCCGCCGCTTTGCAGCCGTTCGAAGAAGTGCGCCAGTTCGAGCCGGTAGGCGGCGCGATAGCGCTCCAGGAAGAAGGCCTCGGGGTTGTCGGTCTTCACACCGGCGGCATCCATGCAGACGACTTCCGTCGGCCGGTGGTTGCCGGCCGACAACAGGCCCTTCGAGCCCAGCACCTCGAAGCGCTGGTCGTAGCCGTACGCCGCGCGCCGCGAAGTGTTGATCTGGCAGAGCCGGCCGGAGCGCGTGCGGATGCTCACGATGGCGGTGTCGATGTCCCCTGCTCCGGCGATGGCCGGATCGGTGAGGCACGCGCCGGTGGCGCTCAGCCACACGGCTTCGTCGCGGCCGCCGTCGGCAAGGATCCAGCGGAACACATCGAAGTCGTGGATCAGCATGTCGCGAAAGATGCCGCCCGACTGCCGGAGGTAGTCGACAGGCGGGGCGCCGGGGTCGCGGCTGGTGACGATCAGCACCTCGGGCACGCCGATCTCGCCATCGTCCAGGCGCGACTTGAGCGCATTGAAGGTGGGATCGAAACGGCGCTGGAACCCGATCATGCAGGCCACGCCGGCCTGCCGCACCGCCGCCGCGCAGGCCTCGGCGCGCGCCACCGAAAGATCCACCGGTTTCTCGCAAAAGATGTGCTTGCCGGCCTGCGCCGCGCGAACGATCAGGTCGCTGTGCGTGGTGGTCGGCGAGGCGATGACGACGGCGTCGACGGCCGGATCGGCCAGCGCCTCCTCGATCGATGCCACCTGTGCACCCAGCGCCTGCGCAAGAGATGCCGCGCTCTGCGATGCCGGATCGCTGATGTAGCGCAGTTGCGCGCCCGGCAGCGCGGCAAGGTTGGAAGCGTGGATCTGGCCGATGCGGCCGGCGCCGAAGACGGCAACTTGTTTCATGGTCACGGAGGTAGAGAGAACGAGTGATGCGGAGCTTCATTGTCTGGAAGCCTCACTCAAAATAGAACAGGGTTTCTACTCACAAAATTAATAGAAAAACATTTGCAATTCGGATTCTGCTTTTCTAAGATCGCCTCCAACAAACAAGGAGACATCGCATGACCCGCACATTCCGAACATCACGGACACATCTGCGCAAGGCCATCTACGCCGCGGCCACGCTGGCCACCGCATCGCTCGCACTGCACGCTTCGCCCGCTCTGGCGGACAACGAGCGCGTCGCCGCGCTCTTTCACAACATGGCCGAACCGTTCTTCGTGTTCATGAACCGCGAGCTGCAGGACGAGGCCAGGAAGCTCAAGATCAAGCTCAGCGTGGTGGACGGCCAGGCGAGTTCGCCCAAGCAGAGCTCCGATGTCTCCGTGGCCATCACGCAGGGCGTGGACGGCATCATCATCGCGCCCACAGACGCCAGGGCGATGACGCCGGCACTCAACGAAGTGCTCGCCGACAAGATCCCGGTCGTGACGGTGGACCGCCGCGTCGACGGCGCGAAGAGCCCCATTCCCCACGTCGGTGCCGACAACGTGGCGGGCGGCCGCATGATGGCCGAGTGGGTGGTGAAGAACTTTCCCGATGGCGCCAACATCGTCTTTCTCACCGGCCAGCCCGGCAGCAGTTCGGGCATCGACCGCGCCAAGGGCGTGCACGATGCCTTCACCAAGGCGGGCCCCAAATACAAGATCGTGGCGGAACAAACCGCCAACTGGGCGCGCGACCAGGGCCTGACGGTCACGCAGAACATCCTCACCTCGCTCGCCGGCAAGCCGCCGCAGGTGATCCTTTCCGCCAACGACGACATGGCGCTCGGCGCCGTGGAAGCGATCCAGTCGGCCGGCCTCGCCAAGGAAGGCATCAAGGTGCTGGGCTACGACGCATCGCCCGATGCGCTGAAGAAGGTGCGCGACGGCGAGATGGCGGTCACCGTCGAGCAAAGCCCGGGCAGGCAGATCCGCACCGCCCTGCAGCTCCTGGTGGGCAACATCCGCAACAAGACCGAGATCAAGTCGGTCGGCATCGAGCCGATCCTCATCACCAAGGGCAACATCTCCGACGCCGCGCGGGCCGGCGAGCTCAAGTGACCACCGACCACCTGCTCAGGGCGAGGGGCATCCGCAAATCCTTTCCCGGCGTCAAGGCGCTGGACGGGGTGCAGCTCGATGTGGTCGCGGGCGAAGTGCATGCGCTGCTCGGCGAGAACGGCGCGGGCAAGTCGACCCTTTTGAAGATCCTGGCGGGCGCGCAGCCGGCCGACGAAGGCACGATCGAATTCGAGGGCCGCGCGCTCTCGCCCGCCGACACGCCGATGCTGCGCCAGCGCACCGGCATCGTCACGATCTACCAGGAGTTCAACCTGCTGCCGGCGCTGTCGGTGGCCGAGAACATGTACATCGGCCGCGAGCCGCTGCGCAACGGGCTCATCCACTGGTCGCGGCTGTATGAAGACGCGGGCAAGGTCATTCGCGACCTGGGCATCGACCTCGATCCGCGCGACGAGGTGCGCTCCTTGAGCGTCGCCAAGCAGCAGATGGTGGAGATCGCCAAGGCCATGACCGTCAAGGCGCGGCTGATCGTCATGGACGAACCCACGGCCGCGCTGAGCGGTCGCGAAGTCGACCAGTTGCTGGACATCATCCGCGACCTGAAATCGCGGGGCCTGGGCATCATCTATGTCTCGCACAAGCTCAACGAAGTCAAGGCCATCTGCGACCGCTTCACGGTGTTTCGCGACGGCCGCTACGTGACGACAGGCGCAGTGGCCGATGCCACCGTGAACGACCTGGTGCGCCACATGGTCGGGCGCGAAGTGGTGGGCGTGAAGCGGCACCCGTCCGGCGTCGTCGGCGAGGTGGTGCTCAAGGTGGAGGGCGTGAGCCGGCTGAAGGCCGTCTCGGGCACCAGCGCAACGGCGCTGTCGGACATGTCGGTGCACGTGCACGCGGGCGAGATCGTCGGCTTCGCCGGATTGGTCGGCGCGGGCCGTACCGAGATGGCACGCGTCATCTTCGGCGCCGACCCCTGCGACAGCGGCACAGTTCGCGTGCTCAACAAGCAGGTGGTGCTGCGCTCGCCCCGGGACGGCATCGACGCCGGCATCGTGCTGGTGCCCGAAGACCGCAAGCAGCAGGGCTGCTTTCTCTCGCACTCGATCCGCCACAACATGACGCTGCCCAGCCTGGGCCGGTTGAGCAAGATGCGGTGGTTCGTCGACGAGGCAGCCGAGACCCGGATGATCGAGGAATACCGCCGCAAGCTCTCGATCAAGATGTCCAGCGACAAGGTGGCCATCGGCACCCTGTCGGGCGGCAACCAGCAGAAGGTGCTGCTGGCGCGCTGCATGGCGCTGAACCCCAAGGTGCTGATCGTGGACGAGCCCACGCGCGGCATCGACGTCGGCGCCAAGGCCGAGGTGCACCAGGTGCTGTTCGACATGGCCGCGCAAGGCGTGGCGGTGATCGTCATCTCGTCCGAGCTTCCCGAAGTCATGGCGGTCAGCGACCGCATCGTGACCTTCATGAACGGCGCCATCACCGGCTCCACGCCGGGCAGCGAGGCGACCGAGGAGCAGCTGATGAACCTCATGGCCCTGGGCGCCCGGCGGCCCGAGGCCGAAATGGCCCTGGCGGCCTGAGCGCCCAGCTAGCCCCGCAGTGAACCCGATCAAGGAGAGAAAAAATGACATCCACCGCCGCCACGGCGCCCGTCCCTAAAGAACGCAGGTACGACCTCGTCGGCTTCCTCGAGAAGTACGGCGTGCTGCTGTTCCTCGTGCTGCTGATCGTGCTCTTCGCATCGCAGAACCCGCGCTTCATCTCGATGCGCAACATCTCCAACATCCTCACCGAGGTGTCGATCTACGGAATCATCGCGGTCGGCATGACCTGCGTGATCCTCACGGGCGGCGTCGACCTGGCCGTCGGCTCGCTGCTCGCGTTTTCCGCCATGTGCGCGGCCTCGGTGGTGGTGATGCTGGGCGACACCTTCCCGCTGAGCTGGCTCGCGGCGCTCGTCATCGCCTGCCTGGTCGGCACGGCGGCGGGCTACCTGCACGGCAAGACCATCACCAAGCTCAACGTGCCGCCCTTCATCGTCACGCTGGGCGGCATGACGATCTGGCGCGGCGCCACGCTGATCCTGAACGACGGCGGCCCCATCAGCGGCTTCGACGAAGGCTTTCGCTGGTGGGGACGCGGCGACGTGCTGGGCATTCCGGTGCCGGTGATCGCGTTCGCGCTGGTCTCCGCGGCCGGCTACATCACGCTGCGCTACTCGCGCTACGGGCGCGCCATCTACGCCGTGGGCGGCAACCCGGAAGCCGCCCGGCTCTCGGGCCTGGACGTCAAGCGCATCGTGGTCAGCGTGTACGTGGTGGTGGGCCTTCTGGCCGGCCTCAGCGGCTTCCTCCTGGCGGCACGGCTGGGCTCCGCCGAGGCGGTGGCCGGCATCTCCTACGAGTTGCGGGTGATCGCGGCCGTGGTCATCGGCGGCACCAGCCTCTTCGGCGGGCTGGGCGGCGTGGGGGGCACGATCATCGGATCGATCCTCCTTGGCGTGCTGCTCAACGGACTGGTGATGTTGAACGTGTCGGCCTATTACCAGCAGGTGGTGATCGGCGTGATCATCGTCATCGCGGTCGCCTTCGACACCTATGCCAAGTCCCGCCGCAGCGGCAAGCACTGAACAGCACAAGACAGAACAAGCAACAGCTCATAGGAAAAGAATGCAGACACTGAAGATTCCCGAAGGACGCCGCCACGACCTGGCGTGCCTCGGCCGGCTCGCGGTCGACCTGTACGCACAGCAGATCGGCAGCCGGCTCGAAGACGCCACCAGCTTCTCGCGCTACCTGGGCGGCTCGTCCGCCAACATCGCCTTCGGTGCGGCCCGCCTGGGCCTGCGCGCCGCCATGGTCTCGCGCGTGGGCGACGAGCAGATGGGCCGCTTCCTGGTCGAAGCACTGCAGCGCGAGGGCTGCGATGTGTCGCAGATCCAGGTCGATCCGCAGCGCCTCACCGCGCTGGTGCTGCTGGGCATCAAGGACCGCGACACCTTTCCCCTGCTCTTCTACCGCGAGAACTGCGCCGACATGGCGCTGGACGCCGCAGGGATCGACGGCGACTTCATCGCGCAATGCCGCGCGTTGCTGATCACCGGCACGCACCTGAGCACGCCGACGGTGCAGGCCGCCTCCGTCGCCGCGCTCGACCATGCGGCCCGGCATGGCGTGCTGCGCGTGCTCGACATCGACTACCGCCCCGTGCTGTGGGGCCTCACCAAGCGCGGCGAAGGCGCCAACCGCTTCGTGCCCGATGCGGCGGTCACCGAGCGGCTGCAGGCCATGCTGCCGCGCTTCGACCTGCTGATCGGCACGGAAGAAGAATTCCTCATCGCCGGCGGCGTGCCCGGCGACCTGATGGCCTCGCTGCGCGCGGTGCGCGGCGTGACCGCCGCGGCCATGGTGGTCAAGCTCGGCGCGGCCGGCTGCTGCTTCATTCCCGGCGCCGTGCCCGAGCGCATCGAAGACGCGCCCACCGTGCGCGGCGAACGGGTCGAGGTGCTCAACGTGCTCGGCGCGGGCGATGCATTCGCCGCCGGTTTGCTCACCGGCCTCTTGCGCGGCCAAAGCTTCGAAGAGGCCGCGCGGCTGGCCAACGCCTGCGGCGCGATCGTCGTCTCGCGCCACGCCTGCTCGGCCGCGATGCCGACGCCGGCCGAGCTCGACCACTGGTTCGGCGGCAGCCGCAACCCGAAGGTCGATGCCGACACGCGGCTCGCCCACCTGCACCGCACCACCGCCGCGCGCGCGCAGTGGCCCTCGCCGGCCGTGCTGGCCTTCGACCACCGCGCGCAGTTTGCCGAGCTGGCGCGCGAAGCCGGCACCGACGAATCGCGCCTGCCGCGGCTCAAGCAGTTGCTGGTCGACGCCACGGCCCGCGTCGAGCAAAGCCATGCGCTGCAAGGCCGCGTCGGCGTGCTGATCGACGGCAGCTACGGCAGCGATGCGCTCGCCGCCGCCACGGGACGCGGCTGGTGGGTGGGGCGGCCGGTGGAACTGCCGCTGTCGCGCCCGCTGCGCTTCGACGGCACGCTGTCCATCGGCTCGCAACTGGCGCAGTGGCCCATCGAGCAGACGGTGAAGTGCCTCGTCTACTACCACCCCGACGATCCGGCCCCCCTGCGCCTGGAGCAGGAGTCGCGCCTGGGCGAGCTGTGGGAGGCCACCCGCGCGAGCGGCCACGAGTTGCTGCTCGAACTGATTCCACCCGCGGACAAGCTGCCCGCCGAAGACACCGACAACGCCCGCGACGCCGTGGTGCTGCGCTCCATCGAGCGCCTCTACAACCTGGGCTTCCGGCCCGAGTGGTGGAAGCTCTCGCCGATGGCGCCGGCCGCCTGGGACCGGCTGGCGCAACTGGTCGCCGAGCGCGATCCGCAGTGCCGCGGCGTGGTGATCCTCGGGCTCAACCAGCCGCTCGCCCATCTGGCGCGCAGCTTTGCCGAGGCCACCAATCCGATCGTCAAGGGCTTCATGATCGGCCGCACGCTGTGGATCACATCGGGCCTGCGCTGGCTGCGGCAGGAGATCGACGACGACGCGCTGGTGAAGGAAGTGGCGGGCAACTTTGCCGAACTGGTCGAAGCCTGGGACGGATCACACGCATGACGAACGCCACCCTTCGCATCACGATGGCACAGGCGCTGGTGCGCCACCTGGCCGCACTGCGCGTCGAGATGGCCGATGGCACGCTTGCGCCCTACGTCGGTGGCGTGTTCTCGATCTTCGGGCACGGCAACGTGGCCGGGCTGGGCGAAGCCCTTGCCGCCGAACGCCATGCGCTGCCGACCCTGCGCGCGCACAACGAGCAGGGCATGGCCAACGCCGCGGTGGCCTATGCCAAGGCGCAGTTCCGCCAGCGGATCATGGCGGTCACCACCTCCATCGGCCCCGGTGCGACCAACCTGGTCACCGCCGCCGCGCTGGCCCACGTCAATCGCCTGCCCGTGCTGCTGCTGCCCGGCGACGTTTTCGCCTCGCGCGCGCCGGACCCGGTGCTGCAGCAGCTCGAAGACTTTTCGCACGGCGACCTGAGCGTCAACGATTGCCTGCGTCCGGTCACGCGCCATTTCGACCGCATCCTGCGGCCGGAGCAGATCCTCTCGGCGCTGCCGCGCGCGATCCAGACCATGACCGATCCGGCCAGCTGCGGCCCCGTGTGCCTGGCGCTGCCGCAGGACGTGCAGACCGAAGCCTTCGATTGCCCCGAGCACTTCCTGCACCCCGAAACCCTCCGCTTTCGGCGCATGCCGCCCGATCGCGGCGAACTGGCGCGCGCCACCCACCTGCTGCGCGCGGCACAGCGGCCGCTGCTCGTCGTCGGAGGCGGCGTGCTCTACAGCCAGGCTTGGGACGCACTGCGCGCCTTCGCCGAAACGCACGGCATACCCGTGGCCGAGAGCCAGGCCGGCAAGGGCAGCATGCCCTGGGACCATCCGCTCAACCTCGGCGCCATCGGCGTGACCGGCTCGCCCGCGGCCAACGCCCTGGCGCGCGAGGCCGACCTGGTGTTCGCCGTCGGCACGCGGCTGCAGGACTTCACCACCGGCTCGAACAGCCTGCTGGGCCATGTGCCGATGCTGAGCCTGAACGTGCAGGCCTTCGACGCCACCAAGCGCGGCTGCACCTCGCTCGTGGCCGATGCACGCGCGGGCCTCGAACAGTTGCAGGAGGTTCTGGCCGGCTGGCAGGCCGCGCCGCAATGGACCGCGCGCGCCCGCGACCTCGCGGCCGGCTGGGTGGCGCGCGTGACCGAGCTGACCACGACACCGCCGCAGGCCGGCGAGCTGCCCTACGACGCCGAAGTGATCGGCGCGGTGCGCGACTCGGCCGCCGATTCGCCCGCCAACGACATCGTCGTGTGCGCCGCCGGCACGCTGCCCGCCGAGCTGCACAAGCTCTGGCGCGCGGGCGCGCCCGGCGGCTATCACATGGAATATGGCTACTCCACCATGGGCTACGAGATCGCCGGCGGGCTGGGCGTGAAGCTCGCGCGGCCCGAGAAGGAAGTGATCGTCATGGTGGGCGACGGCTCCTACATGATGATGAATTCGGAGATCGCCACCTCGGTGCTGCTGGGCCGCAAGCTGATCGTGGTGGTGCTCGACAACCGGGGCTACGGCTGCATCCACCGCCTGCAGCGCGCGAGCGGTTCGCCCCGGTTCAACAACATGCTGGACGACTGCATCCCCGAAGGCGGCAACGCCTCGGCCATCGACTTCGCCGGGCACGCCCGCAGCATGGGCGCAGAGGCGGTGCATGTGGAAAACATCGCCGGCCTTCGCGATGCCCTTCGCGCGGCCCGTGCCGCGAGCGGCACGCAGGTGATCGTGATCGACACCACCGCCGAACGCACCACCGCCGATGGCGGCTGCTGGTGGGAGGTGGCGATTCCCGAAGTCTCCGCGCGCGCCGAAGTCAACGAAGCCCGCGCGCGCTACGAAGCTGCCAAACGAGATCAGAAACTGTGAAACCCACTGCGGGAGAAAACCACGCCATGAACACCTGGAACGTCCGCCTCGGCATCAACCCCCTCTCGTGGATGAACGACGACCTGCCCGCGCTCGGGGGCGCCACGCCACTGTCCACCGCGCTGCGCGAGGGCGCGGAGATCGGCTACGCCGGCTTCGAGCTGGGCAACAAGTTTCCGAGCGAGCCCGCGGCGCTGAAGGCGACGCTGGCCGAGTACGGGCTGGCCTGCGTCTCGGGCTGGTACTCGGGCCACCTGGCCGAAGACACGGTCGATGCGGAAATCGACCGCTGCACCGCCCACATGGAAAAGCTGCGCTTCAACGGCTGCAAGGTCGTGGTCTACGGCGAGGTCGCCGGCTCCATCCAGGGCCGCATGGACACGCCGCTGTCCAAGCGCCCGCGCTTTGCGGGCGAGGCGCAATGGGCCGCCTATGCCGCGCGCCTGAACGCATTCGGCGAGCACCTGAAAGCGAAGTACGGCATCACGCTGGCCTATCACCACCACATGGGTGCGTACGTCGAATCGCCGCAGGACGTCGACAAGCTGATGGCGCTGACCGACCCGGCCTGCGTGTCGCTGCTGTTCGACACCGGACATGCCTACTACGGCGGCGCGGGCGATCCGGCGGCGCTGCTGCGCAAGCACGTCGGCCGCGTGGCGCATGTGCATTGCAAGGACGTGCGCGCCGGCGTGATCCGCCAGACACGCAACGAGAGCCTGTCGTTCCTCGACGGCGTGCTCAACGGCACCTTCACCGTGCCGGGCGATGGCGACCTCGATTTCGAGGCCGTGCTCTCGGTGCTGCACGAAGCCGGCTACGAAGGCTGGCTCGTGGTCGAGGCCGAGCAGGACCCGGCCGTCGCGCCCAGCTATGCGTACGCGAAGAAGGGCTACGAAACCTTGCGCGACATCGTCGACAGGATCGGCACCGCGCAGGCGGAGGTGCACTGACATGGCACTCAGCCCCCTCCTCGTGAAGGCCGCGGCCGAAGGTCGTACCGTGGTCGACGTGACGCCCGAGCGCGCCGGCTGGACGCACGTCGGCTTCAAGGTGCTGCGCCTGAAAAAGGGCGAGACCGAATTCCTGGCCACCGGAGACCGCGAGCTCTGCCTGGTGGTGCTGACCGGCACGGTCGACATCGAGGTGGACGGCCAGCGCTACACGCAACTCGGCACGCGCGACAGCGTGTTCGACCCCGTCTCTCCCGCCGCGGTCTATGTGCCGGGCGGAGCCGCTGTCGGCATCGATGCGATCCGCGATGCCGAGGTGGCGCTGTGCACCGCGCCGGCGGGCAGCCAGAGGCGCGAAGCGTTCGTGATCGACCCGGCTTCGATGAAGCGCTCGGTGCGCGGCAAGGGCAGCAACACGCGCCATGTCTGCGACATCCTGCCGCACGACGATCCGCGCGCCGCGCACTTGCTGGTGGTGGAGGTGATCACGCCCGCGGGCAATGCTTCCAGCTACCCGCCGCACAAGCACGACCGCGATGCGCTGCCCGAGGAAACGCTGCTCGAGGAAACCTACTACCACCGGCTGAACCCGCCGCAGGGCTTTGCCTTCCAGCGCGTCTACACCGATGACCGCAGCCTCGACGAATCCATGGCCGTGGAGAACCACGACACGGTGATGGTGCCGCGCGGCTACCACCCGGTGGTCGCGCCGCACGGCTACGACCTCTACTACCTCAACGTGATGGCCGGTCCCGGCCGTTACTGGGTGTTCAGGAACGATCCGGCGCACGAGTGGATGCTGCAGCCGGACATGCAGGACCGGCTGGCAGCCAAGCGCAGCTAGCGGCCTTCCCTCCCCCTTCTGCATCTGCATCGATCGACACCGGCCAAACGGCCGGTGGGGGGATGCCTTTGCCTGAAGAAAAGCGTGCCTTCCCCTTCCACAACCCACCAAGAACCGAGGAGACTTTCATGAGAACAAAACCGAACCGCCTGTCTGCCGCCGTCCTGATGCTGTCGGCCAGCCTCTGCCTCCACGCCCAAGCCCAGCAAACCGACGAGCCCCCGCAGGCCGAAGCCAAGGACCCCACCAAGGAGTTCGTCAAGAAGATCAACGACGCCACCGGCCTGGAGTTCTGGGGCTACGGCCGCGGCGGCTTCTTCAGC
>Ga0157370_10000373_pt1 | contig 56343 bp, 43 predicted proteins | sample C35metaG_FD_113463 | JGI IMG/M metagenome (GOLD analysis project Ga0157370, IMG submission 113463) | Corn rhizosphere microbial communities from Kellogg Biological Station, Michigan, USA - C3-5 metaG | ecosystem: Host-associated > Plants > Roots > Rhizosphere > Soil | place: USA: Michigan...
ACACGTAGTCGATGTTCGCCTGCGCCCACTCGAAAAAATTCTCGTCCTGGCCCGCGATGTAGAGCAGCGAGGCGTTGAGCCACGACCACTGCGGCGTCGACGCGGTCACGACGTAGTCGCGATTCGGAATACGCCCCACGCCGACGAATGGAATCGTGTCGACCGTCGTCCCGACCGTTCGCTCGATGCGATAGTTGCCGTAGAGCTGCGTGTCGTAGCCGAAAGTCTCCCAGTACACGCCGGCGCCCAACGTCCATCCGCCGCGAACACCGGCGCTCGTACTCAGGTGAAACTTCTTGTCCTGCGCATCGCCGCGGCGCATTAGGTGCGAGTACTGCCAGGTGTCATCGAATAGAACGTCGCCGGTGAGCGTCTCGAGCAGAGCGCCGCGCTCGTTGAACCAGGTGCCGCGATGATCGATCGCGCCGTGGGCGATGCCGGCGCGTGAAATGAAACCGCTCGACGCGCGGAAGTCGTCGCTGATGCCCGTCATCGCATAGCGAAACCCGAATCGCTTGCCGTTGCGCGACAGGATTCCTTCCCAGAGCGGAGCGTTCGTCGCGAGGCCGCGCGTCTTGTCGAAGCTCTCGGCGTATTGAAACGAGCCGCTGTAGACGTCGCCGAAGAGGAGCCGCCCGTCGACGTCGGCGACGCGGTTGTAGTCGCCGCCGACGACCCGATCGGTGTAGGCCATCCCGACGCGCGACCGACCGCCGATGTCCCGCTGCGCGCGAAGGATGTTGTAGACCGTCTGATATCGCCCGTTGGTGGAGAGGCTCGGATCGTCGCTCGCCGACAGAAACCCGATGCTCGTGCCAGCCACCTTCCCCGTGAGCTTGGTCGCCGCCTCCGGCTTGGCGACGCGCCGCGTGTAGATCAGGTTGTGCGGCACCGTGAACTGCTCGAGGCCGTCGAGGAAGAAGGGCCGCTTCTCGGGAAAGAAAAGTGCCTGCCGCGGATCGATGACGAACTTCCCGGCGTCCGACTCCACCTCGGCGAAGTCCGGCCGCACCGTCCCGCTGAGCGTGAGGTTGCTGGTGACCCCCCAGCGGACGTTGCCGCCCACCTGCGGAATGGCGTTGTGGTAGCGCCATCCGCCCTCGCCGGGCGCGCCCGTCGACTTCTGAGTCACGAATGGATTGAGATCCAGCACGAGACCGCGCTCGAACCCGGACAGCCCGTCGAGCGTTCCCGACTGTCCGAGAAACGACGCGTTTGCCCGGCGCGCGGGCGTCCACGAGTCCTCGAACCCGGAATGCTGTATCTGGCGCACGACGTTGATGTCCCAACTCTGCTCATCAGCAGACTGATATTTCAGGCTCTTGAACGGAATGCGGATCTCGACCTCGTAGCCGAACGCGGTAAGCCGCCCCTTGGAGGCGAAGACGAAATCCTGGCTCAGATCCGGCGCGGCCCGGCCGGACAGGGTCGGCGTCCAGCCGCCGCTCGCCGGTCCCGACTCGATGATCGTGCCGTCCATCTGGACGCCGAACGGGTTGACGGCGAAGACGTACGCCTGCCGGTGGTCGTGGAAGGTTCCGAGGAGCAGTTGCACGTTGTCGTCGGCCGAGATCTTGTCGCGGTCCGCCAGCGTCGCGTGCACCGCGCCGTGCGCCTCGAAGGCGCGAATGCCGACGTACAGCGCCGTCGGCGAGTACCACAGCAACACCTGGGTGGAGTCTGACGCCGGAATGCCGTCCTGCGGCGAAAACTGCGAGAACCCCGTCAACAACGCCGCCTGCGACCACCCGGCCTCGTCGAGCGCGCCGTCGATGGCGACGGTCGCCGTTTCGGCCGCGACGCGCGGAATGCGGACGTGCACCTGGTTCTCGCGTCCGATGTAGGTGGCCCTCGGCGCCGGCGGCGCGTGCAGGAGTGCGGCGAAGCAGGCACTGAGACAGATGCTCATGACGGGAAGATGCGAGTGCGAACGTCAGGGCGCTAACCCTCGCCGTCCGAATGTTGTAAGGAATCCGAAATCGTCGCTCGGCGCGCGACGAGATCGCTGACCGGACGTGTCGACGACGAGCACCTGGGACACTCCCCGCTTCCCTCTTCAAAGTCCACAACAGCCTCTAGAACCTCGCCCGCCGGTATGCGATGCTCACATCGCCGGACTGGCTCGGGACCACATCCAGTGGACGCGCCGGGATCATGATGCCGGGAATGACGGGCAAGCCCGGCCGCCACGCCGCTGCGTCGAAGTCGATGTGCTGTCCCAACGGGATCGACAGCGCGACGACGACACCGCTGTCCGGCACGGCCCAGTACTCCATCGTCCATACGGCCGTGTGGCGCCGATACCGCGTCGTGTCCACAACGCGCCCGTCGATCGATGCAGTCAACACCGGCGCCCCGGACGCGTGCATGACGACCGCCGTGGCGCCGCGTGGCGCCGTCACCCGCAGAACGACGCGCCGAGCGCCGTTGATCGTCGTGTCGCGAATGAATGACGCTGTCGGGGCGTCGAGCACAGCGTGGGGCGCCGATCGTCCCATCAATCGCGCAGGGGACGTGGCCAGCCGCCAGGTCCATTCCGGTCCGGTGGTCGCACCACCAACGGCCAAGCGCGTCCACGCGTCCGAGCCGTCGAACGCGCCAAGCCATGCATCGTTGCTGTCGGCATTCATGGCGTAGACGAGCGCGCTTCGAATGGGATGATCGGCGCTCTGCTTGACGGTGACTACGCCGATCAGCGCCATCGCGACTGCCGCTCCCGCGATCCACCCCGCCCCGCTCCACCGCGCGTTGCCGGCAACCTGGCCGAGGATCGGCGCGAGCAGCCACGCGATCAACGACGTCAACGTGGCGAGCGCAATCGCACCCATGCCCGCCACGCCGAGCATCACCGCCGCGATTGAGAACGCGAGCCCGGCGAGCAGGATGAGCGTCACGGCCGCCGCGACCCACTCGGCAATCGGATTCCGCGAGCGCGCGGCGACAAGCGCGAACAAAAGCGGCCAGGTGAAGAGATAGCTTGCCCCGGGTGCGACGGCGCTCGTCGCGAGAGAGAAAATCAGCCAGACCACCAGCACACCGGCGTGGAGCTCCGGCCATCGCCGTTTCGCGAACGAATAGATCACGGCGTTGATCGCGAGCACGACGAGTGCAAGCGCGGCGGCGTACACACCACTCCATCGCGCCGCGCCGCCGAGGTTCACGAATCGCGCGAGTACGCCGGCGATCGCGACCGCGAGAACCGTCGCCACGACGCCGGGGAAGATGCCGCGCGGCATCGGTGCGACGACGATCACCGTGAACACCAGGGCTACGATCGCCAACGGTAGCGCCAACCACGTCGGATAGATGACCATCCCGATCAACGGAAGATCGAAGAAGACGGCGTCGCCTGTCTTCGGCCGCGGCAGTTGTCCGTTCGCCAGCGTCTTCGTCAGGGCCAGCATCTGAAGGCCGTGATGCTGCAGACTGCCGGGATTCAAGTGCGCGACGTCGTCGCGACCAGTGTGATAGCGCTCCACCCCGTCGACGAACGCAAAGTTCATCGCGGGTAAGCCGAGCACGGCGAGCTCGGACAGATCAGTGTCGTTCGGCAGCGCGCGATAAACGGTCGTGAAGACCGACCCGGCGGTCACGTCGTGCGCTGCGCGCAATGCGCTCACCGCATCCTCGTTCCCCGGTCCGGTCTCGAACATGTACGAGCGGCCGCTCGTCCCACGGGCGTCGAAGTTGAGCACGATCGCCACGTCCTTGGCCCACGGGTGCTCGCGCACGAACGCGGCCGCGCCAAGCAATCCCGCCTCCTCACCGTCGGTGAACAGCGCGATGACGTCGTGCGCAAGCGGCTGCCTCCTCGCCCGCAACGCGCGCAATGTCTCGAGTAGCGCGGCGCATCCGGCGCCGTCGTCCGAAGCGGCCGGACCGGCGCCCACGCCGTCGTAGTGCACCATCAGCAGCACCGCTTTGCCCTTCGCGTCGCTGCCGGGAAGCCAGGCGAGAATGTTCTGCACCCGGCCGGCCTCCTGGTATCGCGTACCGATTGCGGTCGCCCTTTGGACCTGCGCGCGCAGGCCGAGCGCGGTCAGTTGGGCGAGGATGTAGTCGCGAACGCGGTCATGGTCGGCCGTGCCCATCGGGTGCGGACGCTCGGCGATCTGCTCGACGTGGCGCAGGGCACGCTCGGCGGAGAACACCGTATCGGGCGCCGTAGCCGCAACCGGAGCGGGCGTGTGCCTGACGCGAAAGATGGAGAGCGCGCACAGAGCGATGAGGCCAACGGCAGCCCCGAATCGAGCGAACATGGGGTCCTTGCGTTTGTCGTTTCGTGTACCATTCTACAACCAGAAGTGCCACGGCGGGGACAATCACAGCGGAGCAACCATGCCCGAAGCGACGCAGATCGGCGCTGGCAAGACGATTTTGGTGGTCGACGATCACGACACGACCCGGCAGACCATCTCGCGGATGCTCGAGGCAGGTGGATTCACCGTGCGCACCGCGACGAACGGCAAGGAGGCGCTCGACCGGCTGGCCAAAGAAAGCGACGAGATCGACATCGTGCTCTCGGACGTGACGATGCCGGGAATGAACGGCATCGATCTGTCGTATCACATTCGCGAACGCTACCCGAAGATGCCGGTGGCCATCGTGTCCGGTGACGTGAGCGAGTTGGAGCGGAGCATCATCGGGCGGTTCGATGTTCCGTTCATCAAGAAGCCGTTCCACGCCGAGTCGTTGTACAGCGCGGTGAAAGAGGCGATCCGACTGCACGTCGCGCAGTCGGAATGATCCCTACCGCTTCTCGAAGGCCAACGTCTGCGTCTTCGTCTGTCCTCCGCCCGACAGGACGGTCGCGACGCGCAGGACCTTGCCGTCCGAGTCGAGCGTCCACCGGTCCGTCTGGTCGAGCGGCTGTCCCCCGATCGTGGCTTTCGTCGTGATGACCATGACCGGACCGTCCCATGACTGCGTCAGGTTGAGGTCGACCGACGCACCCCGGGTCGTTACCGTATTCTTCGTGGACGACCCGTCGAGGTTCACGATCAACGTGCTGCGCTGCTCGCCCATGTTGGTCATGCCGACCCGATTGATGGTCATGAGCTTGGAGTCCTTCGTCACTTTGAGCGTCATGGACGCCGGCAGGCCGGCGCCTTCGCTTTTCTTCGGGACGAGCGTCCAGGTACCGGCGAAATCGGGATGCGTCGCCGCCGGCGCGAGCCGTTGGGCTGCCGCGGGCGCGGCCAGCGTGGCGAGGACGAACATGGTTGGTACAAAACGGCGCATCACGACTCCGGTTGAATTGAGTGGCTACTTCTTCGGCTTCTCGGCTTTTCCGCTCGCGTCGACGAATACCTTCGTATCGCCTTCGTACGTGAACTTGACCCGTGCGCTGCTCTCGACCTGGCTGATCGCCAAACGACTCGAATCGAGCGGCACGTTGAACGACGCATCCCGATCGAGCAACGCGAGATCCGGAACTTTCACGTCATAATTGAACCACCGTGTCAGCGCTTCGACAACTGTCCGCAGTTGTTTGTGCTGCACGCTGATCTGCCCATCGACCCATCCGAACGCCTCCACGGCTTCGGGCTCGGTCGGCTGACGCATGCTGTCGCGGCTGACGAGCAGGGCCTGACCGGCCGCGACCGGGCTCGACTTCTTGCCCGCCTTGGCCGTTACGGTTCCCTCGAGCACCTTGATCGCCACGCCGCTGTCGCTCGCGTACGCCGACACCACGAACTTGGTGCCCGTTGCGATGAACTGCATCCGCTTGGCGATGGCTCTGAACGGCAACGCCTGGCCGGCCGCGACGTCGAACGAGGCGGTGCCGTCGACTTTCACGGCGCGGATCTTGGTCGGGAAGCCGTCGGGGACCGTCACTTTCGTGTCGGGGCCGATGCGCATCTTCGTTCCGTCGCCCAGGGTGAGGCTGCCGATCTGCCCGGGACTCGACACGGCGACGGGCTGAATACCCTGCTGGTTCACCGCGGAGAGCACGGCGTCGTCTTCCCCAAGCCGGTTCATGTAGACCGCACCGGCGAGAGCGACGGCCAGCGCCACGACGCCGAGACCGACGGCCGGCGCCCACGAACGACGCTTCGCCACCGATTTCATGTGCGATGCGGCATCGCGCCGGCCCGTGTTTGCCGCCGCCGCGTGGACGGCAGCGCTCTGTCCATCACCGTGGATCGTGCGCTCGATCTGCGACCACACCGTGGCCATGTCGGCGTGCGACGCCGCGTGCGTCTCGGCTTGCGCCGGACCGCCCATCGCGCCCATGCGATGTCCGGAGAAACGACGGCTCAGCGCGCGCGCGGCCCCGTGCCGAATCTCGTCGGCGAGGAACGTCGTGAGTTGATCGGGCGTCGCGAACACTGCGCGCTGATTCCACGCATTCAGGAAGGCGGCCTCGACGACTCGCGGCGCAAGCGACGGCGCGTCGCCGAGTTGGCTCTGCGCGCTTGCCAGGCACGCCTCGTAGTTGGCGTCGAACGCCCGCTTGAGGGCTTGCTCGTCCGCCAGCACAGGAGATGGGCCGGTGGACGCGGCGGGTCCGGTGAGAGGTGAGCCGTCGCGTGGTGGAACGCTCGTCGACATGCGGCCTCCAAAGGCTCTCGGTTGTGCATAACATGGCACGGGAACACACCACGGCAAGGTGCAACGAGGACCGGGCGATTGGTGTCGGCCAGGGCCCTACGTCCGCGGCATTTCTCTACGGCGCCTCTCCAGGATGGTAGCGTCGAATGGTCTGCGCCTCGATGTCGTGCTCATTCCACGCCACCGGCTTCAACTGTCCCCGCGCGAACATCGCCGCCTGATCGCTGAAGAACGGCGAATCGGGCTTTGGGCTCTCGCCATAGGCGAGCACCGAGAAGGCACGCGGTTCGTCGCCGAACTCGACGGCGAGGATCCAGCCGTCGGAGCCGATCGCCTCGCGCTTTCCGTCCGGATCGTCCCGATACGTGAGCACTCGGAAGCAGCCCATGTCGCTCGAGCAACCGCCAACCGGGACGTCGACGTCGCCGCGCCGAACGCGATGCACGTCCCCCCACGCGACGTCGAACGTGCCGTAGCGCCGCTTCATCTCGTCGACGGCCCATACGAACGCCTCGGCCGCGCGGGCCGGTGATCGCAGGCCGCGCGGGGTCGCGGTCGGCGCGGTCGGCGTCCACGGCTGCGCGTATGCCGAGTCCGCGGCGGCGGGACCGCGCCCGAGGTAGCGGCGCCACCAAGTCTCGAACAGGGTGCCGCCGCGACTCCCCGGCGCCACCGTCTTGTCCCACGCGGCAATGAGGTCGATCGCCTTGACCACGTCGCCTGTCGGATTCGTCGCGCGCACCGCGGCCACGAGGTCGTCACGCACCCGGTCGGCGAGCAGCATGCGATAGGAGTGCTTGAGCGCGATCACGTCCTCGAGGCTCAACTTGCGGTCGTTGTCGATCAGATCGATCGCGAGCTGGCTTCGGAGTCCAAGCTTGGGCGCGGGGAAATATGGCGGATACTTCGCCGGATCGAGCGGCTGGCGCATGTTCGTATAGTACGGCGCGTCGTTCTCGTTGTGGATGTAGCCGCCCTTCGGGTTGAGCACTTGTGGCAGAGAGTCGAGTGCGACGTACGTAGTCCACACGTCCCCGGTGCGATGCGCCGGAACGGCGGCCGTATCGCCACCGCTGGCGTGCGGCAGCGACGGGATTGCCGCGTTCCACAGGTAGAACACGTTTCCCGCCCTGTCCGCGTACGTGAAGCTCGAGTTGATGCGGGCGCGCATGCGCATCGCGTCCTTCCATTCGGCGAGCGAGCGCGCACGCATCATGCGCAGGAACTGCTCGCCGGCGCGGAACTCTCCGTCGTCGGCCATGCGGAAGACGTAGATCTTTCCGTTCGCCCGCTCGATGACCGGACCCAGCGACGTTCGCCACGTCGAGCGTGTCTCGGTGGAAAGACCGGCGCCGTCCTTGAACTGGACGGTCACCATCCGTCGCTCGAGCGGCAGCGACGCGCCGTCGAGGATGTAGTGGTCGGGCACTGTCGAGTCGGCGTCGAGCGCGTAGATCTGCCAAAGCAGCGGATCGTTGTTGGTCGTCGCCCACCCGAGATCCTTGTTGAAGCCGCCGATCACGCCGAACGGGCCGCCGATCCGCAAGTCACCGTAGAAATCGAGCACCCCGGGCACGACGACGTGGGCTTCATAGTAGCCGGCGGTCCAGGCGAGATGAGGATTTCGTAACAGGATCGCGTGCTTCGACTTCGTTCGACTGGGCGCGAAGGCCCATGCGTTCGAGCCGTCGTCGGGATTCGACCGCGACAGCGGCGGGCGGGTCGTGTGCGTCGCCGAGTCGCTGCGGGCGAGAAATTTGTTCGCCTGGTTGAGCGACGGCAACTCGACGTCCTTGGCCAGCACGTCGTATCCGGTGAAGTGCGGCGCGAAGCCGGGAGGGAACTCGGCCGGATGCAGCTCGATGTAGCGATTCACGCCGACGGCGAATCCGTCGTAGACGTCGCGCGTCGGCTGATCGACCGACGGATACGCCTGCACGGCCCGGTCGTACGCCTGGCGGTTGATGAAATCCTCATTGATGCTGTCGCGCCCGAACCACTTCGCCATCTCGCCGCGAGCGCGGAGCAGGCTCAGGGCAACTCGCGGGCCGTAATCTTCTGACTGCACGTACGCCTCGCCGTAGCCCGCCGCGATGAGATTCTCGGCCTTGATGTGTGGAACGCCATGCGCCGTCCGCCGGACGTCGACCTGCTTGGCCAATGTGGCCGCCGACAGCGGAGAGGACACTTGTGCGGCCGCGGCCGCGGAAAGGAACACGCCCGCGCCGACGCACGTGAGGAGGGAATGAAGTCGCATCAAGCGAAATTCGTCGGCGTGGAGGCGGCGCGCCAGATCCGTGGCGCGATTCCGCTGGCGTCCGAAGGTGCGGCGAGACCACATTTCACGGGCACCATTCGGCCACGACGACCACGCGTCCGGGACACGACATGAATCTGCGCATTACCGTGAGCGGTCAGCTCGAGTTTGTCGCCCGCATCGAGCAAGAAGGCGCGCCGCGAACGTGCGGCGCGTTCCTCGACGCGCTGCCGTTTCGCGGCAAGATCGTTCAGACGCGTTGGAGCGGCGAAGCGGCGTGGATCCCGCTCGGCGCGCTCGACTTCGGCGTGCCGTTCGAGAATCACACCAGTCATCCGGCGCCCGGACAGATCCTCTTATATCCCGGAGGCTTCAGCGAGACCGAGATCCTCATCCCCTACGGCAGCACGATGTTCTCGAGCAAGCTCGGACAGCTCGCGGGAAACCATTTCTTGACCATCGTCCGCGGTGCCGAGCAGCTCGCCGAGATGGGGCGGCGCGTGCTGTGGGAGGGCGCGCAGGAAATCGTCTTCGAGCGCGAATGAGGAACGACTTCGCCGGTCAGGGCGTCATCGCCGCGTCGTAGTTCGTGAGGCGAGCGCGATGACCTTTTTCACGGGAGTCACTCTGGTGTCGTCAGGGTGAAGCGAGCCGTGGCGATGCCGTCGCTGCACAAGACGGTCAACGGCCGCCCCGCGCCGGCCACCGTCTGAACCGAGGCGGCGGACGCCGAGCCGAGTGCGGTTCCGGTCGCGCCGTCGAGCACTAGAACGCCTCGCGTACCTGCGTCGCCGCAAGAGACGCGGACCGTTCCGTCGGCCCGTCGCATCGCCGCGGCGCGGCGAATCGGCAGCGTGTTCGCTGCGGCCGCGGCGTGGTGGATCTGCGTTTCGCCCTCCGGACCGGAGAGCCGAACTGCGTCGAGCGATTGCTCGACGTCGGGCCCGACCGGAATCGCCAGGGTGAAATGCCGCACGTTCGGTGCGTGATCGAGCACGGCCGCCTTGAACGCGTAGGAGAACAGCACGCGCCCGTCGGCTGCGACGCCGTCGACGTGGTACGGCCCAGGGCCATCGGGCAGCGCCGGACGCGCGACGAGCGCGAACACCGGCTCGAGCCTCATCGAGCGGCCGACGTCGATGCTGCCTCGCACCACGAGCACGCGCGTGGGTTGCGCCGGCGCCTCCGACGCGAGCGCGGCGATGACCTGCGGCTGGCGGAAGTTGAGAATCGCGCGGTAGGTGTAGGTGCTCGCCCACACTGGAAAGCAGTATCCCATCACGTCGCCCGTGCTCACCGGCACCGTCGCCGCCGACGACGCCTGCCCCGTCGCCCACGAAAATACGTCATGGCCCGCCAGATCGAGTGTACCGCCCGCTATTGGAAAACTCGTATCGAGCGGCGCACCGGCGGCACCGCACGGCGCGTGTGCCCGGCCGAAGGTGTGTCCGATCTCGTGCGCGACGAGGTCGCGCGCTTGCGTCGGCCGGCTGAACCAGTTGAGCTGCACGCCGGTCGAGGTGCGCGTGTGCGGACCACTCGCCGTGCCCGACGACGGAATGTACGAAAAGCCGCCGAACGCCGTGAAATTGAACCCGGCCGGCGGCACGATGACGCCGTACCAGTTCGACGTCGGCTCGGTCGGATCGATCGTGCGCGCGAGATCGAGCTCGGCCAGCACCTGGGTCCAGAACGACGCGTCGCCGCCCGACGGCGGCGTTCCGAAGCTCGCCGACGTCGTGAACGGCGTCCCGACGTGCGCGTTGATTCGGCCCACCGGATAGATGCTCCTGAACGTTCTCAAATACTCCGGAATCATCTGGTCGGTCACCAGGCCCGTCGCGTTGTTGTGCGATGCGAGCACGATCGGCACGAAGCGAATGTTCACCGCCGGAACGTCGATCGTCGCGAGCGCTTGCGTCCCGGCGGCCGGGTAGATGTCGTTTGCCGAAGAGTCGTCCACGACGGCGCCTCGCGGATCGCGTGCGATCTGCCAGCGAAGCCCAGGCTGCAAGGTCGCTGCCGGCACGAGGAACTGCACGCTTGGCGCTGCGAAGCTCGGCGACGCGCTCAGCGTGCCCGTCGTGACGGTGGTGTCGGCTCTGACGAGCGTTCCCGCGGCGTTGTACAACCGAAGCACGATCTGCATGGGCGTCGCGCTGGCCGGCGTGGCACGAATCAGGACGTTCACCGCGGCGGCATTGCCCGAGAGTACCATCGGAATCGACCCGGCCGCGTCCTGCACGCCCTGCGTGAACTGCGCGCCGACGATGGCGAAGTCGCGCGGCGCGCGCGGCAGTACCGTGATCACGGTCGCCCCCGACTTTCCTTCGCTCGTCGCCGTGATCGTCGCCGAACCGACGCCGACTCCGGTCACCAGACCCGTGCTGCCGACCGACGCGACGTCGAGGCTCGAGCTGCTCCATCCAACGGTTCGTCCGCTGAGCGCGCTCCCCGACTGATCTCGGATCGTCGCCGTCAGTTGCAGCGTCTCGCCGACGTTCACGCTCGTCGCCGGTGCAGTGACGCTGACCGACCCGACGACCGGCGCCGGTGGCTGGCCGGTCGGCGAATCACCGCTCGAACCGCCGCACCCCGCGAGGGCGACAGCAATGGCAACGGTCAGAACCTGACGCGCACGACGACGCATTCGAATCTCGCTCGATCGGATGAGACAATTCTAGCGTTCCGGACCGGACTCGCGCGAGGCGACGACCGGCCCTATTATCGCAGCAATGATCCCCATGCGAACGTGACGTCGCTCGACGCACCCGGCGGGGCGATCGCGCGCTGGTGGCGCCGGCTCGCGCGCGTGCCGTTCGGACGCGCGGCGTTCAGCGTGCTCCTTGGACGCATGGCACCGTACACCGGCACGATCGGCGCGCGCGTCGAAGCGCTGGAGCCGGGCTACGCACGTTGGACGCTCCGCGACCGGCGGCGCGTCCGAAATCATTTGCGCTCGATTCACGCCGTCGCCCTCGTGAACCTCGCCGAGGTCACGAGCGGCACGGCAATGCTGATGGCGCTCCCGCCCAACGTGCGCGGGATCGTGACCGGGCTGTCCATCACCTATCTCAAAAAGGCGCGCGGCACACTGACCGCCGAGTGCCGATGCGTCGTTCCCGAGGTGCTCGAGGACACGTCGTTCGACGTACATGCCGACGTCCGCGACGCCTCGGGCGATTCGGTCGCGCGGGCCACCGTGACGTGGCGGCTCGCCCCATCGAGCCCGCGCTCCGGCTAACCGGCTACGTCACCGCCGCGAGTCAGCGTCGCGAGAACAAGAACTCCTGCACCTTTCCGTCAGGCGTCCGGTACATCAACCCCTGCGACGCGGTCGCCCCGACGTCGAATTCCACGACGGCGACCTCCATTCCGCCACGCTCGACCGTGTTCGCGACACGGATCTGCGAGATCGGTCCCATCGCGTTGAGGGCTTTCTGCCCCGCGGCGACCTTCGCCGGCGTCAAGTACAGATTGAAATCCTCGCCGAGCGTCGTGCGATCGACGCGGCCTTTCTCCAGGTCCGACAGAAACTTCTTCGCCGCATCGAGCGCCGAGCGCCCGGCGACGATTGGCACGTCCACGCCGCGAGGCATCACTTTCGACACCAGCTCCTGATTCAGCGCGCCGATCGGCGAGAAGTCGGTGTTCGACAACAGTACGACGGCCGACCGCGTGGCCGGTATCACAGTGTTCTGCGCCACGAACCCGCTTACCGCGCCGCCGTGCGAGAGCACCACCGCCTGGCCGCGATCGTTCACTCCTTCGCCGCACCCGTAGCCGCTCGAGCGTCCGTCCGTCAGACGCTGTGCCGTCGAGAGCACGGCGAACGACGCCGGCGAGATCAGCGTATGGTCGAGCAGCGACGTGTCCCACGTCAACAAATCGGTAGGCGTCGACCAGATGGCGCCGGCGCTTCCCGCCCAGCCGCGCGCTTCGGGCTCGGCGGGGACGGGATCGGCCAACCCGAAAGACGTGTAGCCGCGCGCCATGTTCGCTGCGGTTGCCGGTGATGGCGGCTCGTATGCGGTGCGCGTCAGCCTCAGTGGCGTGAAGATGCGCTTCCCGATGAACGCGCCGAAGGGCTCGCCGCTCACCTTCTCGATCACCCGACCGAGAATGAGAAATCCGGTATTGCTGTACGAGTATCGCGACCGTGGCGGAAAATCGAGAGGACGCGTGGCGTATTCCGCGATGATCTCATCCGCCGTCTGCGGCTTCAGCATCTCCCGATCGACGAAATCGAGCGGATAGTAGTCGCGATATCCGGACAGGTGCCCACCGAGATCGATCAGCGTGATGTCCCGCGCGCGCGTCAGATTGGGGAAATAGCTGGCCACCGGGTCGTTGAGCGACAGCTTCTTCTGCTCGGCGAGCATCAGCAGCGCGCTACACGTGAACTGCTTGGTGACGGATCCGATCGCGAACATCGTTTGCGGATTGACCGGGTCCCTCGTTCCGAGATCGCGCACGCCATACCCTTTGGCGAGGATCACCTTTCCGTTTTGCATCACGCCGACCGAGAGGCCGACGATGTGTTTGTCGGCCACTGCCTTGCGGATGATGCTGTCGAGCTGCGCGGCGCTCGCGCTCTGTGCGCGCGCCTGTGTGGCGGGCAGCGCGGCGATGAGCATGACGAGGGAGAGTCGATTCATGTATGTGTCCCTTATGTGTCCCTATTGCATGAGTGCGCCGCTCAACTTGCTGCGGCGTTGTCCGTTTCGCCACTCGCGGTCCGGACTATGTTTCTTTCGTGACCCGCATCGTTTCCTTTCTGCCTGCCGGCACCGAGATCGTCCACGCCCTGGGCGCGGGTGCTGAGCTCGTCGGCCGGTCGCACGAATGCGACTATCCGGACTACGTCGGCGCGCTCCCCGTCGTCAGCAAGCCGACGTTGGGGCTCGACGGATTGAACCAGAGTGAGATCGACGCCGCGGTCTCGGAACGCATGGCGAGCGGCGAGAGCCTGTACGTCGTCGACGAAATTCTGCTCCGCGACCTGGCGCCCGATGTCATTCTCACGCAGGACCTCTGTCAGGTCTGCGCTCCGTCGGGCAACGAGCTCACACGTGCGCTCAAGTCACTCCCGTCGAATCCCGACGTCATCTACCTCACGCCACGCACACTCGCCGAGATCGACGAGAACATCGTGGCGGTGGGCGACATGATCGGGCGCGGGGCCGAGGCGCGCGCACTCGTCTCGCGCAATCGCGAGCGCGTCGAGCGCATCCGCGCATCCACGCGCGGCTCGACCCGTCGTCCGCGCGTGAGCTTTCTCGAGTGGACCGATCCGTTGTTCTGCGCAGGTCATTGGGTGCCGGAGATGATCGAGATCGCGGGCGGCCACGATCAACTCGCCCGCCCCGGCGCCGACTCCGCCCGCATCACCTGGGACGACGTGCACCGGTGGGCGCCGGAGATCGTCATCGTCGCCCCCTGCGGATATCGGCTGGCCGACGCAGTGCGCCAGGCGCGCGACCTGCCTCCCATACCTGGCGCGCGCGTGTATCCGGTCGACGCGAACGCCTACTTCGCCCGGCCAGGCCCTCGGTACGTGGAAGGAATCGAGGTCCTGGCTCGCATCTTCGCCGGCGACATGGCGGCGACGGGCAGCGACTGAACGGGTGACCTGAGGAAGGGAGCTGGCTAGATCTGGCCGTGGTCGGATCGCATCGCGCGCACGACCCAGATCAGCAACACCGCACCGAAAGTGGCGATCAGGATCGAGCCGACGAGTCCTCGGGCACCGATTCCGAGAATGCCCAGCACGACGCTTCCAACGAGGCCGCCACCGAGTCCGAGCAAGAGGTCGGCGAACAGCCCGTAGCCGGAGCCGTTCATGATCTTCCCAGCGAGAAATCCGGCGAGAATCCCAACGATGATCGCGATGAGCATGGGGTCGTCCTCTGCGGTGTGAGTTTTCCAGCTCGAGGCGCTGCTGTTTGCCGAGGCGCACCGGGAAATGCTTCTCCCTCTGGTCACCGTACGGGCCAACGATCAGACGGTTTCTCGTCGAACGCGCCGGCGTCCCGATTCGGCACCTTTCGAGGCCGCGGAACGCGCGCAGTCACCCCGATTCGCCCGAGCGCAGCCGTTCGATGGTTCCTCGAATGCCCGGTGTAACGAACATGTCGTCGGAGATGGCGGCGATCTCCTCGGCCTCCCTCCACGCGCGCTCCAGCTCGGACAGCTCGCCCTCGAGGACCTTCCGCTCAGCCTCCTCGTGCAGCGCCATCTCCAACGCCAGCCGCTCGGATGTCGGCAGGGCAAAGAGTCCCCCGGTCGAACCGCCGCGGCCGGCCAACCCCCTGCCGCGCTGCCACCGTCGATCGCGCCACGACGACGATGATGACGAGATGAGCGCCGGCGTGCGTCGGGCCACACGCTCGAGAAACCGCTCGGTGCCGCGCGATTCTTCGATCAGATTCACGGCGTCGGCGATCGCGTCCTTGGCCCCGCCGTACCGATTCACCTGCGGGACGACGATCGACGCGATCCGTTCCGCCTCGCGCCCCTCGAAGTGCGCTCTTCCATTCTTGAACCGAAGGTCGATGGCGAACGGCCCGCCTAAACCAGGGACGATTGCCGTTTCGGCCAGATGCCGGCGCCGCACATGCACCAGGCCCGCACTCTCCGTTTGAATCTTGGCGACGACCTTCTCCGGACTCCCCTCCACGATCGTTCGAACGGCCTTCGCCATCATCCAGCCGAAGCCGCCCACGCCCACCCCGACGACCGCGCCGCCGACGACGATCGCCCCGAAGGCCGCGACGCCGCCGCCGGCGATCAGCATTTGCCGCCGGCGCCGGCGCCCGAACTGATCACCGTATCGCCACGCAGCAAACTCGGGCCGCAACGGTTCGCCGATGCGCACGAGCTCCGTTCCGTTGCGCAGCGCCGCGAGCCCGATGTTGTCCGTCGAGACCCGCCGTCGCGTGTCGCGGTACAGGCGCTCGCATTCCTCGATGGCCTCCCAGCGCTCCTCGAGCGGCGACAAGTTCCATCGCTCGCACTGTTTGCAAACCACCCACAAACGACCCTTCGCCGGGTCGAACGCCAGGCGACGCCCGACGGGAAAGGCCGCCAATGCCTCATTCATCCCGAGCGGTTTATTGCAGAAAAGACAGGTTGAGTACACGGTAGAATCACCTCGCCCTACTCATACGCCGCCTCGATGTCGGTTGATTCACCCGCAACGCGGCCGAGGCTGCCGCGATTGAGAAGAGAAGTACGTCGGCGAGTCGGGTGATGTAGCACCGGCGGCCCTGGGCGGCTACGGCGGCATCATTGCGCGGATGCACGCGATCCCATGAATGGATGCCGCTGTATCCTCATCGCTCGTCGCGCGGCGACGAGTTTTTGCTTCCGCGCCTTCGCGACCGCAGATTTGTCGACATGGCAAACCCGACATCCCAGTCCACTGCGACGGCGCCCGCGCGACGCAATCTCACCATCCGGCACACCGAGCTCACCGCGCTTCCCGAGTCGGTCTGGCAGGAGACTGACGTGCTGGTCTTCAACGTCTCCAACAACAAGCTCACCAGCATTCCCGACACGATTCGCAACCTCAAGGGCGTTCGGCTCGTCGATCTTGCCCACAACCAGATTCGCGCCTTGCCTGACGGCATCGGGGAGCTCGACGGTCTCTCCGACTACCTCTACCTCAGCGACAATAAGCTCGCCGAGCTGCCCCACTCGATCGGCAAGCTCGCGCGGCTCCGCTACCTCAACGTCAGCGATAACGAGTTGGCCCGGCTCCCCGAGTCGATCGGAGACCTGGCCAGTCTCATCGAGCTGCGCGCCAGCGGCAACAATCTTCTCTCGCTTCCCGAGTCGATCGGGCGACTGTCGGCGCTCCGCGAGCTGCACGTCGCCAACAACGATCTCGTCGAACTGCCAAAGTCCCTCGGCTCGCTCTCGGAGCTCAAGAAGCTGAACCTCGAGTCGAACAAGCTGACGCGGATTCCCGAATCGATCGGCAACCTCGAGCACTTGTTCGAGCTGAACGTGCGAGGCAACCGGATCAGCGGCCTTCCCGACTCGCTTCGACGGCTGCACAGGCTCGCCTACCTCGACCTTCGCGCGAACGGGATCACTTCGCTCCCGGACGGGATCGCCGATCTGCCACTCGAGAAGCTGGATCTGCGCTGGAATCCGATCGATCGCTTTCCGGTCTGGATTGATCAGCTCGAGGCGCGCGGCTGCATCGTGTACCGCTGACCGTCACGCCGGCGAGGCGCTCGGCTCGGCTGCAGTCGCCAGCGAGACCGAGAACGTCGAGCCCTTATGGAGCTCGCTCTCGACCGTCAGATTCCCGCCCATCATTCGCGCCAGATCACGGCTGATCGCCAGGCCAAGACCGGCGCCCGGCGCCGTGCGCGTGAATTCGGAGTCGACCTGCACGAACGGATCGAACACCGACTGTAGCCGGTCCGGCGGAATGCCGACGCCCGTATCGCTCACGTGAATCGTCGTGCCCGCGGCATCGCCGGTGGCGTCGACGCGAATCGCACCGCCCTCGGGCGTGAACTTGATGGCGTTGCCGACGAGGTTGATGAGGATTTGCTGAAGTCGGTGACGGTCGGCCCTCGCCCGCAATCGCGCGTCCGGCCGGATGAAGGTCAGCGCGACGCGCTTGGCTGCCGCCTGCGGCTCGACGATCGGCGCCATGTCGGCGAAGACCTCGGAGATCGCCACAGGCTCGAGGTTGATTCGCACGCGGCCGGCCTCGAGTCGCGCGAAATCGAGGATGTCGTCGATCAACCGCGCGAGGTGTGTCTGACTTCGCTCGACCCGCTCCAGCACCGTCGCCTGCTCGTCGGTGACCGGTCCGTAGATCCCCGATCGCATCAGTTGCGAGAAACCGAGCGCGGCCTGCAGCGGCGTCCGGAGCTCATGACTCATCGACGCGAGGAAGGCGGCCTTCGCTCTGTTGGCCGCCTCGGCGGCGGCGCGTGCATCACGCTCGGCATCGTACAGCCTCGCCCGATCCAGCGCTTCCGCCGCGATGCGAGAGAGCGCATTCATGAACGATCGGTCCACGGCGCCGAGTGTGCGAGGATTCGCAAAGCGAACGATCATTCCTCCGAGCACACGCCCGCCGGTTTCCATCGGAAACGCGGCAATGGCCTCGATCCCGTCCGAGACGTCGATCTGCGCAGCGACCGAAAATCGCGCCAGGATCGTGTCTTTCCCCGACAGAACGATCGGCTCACCGGTTCGCACCGCGGTCGCCGTCGGGCCCGCGCCGTCGAGCGGTATGGCGTCTCCCACTTTGATCGTCGAAACCTGACGGACGGCGATGAAACACAGCCTGTCGTCCTCGAGGGTCGCCAACGCCCCGGATTGTGCGGTGAGCGCGAACATCGCTTGATCGACGATGAGATTTGCCACTTCCGACCGGGACAGCGCCCCGCTCAGCGCTTCCGTGGCGAACTGGAGACGCTCGGCGCGGCGCTCCGATTCCTCCGCGGCCCGGACCGCGCGCTGTGCGCTCTCCGTCGCCAGCTCCGCGTCCGCCGCCGCCGCGTGCGCCGCGTCAGCCTGCTGCTCCAGCTCGACCGCCTGCTCTTGTAGCCGTTCGTTGGCCGATTGAGAGTCGCGTAGTGCTTCGCGCCGCTCGTCGAGCGCCTGATCGAAGCTCCGATTCACCAGCAGCGCGAGGATGCTCGCGACGAGCGTGCCCAGAATGAGCAGCCCGGACAGAACGTAGTTGGAGCGCTCCTCCTTGCGCTGGCGCTCGAGAAGGAGGGCTTCCTCGCTCGCGGCGACGTCGGCGACGAGACGTCGCGCATCGTCCATCAGACGCTTGCCCGGACCATGAGCGACGATGCCGACGGCGACGTCGGCCTTCCCCGTGCGAACGTCGTCGATCGCCGAAGCCAGTGCGTCGACGCGCTCGTGAGCGCGCATGGCGAGCGTGTCCAGACGCGCCTTCTGCCCCGGAGAATCCCGTGTCAGCTCGCGCAACTGCACCAGCAGGCTGTCGATCCGCGGCGACGCGCCACGATACGGCGCGAGAAAGGTCGTATCGCGGGTAAGCAGATATCCGCGCTCGCCCGTTTCCGCGTCGAGCAGCGCCGTGAGCAGCGCTGTCGACGTTTGCAGCACCGAACGCGTATGCGCCACGAGGTCGCGCATGATGATGACGCGCCGCAGTGCAACGTACGACAGTGCCCCCAGAACGAATACGATTGCCGCCGGCCCGAACACGGCGATCCGCCGGGCCACGCGGACGCGCGTCGGTCGATCAGGCATGCGCGCGAGGCGACGTGCGGGCCAAACCCGCTACCGCGTCTTCGTCGCCAACAACCGATCGGTGATCTTGTCGGCGATCGCCTTCACCGGCGCCGAATCGTCGCTCGTCAGAATGATGATCGACGCCCGCTTCTCCGGAATACGAACGAAAGCGCTTCGCAAACCACCCGGGAGGCCGAACGCGCTCAACCGCGAGATGCCGCGGTATGTGTCCGCCTGCCAGCCGCGCGCCGCGTCGAACGAATGCCCTTCGCCGCCCGAATCGCCGCTGGTGGTATCGCGCATGAACGTGTGCGGACTCTCCAGCCCGAGCGCGACGCGATAGAGCTCGTCGACGTCGGAGAGCACCTGACCATCGGTCGTGGCGTTCGTCTTGTGCAGCCCCACCGGCGTCGCGACTCGAGACGCGACGCACGTCTGCAACGGCGTGCTCGGCGCAGCGGCAGCGCCTCTGCCCGCACCTCTGCCGCCGCCTCTGCCAGCCCGGTTGCCGCGTCCGGCCGGGAGCTCCGGCAACTGCGAGCAGATCGACGAAAAGACTTCGCCGATGCCGCCGAGCTGAAATTGCGGCACGGTCGTGGCCGGCATGTATTTCGCCTGCTCGGGGACGCCATACGCCTTGTCGATGAACACTTCGCCGTCTTGCGCAACGAGGACGGTCGCGCCCCCGATTGATGGCTCAGTGTACTTCTTGAACAAGGAATCTATGAACGCGATCGTTACCGGAGAGTCGTCGATCGCCCGGTGCACCACGTGGCGCGCGCCGAGGTCGTACTTGTCTCCCGGATGCAGCGTGAGGAACGGCTTGCCGCGGTCCGTCGGATCCTTGCCGCCATACACGAAGGCCTTGTCTCTTCCGATGATCTCCGCCACGTCGCCCTTCACGACCCACGCTGTCCCCTCGTCCTCGGAGATGCCGAGCAGATCCGGGTGCTTCGGCATGATCGAGTCGGCCAGATCAGCCAGTCGCTCGCGCGCCACGACATGTTGGTCGATGCCGACCCCGCGCAAAAAGCCGAACCCCTTTTCGTAGCCCGGCCAGTCCATCACGAGGTTGTTGTTCGATGGCGCGCCGCGCACGAGGAAGCTGCCGAGAATCGACGCCCCCGCCGACGAGCCGCCGACGACGCCGCCCCGCGCCAACACGTCGTGGAAGCCCGCTTCGCTCTTCGTGCCCGCGTACGAGTCGACCAGGTGAAACTGTCGCCCGCCCTCGAACCAGACGCCCCCGGCCCTGCGGAGAATCGCGGCGAACGAGTCCGAGTCCGCCAGCTTGCGGTCGGTCGTGTGCAGGACGTAGACGTTTTTCGCCCCTGCCTGCTTCCAGCCGCGCGTGCCGGGCGCACTCTGTGTATAGACAGAATCACCGCCCGCCGTCGGCACGTCGATGATCAGCGCGTCGGGTCCGCCGGCCGCGTCGATGAATCGCTTGTAAATCTCCGGCCCCATCGCGCCGCCCCCGACGACGATTACGGTACCGCGGCTCGGGCCGACCTTCGGCGACGCTTGCGCGACCGCCAGCATGGGTACGACGACTGCAACCGCGGCAATCCGCCACGATAGACTCGGAAGCAACATGACATCCTCGATCAGTGAAGAGAACGGGTCAAAGATACGCGCTGAGCCGCTCGACGACGAGGCGCCGAGAGGGTCGAGATCGCCCACAGCCCAACCCGTCTCCTCGAGGCCGCCACGCCGCAAACGGCTCGGAAATTCGGCCGGTTGCCCGCGGTCGATGCACGCGAGTTGCTCTATCGGCTAACGCCAAATGGAGGGCGACATGACTCAACTACGAAAATTCACCTTGGTTCTTCCAGTCGCGCTCGCGATCGGGGCGTGCTCGAGCAATCGATCGTCGGGCGATACGGGGATGGCTGCCGGTTCGCTCTCGAATGACACCGCAGCGGTTCGAACTGATACCTACCCGGTTCCCGGCATGGCTCCAGGCACGATGGACTCGGCGAGGATGGACAGCATCAAGCGGGACTCGATCCGGCAGCATCACGCCGCGACCAAGATGAAGAAGCCGTATTAGCCGCGCACTGACGACGGAGTCGACGGCGCGAGCTGTCGCGGTCACGGCGTTATCGCCGTGGCCGCTCAGCAGCGGGCTTCCCTCGCAACGAGCTCGGGGCGTCGAGATGCGCCCCGTCGTCGACGCCGACGCCGAGACGATCGACCAGCTCGCCTCCAAGCCATGACGTAACGAGCCCCACGCCCGCGCCGACGAGCGAGAGTAGCATTGCCCACCCACTCGGCGTCCCGGGATCGCCGTTCGCGCGGACGATCCAGCTCGCGGCGTAGAGCAGCAGGAGTACGACGTTGCCGAGCCCATGCCATGCGCCGACTCGGTACGCCCGCGTGCCACCGGGAATCCCCAGCCAATCGATCAACCCGAACACGGCGGCCGCGATCCCGCTGATGATCCCCGCCGCGATCAGCCAATATGAAACGAGCGCGAACGTCGGCCCTCGCATCGCGAGGTGAAGCGCGTCGAACACGATCGCCGTTACCAGCAAACCGAGCGGGAACGCGATCAGCATTTGGTGAATCGAGTGTCCGAGCAGCTTGGCTCTCGCTTCCATTTGACTCTCCTGTCTCGCCGGCACGGTGTCGTAGGCGCTAGGCGCCAGCCGCGCCCGCATGTCTTCAATGAACCCGGGCGTGGCCTCCCTGGTGCCATCATCGTACCGGCCGCCGGCACCGTGATGAGGATGACAGGAGCAAGCAGATGCATTTGATTCATCGCATGTCTCGCTATCTCATCTACGCTGAAGGTCAGCTTGGAACCCCGGCCGCCAAGACCGGGCACTCCGTGATTCGATACTCCGCCCCCCAAGTTGCCGCCGTGCTCGACAGCACGCACGCCGGCAAATGCGTCTCCGACGTCCTTGGATTTGGCGGCGACATTCCGATCGTGACCACGGTCGCCGAGGGCGCCGCGCGGGGCGCCGATGCGTTGCTCGTTGGCGTCGCCGTCGCCGGCGGCGGTCTCCCGACGGGCGTCCGCAACGCCATTCAACAATCCATCGAGTGCCGTCTCGACATCTGGAATGGACTCCACGCCTTCGTGGCCGACGATCCGGTGCTCGGACCCCTGGTACGCGAGCGCGGCGTGACTGTGCACGATGTCCGGCGCCCGCCCGACGACCTGCTCGTGGGAGCGGGGCGGGTCCGCGCCCTGACTCAGACCATCGTGCTCGCCGTGGGGACGGACGCGAACATCGGCAAGATGACGGTGATGCTGCAGTTGCGGAACGCACTCTGCGGCAAGGGCGCGCGGACACGGTTTGCGCCGACCGGACAGACAGGCATCTTCATCGAGGGCTGGGGCGTCTGCATCGACGCGGTCGTCGCGGACTTCATTGCCGGCGCCACCGAGGCGGTGACGATCGAGGCCGCGAAGGACGCCGACATCGTTCTCGTCGAGGGACAGGGCTCGATCCTGCATCCTGGCTACTCCGGCGTATCGCTCGGGCTGTTGCACGGCAGCCTTCCGCATGCGCTCATCGCCTGTCATCAGCCCACACGCCGGACATTTCGTCACAACGCGTGGCTCGAGATCCCCGCGCTGAACGACGTCATCGCCCTCCACGAAGCGATGGCTGCGCCGCTTCGCCAGACAAGCACGATCGGCGTTTCCCTCAACACGGCCGATCTCTCCGACGACGAAGCACGGCGCGTGATCGATCAGGTCGCGCAGCAGACCGGCCTGCCGACGACCGATCCGGTTCGCTACGACGTCACGCCGCTCGCCGAGGCCGTGCTGGCCTTCGACGCCAAGCGGCGGAGCGTCTGACACTGCTCCGATCCTATCTCATCCTTGTTCATTCTGATTCATCCGGCTTCCCTCGTGCTCCAACCGGCTCCGCCGCCCACGCTCGCCAGCAGCGCGTACGTCGCTAGCCAATGCTCGCCGGCATAGTCGCCCGCCACGTGCGGTAGGCTGGCCGCGAGGTGCTCCGCGGCCGACTCCAGCGCGATCGGCCGCCTGGGGTCGGACGCATCCCACGAGGAGGCGAGGCTGCGCCAGCACCACGCGCGGCTGAGATTCAACCCGTCGAGGTGCGCGATCTTCCCGTCCGATCGATCCATCACGCCGGCGGGAACGAACAGCGTGCGCGGCTCGCGAGCCGCGAGCCGCGGTAGGAAGCGATCGAGCCACGCCGACCACGTCGCGTGATCGACCAGACGCCGCATGCACTCAGCCTCGATCAGCGCCGATGACAGGAAGTCGTCGCCACCCGGCTCCCACGCCTGACAATCGGCGTCGTTCGCGTACCACGACGTCGCCTTGTCGCGCAAACATGCCAACAGATCGTCGTCGCCGGCCGTGGTCGCATACTCCGCGGCGAGCGCGAGCGCGAACGCCGTGTTGAAGTGCGTTCCGGTGCGGATCGGATACTCCGCCTTGGGTAAGAATTCTCGAAAACGACCCACGAACGCCCCGGCAAGGGGGCGAAGCGCCGCCGACCAGCGGCGGCCGTCGCCGGTTTCGTGTCGTAGCAGCTCCGCGGCCAGCATGAGGAGCCACGCCCAACCATACGGCCGCTCGAACGTCGCGCGCGACGGCGGGTCCAGATACGCGACCTCCGCGGCGACCTTCTCCGGCGTGAATTGGTCGTCGAACAGCTCGCGAATCTGCGTTCCCTCGCGCAGCGACGGACATCTCCGGTAGACTGTCGCGAGCAGCCAGTAGCCATGAACGTTCGAGTGCCAGTCGAAGCTTCCGTAGAACACCGGATGCAGCTCGCGCGGCGGCCGCAGATCGCCCGGGCCATTCAACACGTGATCGAGCTTGGTCGGGTACTCGCGGCGCACGTGGGCCAGCGCAACCGAGGCGAGCGTCGACGCGAACGTCGGATCGAGGGACGTCATCGGAAAACGAACAGGTACATGATGGCGGTGTTCGCGGCGAGGAGCATCAGGGCCGTCGGAATTTGCACTTTGATTACCGCGTTCTGATCCGGCAACTCGAGCAATGCCGCGGGCACGATGTTGAAGTTGGCGGCCATCGGCGTCATGAGCGTGCCGCAGTACCCCGACAACATGCCGACCGCCGCCATGACCACCACGTCTCCGCCGAACCGGTGGACGATCAGGGGGAGGCCGATGGCGGCCGTCATCACGGGAAAGGCGGCAAAGGCGTTGCCCATGATGCTGGTGAACAGGGCCATGCCGATCGTGTATGTGGCAACGACGGCGAACATCGTATCGAGCGGGATCCATCGCTCGAGGATGCCGGCCACGACCGACCCGACATCGGCGAGGACGAACATCGCGCCGAGCGCGGCCAGCATCTGCGGAAGAACGGCGGCCCAGCTCACTGCGTCCATCAATCGCCTCGCCTCGACGATCGGTGCGCTTGCTGGCGGCCGGAGCATGATGACTCCCACGACCAGCGCCGCGACGGTCGCGAGGCCGAGGGAGATGAGGGTGACCTGTTTCGGATCCACCAGCGGTACACCGTTCACGTGAAGGCTCTTGAGTGTGAACGTGCCGAGCAGCGCGACGGCCGGGATCGTGAGCGCGGGAATGAAAAGTCGATTCCCCCATCTTGCTGCGCTCACCTCGCGATCGGCGCGCGAAACCTGCTCCGGCGGCGCGCCGCCGAGCTTCCCGATCGCGACGATGAGCACCATGGCGATCACGAGAAGTCCGTTCACGAAGTTCGGAAGATACGAGCCGCCCAGAAACGTCACGGCGTAAATTCCCCAGAACCCCGCGTTGTTGTAGCGCTTCGGGCTGGTCTTGTCGCGCAGGTTGACGATGGCGATTCCCACCATCATCAGCCCCATCAGGACATTGACGAATTCGAGCGTGATCATGCGTCGTCCGGAGCGAGTCCATCGTCCGGAGCGAGCACGGTGTTCAGGGGATCGGCGATTCGTTCGCCCTGAATTTCCTCCCGCAGCGAGCGATCGAGCAGCACCAGCCGGGTCCCGTGGATCAGGAACGCGCATAGCGCCGTCGGGATCGCCCACACGGCGAGACTCTGTGGCTCGACGTGCACGCCGTTTTGGTCGAGAAATCCGCGGATCAGCAGGATCGACCCGATCGCGATGAAGATGTCTTCGCCGAAGAAGAGTCCGATGTTGTCGGCGGCGGCGGAGTGCGCCCGGATGCGGTTTCGCGTCCGGTCCGATAGCTCGCCCCACCGCGACTCCGCGGCCGCTTCGGCCATCGGCGCCACGAGCGGCCGCACCATTTGCGGATGGCCTCCGAGCGAGGTCAGGCCGAGCGACGACGTGATCTGTCGCAGCGCGAGGTACGCAAGCAACAGTCGGCCAGTTGTCGCCACCTGGATTCGCGAGATCACCGTCCGCGCGCGCTCCTTGAGCCCCGCGCGCTCGAGCAGCCCGATCACTGGCAGCGCGAGCCACACTACCGGCACAGAACGACTGTCGACGAATGCTTTGCCGAACGCCGAGATGACGTCGATCGTCGCGTGGCCTGCCGCGATCCCGGTCGCGATCGCCGCGGCGGCCACGACCACCAACGGGTTGAATCGCAGCGCGAATCCGACGACGACGATCAGAATGCCAATGAGCGGAAGAAATGCCACGGGAGGGCTCGAGAAGGGGAGGCTACGTTCCCTTGATCTTCGCCCACGAGTCGCGGAGCGTCACTGTGCGATTGAACGTCACCCGTCCAGACTCCGAGACGGGATCGCTGATGAAGTAGCCTGTGCGCTCGAACTGATACCGCGTTCCAAGCGGATCGCACGCAACACTCGGCTCGACCTTCGCCCCGCGAAGCACCACGAGCGAGTCCGGATTCAGCACGCTCAGGAAATCCTGCCCTTCTTCGACCGCGTCGGGATCGGGAATCGTGAACAGCTTGTCGTAGAGACGCAGGTCGCAGTCGACCGCCTGCGCCGCCGAGACCCAGTGAATCGTTCCCTGCACTTTTCGCCCGTCCGGCGAATCGCCGCCGCGCGTCGCCGGATCGTAGGTGCAACGGAGCTCGACGACCTCGCCCGACGCGTCCTTCACGACGCTCGTGCACGTAATGAAGTACCCGTAGCGGAGGCGCACCTCGCGCCCAGGAGCCAGCCGGAAGAATTTCTTCGGCGGATTCTCCATGAAGTCGTCGCGCTCGACGTACAGCTCGCGGGAGAACGGCACCAGGCGCGATCCGGTCTTGGGAACGTCGTGCGGATAGTACGATGCCTCGAGCTCCTCGACTTGTCCCTCAGGATAATTCTCGATCACCACCTTGAGCGGTCGCGTCTCGCACATCACGCGGGGCACGCGCATGTTGAGATCGTTCCGGACGGCGTGCTCGAACGTCGCGAGCTCCGTGCGCGCCGGCTTGCGCGCCACGCCGATCGTGTCGCAGAACGCGCGCAGCGCTTCCGGCGTCACGCCGCGGCGGCGCATCCCCGCGATCGTCGGCATCCTCGGGTCGTCCCAGCCGGACACGAGTCCCTCGTTCACCAGTCGTAGCAGCTTTCGCTTGCTCAACAGGGTGTAGTCGAGCTCGAGACGCGCGAACTCGGTCTGCTCCGGCGGCCGCTCGAAGCCACATTCGCCGACCAGCCATTTGTAGATGTCGTTGTTGTCCTTGAACTCGAGCGTACATAGTGAGTGCGTGATCCCCTCGATCGCGTCGGACAGCGGATGCGCGAAGTCGTACAGGGGATACAGGCACCAGGCGTCGCCCTGCCGGTAGTGGTGCGCATGGCGAATACGGAGCAGCAGCGGGTCGCGCATGAGCATGTTCGGGTGCGCCATGTCGATCTTGGCCCGCAGCACGTGCGCGCCGTCGGGAAATTCTCCAGCGCGCATCCGCCGCAGGAGATCGAGATTCTCGTCGACCGTGCGAGTTCGAAATGGACTGTCCGTCCCCGGCGACGTGACCGTGCCGCGATGCTCCCGAATCGCCTCGTCGCTCTGCGAGTCGACGTAGGCCTTCCCCTTCTTCACCAGCAGCTCGCCGAAGTCGTAGAGCTTGCCGAAGTAGTCGCTCGCATAGAGCTCGGCGTCCCACTCGAACCCCAGCCACGCCACGTCCTGCTTGAACGCGTCGACGTACTTGATGTCCTCGGTGAACGGGTTCGTGTCGTCGAAACGCAGATTGCACCGGCCGCCGAACTCCTCCTTGATGCCGAAGTTCAGACAGATCGACTTCGCGTGACCGATGTGCGCGAACCCGTTGGGCTCGGGTGGAAAGCGCGTCGCGATCTGCCGGCCAAAGCGGTTGCTGTTCACATCGTCGGCCACCATCTCGCGAATGAAGTCGCGACGCGCGGCGGACGGGGACGACGAAGCGTCGTTGGTGGGCTGGGACACGTGATTCGGACCTTCGATGCGGGGAGACACGGCTGGCACTTCGAAAACCTAAGTTCCGCCGAGGCGGGCACACAGGCCGCGGGGCGGCCGGGACGGTCAGCGTTCGACAGGCATTGCCAGACAGGCGTACTTGAGAAACACCGAGAACGCACTCACCGCCGAGACCACGAATCCCGGCCCGCCATCGCGCCATCCGCCCAGAAAGACATAGTCGCGCAGGAACCGCCAGGGCGGACGAATCACCAGGTCCCACACCCGGGGACGGCGACCACGCGCGCGCAGGTCGTCCGCCGCCCACCGCGCATACGTCGCCACTTTGGCCACCTGGTGCGACACGTCGCGATATGGATAGTGCAGCAACGTGCCGTCGAGCGTGCCGACCTCGTCCAGCACCTCGAGATTCTCATGCACCTTGCGAACCTCGAACCGCTGGTCTCGCGAGAACACGCGCACCTTCCAGTCGCGTCCCCACGGCCCGTGACGGAGCTCGCGGCCGAGGTGCCAGTTCCTCGAGCGCACGCGGTACGCCCGCGGCGACGTTCCCCCCGAACGCGCCAGCCTGTCCAGAGACGACCGCAGCTCCGGCGTCACCGATTCGTCCGCGTCGAGAGCGAGGACCCAGTGATTGCGCGCCAGCGCGATGCCGGCATTTCGCTGCTCCGCGATCGTGCGGCCGCGGACGACGAGCACGTGCGCGCCGCTCCGGCGCGCGATCGAGGCCGTCTCGTCGGCTGACCCTCCGTCGACGACGATGACCTGGTCCGCCCAATTCAAGCGTTCGACCGACTCGCCGATCCGCGACGCCTCGTTCAACGTCGGAATGACGACGGAGATCGCGACTCGTTCAGCCGGACTGACCGCGGCTCCATGAGTCGAGGCCGCGGCCGCGGTTGCCGGCTGCGGCTGTGTCGCCGGCGCGGGCGTTCGGGCCATAGAAGCGAGTTCTCGCTTGGATCAAGACACCTCAAATGTACGACATTCGCTCGCGTCGCGTGGCCGTTGCCCTCTCAGTCGCCGCCAGGGCCGGCCCGCCGCACTCCGTCGCCCGCCTGAAAAAATCCCGGAAGCGAGACCGGTGCGCGGCCTGTGATCGGTTCGCGTCCCATGAGCGCGAGCGCCGTCGCACGCTCCAGGTCGTCGCCCACGCCGTACGTCACGAGGTAACTCCCGACGTTCGGGAACTGTCCAATCAGGTAGGGATTCCCAAACGACACCACGATTACCTTCCGCCGCTGTGCGAGCCGGTCGATCCACGACGCGATCTGCGGCGGAATCGCGAACCGGCCTTCGCCTTCGACGCGTCGGACGTACGCCGTCACGATCACCGTTGCCGCGCCGTCGGCCAAACGATCCAGAGAAGCGAGCGCGTCCGGCGTCGCGGTCGGCAGGATCCGCGCGATTTGCACCGGGTGGCGCCGGTCCATCGCACCGCGGCCGGTGCGCAGTGTCGCCTCGAAGGTTCGTCCAGCCTTGATCTCGGTCTCCGGCGCGTAGTGTACGATCAGTGTGCGCCCGCTGTCCGGCATCGGCACGAGACGGTCGCGATCGCGAAGCAGCGTGATCGCCCGCCGCGCGATGTCGGCCGCGAGCGCGCGATGTTCCGGCGCGCCGACCACGTCGCGCAGGCGCTCGAGCGACACGATCGGCGACATCGCCACACCGCTCCGCACCTTGAGCTCGAGCACGTGACGCGCCGCGCTGTCGATTCGCGACCGCGCGATCTCGCCGCGCTCCACCGCCGCGACGACGGCGTTGATCGCGCGGGTCGGATCCGACGGCTTGAGGAGAATGTCCGCGCCCGCCTTCACGGCGAGCACGCTGCTCTGTTCCGTCGTGTATCCCTTGCCGATCCCTTCCATCGTCATTGCGTCCGTGATCGCGACGCCTCTGAAGGCGAGCGTATCGCGCAACAGCCCGGTGATGATCCGCGGCGACAGCGTCGCCGGCGTGCTGCTGTCTCCCTGGATGGCCGGGAGGGCAATATGCGCCGTCATCACGAGCGCCGCCCCGGCATCGATCGCCGCCTTGAAGGGCACCAGCTCCACCGACTCGAGCCGCGCCATGTTCGCCATGACGACGGGTAACCCTACATGCGAGTCTACGTCGGTATCTCCATGCCCCGGAAAGTGCTTTGCGGTGGCCAACTGTCCGCCGGCCATGGCACCGCGGACAAACAATGCCGACAGCCGCGCCACACGCTGTGGGTCCTCGCCGAACGACCGCGTGTTGATTACCGGGTTTGCCGGATTGTTGTTGACGTCGACGACCGGCGCGAAGTTGATTTGAATCCCGGCGGCGCGCCCCTCCCGAGCGGTGGTACGAGCGACATCATACGCATCCGAGTCGCGCCCGGTCGCCGCGATCGCCATCGCCGGTGGAAACACGGTCGCACTGCCGGCATCGAGCATGTAGTGCGCAAACAACCCACCCTCGAGCCGACCAAGCCCGGGCTCGAGATCGGCGCTCGTAAGAAGCGGGACGCGGGCGCGTCGCTGCAAATCGTTGAGCTTGGCGGCGACTTCGATTGGCGTTCCAAGCGACATCGACACGCCACCGACATGGTCCTGCTCCACCCACCGAATCACTTCGGCGTAGCTCGAGTCGCGCGTGTTCGAGTAGTCGCCGAGCATCCAGATCATGACCATCTGGCTGACGCGGTCATGGAGCGAAAGGGTGGCCAGGGTGCTGTCGACCCAGCGCGTCTGAGTTGGGCTGAGGGGCTCGAGTGGTGACAGCGGCCCCACGAGCGGCGGGAATGTTGGCGCGCGAATCCCTGTCTGGGACGCGAAGGAGCTGCATGCTGCTATTGCGGTAAGTAGCCCCAAGAGGAGGCAACGAACGCGTGGAGTCATCGCCGAATATAGCATCCAGGGCTGAGGTCGTGCGCGGGCGGGACAGATGATTGGCGTCGCCGAAGAAAACTCTGTAGTCATCCATCGACAAAGTGTGGTGCACAATCAACACAAAGGTCTGGGCTGGTGCGAGCAAGCGGATTGACTTGCTCCGCTGTAAAGCAATTATCTCTATGCGTTTAGCGTGTTTTTCCGCATCGACTGGAACAGTTATAGTATCAGGCATACGGCCTGCAAAGCACGCTTGGCGAAAACGCGTCTGTTGGCGGACTGCTTTTCCGACGCACCCGAAGCCGGGCTCCTTCAAACGCGTTTCTGGAGAGTGAATGACACCACCGCATGTCGTGATTCAGGCTGATAGAAAGGCCCTGAATCCGATTGCGGTTACGGCGCCGCGGACTGCTTGGCGGCTTCTCGGTTGGTTCGGCCTGTTGCTCGCGGTCGTTGGTTTCGTGGATGTCGCACTTCAGTGGTATCCGGCGTCGTTCAGATCGCCAGAGTGGGAGTTCGGCACGGTTGGCAGTAGTTTGGCGACGCTCCCGTTGTTGACGATCGGACTGATGTCGTTGCTGGCGTCGTTTCTGGCGCGAGCCGACCGCGCGGGCATGGTGACGATGGCGGTAGTGTTCGCCATTCTGTTCGTGTTGGTCGTTGGCGCGTATTTGCTTTTTCTCAGTGACGTTCCGCTCGCGCTCAAGGCGTCCGACAAAACGCCGATGGTCGTCGCGGTCAAGAAGTCGATCATCCGGGCCACCGTCATGGCGGTTGGATTCGGAGTTGGATATCTCGCTGCTGCCGTTGTGTCGTTCCGTTATCTCTTTAGGAGACTCAAAGATGTTTAAACGCCTGTTGCAAACCGCCACCGTCGGAAGTTTGCTCGCATTGACGCCAATGGCCGCGGCCCACGCCGTTCAGGTCTGCGGAGGCTCGACGTTGACGTTCTGCGTTGACTTCTCTCTCGTCAACACGAGCGGAAGCAACTGGACGCTCGCCGTCACCTATACGAGCTCGGACGCCGGCGGCGTCCTCTCGGATTTCGGAATCGATACCTCGACCGGTACCTTTACCGGAACGGGCGTCACCGGGTCGGGCACGTGGGCGCTCGAGCCCCAGACCAACTGCAACCTCCAAGACATCGTCTGCGCCTCGGCCTCTCCGCCGCCGACTGCGAACGGACTCACCGTTGGTCAGACCGCCACGCTGAGCTTCACTGCGACAGGGTTTACCGGCCTGAATAGCAGCACGTTCGCCAACGCGCACATCATCAGCTACGGCACCCAGAGCTGCTCGATCAAGCTCGGCACGGGCGCGACCGAGTTTGCGAACGCGGCTACCGGTGGTAGCTACCAGACCGGCAGTCAGAGCACGACGACCTCGGATTGCGGCACGCCAACCACTTCCACCCCCGAACCCGCCAGCATCTTCCTGGTTGGCACAGGGTTGGCCGGGCTGGGCGGACTGATCCGCCGTCGCCGTCGCGCTGCCTGAGTCGACCCCGCGTTACACGTCGAAGGAGTCGTCTGGCGGACAATCGATAGTCTGTTCTGAAACAGATGGGCCGAGCGAAATTCGCTCGGCCCATTTTTATCGCCGTCATTTCTGTGGCGTTCGATCCACAGTTTGAGCGGGTCATGCAACAACAGCCTGAAGCGAGACTCGACATTGCGCGCCCCGGAAGTGTCAATCGTGGACGGCGCAAGCCCGAGCCCGGTTTCGATTCATCTCTCATCGCCTCACTGCTTTAGACACGGGTCACTGCACCGGTGCCACCCAAGACCGCGAACGGGTTATCGGCAGAACTACATGGTATGCGATGGTACGCGTTCTGCCCATCGGCTAGGCGCTCCGCTCCAAACGTCTGGCACGTGAGAGGCGGGTAAGACGGCACCAGAGAAGACAGTCGCGGGTCAGAGTTGCTGTTTCGGCGGCGATGTTCCGCTCAAAATATTGGTCGAGCAAGCCGAGTTTCCCGTGGTGTACCGTTGGCGCTGGAGGCGCTACCCGATGAAAAAGAACCTGCTCGCACTATCCGCCATGGCGTTGCTTGCGGCGCCCTTTGGAGTCGCCCGAGCGGACCTCGTGTTCAACGGACTCGTGGACCTCGGGGGAACCGGACTTGGCGCCGTCAATACCGTACTGACGATCGCCAACTCTCCTACCGAGTTGGGCTGCGTAAGCTGGAACGGCACCACCACCGTTCTAGGCGCCTCGATCAGCGGTACCACCGGCCAGTGCACCGGCACCGGTGATCAGAATGGGTTGAACAGCACCCAGCTTCTTTCGGCCACCGGCGTGACCTCCGGCTCCAACTACGCGATCCTCTTCAATCCCGCCGAGCCGGGAAATGACCAGTCGGTTACCTTGAACACCTTGGTTGCGACTTTCTACAATAACGCCGGGACCCTCATCTTCCAGGCGCCCCTGGCCGTCAACAACCAAACGTTCAATGCGGCAGATCAGGGGACCGGCAATACCGGCTTCGAGTTCATCCTCGATGCGGCCGAGTCGGCCACGCTGCAGGGCTTCATCGCAGCTCTCGGCACCAGCAACATCCATGTCGGACTCGCGTCCACACTCGGCGTCCCGGTTTCCTCCGACGGCGCGCATGAAACGTTCTTCGTCTTCAACAGCGGTCTCGCTTCGACGGTGCCCGAGCCCTCGACGGCTGTCTTGATGGCCACCGGCTTGTTCGGCCTCGTCGGGTTCGTTCGTCGTCGGCGCTCCTGACACGCTTCGGCTGAGCCAAGTCCGGCCGGTCGGCGCGCGACGTCGGCGACGAATGGTCGCTGGACTACATCGAAAGCGCCGTGCTCCGTCAACATTCGGAGCACGGCGCTTAGACTTCTATGAATCCGAATGCGGCCCCAACCACGGCTGGCGCTCGCGCGACCCCGGCCACATTGTTGGTCCAACCCGCGGGCTCCGTCAGCGTCTACTCCAATCGACGTCGCATGCGCAGCGTCAGTACGGCCCACCGGACTTTCCTCCTGAGCGGCCTCCTCGCCGCAGCCATCGGCTGTTCTGCAACCGGCGAGAAGTCGCAACTTCTCGCACGCACCGACACCCTGCTTCAGCAGGCGAAGTATCCCGAGGCCGTGAGTGCCTCGCGGCGTATTTTGCAGATGGACCACGACGACGCCGGAGCCAATCGGCAGTTGGGCCTGGCCCATCTCGGGCTCGGCCAGCTCACTCAGGCGTACCATTACCTGTTGAGGGCGCAGGCGTCGAACCAGAACGACGTTCGCGTTCGCGTCGGGCTCGGAACGATCTACTCGATCGAGGCTGAATCGGATCAGGCGCGCGAGCAAGCCGACCGCGCGCTGCAAATGGATTCGGCGAATCTCCCCGCGTTGCTCTTGTTGAGCGGGACCGTGCGCGACGTCGACGACGTCGATCGAGCGATCGAAGGACTCGAGGCGGTGCAAGCCCGCGCCGCAAGCGATGTTCGTCCAAAATTGGCGCTCGCCGTTCTCTCGCTCCGCAAACGCGATACGGCCACCGCAGCAAAACTCTTCCGCGACGCCGCACCTGTCGCCCCAGAAGGTCTCGAATCCGGCGAGCTGTTGCTTCTTCTCGGGGAGCGAGCCCAGGCAAGCCGCGTGCTGCAAGGATTTCTCGACAAGAATCCGAACGACTCACCAACGCGGAGACTGCTCGCCGAGGTGTTCCTGGCTGACGGCAGCGCGGATCAGGCGCTGAAACTCGCTTCGCCGCTCCTCGCAAAGGACAGTACCGACGTCGACGCCCTGGTGTTACGCGGACGCGCCCACCTCGCCGGCAACGACACGGACGATGGGATTCGCGACCTCCAGCGCGCGGTGCGCCTGGCGCCGGACCTGGCCCCCATACACTACTTCTTGGCCGTCGCCTACGTTCGCCGTGCAAATACGACCGGCGCCAGAGCGTCGCGTGATTCGGCGCTCGCCCAGGCGAAATCCGAGTTGGACGAAGCCACCAAGATCGCACGTGATTATCCGGAGGCGGTTTTTCAACTCGCGGAGCTGAAGGTTCAGCTTGGAAACCCCCGGGCCGCCATCGCGGACATTGAGCATTTCGTCAACACGAATCCCCAATCGATCCGCGGCCAAGAACTTCTGGGAAGTGCCTTGGTCGCGAGTGGACGAAACGCCGAGGCAACCGAGGCCTTTCGGCGAGTCACGGGAATCGCCCCGAGAAACGCCGAGGGACATTACCGCTTGGGTCTCTCGTTCCTCAGCGAGCGGAGGAATGTCGACGCACGGCGGGAATTCGAGACCGCCGTGTCGCTGTCTCCAGCGTACGCGGAGCCCGTGACGCAGTTGGTGATCATGGACCTCTTCACCAATCATCCGGACTCCGCGCTCGCTCGAATTCGGCGCCAGCTCGCGTTGGTTCCGCGATCCGCGCCGCTCTACGACCTGCTCGGCTGGGTCCATGCTGTCCGCAACGAGGCCGACTCGGCCGAGACTTCCCTGCTCGATGCCATCCGGCTCGACCCAGGGTTGGTCGATGCCCACATGCGCCTTGCCGAGTTGTACAACGCGTTGGGGAAATTCGACAAAGCCATCGTCCACGGCGAGCAGGCGGAGCGGCTCGATCCCAAGAATGTCCGGGCGCTCATGGCTCTTGGTGCCGCCTACGAACAAAACGGCGACCTCGCAAACGCCCGCCGAGCGGATGAGGCGGCGCTCGCCGCTGACCCCCGCTCGGCCGGAGCAGCGAACAACCTTGCCTATCTCTTGTCAGAGAAGGGAGATCAAGTCGGCGCGTATGAATTCGCCGCGAAAGCGGAGGAGCTCGCGCCAGGGGATCCCCACATCGCGGACACCTTCGGCTGGATCCTCTACAAGCGCGGAGAGTACGATCGGGCGTTGAAGTTGCTCAAAGATGCGGCAGCCAAGCTGCCGGAATCTCCCAACGTCCAATACCACTTCGGCATGGCCGCCGGGAAACTGGGCGACGTCGAAGGCGCCCGTGCGGCGTTGACGAAGGCCGTCAACTCCTCATCGAGTTTTGCTGACCGAGACGAGGCGCGAAAAGCGCTCATCCAGCTCAAATAATCGACGTCGCCGTCCGGCGGTGATTTCAGGACAGTGGGCGAACGCAACCCTTATCGCAGAGATCTTCCGTGCTTTCGACTCCTTCGGTTCGCGGTCTCCGTGCGTCAGGGTATCCGATAATGGCAGCGATGATCCTCTTGCCGTTCATCGAGCTGGCAATTCGGACCTGGCCGTTCAGGATCCACTCGCCGGCCTGGCGACTCGGATTTCTTGGAGGCGGCGCGTCGGTGCTCGTAACGCCGCTCCTGGCGCTCTACCTCGTCTTTGCGATCGCCGCGGTTGCCGACGACCGAATCGTCGAGTATCTCGTTGCCGCCGTTGCCGCGATAGGCACCGTGCTGTGCCTGGGCTCCGCAGCGATCTTCTCGCTCGACGTGCTTCAGATGAAGGGTCAGATATCGTCCGCGACGGCGACGCAGTACGACCTCGGCTCCATGTGGATCATCGCGCGGCTCGTCCTGGTCGCCGTCCTCTTCGTCGTCCTCGCCGCCAGCTCGATTCGGACCGCGCGGAGGGCGCCCCACAAGACTTCCGCCGCGACGGGGAGGCCGAGCGACCGAATGCTAATCCGCACGACGCCTCCCGGGGGACCGGTACAGCACGGAGTCGACCTCGAGGGCGGCTGACACATTTTGCCGGCGGATATATCCGAAGCCGGGGATTATATTGCCCTCGGGACTCGGTTCCCTACGGCAAGGCGGGGTGTGCCGGCGGAACGTTGCGGCGATCAGAGAGGGGCGATCATGGAAGCACAAACTGACGTGAGCACGGCCCCCGGATTCACGCCGGATCTGCGCACGCCGGCGGCGATCGGCGCCCCCGGTCGCGCCAACGTTCGACAAATGGGCATGGGGGCCATTCTGCCCCTGGCAGCCACGGCGCTTACCTTCGCCGTTCTATTTGCTCGACCGATCGACCTGCTCGTTCGCGACTGGTGGACGATGCCTGAAGCCGGGCATGGCCTGCTCCTCGCCCCGGTGGCGATCTGGCTCGCGTGGCGCTCCGGAATCGACGCCACATCCAAGCCCAATCGCGTGTTCGGAATCAGCTTGCTGGTTCTGGCGGTCTTGATCCGGTTCGCCTCCGGACTAGCCGCCGAGCTATTCACCATGCGCGGCTCGATGGTAATCGCGCTGGCTGGACTAACCCTCTATCAGTTCGGGTTCCGGCAACTCATCCGGTGGTGGCTTCCCTTCGCCCTCATCTGCCTGTCGATCCCGTTGCCGGAGCTCGTGACGCAGGCGCTCGCCCTTCCGCTCCAGTTCAAGGCGTCGCAGATGGGAGCGGCGCTGCTCGAGATGCGGAACGTGCCGGTGCTGCTCACAGGAAACGTGATCCATCTGCCCGGTCGCGAGCTGTTCGTGACCGAGGCGTGCAGCGGGTTGCGGTCGCTGACGGCGCTCCTGAGCATGGCGGTCCTTCTTGGCGCGCTCGTGCTGCGAACGCCGGTGGCGAGAGTTCTGCTGCTGCTGCTGGCGATCCCCGTCGCGATCGTGATCAACGGCTTGCGCGTGTTCCTCACCGGCTTCCTGGTCTTCTTCGTCAGCCCGTCGCTCGGCGAGGGCTTCATGCATCTGACCGAGGGCTGGCTGCTCTTCATCGTCTCGATGAGCATTCTGGCATTCGTCGCCTGGGTGAGCGCGGCGACGGAACGGCTGTTCGCGCGGCGGGCCAATGGGGAGTCGGCGATGGGAACGGTCGCCGACGTTGCGGAGGCCGCGCATGAGTAAGCTCCGCGCCTATACGCCGGCACTGATCCTGTTGGTCGGCTGCGGGTTCATCTGGCAGACGCATACCCAGCGGGCCGTCCCTCTGGCCGCGCCGCTGTCGACGGTGCTCCCGTCGCTGCCGGGATACATCACGCACGACCAGCACATCAGCGACGACGAACGCCGCGTCGCGGGAATGAGCGACTACGTCGCGCGCGCGTACACCCGCGACTCGCTTCTCGCGTTCACCACGCTCGTGTCTTATTACGACCGCCAGTCGCAGGGCAAAACGATTCACTCGCCGCGCAACTGCCTGCCTGGCGCCGGATGGGAGGTTCTGCGCAGCGGATCCCGCACGGTCGAAGCGGACGGCGTCCCCCACACCGTAAATCACTACACGCTCAAGAACGGCCCGGCGACCGCGATCGTGTACTACTGGTATCAAGGGCGCGGGCGCGTGGTTGCCAGCGAGTACGCGGTGAAGTGGAATCTCCTCCGCGACGCTGCGCTGCTGGGTCACACCGAGGAAGCGCTCGTACGCGTCGTGGCTTACGTGAACGCCCCGTCCGGAGGGGATTCCGCCGCGGTCGATCGTGCGTTCGCCGATGCCGACTCCACGGGGGCCCGGATCGCCGCCAAACTGATCGGCGAGGTAACGCGCGTTCTTCCGGGCACGGCCACCGCGGCTACGGCCGCTACGCCGGCGGAAGCTCGAGCTCGAACGAAAACCGCGTCCCTTGTTCCATCTCGGTCTTGACCTGTAGCGAGCTCGCCATCTTCTCGAGCAGGTTCCGGCAGATCGCCAATCCCAGGCCCGCGCTCGAGAATCGCATGCCGGCCGCGGCGGGACGAAACCCGTCGAACAACATTGCCAGCACGCTGTCCGGAATCCCGCGACCCGTATCTTCGATCCAGAACTCCACCCGCGTTTGGGTCAGCTCGGTGCAGCCGACGGCGACGGACCCTCGCTCGGTGTAGCGGACCGCATTGCTCGTGAGGTTCAGCAGCACGCGGCTCAGCGCCGACGGATAGCCCAGGCGTCCATCCACCTGGGGGAACGTCGTACGGAGCGCGAGCCCTTTCTCTTCGCCCAGCGGCCGCACGATCGCGCAGACGCTGAGCATGACTTCGCTGATCGAGAACGGAATCGTGCGTCCATCCACGAGCCGGTCGCCGTTGATTGCGTCGACCACGTCCGACGCAAGCGTGCTCAGTCCCAACGCGGCACCGTAGATCAGGCCGAGCTGCCGCTCCTGAACCGGGTTGACGCTTCCGCTCTGCCCGCGGCGAATTGTATCGACCAGAAATAGAATGGAGCCGAGTGGCGAGCGCATGTCATGCGCCATCTCGACGACGGCGCGGAGGGCATCGGGGCTCGACAGCTGTTCGGTGAATTGAGTCGAGGCGGGTTCACCCTGCTGCGCCGCCGCCGCTTCGAGCGCCGAGAGCACGCGCACCAGTTCGCGGCCATCCGGCTGTCGCGGGTCGGCTGCGAGCTGCTGGAGGACCGCAGCTCGCAGCGCGTTGATCCACGCCGGCAGGACGGGCGCCTGGGATGTCAGCGCCGCCGGCGAGGCCGATGTGGATTGGAGCCAGAGTCTCGCGACCAGATCGCCGAGCTGTCGTCGCAACTCGCTGGCCTGGGTTTCATTGCCGTTGGCAAGCGTCCCGACCGCCTGATCGACGGCGCGGCTCAACGCTTGCCAGACGACGGACGAATCGACACTCGTTGGTGCTCGTGATGTCGTCAATCGTCCTTCGGCCTGCCTGACGGTCAGCGGTTGGCGACTAGTGAGACCTGGTTGTCGAGGAATAGCGTGGGTCGTCCCTGGGCTCAGATCTGCGACGAGCCCACTCCATCGCGCCGGAATCCGTGGCGCTCAAGAAGTCTATAAAGCGTCGTTCGGTCGACATTCGCGAGCCGCGCCGCTCGCGACATGTTACCGGACGCACGTGCCACCAGCCGAGTGACGTACTCCTTCTCGAACGTCGCCAGGACCTGCTCCTTCGCCGTGTGGTACGCATCGTTGTGCACGGTGGCGTTGACCACGGTTTCTGCCGGCTGCGTCCAATCCTGATGCACCGGAATCTCGTCCGGCTGGATCTCCGATCCCGCCTGCGCGAGCACGACCACGTGCTCGATCACGTTCTGCAGCTCACGAACATTTCCGCGCCAGGGTCGCGACATCAGGAAGTCGAGCGACGCGTCCCCGAAGTGCGGCTGCGGATCCTTCGGCGAATGGTGACGCGTCCAGAACCGCTCGAGGAAGTAATTCGCCAGAATCGGAATGTCCTCGACCCGATCCCGGAGGGGAGGAACGGTAATCGGAAACACGTTGAGTCGAAAGTACAGATCTTCGCGAAGGTGCTTGTTGCGAATGGCGTCGCCGGGATCGCGATTGGTGGCGGAAATGAAACGGACATCGACGACGGCGTCCTGTTGTTCGCTGCCCACGCGGCGCAGCACGCCGTCCTGCACCACGCGGAGCAGCTTGGCCTGGAGCGGCAACGGCATCTCGGTGAGCTCGTCGAGGAAGAACGTTCCCCCATTCGCCATCTCGAGAAGCCCGACTTTTTCGCGGTCGGCTCCGGTGAATGCGCCCTTGCGGTGTCCGAACATCTCGGACTCGAGCAGGTGCTCGGGCAACGCCGCACAATTGAGCGGCACGAGCGCCTGGTTCGCTCGGCGGCTATGCCGATGGACGAACTGCGCGATGAGCTCTTTGCCGGTTCCGCTTTCGCCGACGATCATGACCGAGGCGTTGGTCGACGCGACTTTTCGCGCGAGATCGACGGCTCGGCGGAACGACGGCGACGTGCCGAGCAGCGTCAGCTTGTCGCTGTTCCCATGGCTTTCGCGGGATTCCGCGCGGGCGTTCTCGTGGTCGCGTCCGGCGAGGACGGCGAAGGCGGCGCGGCCGAGCAGAACTTGGAGATGCGTGCCTGAGAACGGCTTGGGGAGATAGTCCCAGGCCCCGCTCCGAAGCGCTTCCATGCTCGACGCCACGCTGGGGTTGCCCGTCATGACGAGCACGATCGTTCCGGGCCGGATCGTGAGGACCGACTTGAGGATCTCGAGTCCGGGGACCGGCGTCATGTACAGATCGACCATGACAATGTCGTAGTGCGCACGACGAACCATCTCGAGCGCTTCGTCGCCGCGGCCGCAGGTGCTGACGTTGTACCCTTCGACCTGCAGGACGCTCGCGCACCCTTCGCGGAGCGTGCGATCGTCGTCGACGATCAGGATTCGGATCGTACCACGCGCCGCGCTCGTCATGGCGGGAGCGTCGGCTAAGCCGCTGGTCTCGCCGGGAATCGCGATCTCCGATTCGACGGAGATCGGAATTGTCTCGCTATTCTTCGGGGTGAAGATGCCGAAATCATCAGACTTCGTCTTCATTTGAGAAGGCGTGAGGGTGTGGGATGAGCGCAACAACAATGCTGCATTCGTGAGGCGGCTCACAAATTGGCATATTCTGGAATTCTGTCAAGGCTTGACAGAGCGAGCCAGTCACGCATTCACGAATACCAGGCAACAATTGCCGGGTTCCTGTCGCGTTCGATGTGGATTACCGGACCCGGGCGTGGCAACCTTCGACCGTCGTCACCGACGTGGCGCCCACGCAACAATCTCGCCTCCGGCCCGTCGCAGCCACGACGAGAACGACGAGTGTCCTGTAAAAATGTTATTCTGAGGTTATGCTATCGAAGTTCAACGCCACGTGCTCGTACAGAGGTACCTGTGCGTGCTCGAGCGCGACTTCAGCGCGACGCAGAATCTCCGTCGGCTCCACGCCCGCCGACGACAGGTCGGCGATGGCGCAGTACCCGGCGTGCAGGAATGCCTTGGGGCGTCCCGTGTCCGATACCGGGCCCTTCTCCAGTGCCCTCGTCAGCCGGCCAACGAAGAGCTCCGCGCCCTCGGCGTCGGTATCCGGCGCGAGGATTCCGAGTCGCGACTGTCCGAGATAACCGATCACGTCCGAGCGCCGGCTCTCCTCACGGCATACGTCGACCACGCGCGCGAGGGCGTCGTGATTGAGAATCTCGCTCGTGATCTCTTCGCTCGCGTGCTCGCCGCTCGACCAAACCCGCGCTTCTCGAATCGCCTGCGGCATGACGGCGACGCATGCGATGGGCTCGCGTTTTCGCAGCGCCCGTGCGCTCAACTGCTTCGCCCACTGCACGAGTCCGGAGTTGGTGAACAATCCCGTGGTCGGATCGATCAGGGAGCCTGCCTCCGCATCGCGCAGAGCTCTGCGCGCGCGAATGAACGTGCCGAGCTTGAGGAGCAGCGTTTCGACTTCGATCGGCTGGCTACAGTACTCCCAGGCGCCGGCGGCAAACGCGGCCGTGGCCACGCGATGTGCGCCCGGCACCGAGCTCGTAATGATGATCGGCGTCGCATGGTCGAACAGCGGATCGTCGCGCAGGGCCCGGCACACCTCGACTCCGCCCATGTCTGCCAAACCGGCGTCGAGGAAGAGCGCGTCGAGCGGCGTTCGGCGGGCGAGCTCCAGCGCGCGACGCCCGCGCTCCACGCGAATGACGCTGTATCCGTTCAGCTCGAACACACTCTCGAGCGAGCGACCTTCCCACTCACCGTCACTCGCGATGAGCACGAGGCGCGTTTTCTGTAGCTCGACCATGTTCCGATTCTTTGATTAGGGGCTCACGTCGCCATCGTCAACATCGAGTCCAGCTTCCACGAGATCCGCACGCGCACGCGTCGCATACCATTCCAGCGCTTCGCCAAGACCTTCCGCCACACTGACCACCGGCTCGTACCCCAGACGCCGCCGTGCCCGCGAGATGTTGGCGACCGACCGCCGGATGTCGCCCGGCCGGAAGCCGTCGTACACCGGCTCCTGCTGCGCCACCGATGGCTGGTACCCTGTGAGGCCCAGCCGAATCATTCGAAATAACTCATTCAACGATGTTTCCTGACCACACGCGATGTTGTACGCGTCGCCGGTGGCGTCGTCGTGCACCGTCGCCGCGAGCAGGTTTGCTTGCACCGCGTTGGCGACATAGATGAAATCTCTGCTCGTTTCTCCATCGCCGTAAATGTCGCACGGCTCGCCGTTTAGCAAGTTGGACACCCAGCGAGGGATCACCGCCGCGTAGGCGCCGTCCGGATCCTGCCGCCGGCCGAAGACGTTGAAGTACCGGAGACCCACCGACTGCAGCCCGTACGCCCGCTGGAAAACCTGCGCGTACAATTCGTCCGTCTTTTTGGCCGCCGCGTACGGCGATAGCACGCGACCAACCCGATCTTCCGTCTGCGGAACATCCGTCGCGTCGCCATAGACGGCACTCGACGACGCGTACACGACCCGCCGCACCCGTGCATCCCGCGCCGCCACGAGAACGTTCAAGAATCCGTCCACGTTGACCTGCGTGTTCGTCAACGGATCGTCGATCGACCTTGGCACCGACGCCAACGCCGCCTGATGAAGCACAAAGTCGACTCCATCGCAGGCAGACCGACAGGCGTCCAGATCGCGAATGTCGCCCTCAATCAATCGAAACGTCCCGGACCCCTCCTCGCTCAACACCTCGTCCAGGTTCCGTTGATGGCCGGTCGAGAAGTCGTCGAGGCCAACCACCATCTGCCCGAGCGCGAGCAATTCCTGAAGGAGATTCGATCCAATAAATCCCGCAACGCCGGTGACGAGCCATGTTCGAGGCTCGGCAACCAGCTCGTCGCGTAGACGCTGGTAGTGGGTAGATTGGGAGACGGGTGGCATCTAGGGTGGGCTTAGAACCATGGCCCGAAGCAGTTTCCATTCCGCGTGCAGCGGCGGCCGGCATACACATAAGTCAAAGCCGGCGCAAATGTTACGCAATCGCGACGGCTGGAGTGCAGCTACCCTTACGACCCACTGTCGCGAGAACGCCGCAATTGTGTCGATTGCATTCTGCAACTACCGTCGGCAATGCCGGCGTCGATCAAGGCGTGATACTGAGCTGCAAGCCGACGCTGCGCGCTGTCGGGAGCTGCCCCATCTCGATCCCCTGAAAGCTCGACGCGCTCAACGCCGTCTCGGGATCGATGTTGGGGGCTTTGGTCCACATCGCCAGGTTCCGGCCGATCAGGGCTACACGAACGCTTTGCGCGCTGAATACTGGCAGCATTCGCAGCGGGAGCGCAACAGTCAATCTCAGATCACGCAGCTTTACGACGCTGGCATCGTACACCCAGCGCTCTTGAATCCCCGCCAACGAGTGATAGTACGCCTCGGTCGTCACATGCTGCGTGTTCGCCTTGCCCGTCGCCACGTCGATGCCGGTAATCAGCAGCCCGGTATCAGGCCGAAACGCGGTCTCAGCAAATGTCCCCGACGTCGCCCCGGCCAAATTGCTCGTGCTGAAGATGCTTCCGCCAAGACGGGCGTCGACGAGCGCCGAGATCTCCACCGCCCGGTAATGGAACGTGGTGTTTGCGCCGCCGATCCAGTCCGGCGCCATCACGCCCAGCGTCCGCGGCTTCGCGTCAGGAATGGGAAGCCCGGCCTGAAGAACCAATGCACCCGTTGCTGCATCGCGCCGGAACCCATTCCCGATGAGCGCACCCAGGGCGGCGCCTTTCGTCGCGGCAATCGTCAGACCGTCGACCACGGGTCCGAGCGCGACGGATGAACCGCCCCCGCTCAGCTCGTCGACCGTGTTCTTGTTCTTGGCGTACCGCGCCGCGATCGTCCATTCGACGTCCGCACCGACTCGCAGCGGCGTCATCGTCAGTTGCGCTTCGATTCCGGAATTGGAGATCGTCGCCGCGTTCGTGGCGACGATCGAACCCGAGCTTCCAGCCAGGCCGACGACCACATCGGACGTCCGCTCGTTGTAATAGGTGAGATCGACTCCGAGTCGGCTGTGGAAGAACCCGAGCTGCGTACCGAGCTCGAAAGCGTTCGTTGCCTCGGGTCCCAGGTCTGGACTCGCCTGGACCTTCGGCGCCGGCGTGGTCTGGGTGAAGATCGTCCGCAACAACAGCGGCGAGATCTCGCCACCCGATCGCCCCCACCCGCCATGAACGACTGCCGAGCTGAGCGAGCCAGTGCCGGCGTTCGCGGCGCGCACCAGGTCGATGCTGCCGGTCAATGACGGATAGAGCGCGGAGTTGTTCCCCGAGGCGAGCACTGAATACCACTCGCTTCGCGCGCTCGCGCCGAGCGATGCGTAGTCGCCGATCGACAGCGCGGCACTCGCATACGCGGCGCTCGTGTTGGCGTCCGCGGTGATGTCGGACGATGTCGCCGGGGCCGCCGTCGAGCGCACGGCCAGATCCGATGCCGTGCTCGCCAAACGGAAGCTGTTCGTGCGGTGACTGATTCCGCCGGTCAGGGTAAGGCCGCCGCCGGAGACGGTCGGATTCCCGGTGACGGAGGCGTCGCCATCGGTCTCCGTCGCCGTGATGCTCTGGTGCTGGAACCCACCCTTGGAGAAGTCGCCGCGGCCAGCGTAATACGGAAATCCGCCCATCCAAGTCGAATCGACGTCGAAGTCGCGCGTCGCATTCGAGTGATCGGCCCCGCCGCGCACCGTCGCGTGCAACGTGTTGGAGAATGCGTATGTCGCGGCCGCGCCCCCGAGCCAGTGCGTCCGGTCGTCGCGGTTGCTGTTCTCGAGTGAAGCGAAATACGGATTGTTGAAGCCGGCGTAATTCCAGCTGAGCTGACTGCCGCGCCCGTCCTTGGTGTGTGCCTCGAGCTGGGAGAGGTCGACCTGGCGACCCATGCGCATGAAATCGGCGACCGGATTGCTCGTGTCGAAGCCGGTGCCCGGACGGCCGTGCGACTGTTCGCCGCCGAATTGCGCGTGCCCGGTGACCATCAACTTGTCGGCGAGTTGATCCCCGCCGGTGAACGCCACGCCCTGCCAACTCAGATGATTGTCCGGCGTGAGACCGCGCGAGTCGCGCAGGTTGGCCGACAGCCGAAAATTCGAATGATCGTTCGAGCCCTGCGCCGCCACATTGGTCTTCAGCGTCCGGCCAGCGTCGAAGTACGCGCTCACGTTGTCGGGATGGGCGATCCACGGTCGAACGTCCGCGCGACGCGGTTCGCTGAGGCTCGCCTGCGCGATCGGCTGCCCGTTGAGCGCCGGACCCCAATTCTCCGCGACGCCGTCGTTGATGCCGCCACCCATCCCATCGAAGAACGCGAACTGCCCGCCCAGCCCCTGCCCATAAGCGTTCTGTAGTTCCGGAAGTCGAATCTTCGACTCGAAGGTCACTTGCTGGCTGGCCGACACCTCGAACCCGATGATGCCGCGGCCGTCCTTGGTCGATACCTCGATGACCCCGTTCGCGCCGCGCCCGCCGTACGCCGCCGCGGCCTCCGGGCCCCTCAGCACCCGCACCGACGTGACGTCCGCGGGGTTCAGATCCTGAATGGCGCTGCCGTAATCAAACCCGCCGAGCCCAAACGGCTGCGCGGGGGTCACGATGCTCGAATTCTCCACCGGGATGCCGTCGACGACGAACAGCGGTTGGTTCGTGCCGAGGATCGATCGGAATCCGCGCAGCACCACCGGCTCCGAGCCCCCGAGCGTGGACGCCGTCGTCACGTGCAGTCCCACCACGCGGCCGGCGAGCGCGCCGGGAAGATCCACGGGTCCGGCGATCTCGTCGAACGCGGTGCTGTCGACCGTTGGCTGGACGACGGCCATGGTAACCGGGTTGGCCGTGGGACGTCCCTGCGAGGCCGCGGGCGCCACCGGTACGCCTGGCGCCGGCGACGCGGACTGCGGCAGCCGCTCGCCCGGAGGGACGAGCGTGAAATCCTGCGACAGCGCGCCGCCGACGAGCGTGATCTGTACCGACGTCGGGCTGTAACGAACATATCGGGCGGTGAGCGTGACGGTCTGGCCACGAACCCGCGCCGACGGGACGATGAAGCTGTACCGCCCTTCGGCATCGGTCGATCCGCCCAGGTTGAGCTCCTGGATCCGAACCGTCGCCCCCTGAATCGGATGATTGTCGGCGGACACGTGCCCGCTCACCGTGACGGCCGATTGCGCGCCGAGGGCGATTGGAAACACCCCGAGTGCGAATGCGGCGCGTGCGTACGAACGACCTCGATTCGACGTCATGATCCTTGGGAAAACTCCGTCGGGCGTGGAGAGCCGCGCGAGCGCGGCAATGAGCTACGGCGTCACTCCGAGCACAATGTATCGGGGCTGCGTCCGGAACGGCCCCGTTACCGATGGCTTCTCGCCCAGCTCTCCGGCCGAGTTGAGCCCCCAACACATGACCGAACCGTCGGAGATCTGGCCGCACGTATGGAAGAAGCCGGCGCTCAAGGACTTGAACTTTACGTCGGTCGCAACACGCACCGGGTCGGTGCGGTTGGTTTGCGTGCTGTCTCCAACCTGACCGAACTGGTTGGCGCCCCAGCAGTAGGCGGTTCCGTCAGCCGTCAACGCGCACGCATGGAATCCGCCGACGGTCAGCGACGTGAACACCTGGGTTCCGGCGTAGGCGTGTGGAGTCTGCGCGTTCGGCACACCCTGAAGCGTGCCCCAGCAGTAGGGCTGGCCAGCCTTCGACAGGCCGCAGCTCCACGAGTCTCCGCCGCCGATGGCTTGAAAGCTCACGCCGCCCGACACTACGGTGGGCGAATTGCGGTCGGTGGTCGTGCCGTCGCCGAGCTGCCCTTGGGCGTTGAAGCCCCAGCATAGCGCAGTGCCGTCGGCGATGAGTCCACACGCGTGGCTGCTGCCCGCCGCAATGGTCGTGAACGTAAACCCGCCGTAGACGGCGGTTGGCACGACCGTCGTCACGGTGTCGCGATCTCCGAGTTGTCCTTTGCCGTTCGCTCCCCAGCAGTACGCGACATGGTCCACTGTCAGCGCGCACGCGTGGGTGAGGCCGATGCTCACCTCGGACCATGCGATGTCGCTCTTCAGTCGCGTCGGAGTCGGCGTGAAGAGCTGCTTACCCGTCGAGTCGACGAGGCCGTTCACCCCCCAGCAGTAAATCGCCGCGTCCGTGGAGACGCCGCAGAAATGTCCGCTCGCTGTGTTCGCGGTGACCAGCGTGACTGACCCGTCGAGCGCCTTGAAATGAATGTCTCCTTTGGTCAGCGTGGGAACGGCCTTGACCAGTGAATCGCCATCACCAATCTGCGGTTCTGGCCCCCAGCAGCTCACCAGCTCGTCGGTCCCAATCGCGCACGTAGAGAAGCCGCCACCGACGACCGTTGCCGGCATGTAATGAATCGGAGTTCCCGTGGCGTGCGCGCGGAGATTGAGGGAGGCGGCTTCGACGTGCACGATCAGCGTCTGATCGCCGGGCAGGTCGCCAAGCGTCCACGTACCCGGTGATGCCACACCGTCCGCCCCGGTCGACACGACCGTCGTCGCAACACGCCCCCCATTGGTCGGCGTGAACGTCAGCGGCACGCCGACTCGCGGCTTTCCGGTGCTGTCGATCAGCTTGACCGACGGAGCCACCGGCAGGCCGGCCAGGATCTGACCCGTCTGCGCGTCGCCGTCGACGACCGACATGGCGTTGTACGTCTTCACGGCAAACCTGGTCGGATTGTCGGCGACCCAGGCAATCGGCACGTTGTCGTCGTTCACGACGGTCGCGGTCACCGAGTTCGCGCCGAGTGCCGGTCCGAGGGTCCATCGAGTCGAAGCAACGCCATCCTGGCCGGTGGTGTCCGTGGTAACCGTGACGGTGCCCCCACCACCGGTTACGGCGAACTTGACGATCGCACCAGCGGCCGGACCACCAACACGGTTCGTCGCTTTGACGCGAATGGAATCGTTGACGACGCCGTTGGGACTGGCCGCGTTCGGCGCGGTCCATTGAAATGCGGCGACCTTTGCGGCGCCATCGAATCTCACCTGCACGGTGACGGTCTGAGAGGTCACGCCAAGCGACGACGCAGTGATTGCCGTCAGCCCGGTGTCGACCGCCGCGAGCCGCCCGTTTGGCTCGAAGGTCGCCACCGACTCGTCGCTGCTCCGCCACACGAGAGGTACGGTTATCGTCTTGCCATTCTTGTCCTTGACCGTCGCCGTGAGCACGCGATGGAAGCCGCGCTCGATCGCAAACGACCCGACGTCGATCGAGATCGATCCGACTTCTACCGGAGTGGTGTCGGGCGGCGCGAGGCCTTCGCTCCCGCCACAGCTCGAGGCGCTGACGGCGAATGCGCTCAGGCCAACGGCGCCAACCACCCAGGCGGCGCCAAAGAGGGCGGTCCGTCTCGAGCGTTGGGACAACGTCATCACACTCCGTCGCGCAACCGACATGCATCGCTCCACGACATTGCCCTCGTGACTTCGGCCAACGGAAGGACGACCATACATTGAAAACGCGACGTCACACCCTGGCCTGCGGTGCAGCGCCGCGCGTCGTCGGGCGAACGATACCCACAGTGCGAATAACCGGCAACTAGCGGAACGGGGTCACGGAGAGCGAACTCGTGAACGAAATGTTGCGCATGCGCAGCACGGCGTTGCCTGATCGCAACACCACGAGTCTGACTCCAGACCGGTGGACGCTAGCTTGCAGTCGTAACTCGCTTTCCAGTGGTCCGAGAGTCAAATTTGTTGCTCGGGTGTCATGGTATGGCGGGTGCTATTCACCGCAGCACCAATCTCTTGAAACCTTCTCCCCGGGCACCGCTCAGCGCTCGCGGGCGATCTATCGCTTGGACACGCCATTAATGAAGTTCCCCGACCAAATCGCCCGTCTGTCGCTTGTCACCGCCGTAGCATTTCTCGCGCTCGGCAATGTCTGCCTGGCCCAGGCGGTTACAGTGGCCCCGGCCGCCGCAGCGCATAGCCAGTTCGAGACGCGGGCCGACCTGGAAAGGGCGGCAGCGGCCGCGGAGAACGGCCATCGGTCGGGCGAGGCCTGGCTGCTCCGTACACGACTCGAGAAGGGCGACTTCCAGGAGGGAGATCGTATTCTGGTTCAGGTCGAGGGAGCCAACATCATGACCAAGCCAGAGACGCTGATCGTCCAGACTGGGAAGAACGGCAAGTACTTGGAGCTGCCGCGCATGGCCGATCTCTCCTTGGACGGCGTTCTCCGCGCCGAGCTGGTCGACCGGATCAAGCAGCACCTCGCCCAGTACATCAAGGAGCCGGTCGTCCGCGCTACGCCGCTGGTCCGCGTGGCCGTCATCGGCGCGGTCGGACATCCCGGATTCTTCTACACGGCCGCCGACATCCCGCTCACCGACGTCATCATGCAGGCAGGCGGACCGGCCGGCGAGGCCGATCTCGGACGGGTCGCCATTCGTCGCGGCAGCGAGGTCATTTGGGACGCGAAGGACACCCGATCCGCGCTCGCCGACGGGATGTCGATCGATCAGCTCCACATGCGTGCGGGGGACGAGATCGACGTGGGCGCCAAGCGACACTTTCCGTGGACGACTGCCCTCACCATCGTGATCCCGATCATCTCCATCCTCGTGACCAGGTCGTTCTACCGGTAGCCGGCTTCATCGATCCACCATTCGAGAAACGTCCAGCCTCTCTCTCCGCGCAACCCCAGACCACAAGCGGTTCACATGTCCGAAGACGTTCCCCCACTGGAGCTCGTACACTCGCCGCAGACGACCGCCGTTCAAGGCTGGTCGGAATCGGCACTTCCGGCTCCGGCGATGCCGAAGCGGCCGCTCGAGCGCGCGATCGGCGCGCTCCGCCGCTACCGATGGCTCATCCTCGGGGTGTTCATCCTGTCTGTGGCCGGAGGAATCGTCGCGACGCGCATCGTCAAGCCACGATACACGGTGAGCGCCACGATCTGGATTCAGTCGGAAACCCCGACGATGGAAGACAAGGGAGGTCCGATTCGATCGGGCGGGCTGCTCAATGCCCAGGCGTGGGTCGAGCTCCTCAAGAGTTATCGAATCGCCGACGCGGTGGTTCGAAAGCTCAGCCTCTACGTCAAACCAAGCAGCCCGCTCGATAAGCCGCTGTTCGCCGATTTTGCCATCGCCGATCGCTTCTTGCCGGGCCAGTATGAGCTCTCGATCGACAGAACGCGCAAGCGCTGGCACTTGCAGGTCAAAGGCGGAATCTTGCCCGACAGCGGAGCCGCGACCGATTCGGTCGGACGGGCCGTGGGCCTGCGTTGGATGCTTCCTGCATCGGCGTTCGCCGGCTCGGGCGAGAGGAAGATCGAGTTCACCGTCCTCACCCCGCGCGAGACCGCGGTCCAGCAGATCAAGGGTCTCGACGCCCGACTCAGGGAGAACAGCAACTTCCTGATCTTGTCGATGACCGACGAGGACCGTGAATTGGCGGCCCGTACACTGAATACCTGGCTCGATGAGTTCGTCGGCGTCGCGGCAGAGCTCAAAAAGAAGAATGTGACGGAGTTCGCCCACATCCTGGAAGGGCAGTTGACGTACGCCGAAACATCGTTGCGCGACGCTGAGCAGGCGCTCGAAAGCTTTCGCGTACATACCATCACGCTTCCAGCAGAAGGCGGCCCTGTTGCTGCCGGCATCACGGACACTCGCGACCCCGTTCTCAAGAGCTTCTTCGACCAGAAGATCGAGTACGACAACTTGCGGCACGATCACGACGCACTGGAGAAGATCATCAGCAACGCGGCCGCCGGCGACGTGCCGTACGAGGCTGCGCTATTCATCCCGAGCGTGAGCCAGAGCCCGGGCGCCGAGGCCCTCCGCGCCGCGTTCAAGCAGCTGTACGAGAAGAAGGCCGAGCTCTCGGCCGCACGTCAGGTCTACACGGACAACTATCCGGTAGTGCGCGACCTCATCACCGCCGTGTCGACGCTGGAGAAGGAGACGATCCCGCAGCTCGCGGCGCAGCTGCTAGTCACGATCAAGGAGCGCGAAGGACAATTCGATACGCGCATCACGAGCGCATCGGCTGATCTGCAAGCGATTCCGGCACGCACGATCGAGGAGATGCGTCTCCGCCGCGCGGTTGCCGTGTCCGAAAATCTCTACACCAACCTCAAGACCCGCTACGCGGAGGCGCAGTTGGCGGAGGCGGGCGCGACGCCCGACCTCACGGTGCTCGACTCGGCGGTTGCTCCGCTGAATCCCTCCAAGAACACCAAGCCGAGCCTGATGGCGATCGCCATTCTCGGTGGGCTTGGCGCCGCCGTTGGTCTCGCTCTCCTGCTCGACGCGGTGGATGGCAAGGTCCGGTATCCGGATCAGGTGGTGAATGAGCTCGGGATGAGCATCGCCGCCGCGATTCCGAAGTTCCCCAAGGGCGCGATGAGCGGGCGCTCGCCCGACCAGATCGCGCATCTGGTCGAAGCGTTCCGATCGCTCCGCATGCATGTTCGAAACGCCACCACGATGCCCATCTCGGTCGCCGTCTCGAGCCCGGCGCCCGGCGACGGGAAGTCATTCGTATCGGCCAACTTGGCCATGTCGTTTGCCGATGCCGGCTACCGCACGGTGCTGGTCGACGGCGATACCCGGCGCGGCACGGTACACGAGGTGTTCGAGCTGCCCATGAAGGACGGCCTCACCGAGTATCTGTCGGGACGGGCTGACTCGTCGCGCATCATCCACCGGACGTCGCACGAGAAGCTCGCCTTCGTTCCGTGTGGATCGAGACAGCCGCACAGTCCGGAGCTCCTGACTTCCGCGGCGCTGCCGCGCCTCGTTGCCGAGCTGCGGAACCGCTATGACGTGGTCATCTTCGACACGTCGCCGCTGGCGGCGGGAATCGACGCCTACGCGATTTCCGCGGCGGTCGGGAACATGGTGGTCGTTCTGCGCGTTGGAAAAACCGAGCGGCGGTTGGCGGCGGCCAAGCTTCTTCTCGTCGACCGGCTTCCGATCACCATCCTCGGCGCCGTGCTCAACGGAGTGCAGCTCCGTGGCGAGTTCGAATACTACGGATACGCCACCGGATATGGGTACGCGGAGGCCGATGTCGCAGAGGCGGCGCCGGCCGCGTCGACGACCGCGGTCGAGGCATTGTAGAAGAGTTTTCCGTCGGCGGCGATCGCTGTTTGGAAAGAGCGCGGGGACCTCAGGGTCCCCGCTTTTTTTTCTTGCGCTCGAAAGATGTTGCACGCGTTGTTGCGACAGCGCGGAAACTTGTGGGATAGCCGCAACAGATGCGACGCTCGGCGGCGGGCTCGTTTTTCTGGCCGTGCGTCTATCTCGTTGCTGCGTAGCATCTTGCAAACCTTGTCGACCCATGGAGTCATGAGCACGGGGGCTGCATAGGGTACCGCCGCGACAAGGACCGACGGTCGCTCAATGCTCGACGTCTCGCTCTCGTTTTTCGGAGGCTTCCTCCCTTATGCAGGTAGCGGTTTCCCGTCAGCTGGAATTCGGTTCGGATGCATCCGTTCTTGGCATCAATGTCGAGCGCTCGCGCCCGTTGCATGGTGCTGCCGTCGCCGACATCGCCCGTGAAATCCCGGCCGTTCCCTTTGCGGACGTCGAGATCGCGCTCGTAAAGCCTCACGCCCTCATCCCGCGCGAACGCGACGAGCTGGTTTCGCGCGTCCTGAACGTGGCCGTGGCCAGCATCGCACTGGTAGTCCTGGCGCCGATCTTCGTCCTCATTGCTTTGGCCATCGCGCTGACGTCGAGCGGACCGGTGCTCTACTCACAGGTCCGCGTCGGCATGGATCGGCGGTGGAGGTATGCCCGCGCCTACGATCGTCGCGGGTACGATCACGGCGGTAGGCTCTTCAGGATGTACAAGTTCCGCACGATGCGTGTCGATGCCGAGCCGGATGGCCGGGCGGTGTGGGCCTCCAAGCGCGATCCGCGCGTCACGCTGATCGGACGACTGCTGCGCACGACGCGCCTGGATGAGCTCCCGCAGCTGTGGAACGTGATTCGCGGCGACATGAACATCGTCGGTCCGCGTCCCGAACGGCCCTCGATCTTCGCCGAGTTGCGCAAGGACATTCCGGAGTATCCGCTCCGCCAGCGCGTGAAGCCGGGCATCACCGGCTGGGCACAAGTCAATCAGTCGTACGACGCGTGCATCGACGACGTCCGGCAGAAGGTCCGTTTCGACCTTGAGTACGTTCGTCGTCAGGGCGTGTTCGAAGACCTGCGAATCATGTCGATGACCTTGCCTGTCATGCTATTCCGCCGGGGCGGCTGGTAGTAGAGTGACGGGGCATCAAAAGAAGCCGACTTCGGTCGGCTTTTTTTGCGCCATCAACTCAGGCCGAGCGCACGAACGAGCTCGGTGATGGCCGAATCCAGGCGCCGGTAGCACTGCTCGACACCGTCCGGCCCCAAGGAAAACGGATCCGGGATCATCGCCCCGTCCGACGGCGACGCGTCCAAGCCGCCAAGCATGATCGTTTTCTTGCCCGCCCCCGGAAAGCGCGTCAGGACGTCCACCTCGTTCCGATAATCCATGACGCAGACCAGATCGCTGCCGGCCATGAGCGCCGACGTGATTGGCTGCGAACGGTGAGATGCGAGCGACACGCCGAGCGCCTCGGCAGCCGCCCGCGCGCGGGGATCGGCAGGCCTGCCCTTGCTGGTCCACGTTCCTGCCGATGCGACGCTGATGTCGGCGCCGAGGCGAGCGATGCGCGCCCGAAACAGCTCGGCGGCCATGGGACTGCGCATGATGTTGCCGTGACAGACGAAGAGCACGGACTTGGGCCGCAGGCGGCGCAAGACGGCACGATCAGCGCGCAGTCCGAGCTTGCGCCATGCCCTCAGCCGCAGGTACGTGATTGCCTTGTCCACCGGCATCTCCCGGCAGTCGCGCACGATGGGCGCGGCCGCGGCGGGGATCAATCGCTTGGCGAGCTCACGGAACGGCAATGATTGCCTCTCGTCGGGTCGGCTCCCAAATCTTGTCGTCTCCGGCGTAAAACAGCCTGCACGCGGCATGGATCACCGCGATGTTTGCCGCGAAACCGAAGGATACGATCGACAACAGGCGCGGCATGGGGCGCGACGACGGCCACAGCGCACCCATCGCCGCGACGAGCCCGCCAGCCGCAACGGCGACCAGGGCGACCAGGGCCCACGCATGCGCCGGCGCCAGAAACACCAGCCCGATCACGGCCGGGACTCCGGCAAGGGGTACGAGCCAGCGACAGACCTTGTGGCTGACCAGTCTCCACGAGAAAGCGCCGTAGCGCATAGGGTCCATCATGTGCGCCACACCGAGCAGCGTCTCCATGCCGCGCGCGATGGTGCGCACTTTGCGCGTGTACTCGCGCCGCAGCGTCGGCGTGCGCGGCACGAAGGCGATCGCGTCATCCACTGAGACCGCGCGAAAACCATGCGCCCGCGCGGTCAGCGCGGCCGAGAAGTCCCGGCTCAGATCCGGCGGGATCGGCAGTCGGTGGAGATCGGCCCGAATCGCGTAGCAGCATCCCGACGCACCCACGATCCCTCCGGCCCGGGTCTCGAGCGCTCGGAGACGCATCTCGTAGTTCACGTATCCGGCCTCGGTCGCGTTCGACTGCGGCGCGCCGAGTGAGATGCTCACGTCGCGCCCGGAGGCGACGCCGATGCTCGGATCGGAGAGCTGCTCGATGAGCTTGGGCGTCGCGTCGGGGTGGAGCCGGATCGAGGCATCGGAGTTGACGACGATGTCGCCGCGCAGCAAGCGACAGGCGGCGTTCTCCATGGCCGTCTTGCCGCTGCGCTTGGGCATGCGCATCAACTCGACGCCGCGGTCGGCATAGCTCCGCACGATCCGGTCGGTGGCGTCGCTCGATGCATCGGACAGGATGAGGATCTGCATCTTGTCGCGCGGATAGTTCTGTGCGAGCAACGCCTCGATCGCGCCGCCGATCTGCGTTTGCTCGTTGTACGCAGGGACGACGATACTAATCGACGGCTGGTAGCTGGAGTCGCCTTCAACCAAGCCCGCGGACCGATGGCGAGCAAAGAGCCAGAGCACGCCGGGGTACACCGCGTAGGCGTAGACAGCGAGCACGACGGGGAGGACGACCAATAGCTCGGCGAGCAAAGTCATGAGTTGACGATCAGGGCTGTGGACTCATCGCTGACAGCGGCGACAACCGCCTCACTTGCGCTTCGGAAAGAAGAGCCGAACCATCCGCTTGTAGTACGTGAGATGCAACGGATTGTACACCAGCGATCGGACCAATTCGCGCCGGGCATGCCAGATGAGGCCCGATGCCCAAAGATTGTAGCTGGCCACGTAGTGCAGTTGGGCGAGCGCCGCGCGGCGAAACAACGGTCGCGACGGCGCGTAGCGGTCGAGCGCCGTGTGGATGAATCGCAGGCTGTCGCGCCGCGTGGCCTGCGCGTTCTTCCCCTGGCTTCCGGGCCGGTTCAGCAGGTAGACGTCGAACTCCGGCACACAGGCCACGACAAATTCCGACGCGATGCGAATCCAATACTCCCAGTCCTCGGCGTAATGAAGCGATTCGTCGAACATACCGACTGCGTCGATCGCGCGCCGCGTCACCATGGCCGACGATGCGCTCCCGGCGATGCAGTTCCCGAGGAGAAGACGATCGAGCACGCGGCCCTCAACGACCGAGTCGAAGCGATCCCCCTCCCTGCCCGATGCGTCGACGCGTATCGCCAACGAATAGACCAGGCCGATCTCCGGGTGACCGGCAGCCTTCGCAACCTGCTTTTCGAGCTTGGCCGGAAGCCACCAGTCGTCGCAGTCGAGAAAGGCGATGAATTCGCCGTGGGCATGTCGTATGCCTTCGTTGCGCGCCGCGTTCGGCCCCTTGTTCAGCTGCCGGACGTACACCACGCGCGGATCAGCGATGCGCCGCACGACGTCACCCGTTGCGTCGGTCGAGCCGTCGTCGACCACGATCACCTCGAGCCGCGTCCACGTCTGCTCCAGCACGCTCCCGATGGCGTGACCCACGAGGTCGGCGCAATTGTAGGCGATGATTACGACCGAGACGAGCGGCTTGTCGGTCGCTGTTCCGATCGCGCCCATCATGCGTGCTCCGCGGCCGATCGCGCCACAAGCGATTCATAGAGCGTATCGTAGCGCGCGAGCCAGCTCTCGGTCGAGAAATCCGCCGCCAATCTGGCCGCCGCGCGCTCGGCCCGGTCGATCGCCGCGGCGCGATTCTCGTACACTGAGCGAATGGCCGCAGCCAGCGCGGCCGAATTCTCGCTCGGCACGAGGCTCGCCTCGTCGCTCGACACGACGTCGGGAATGCCGCCGACCGCGGTGGTCACGACGGGGACGCGGGCCGCCATCGCCTCGAGCAAGGTCATGGGAGTGCCCTCGGTGCGCGAGCTGATGACGAGCGCGTCGAAGGCGTGCAGTAGGCGGGCGGCATCGGGCACGATTCCCGTCCATGAGAGCCGGGTCGCGGCGGCGATTCGGCGCGCCCGTTCGTCGAGGGTAGCTCGCTCGGGCCCGTCGCCGATGACAGTGACGCGGAGATCGATATCGGCCAACGCCGGA
>Ga0157370_10000375_pt1 | contig 56144 bp, 58 predicted proteins | sample C35metaG_FD_113463 | JGI IMG/M metagenome (GOLD analysis project Ga0157370, IMG submission 113463) | Corn rhizosphere microbial communities from Kellogg Biological Station, Michigan, USA - C3-5 metaG | ecosystem: Host-associated > Plants > Roots > Rhizosphere > Soil | place: USA: Michigan...
AACTGCAGTATTTCAAACACGGGTACCCCTGAATACTGCTGCAACTTCCCATCGCGGTCTTTCATGGCGGCTTCCACGCGTTTCATCTTTGCCAGATCCAACATGCCCAGCGACATGGGCTTTAAAACTTCTCCCTCCACTTTTACTACTGCTTGCTTCACAACACTTTGCGCGGAAATATTCTGCAAAAAGATTACTAAAAATAAGAAGATTAAAATAATACGGGATAAAGGATATTTTTTCATTTTTGTTATTTGAATAGTTAAGCTGTAAGCGCTATAAAATCAAGACATTTACTTTTGAATTAGATGTGGGTCGGAAAACTTTGGATTGTTTGTAAAGGTGGAATCCGTGAGCATATTGAGAAAACTGATGATATCTGATTTTTCACCTGCCGTGAGCCCAAGGCTTTTGCCTCCCACATCGTTAGGCCGGTTTACCAAAGACAGGCTTAAAGTCCGGCTTGGCTGGATATGCTCATTGTAATGATCCAGCACCTGCTGAAGGTTTTTAAACCTTCCGTCGTGCATGTATGGGGCGGTGAGGGCAATGTTTCGAAGCCTTACCACCCGAAAGCGTCCCCTGTCATTGGGCATTCCTGTCAGCTCTTCCCGCCCCAGGTCTTTTGGAAGACTGTCAAGGCCGTTGTTATGGAATAATTCCATATACATTTTAGGGGTGCCATGGCACTGCGCGCAGCTGGCGCCCCTGATGTTTTTGCCTGCATCAGCGGAATTCATAAACAGTTCCATTCCACTGAGCTCGTGATCTGTTGGCTTGTACTGGCCCCGCAGGTATTTATCATAATTAGAGTTCGCTGAAATCAATGTGCGCTCAAACTGGGCGATTGCCATTGCAATGCGGTCCGCTGTGACTACCGGCGTTCCGAAAGCCTCCCTGAATAGCCCGGGATATAGCTTTGTTTTCTGAAGCTCCTTAACGGCCCTATCCAGATAATTTCCCATTTCATGCGGATCGCCAAGCGGGACCTTTGCCTGGGCTTCCAATCCTTTTGCCCTGCCGTCCCAAAAAAAAGTTTCGCACCCAGAGAAGGTTTGCCAGGGACATGGCATTGCGCCTGGTGGGCCTGTCTATTCCCGCACTAAAAGCTTTCCCGTCGGTGAATGCCAGTTTCTGCTGATGGCAGCTCGCGCAGGAAATTGTTTTGCTCGATGAAAGCCTGGTTTCATAAAACAGCATCCTTCCCAGATAAACGCCCTGTCTGGTAGTGGGATTGCTCGCCGGGATACTGATCCGGTTGCCAAAATAATCCGGATATTCCAGTTTATACGGATCTGTATATACAGGCACTGCAGAAGTGGCCGCAATGAGTATAGCGGCGGTCACCAGCACCAGTAGCAGGGTGAGTTTTTTATAATGGGATTGTATAGGCATTAATATTCCTTTTAGCATCAAAAATTAATTAAAAAAACGAAGCGTTACAAAGAAATTTCGCCCTTCTTCGGGAAGCCCTTCCACAAGGCTGTAATTTCTGTCCAATATATTATTTAATCCGGCATCAAGGCTGAAGTTTTTTAGTATCCTGCCCGAAGCATAGAAATTTAAAAGGGTGTAGTCCGCAACCGCAGTTCCGTAACTGGTGCTGTACCGGGAAGAATTAAACTCGGCATTGGCAATTAACCTTAGAACTTTCAAAGGCTGGTACTCCAGTGTCCCCATTACCTTTGTACCCGGCACATCAGTGAAATGAACCTCCGGGCTTGTCATATTCTTTCTTTCAATATAGGTGTAATTTACATTCAGGGACAGGTTTTCCAAAATGGAATAATCCGCCTGTAGCTCAATACCGCTGTACTGGGCCTTGCCAAAATTCTGCATCTGCGCTTTTCCTGGCTGCACATTACTTACATTTAAAATCGCATCAGTAATGGTACTGTAAAACAAAGCCGTCTGGAAAGTGAGTCTTTCAAAAAACTTTGCCGTATAATTTACCTCATAGTTTATGGCTGTCTCGGGTTTTAAATCAGGATTGGGAATGGCAGTTCCCATTCTGTACGAATAACGGTCTTTGATTGTAGCAAATCTGGTTTTCTGCGAAACGGTTGCCCCTGCCTTTTGATCCTGGTTTAACTCGTAAAATACCCCAACCTGTGCATTATAAGCATCACTTGCATCAGCAGAGGGATAATTAGAAATTATTTTGGTAGCGCTGGTATAATCCTGGGCCTGAATATTTTTTCTTATGTTATAGCTCACTTCCCGGAATTACTGTAAATTTATTAGTGACTTTATAAACATCTTCAATTCCTACCAATATTGTATTGTCTATAAAATGACGCACTGGTTCACCCAGATTGTTTTCGCGGTGCACATCTTCTTTAAAATGCACGGCAACTTTGAAATCATTTTTGGGAATAATCTGCGTGTTATATTCTACATTTCCTCCATAGGTATAATCATCGTAAAGACTCTGAAAAGCATATCCCTTTGTCTGGGTGGAATAGGTTTTATCATCATAACTATTGAGTGTGTTTTTAAATTTGTCGTAATATATTCTTGTTTTCAAACTGTTTTTGGCATCCAGATTTGAATTTGAAATGAAGTAATAACTTTCTTTATTCCAAACCGGCCACTGCCAGAAACGCGGGTTTGCCAAAAGAGAGTTTTTAGTATCGCTGCCCGCATAAACAGGGTTTCCTTTTTCTCCCTGCTGGTTGATATAGCCAAGTGCATACTCGCTTTTTTTATTTGGGGTCCACCCTATTTTGAAACTTATTTTCTGATCGGTGCGGTAAGAATTGTCCCTCTCTTCCCCATCCTCATTTTTCATCGCAGCAAAACCCGATGGCATCCGGGTTGAATTTCTCTCTAAATAAGAAAATCCTCCCTGAAGGTAAAATTTTCCCAGATTTGAGCCCACATTGATGTTTGCCCTATAGCCATTGCTGTTTATCATTCCGAGCGAGCCGTCATATTCCAGTTTCTTTGATGGCTTTCTGGAGACTAGGTTAATGGCCCCGCCCAGTGAATTGGGACCGTACAGCACAGATGAAAACCCTTTTGAAACATCAATGGCCGCCAGATCATAAGTGGTAAAACGGGCCAGGTCAACATAGCCGTCATAGGGAACATACACCGGAATCCCGTCCATATAGACCGGCACCTGCCTTAAATCAAATCCCCTGATAGAAACCATGGATTCGTTTCTTGGACCTGATGCGGTTAGCGTAACACCCGGAAGCATATTGAGGGCCCTGGAAACATCCATTTTATGCTGCGATTGCATTGCTTTTGCACTTACCCTGTTTAAGGTATCCTTATTCTGGTGACCGGTAATGATCACTTCCCCGAGCATAAAAACATTGGATGCTTTTATGGAGTCTGCCGGTATTGTATTGTTCTGCTGTGAGAATCCAATCAGGGGCAAAATCATAAAAGGTATGAATTTTAGTTTCATAAAATCATGATGTTTTCAGTATGTTTTATAAAGAATACTGATGGTTAAAAAAAAAATGGTTTGGTTAAAAATACGTAGTTCTTCTTTTACAATAATACGTATTAATACTTAATAAGTAAAATAGTTTAGCGATAACTTTATTGATTGATACTATTACTTTACGTTTTATGGCAAAAGGTGGTATATTTTAAAGAACCTATAAGTTTTATACTCTGGATTACAACAAAACAACAGTGATGACCCTACTATAGCCCCGAGAAGCGGAAAATCCTCTTGTACCAAGGCTGGGCACAAGAGATTGCTTCGCCAGCTCGCTGGCGCTCGGGTGCAACGTATAACGGGAAGAGCACCTGACGGATAACATAAACGCCCGAAATAGAAATAAACCCTTAACTTTGCCGTTTATCCTAGGGGGTTTGAAAATTACCACCGCAGATTCTAAGGGAGCATGAGATATGAAGAAATTTGAGATTAAAGGCACCGATGATGGCAAATGGCTGGTATCGCACAACGAGCCTCCAAAATTCACCTGTCTTTTTGAAAATAAGGGGTTCAGTTACCAGAGGACCATCACCGGGCTCACCGATCCTACAGGCGATCCCAAAGAGGTACAGCTGCCCCAGAAAATGGAACAGTGGCTCAAGGGATATCATAAAGACAAAATAGACTAAAAGTTACGGCATACTAAAAATGTGCCTCTGACCGCCACTTGGGGCAGTAAGCAAACAGTAGTATAAATAATCCTTTTGGGTTAAATAAAGAATGTATTCATGTCAAAAAAAACACAAACCATCCCCGATAGATGGAGTATTTTCAAACCACTTTTTACTCCAATAGAGGTTCCTGCCAGGACAATCCTGCTGGAAGAAGGCAGCACTTCCAAAACCATGTTTTTCATTGAAAAAGGGTGTTTGAGAACCTGGATAAACAATAACGGGAAAGACATCACAACACAGTTTTTTTTTGAGGGCGGCGGCGTGTCATCCATTGAAAGCTTTATGACAGGCAAACCTAGCCTGTACACAATTGAAAGCATTGAGCCCTGTGTTATCCAAACCATCACCCAAAAAGATTTTCAGGATACGCTGCTGAATTCACCAGAACTAAAAGATAATATAATCGAGCACTTATACTCAAGGCTTCTAAAAAACCAGCAGGTTTTCTTTTCTTATCTAAAAAACACCCCTCAACAGCGTTATGAGCAGCTGCTGGCAGAGCATCCCGAAATCATACAACGTATCCCACAGCATTACATAGCTTCCTATTTGGGCATCACTTCAGTATCGCTTAGCAGGATCCGCAACAGGCGATAAAAAGATCTTTCTTAACAATTGTTATCGATAGTCTGCCGAGTGCTTTACCAATTTTGTGCTTTAATCATCATACAGGGAAATTGCAAGGCTATGATACACGTATTTAAAACATCAGTCAAAAATAAGGCACAAATCAAAAAATTAAAGCCTGCTCTCGATTCAAGCTTCCAGGACATAAAGTGGAATTTTGACCTTGAGGATTGCGATAAAATTCTGCGTATTGAAAGTAAAAAAAACATTTGCAAAAAAGTAATCAGTCTTCTGAGGTCCTGTCATTTTGATTGTATTGAACTGGAGTAATCCAGCTTTAATTCATCAAAGACGATTTCGCAGTCTATATTTCTTAACAATTGTTATCGTCCCAATACCTCTTACTCCAGCATCTTTGCATTGTAAATCGTAAACAATTCAAAAAAATGAGAGTAGTTATTGTGTTCAATCACCCCTATGAAAAAAGTTACTGCAGCGCCATTTTAGGAGCAGTTACCACTGGACTTCAAAAAGGGAAGCATCAGGTAGATCTTATCCATCTGGATAATGATAATTTCAATCCGGCAATGTCTAAAGAAGACCTGAAAGCCTTTGTAGACCATACTCCAATTGATCCTCAGGTTATAGATTACAGCAATCGTTTAAAAAACGCAGATCATTTGATTTTCATATTTCCCATTTGGTGGGATCTGATGCCTGCCATGACCAAAGGATTTATCGACAGGGTTCTCTCCCCCTGTATAGTTTATGACCATCATCCCAGAGGTTTTGGGCTTATACCACTGTTGAAAAATTTAAAAGGTGTAACTATTATCACCACAATGAACAAACCCAGGATAATGTACTCCCTGCTAATCGGAAATTTAATTAAAAAAGCAATGCTTAGAAGTGTTTTTAAAACTATGGGATATAAAAATTTAAACTGGATCAGCCATAACATGGTAAAATCAGTTACTCAAAAAAAGAGAATAAAATGGCTAAATGATTTACAGAAAAGATTTACTGATTTTAGATAAACGTTAATAGCAATAAAAATAAACTTTAAAAAACCGATAAGCCCTATTGCTCTGGATTGTAGCAAACTAGAGTGATACCCCGAAGCATCCCTAGCCCCGATAGAAGAGGAAATCCTTTTGTGCCGGTGTTCGGCACAAAAGATTGTAACGGATAGCGGGATTAGCTCCTAAAAAACATTATTAAATACAATTGACGATGCTCATCATCCCAATTAGATTTTTGCCCATTTGTACATCAAAAAGAGAAAAAAGCTTTATTTCGAAACAGTAAAGAAAGATCCGTAAATGATCAAAAACAGCTATTGGGTGAATTTCGATCTTCAGAAACATTATCCTGCCCGCAACCCGCTAATTAAATCGCGTTTTCGATAGCAGCAAGTTTATTAAGGTCACTTATGACTAAACTAAAAAAAGTAACCTAAACCAAAAGAAACTTTTTCTTTTCTTGACCACCACCAACAAGATCCATCGAAAGCACCTCTTCAAGCAGGGACTTCAGCCTTTCAAAGCAGCTGGGCTTTACCGCATAAAATGTAGCGCCCATATCCATTGCTTTTTGGATATTATCCGGATCACTGCTTGTGGAGAGTATCACAATGATCACGTCTCTAAGACCTCCATCAAGACTTCTTATTTCTTCCAGGCATTCAAAGCCTGTTTTGCGAGGCATATTGATGTCCAAGAAAATAAATTCGGGAAGCTCTTCCCTGGAAAGCGTAAGCAGGCTCTCCATTAGATGCATGCCGTCGGGGGCCTGTTTTAGGATAACATCACGCTCAATTTCGCTCAGCGCATCAGCAAAGAACTCCCTGTCATCGCTGTCGTCATCGGCCAGGTAAATAAACCTTTGGGAATTGTAATTTTCAAATGCCATTTTTCTACAATTTACATTAAACAATAAATAGGAAGCTGCTTTGGATAAACAATATTCCAAAGTAAAGGCACGCGTCATTTTAAAACTGCAAAATGATATCCTGAATTTGATAAGGGGATTGTAAAGATAAGGCATAATTCAGAAAAAACACATTAAAAAAATATCTTTTTACCTTTTCTTAATCTTGCTGTTTTTTAAAGTTTCCAATATTTACACGCTACCCCACTATCAGAAAAAACTGATTGCATAAATTTGTTCCAAATTAGAACATATTAATTTCAAATATTGTTATTATCTGTACTAATTTTGATTGGTATAAAAATGAGAAAAGAAGATGGAAAGGTCAATTGTACATATCGATATGAATACGTTTTTCGTGTCCTGCGAAAGACTTACTAATTCTGCACTTAATGGAATACCGCTGATTATCGGGGGCGGTGAAAGGGGTGTTGTAGCTTCCTGCTCTTATGAAGCCCGAAGATTCGGGGTGCGATCTGCCATGCCCATCCACATGGCCATGAAGCTCTGCCCGCAGGCCAAAATCATGAAAGGTGACATGGAATTATATTCAAGACTCTCCCATGACATTACCGAGATCATTCAGGAAAAAGCGCCCGTGGTGGAAAAAGCCAGCATAGATGAATTCTATCTGGATATCACCGGCATGGATAAGTTCCATGGCAGCTACAAATGGACAAATGAATTGGCCCAGACCGTCACAAAAGAAACCGGCCTTCCCCTCACCTTTGCCCTTTCAATAAATAAAACCGTATCCAAGATCGGGACCGGCGAGGGAAAACAGAAGCAGAACCTTGAAATCCCACATGATCAGGTGCAGTCTTTTCTAAATCCGCTCTCGATCCAGAAAATGCCGATGGTCGGGGAGAAAACCTTCCAGCTTCTCTCGCGCATCGGGATAAGGACCATCGGAAAGCTTTCACAGATGCCCGCCGAGGCGCTGGAGGACATGATGGGCAAAAACGGGACCGAGCTCTGGAAAAAAGCCAACGGCATCGACAACAATCCCGTGGAGCCCTACAGGGAGAAAAAATCGATATCCACCGAGCACACTTTCGGGCAGGACACGATTGATTTCGACCGCCTGAACAGGGTGCTGCTGGGCATGGTGGAAAAGCTTGCTTTCCAACTGCGGTCCGAGGCCTGGCTGACTTCGACCGTAAAGGTAAAAATACGCTATGCCAATTATGATACCGAAACCAAGCAGTGCCAGATTCAGCACACCTCGGCCGACCATATCCTGACCGAAACCGTACAGGGGCTTTTCGATAAACTGTACCAGCGAAGAATGCGCCTTCGGCTGATCGGCGTGACCTTCAGCGGACTGGCGCGCGGCACCTACCAGATCGATATTTTTCAGGACACCGAGGAAATGCTGGCGCTCTATCAGGCGATGGACAGAATGAAAAGCCGCTACGGCTTCGATGCGGTGATGCGCTGTGCGGGCGCTTCATTCAAGCCTAACAACAAAAATGAAATTTTAAAACGAAAACCCTGATTCCATGTATCTCAACTGCCACTCCTACCATTCCCTCCGCTACGGTACCATACCGCTGGAGGAGCTGGTGCCCCAAGCGGTGTCGTGCGGGGTCAAAGCCATGGCGCTGACCGATATCAACACGGTAACGGGTATCTATGACTTTATAAAAAGCTGCGAGCAGGCATGCATAAAACCATTGGTCGGCATGGAATTCCGATCCGGGTTCCAGCTTCGCTTCATAGGCCTTGCCAAAAATGCGTCTGGCCTTGCCGAGATGAACCGCTTTTTGACCCATCACAATTTCGAGAAAATACCCCTTCCCTGCTTTGCCCCTGATTTCAGGGATGTCTTTGTAATCTACCCACTCGAGAACACCCCGGACGAGCTAAAGGAAAACGAATATATCGGCATCCGCCCGGACCAGCTCCAGAAATTAATCCTTTCGGGCTGGAAAGACAGGCAGCAAAAAATGGTAATTCTCCAGCCCGTGACCTTCCGCGGCAAGGAGGAGCATGAACTGCACCGCATCCTCTGCGCAATTGACAGAAATGTGGTCCTTACAAGACTAAAGCCCGAGGACTGCTGCTCCCATACCGATAAAATGATTCCCGTGGAATCGCTTCTTGAACAATACGAGCAGTACCCGCAGATTATTTCAAATACGCAAAAGATCATTGACAACTGTCATTTTGAGTATGACTTTGAATCCCCGAAAAACAAAAAATACTACACATCGAGCCGTAAAAGCGATATGAAGCTGCTCACTTCACTGGCAAGGCAGGGACTTGCGTGGCGCTACGGCAATAAAAACATAGAGGCCAGACAGCGCATGGAAAAAGAGCTCAAGGTCATCGACCAGCTCGAGTTCAGCGGCTATTTCCTTATCACCGCCGATATCATCCGCTACAGCCAGAGCCAGGGGTTCCTGCATGTGGGAAGAGGAAGCGGCGCCAACAGCATTATTGCCTACTGCCTGGGGATTACCGATATCTGCCCGCTGGAGCTGGATTTGTATTTCGAGCGTTTTCTGAACGTGAACCGCAAGAGCCCTCCGGACTTTGACATCGACTGGAGCTGGCGCGACCGCGATGTAATACTGGAATACATATTCAACCGCTACACCTATGAGCACGTGGCGTTCTGCGGGACCAATGTCGAGTTCAAGTACCGCTCCATTTTCAGGGAGGTCGGCAAGGTTTTCGGCCTGCCCAAGGACGAGCTTGACATGCTGGCCAAAAATCCTATGAAGCTTCACGCTACCAATGATGTGGTCCGAGAAGTGCAGCATTACGGAATGATGCTCGAGAAATACCCCAACCAGAGAAGCATGCATTCCTGCGGGGTGCTGATCTCCGAGGAGCCCATCACCAACTACACCCCGCTGGAAATGCCCCCGAAAGGTTTTCCCATCGCGCTTTTTGATATGCACGTTGCCGAATCCATCGGGTTTGAGAAGTTCGACATCCTGAGCCAGCGCGGGATCGCGACCATCGATGAGAGCGTGCGGCTCATTGAGCGGAACCGAGGGATCCGCATCAACATCCGGGACACCTCTATTTCAAAAAATGAGCAGGCGGCAAACCGATACCTTGCACAGGGAAAGACGATCGGCTGTTTCTACATCGAGAGCCCGGCGATGCGCGGGCTTCTTCGACGTTTAAAATGTGATAATTATAAAACGCTGGTTGCAGCGTCTTCGATAATACGACCTGGCGTCGCCCAATCCGGTATGATGAAGGAATACATTTTTCGCCATAACCATCCCTCGAAGTTTGAATATTTTCATCCCGTGTTCCAGGAGCAGCTTGGGGAAACCTACGGTATCATGGTATACCAGGAGGACGTGATCAAAATTGCGCTGCATTACGGCGGGCTTCCGGCTGCCGACGGTGATGTGCTTCGCCGTGCCATGTCGGGAAAAGGACGCTCGAAGTCCGCGCTTCAGAAGGTAAGGGACAACTTTTTCGCCTGCGCCGCCCAGAAAGGGCACCCGGTCGCCCTGAGCGAAGAAATCTACCGCCAGATCGAATCTTTTGCCGGATACTCCTTCTGCAAGGCGCACTCGGCCTCCTATGCCGTGGAAAGCTACCAGAGCCTGTACCTCAAGGTGCACTTTCCGATCGAATTCATGGTCGCGGCCATAAACAACGAGGGCGGCTTCTACAGGATCGAGGTCTACATACACGAGGCAAGGATGGCGGGCGCTGTCATCCACAACCCGTGCGTGAACAACAGCCTTCCTTCGGCGGCATTGTACGGCAACGACCTTTACCTTGGCTTTATGCATATCAAGGCAATGAAGATCGAGATGGCGCAGTTTATCGTAGCGGACAGAAAAAGGGCCGGCGACTATATTTCATTGGAGGATTTTATCAACCGCGTCCCGATGGGTATCGAAAGCGTAAAGAGCCTGATTTTTACAGGGGCATTCCGTTTTACGGGCAAAAATAAAAATGAGCTTCTGGTTACCGCCAGCGTGCTATTAAATAATTTCAAGCCCGAGAACCGTGCGCCGCTTTTGATTCGGGAACCTGCAAAAGAATATAAGCTGCCCACACTTGAAAGGTCCGTTTTCGAAGATGCCTTTGACGAGATCGAGCTGCTGAGCTTCCCGGTCTCCTGCACCGTATTTGACCTGCTGCAGACAAGCCACCGCGGCGATATAAAGGTCAGGGACCTGCCCTTCTGCCACAAGAAGCAGGTGCGCATGCTCGCCTATCTGGTATCCACCAAGCAGGTGCCTACCAAAAGAGGCAATATGTATTTCGGGACATGGATCGATAACGAGGGGGCCTACTTCGATACGGCGCATTTTCCCGACAGCGTGGCAACGTACCCTTTTCAGGGAGGGGGCTGCTATCTTTTGATGGGAATAGTGGAGATCGACTACCACTTCCCCACCATAACCATCCATAAGATGGCCAAGATGCCATTCATGAAGGACCCGCGCTATATGGACGCAAAAGACCAGTACCGGACCCAGGCGCTCATACGCGAGGACGTCAGCACCACAGAGCGCCAGCCTTATCCCCAGGCGCATGAAATCAACCTGCCAAGGCATAAAATGAAAACATAGCTTCCTGCTTTTTTTTAGGAGGTGTTCTGGCAATTTGAAAAATAAATCATTAAATTTGATAGGAGGCCGCCCTGCCCTGCATGGCGAGGATCCAAGATTAAGACATAAAGGAACTTTTTATTAAAAACACTGCCTATGTGCTATTACACCCAACAGATGTCCACGATAGAATCCGTCAAACGGCGCTTTAACGCAGAAGTGGACAACGAGGAAAACTATCTTCAGTCTGATTTTATAAATGGATTCGCACATCCCAACATACCGATTATACTCAACTCCTCGCCCCACTTAATTACAACGGACTATACATGGGGGCTGCTTCCGGCCTGGGCAAAAGATATAGAATTCAGAAAAAACACCCTTAATGCAAGGATCGAATCCATTGACGAGAAGGCATCTTTCAAGAACATAACCCACAACCGCTGCCTTATTATAGCATCTGCCTATTATGAATGGCACTGGAATGATGAAAAAGGGAAAAGCAAGGATAAATACCAGATCAACTCCCAGGATGATGAAATCTTCTCCTTTGCAGGATTATATTCCACCTGGACGGACCCTGTTTCGGACGAAATTAAAAATACCTATACCATGGTTACTACAAAAGCCAATAAAACCATGCAGTATATCCACAACCACAAAATGCGAATGCCTATAATGCTTAAAAGGGATGATGAATCGGCATGGCTGGACCAGTCCGTCAAAATTGAGGATTTTGCATTTCCCTATGAAGGAAACCTTGTCGCATTTCAAGTCTAAAAATTCAGCGATGGAAGAAATAGATTATTTTAAGGGCGTTGCCAAGCAGCAGTTTATTGATTACTATAAATTGGATTTATTCTCGCGCATGGATACTACACTCTACACTTATCCCAATGAGATGACAGAGGAGCATCCCATTCCCTGGGAACACTTTAACAGATGTGAGGGAATCCTGTATGAATACCTGTACAACGTCTATGCTGAGGCAAAATTTCAAAATGGACAGCAGCAAAAGAAGGAAGAAGATGCAATTTCAAATGCATATGACCAACAGGCTGACCCTGAGAAAATCGAAATTTAAATAACCGCAGAACAAAGGGCTGAATGCTATAAAATGGAACAGGAAGAGCGCAAGACAATTGTCAGTGCAAAAATGCAGGAGCTAAGGCCTGAACTGAGCAAATTGCAAAATGATTACCTAAAGAAAGTAAAACTTACCTTTATTGATTTATAATTTTACGGTTCCATACTATCCCTCGTGGCCTTATTTTGATGCTGGTTTGATTAAAATTTCAGTAATTATTATCCTGGGACATGAGTATTGCTATAGTTTTATCGTCATGGAGTCCGCCATAATATTTTTCCAATACTTTGTGGAAAACAGGATTGCAATTTGGGACCTGGCCAAACAGGGTCATGCAGGATTTAAGTTTCCGATCGTCGGGCATGCCGAAAATTTCCAGGGCCGTTTTTCCCTCTTGGGAAAGGACCGCTTCTGAAATTTCTATCAGGCGTTTTCCAAGCACCGGATCATTAAGATACTGCGCGGCTTCCTTTAGGTCCTTAATTCCATAATATACGTTATAGTCGGTAAAACCAAGGCCCCTGATTTGGGGAAAAACAAACCACATCCAATGACTCTGCTTGCTTCCGTTTTTAATTTCATTCAAAGCCTGGAGGTAAACATTCTGCTGCGCCAAAACAAATCTTTCTATACCGTCATCTGGATTCATGAGTCGTTGTTTATTGTTTAATTGCTGGAAAAATTGGTGTCCTGGAGATCAATTATGAGATTGCCAAACTGCAAAATATTTGCCAGAAGAATTGTCAATAATTTTAAAAATCAATCCAGAATACCTTTGCCAAATACCTTTTCTACCTGAAATATATAAGTATCCAATATTGGTGTTGCTAAAAAGAAGCGGCTTACTGCCGCACCATTCGCATCTGTTTTCTGATTGTCAAATGACCGCTCCAAAAGTGCTGCGTAATCCTGAAGCTGGCTATCGTCGAAAACCGTCCGTAAATTTCTCTCGGTATTGATAAACGATTTCAACATAGGAAAGTCATTATTATTATCCTTCTCATACCTTTCTATTCCAAACTTGACCTCAAGGAACTCCTTTCTGAACAAACCTAAAACAGCTGGCAGGTTATGTCCGTAAAAAATGTTAGGTATCAAACCAATCTTATAATTCGCATAATGCTCTTCTGATGCCATTGCGCTGGCCAGGTACTTTTCAAAGGTCTGAATTCTAAATATATAATCCGTATTAAAAAAATTAGTGTCCTTGTAATCAATATTCATGCTGTAAAATATTTTAAATTAAATGTAAATCCATACCTAAAAGTAGCGAAATTTTCAATTGCAGACAGCAAAAAATGCTCTTCCATCATCTCGCGCATCCCTTTCTATAAGTATATCGTAATATCTTTTGAATCTGTCCTGATCTCCGGGCGGCATTCCTGCAGCATATCGAGTGCCATCTGGTGCACTTCGGTTTCACTCACGGCATCATAAGCAATGCCCTGCTCGGAATCAAAGTGGATATCTATATAGCAGATTTCACTGCTTACCGCCTCCATGTCATCGCTGACAATGTCGCAGTGGTTATCAATTTCAACACCGAAATATTCAACTTGGGTCAATCCGCGATTTATAAGTGTGGTGACAAAATCAACTGTTGTTACTTCAGGTATAAGAACCTTTTCCGTTGACAAAACAAGTGTATGCGATTCCATATCATGTTGTTTTTTTATTGGACCCTAATTTACAAATAATTAAGATCATTCCAATAAAAATTTTATTGCAACTACACTATGCTCATTAGCATATCTCTATTGCTTAAAGTTTTCAATCTGCAATTTTTATAATGTAAAAAATATTACAGCAGATAATGAGCCGCGTACAATTTTGCTGCAAAAAGTTAAGTCGGATTTAGCCCCGATAGAAGTGAAATCCTTTTGTGCCGGGGTTCGGCACAAAAGATTGGAACGAATAGCGGGAATAGCTCCAAAAAAATAAAAAAATAGAATATCTATACAATAAGAGAACTGTAATATTATAACTATTTTTCCAGCCTTATTTTTTATTTGAAAAGGATTGGGCCTATGACCTTCGGTATATAACCACAGCGTATCATTGCAATCCTATAAAAATCAGCATTTTTCCTGTAACAGGATCCTTGTCCTGTTATGGTAACTTTAGCTAAACTTTTAAATGCAAAAAATTATGGATGATAAATCAAAAACAGGGAAAGCAGATGATTCGCAAATCAATATCAATGAATCATACGAGGTGCAGTACTGGTCTGAAAAGTTCAATGTACCGCAGGAAACATTAAAAAGCGCCGTGAGGGCCGCAGGTACCAGAGTGGATGACGTCAGGGACTATCTGGCAGAAAATAATTAATCATGCCATGGTACAACGGGGACTATCCCCCATCTTATAAAAACCAACCCGAAGAGCTACGAGAGAAAGCTGTCGAGATAGCCAATGCACTGCTCCAGGACGGCATGGAAGAAGGAGCTGCCATAGCCACCGGACTCAAACAGGCACGGGAGCTACTCAAAAACCATAAGGAGAAAACCGATAAAAGTGAAAATCATGGAAACAAATAAAAACAGACAACAAAACGAGGAAAATACAAACGAGAATGCAAAAAGCGCCTACAGCGGTTCGGGAAGCATGCAGCCCGGAGCAGGAACCGGAGAAGCCGGCCGCCTGAATGATTACCAGGAGGACCCCAAAGATGCTTCGTATAAGAAAAGCAATCCTGATGGAAAAAGCGTCGCCGAGGCTACTGACCCTTCCAAGCTATCGGATATTTAACAATATCAGATTATAGGACTCTTATAGATCTTGAAAAGAATTTAGTATTTTTATGGTAAATTCTTTTCAGGATTTTTTTGATTTTATCCGACAAGTACAATACGTTTGTTACAATCCAAAAATACCAGCAATATCTTTAAACCCGACAAAACAAAATGACTGATCCGATTTTAGAGAACCTAAACCAAAAACAGCTTCAGGCGGTGAAAACTACCGAAGGGTATGTGCGGGTCATTGCCGGGGGCCGGATCAGGAAAAACCAAAGCCCTGACCTCAAGGTTTGCCTATATTGTGGACAGGCTTGGGATCAATTCCTCCAACATACTATGCGTGACCTTTACCAATAAGGCAGCGCAGGAAATGAAAAAAAGGGTCAAAATGCTTATCGGCGATACCTATGATGTCAGCCTTATCACTACCTACCATGGTTTTTGCGTGCGGTTTCTTCGCGAGGAGATCAACAAGATCCAGTATCCCAAAAATTTCATTATACTGGATGCGGAAGATCAAAAGACCATCCTTCGCGAGGTATTTAACGAACTGGAGATCAACTCTAAAAACCTGACTTTCAAACAGGTCCTGCAGTTCATTTCCAAATCAAAAGGCACCTCTGACTATTTAAGCTACATTCTGGCCAATAAAAGTTTTGAGGACGAAAAGACCGATAATATATCGCTTACTGTATTTCACAAATACCTGGATAAACAGAAGCGGAACTATGCCCTGGACTTTGACGACCTGATACATTTCACCGTATATATACTGACGACTTTTAATGAGGTACTGGTAAAATGGCAGGAAAATATGCATTACATACAGGTTGATGAGGCGCAGGACAGCTCGGACAGCCAGTTTGAGCTTGTTGAGATGCTCTCGCGTATCCATCAGAATTTATTTGTGGTGGGCGATCCTGACCAGACCATCTACGAGTGGCGCGGAGCCAAACCTGAATACCTGGTAGATTTTGACAAGATGTTTCCGAATTGCGAGACGATCATCATGAACCAGAACTACCGCTCTACTCCCAACATCCTGAAAGTTGGAAACCACATTATTAAAAACAACAAAATAAGGGTTGACAAGGACATGATCACCGAGAAGCCCGAAGGAGTGGAAGTGGTCCATTTCCACGGCAAAAATGATTTTGAGGAATCCCTCTGGGTAGCTTCTGAAATCAAGGAAATCCTTAAAACCGAAAAGGCAAAATATTCCGATATTACAATCCTTTATCGTGCCAATCATATCTCCAGGAACATAGAGCAGTCACTGATCAAGGAAAATATTCCCTATACGATTTTTGGAGGCGTTAAATTCTTTGAAAGAAAGGAAATAAAAGATGTTTTATCGCTTTTAAGGCTAATTGTGACGGGCGATAATATTTCATTCCTTCGTATGTTCAACCATCCTTCCCGCGGCCTTGGCAAGAAGTTTATAGAACGCCTGAGTTATCTGGGACGCGAGCAAAACCTTTCTCTTCTGAAAACCCTTGAACAAAATAGTACAGACAAGGAATTAGCTAAAAAAGGGGCCGCTGAATTTCTGGGTTTGATAGCCGAGCTAAAAGAGCTTGCCAAAACAAAATCCATATCGGATTTGGTCAAAGAGATACTCGAGAGAAGCGGACTGGCCGCGTTGTACCGCAAAGACGGTGATGAGGACCGTCTGGAAAACATCAGGGAGCTGGTCAGTTCCATGCTCCTGCTTGAAAAAGAAAATAAAGAGCCTGTCAATGTTGAAGAATACCTGCAGGAAATTGCCCTGTACACCGATTTGGATACCCATAATGAAAATCAGGACAAAGTAAAGCTGATGACTATCCACATTTCAAAAGGACTGGAATTCCCGTATGTTTTCCTTTGCGGTTTCACTGAAGGCGTGCTCCCAAGCGCACTCTCCATAAAAGAACGAAGAAGCCGCGCCATTGAAGAAGAAAGAAGGCTTACGTACGTAGCGGTCACACGAGCCGAGAAAAGATTTTACATCACCGATTCGGAAGGATATAATTTCACCACGGGACTCAATAAATATCCATCTCGTTTTCTCTTTGAAATCAGCGAGGAGTTTTACATCCGTAAAGGAAAACTTAGCCCTGAAATCCTGCAGGCTTCCAAAGTACCGGTTAGAAATTCGGATTCAGGAAATAACGAACTTTTGGGTGTAGGGGATTTAGTTTTGCATGAGGTATTTAAAAAAGGGAGAATCAAGGCGGTCAATCTGGATAAAAACCAATATACAATCGACTTTTTTGAAATTGGCAAGGAAAAGCCAATAGATTTCAATTTCCGCTTTCTTAAAAAAATCACCGATGATTCTTCAGCAGCATCCAATGAGAATGCTGATACAGATACTGCACAGGATTTACAGTCTTATTTGAAATCCCAGAAAAATCCATTTGAAAAGAACATCAATGAACTTTCGGATGCAAAGCCTTCAGAGGATCAGCAACTGATTGAAGATGACAAAGCTGTTCCAAGAGAAAATTTAAGTTCAGACACTGCTACAGATACAGCTATAAGCAAGAATAAAAAATGGTGGAAGTTCTGAAAAATTAAATATCTATTGATACCTTTTGCCTTTATGTCATGGGCAAGCTGCGCCTTTTAGGTGATATTACAATACTGGCTCCTCAGGAGCCCTAGCCCCGATAGCAGTGGAAATCCTTTTGTGCCGGGTTTCGGCACAAAAGATTGAAACGAATAGCGGGAAAAGCTCCTAAAAAATAATATTTAATAGTCCTCAATGCTTTTTTAATAGCACAAACAAAATCAAAAAGTGCCCTTATCATTTAAAAGGACACTTTTTTATACTTTTTTTAAAGGTCCCTAAAAATTAAAGCAGACAATAATTAACTAAAAATAGATACACTATCCTCAAGCTGTTCCCTTGCAATAAATGCTGTAATAAATTCACGTACTTCACTGTCAGTCCCACTCTCAATATCAAAAGAATTGATATGAAACTCCTCATCCTGATCCAAAATATGTATGATCTCGGTGTAGCCCTTTGAGATCAGGCTTCCTTTTAATTTGATAATGTTCGACTGCTGCCTGCCGTCCAGCTCTTTTCGAACCTTCAGTTTCATCCCCTTTTCCATTGCAATTATTTTAAATAATACTCGTGCTGTTCGGCATCAAAAATAAAATTATTTACTGAATTCTAATTCGGTATTCTATAAAATAAATCGATACTGTCATTCATTAGTTTTCAGGATTCTCCATCCTGCCGATGATTTTATTCACTTCCTCCTCTGTGTTTTTAAGCCTGGCCTGGCAGAACTCAATAAGCTCTGATGCCCTTTTGACTTTTGAAGCGAGCTCGTCAACAGATATTTCTTCGCTTTCTATTTCTTTTGAAATGGCTGTCAACTCGGACTTTGCCGCCTCATAGGTCAGTTTCTCTTCCATTGTATTGTATTTTTTCCTTGACGGTACTTTTAAGTTTTGCGTCTTTCAGTATTACTTCTATCTCGTGGCCAGCCTCTATATTCTCAGCGCTGCTGATAATTTGATCATGGACCTTCACAATAGCATAGCCTTTTCGAAGGATATTCTGCGGGGACATCATCCGGATGCTTTTCTTTTGGTATTCCAATGAAAGCTTTTCATGGCGAAGATAGTCAAATGCTGCATTCTGTATACTGTTTTTTATATTCCCTAAATCATTTTTTTGCTGCTGGAATAGCATTCTGGGACTCTGCGCCAGCTGCTGTGCAGCAAGGATTAGTTTCTTTTGGTGCCCGTACAAAACTTCCCTTGAACAGCTTGTAATTCGATGATTGGTTCGCGTCAGCTCCTCACCGTGCAACTGTATAAGTTCCATTGCGCTGCGGGAAATGGCGTTTTTGAGCTCGCTTAATTCTTTGTAATGGACATGAAAAAGCTGCTGTGATTTGATTACGATATTTTGCTGAAGCGCGAGTATCCGAAGTTCAAAACTTCGGTTATGGGCAATGATAAACTCAGCCGCCTTGGTGGGTGTCTTGGTATGGGTATGGGCCATCAGGTCTGCTATACTGACATTTTTCTGGTGTCCGATCCCGGTTATCACCGGAATGGGAAACTTAGCCACTGCCCTTCCGATATTGTAGTTGTCAAAGATCAAAAAATCAGACTGGGACCCGCCGCCCCTGTTAATCACAACGGCATCATATGGAATTCCGGTATTATAAATCTCGATGAGTTTATTCAAGAACAGTTTTGCATTGTTATCTCCCTGTACAACGGTATAATAATCATCAATCTGGAAAACATACCCAAAATCATTATGCAGCATGGTGTGGCGAAAATCCTCATTCCCTGCCGAGCTGCTCGACGAGATTACAGCCACTCTCTGAATTACTGCCGGAAGTTTAAGCCGGTTGTTAAACGTCAAATAACCATCCCCCACTTTCTGGATATAATCATTTTCTTTCACCAGACGCTCAAGGGTGGCATTTCGCTGCTGCTCGAGTATGCCCAGCATAAAATTGCTGTCAATATCCAAAACGCTCACAGACAATCCGTACAGAGGATGATAATCCACGCTTACCTGAACCAGGACGTGAAGGTTATTGGTAAAGGCCTGTCCCGTATTTTTTTCAAACTCTTCAATACGAACGGCTCCCCCGCCCCACGACTTGCCAAGCATTTTTGCTGTTATGGCATTGCCGTTTTGGGCTTTTTCCACCAGCTCAAAATAATGGATCTTTTTATCGGCTTTATAGGAATGATTGGTGATATCGGCCAGTACCCAAAAACGCTGCCCTTCAAAACGCGCACTAATCGTGTCATGAATCATGTCATTAAGCACTGAGAGTCTGATATACTGCCGGGGTTCCATTGATCGGGATTTCATGTGTATGGCTAAACCACTATAGTTATTTTACGTAATTTGGTGAAACGCAACTTTGCCAATATTCTACAATATTTTTGATCATTACCACCATTTCATTGAAATCAAACGGTTTTATAAAAAATCCCTGAACCGATTTTGAGTACGCTTCCACTACATGCTGCTGTTCTGCAGCTGTCGAAAAAAACAGAAATGGAATAGATTTCATCCTTAGGTCTTCATTTTCATGAACTTTAGACCGCAGTTCAATTCCATTTAATTTTGGCATATTTATATCAGAGAAAATTATAAAGGGCTCAATGCTGGTTTCTGTAAGATATTGGAGGGCCTGTTCCCCATCTGCGAAAAAAATTATTTCATTTGGATATTGAAGTTTTTCAAATGCCTGACCTAAAAATTCCTGGTCATCGATGTCGTCTTCTATAATTACTATGGGCCCTCTCTTGTTCATATGCTTTATTATTAATCTTTGAATGCAAGATAATAAAAAAATTAATTGTTAGTGGATTCATAAAATGTATCGAAAACTAATATTTCAACTCATTGGTGAGAGCAGCGCTTTCTGGCAATTATCCCAGAAAAACCCACTATTATACAAAATTAAGGAAACTCTTTGGAAAAGCGTAATGGCTTGGACATTGCCGCACCTGGCAATAATGTTAGACGACCAATTATATAGGCAGAGAAATAACATTTTTTAAATTCCTCGTAATTGATTAACTTGGTGTAATGGGATATAAATAAATTTTCTCATTGAATATAAAAGAACTTTCAAATCTTCTACGCCTTATTATATGAATATCGATAACCAACAGGAACTCTATTTACTAGTCAGGAATGCGCCGGTGGGCATCTGTGTTTTGGATGCCCAGACCCTTAAAGCGGAAATTGTAAATGACAGTTTCATAGCCGTGGCCGGAAAACCACGCGAAGCGATCCTTGGAAATTTTTACTGGGATACTTTCCCTGAAGCACGCCCACATTATGAAAGCGCACTCGCGGGTGTTATTTTAAAGGGAAGCCCTTACTCTAATAGCGAAGCCGAACGTAAGGTGATCAGGGGTGGTAAGGAAGAAACCGTTTATATAACTCTGGTTTATGCCCCGCTAAAAGATACTGCAGGAGAGGTGAAAAAAGTGGCCGTCTGGGTCACTGACAATACCCTGCAGGTGATTCAAAGGCAAAAAGTGGAAGAGAGCGAAAAATTTGCGCGTACTGTTTTTTATAATTCTCCCGTAGCGAAATTGGTATACACCGGGCCTGACATGGTTTTGCGTGAGGCCAATGAAAAAATGCTTGAAATATTCGGCAAGGGCGATTCCATTATCGGAAAACCCATCATGGACGCTGTACCCGAGATGAAAGAGACGCATTTGTTCGGTGCCTACCAGCACGTTTTGAAGACTGGTGAAATTCATACCCAAACGGCATCCCGCATTATGTTTATTAAGAATGGTTCGCCATATTACGGCTACTATGACTACACTTACAAACCCTTATACGATGCGAAAGGCCAAATCTATGGTGTCATCTGTACGGCTATTGACGTAACAGAAGAGGTAGTGGCGCGCAACAAACTGCAAGAGGCCGAACAAAACATGAGAGGCGCCGTTGAACTCGCCCAGCTCGGTACCTGGAGCATCGATGTGGCATCAAACGGACTGACCTACTCTGACCGCCTGATCGAATGGTTTGGGTATGATCCTGCCGCCCAGGACTATAATGAAGTTATACCGATCCTTTTGGAAGAAGACCAGCAAAGGGTCGCCAATGCCGTGGCATGGGGACTGAATCCTGAATCGGGAGGCTTGTATGATGAGACCTATACCATAATCCATCCCACTACAGGGAAGAAAAGAATATTGCGTGCCCAGGGTAAAACTGTTTTTGATCCCGAGGGGAACCCTGTACGTATGAACGGCACCGCCCAGGATATTACCATCCAGATGAAACTGCAGGTGGAACTGGAAAACCAATTGCAGGAGCGCACCGAAGAGATCGCCGCTGTTATAGAGGAATTAAGGGCTACCAATGAAGAATTGGAACAGACCAACGTGCAGCTCATACATTCCAACGGGGAACTCGAGCAGTTTGCCTACATAGCCTCACATGACCTGCAGGAACCGCTTCGCAAGATCAGCACCTTTGTGCAGCTGCTCGAGGGTAAAATCACCGATCATCTTGACGAAAAATCACAGGGATACATCAATAAAATAAAAGACGCCACCAGCCGTATGGGCAAACTGATCCGCGATGTGCTCGCCTACTCGGCCCTGCCGAAAGAGGATGCCACTTTCGTTGAAGTCAATCTTGAGGACACGGCCCGTAATGCGCTGGAAGATTATGATGTGGTGATGGAGCGTACGGGAGCCCAAGTGACATGGAACGAGCTGCCGGTCATCAAAGGCATTCCCCTGCAGATGTCCCAGCTGTTTTTCAATCTGATAGGCAACGCTTTAAAATTTATACGCCCTGATATGCAGCCCAAAATTGATATTCACTGCAGTATTGCCACCGCCGAAGAGATCCGTGCAGTACATCTAAAGGAAGGGATGTCGTATTATAAAATTCAATTTACTGATAATGGCATCGGCATGAAACCTGCAGATACAGAGAAGATTTTCAATATATTTCAAAAACTGCACCGCAAAAGTGAATTTGCGGGCACGGGAATCGGCCTTGCCATGTGCAAGAAAATTGTCCAAAACCATAATGGGGAGATCGATGCCGGTCAAAGCAACGAAAATGGAGCTGTATTTAACGTTTACCTGCCCCAGAATATTAATTAATAGTAATTACAATGTGGCCTTGCCGGCGTTTTGCAGCCCGACAGTAAAATCCTTCTGCGAAGATCTTCGGCGCAAAAGATTGGAATCTCCAGCGGAGGCAGCCTGCCAAAAAATTATAAGTTTAAAAATTACAAAAGATGTATTCCCAGAGTGGCTGTGATAACTGGTCGTCTAAGTTCACTATAACGCTTATCTTTGTCTTCTAATGATACACAATAACCGTTTTCCACTTCCACCAATACAATTGGATTAAAATTTACATTTCTCCAGAGGCAAAAATTGGGCCGCTGCCCATAGCCCCGATAGCAGTGGAAATCCTTTTGTGCCGGTGTTCGGCGCAAAAGATTGCAACGTATAGCGGGAAAAGCTCCTAAAAAATAGCATCATCACCCCTCTAATCTAATCGCGTTTTGGATAACGAGAAGTTAAAGCTAGATTTATATTTCATTTTAATGCTGATTTTAAGTACATAAAACAATCCAAATTAATCGTTTTTTCGTAAATTTAGGTAAAGCTATATTTATGGAAACATTACCACTATTTCATATACAAGTTTTGCAGCTGCTTGCCGGGAAATACAGCTCAGGCTGTAGTTTGGAAGAAATGACCAGTTTTCTTGCTCCGCTCATTAGTGCTCAAAAATTCTTTAACGGCACTAATTATTCTGGCAGGGAATTCGAGGCAACAGTGCTCGAAGCCTTAATTGTTTTAAATGACAAGGGCCACATCTTTTTAAATTCAGGAACCGATAAAAGCTTCATCACCATTAAGGGCATGATGGCAATAAACAGTAAGGTCTTGTGCAATTAATAGCTTGGTAAATCCTCAATGCAAAATTCAACGTTTTTACTTATTTTGGAATATACTTGCCCTTTAAAGCAAGTTTAACGGATCCAATTGTTACAATTACAATTAAAATATTAGTAATACAAAAAATAAGTAAGGCAAGCCCAGTAACAACTGAATCATTTGCTTTTAAAGCAAATAGGGATAACCCCTGAGATAAAGTGGTGATTCCAAAAGTATACGCCCAATAACCCGGAGCAAATGACTGTTCTTTAAGCCATTTTAAGGCAAAAGTTATCGAAACAAAAATAAACAAAGCATATCCCATAAGCGCATAAGTAAAAGGCATGCTTGCCGTTGCATCTGCATTGATTACATCAAAAATTTCTACAACCAATGCAGAAGACATTCTGCTCTTGGAAATTTAACAATAGAAGAATTTTAAAAGAAACATCTTATTTCTTGAAAGAAAACTACATCTCTTACTGATTTTTTTTGCTAATTACCACTTCCAGAAATTATCTGTTTAGCGTAGATCAAAATACAATCTATTCAGAATATAAGAAAGATACAAATTTAAGAACTGCATTTGGCATTATAAAATCCAACCATTTTCTGAGTACACTTGTAGGTGACAATTTAAATGAAGTTTGGTAGCACAAAGATCACAGAATAATTGAGTCTGGGGAATGGCTATTTTTCGCTTTATGATGGACGATTTTCCCTTAGCATTTTAAACTGCCTCTTGTAAATCTCTTTTATGCTACTGTAATTCATTAAATATCGGCATATAATTAGTGCCCCATTTTTCCATGTTCGAAATTAATGGTAATAAAGTTTTACCCAGATCAGTCAGGAAATATTCAACTTTAGGAGGCAGCACCGGGTATATTGTTTTTCGTACCACACCGTGATCTTCTAATTCTTTTAGCTGAAGATTCAAAACACGTTTGGTAGCATCAGGATGGCATCTGTGTATTTCACTCGGTCTTCTTACACCTTTAGATATAGAATCGATAAGACAGGGTTTCCACTTCCCTCCTATTATTTCAAGTGTTATACTCATTCCGCAGTCAAAATCTTTTGGAATCTTTTTTTCGTACATAACAGCTATATTTTTTATAGGTACAAAAATAAGCATATAATCAATACGGGCTCTATAACCTTATATGGATAATATTATCCCCATACGAACCTTTTATCCATTATTGCATCACTACAACGGTCAAGATAACTTTGCCGAATAATTTTTAACAATATAAAAAATGGAACTTTCAAACAGAGAAAAAGCTGCTGCAATTCAAAACAGTATCGAAACCGAAACTTTAGGACAAATAGGCTTAATTAATCCTAAATCATACAAACAGCACAATATTAATGTAGCCGACGGTTTTGATGCAATTATGGCCCTGCACGATTTAATGCCGATGGAAAAAGTTTACACCAATGTGGTAAGGGCTTTTCAGGATGGCGATATCGGATTTGTGCATGTCGATTATTATTTATTTGAACCAACGGTCGCTTTTGATATTCACCGATTCGAAAATGGTGTGAGTGTAGAGCATTGGGATAATTTACAGACGAATCCTAAAAAAGTAAACAAGAGCGGAAGAACAATGACAGATGGTAAAACAAAAGCTATTGATCATCATTTAACAGATGCTAACAAAGAACTAGCTTCATCTTTTGTTTCAGAAGTTTTGGTAGGGAAAAAATTCAATGAAGCTTCAAAATATTTTCACGGCGACATCCTTATTCAGCATAATCCTGATATGGGAGACGGTGTCTCGGAGTTTTTTAGTGTTTTGAAACAATGGGAAAATAATGACAAAGCACAAGTTTACACTGCTGTACATAAAGTTTTGGGAGAAGGAAACTTTGTTTTGGTTTTAAGTGAAGGTTACGTTGGAAAAACACATTCGGCTTTTTATGATTTGTACCGAATTGAAAATAATAAAATCATAGAGCATTGGGATGTTATTGAAGAAATTCCATCTTTAGAGAATCAGAAGAACACAAACGGAAAATTCTAACCGATTCCTTTTAAAAGTCATGAAGCTTTTTGCTAAATATGTCAATACCCTTTTTGTGGTTACAGCAATGACACTGATAATGGCAGTTTGCGTACTCATTTTAAATAATGGATATGAAAAAGAAGGATGGATTTTTACATTTTTTAAATCCTGGCTCATTATGTTGCCCATTGCTTATGTTAGCGCCCTGATCATTATCCCTTTGGCTAATAAACTGACGCTTTATATTTTTAGAGCGTAATTGGGAATTTCTTTTCATTTTAAGAGGCTGTCCGAAAAGTAATTTCGGGCAGTTTTTTTGTTTTTCAGATTGTTTTTCTTAAATACTAAAATCAATGATTATGCAGCCAGTTTTTTGCTTTTAGTAAAAATTATATGATGAAACAATCGTTTAGAACCAAGTTGTTTTGTTCACTATATTTGAATGTTCACTATATTTGAATGTTCACTATATTTGAATGTTCATTTACAATGAAAGAGATATAATAATGAACAAATAAATATAACTTAATTTTTTATACAATTTGTAGATGCCAATCAAAAAATAGTATTAAAGATAATCTTGGTATTCATGCTGTCTATTTTCATTCTAATTCAGACACAGAGAAATTCAACTCCACAATGGCCATGCAAAATGACTTTTATGTATACGGTAAGATGAAAAACGGCAATTACAATATCTATGATTTAAAACCTTATTTCGTTTAGAAAAGTCAACAAATCAAGCGTATTATAGTGTTCAGCATCTTCCGTTTGATTTAGAATCGGTGGAAGGAATGGAAAATAATGAAATGCTTTTCAAAATAAAAAAGAACAATCTATTTGGTTATTTTCCATTAAATAAAGAACCAAAATACAAAACACTAGAAAAATTTCAGGATAATTTTGCTCGTTTCCAATTACCAAACGGCCAGAAGGGCTGGATTGATTTAACAGGGAGAGAATATTTAGACAATTAAAATTAATACAGATGAAAACAAACCTTTTTATTCTTCTCCTTTAAGATTTCTGAATACCATTTATGGACAAAGAGAAGCTGAATAACAAATAATTAACCACAATTAAAAAAAAGATATTGAAATCAAAAAAGACAGCAAATTGAGTGGATATGAAAACAAAAACTAGAGAAAAAATTAAGCTACATTCTTGTAATTATTTAGCTTCTTAAATTTTTCAATGGTTTTTATAATCCAAAGCCTAATGCCTTGTTTTTTTATTGTCCCAAATTTCTCTAGAAATAATTTACTGCCTTAAACCAATACAGTTTTTAAAAGTTCCCATCAAATACGAACAGGATATCCAAACCAAATTACTAAAGCCACTGGAAGACAGATAACTACATATAATCAGCCAAAAGGCGCCAATTGAAGACAATTGGCGCCTTTTTTCAATTACGCTATCAGGCAAGGTAACTTTGGATTTTTTACATTTATTTTCTCTCTGTAAAAAGAGACTTTAAAAACTTAAATAAAACGATTAATTAAACTTAGCTCTAAACTTTAAGGGTGTTTCGTTTGTTTTGTTTTTGAACAATTTACTAAAGCTCTGAAGGTGTTCGAATCCCAGCTCATACGCAATTTCACTAATTGACAAACTAGTAGTAGAAAGTTTTTCTTTCGCTTTTTCTATGAGTTTATTGTGAATATGCTGCTGCGTATTCTGACCAGTATGAAGCTTCAGTAAATTGCTTAAATAATCTGAAGAAACATTCATATTATCAGCAACAGTCTGGACAGAAAGAAGATTTCTTTCGTCACGGTTTTTATCATCAAAATAATTATTCAAAAACTCTTCAACTTTTGATAGTATTTGATGACTGCTGATTTTTCTTGTAAGAAATTGGCGATTGTAATATCTGTCGCAATATTTGAGCAGCAATTCTATCTGCGCAATTATTAAATCCTGCGTAAATCTATCAATGTTGATGTGGTATTCTTCTCTTATATTTTCAAAAATATTTACAATGATATTTTCCTCTTTTTCAGAAAGAAATAGTGCTTCATTAATTGAATAATCAAAAAACGTGTAGCTTTTTATGTTTTTCGCTAATGCTGAATTCCATAAAAAGTCTGGGTGAATTTGCAATAAATACCCTGCGCCTTTATGTAATGAATCAGGATCCTGCTCCAGCCGCAAAACCTGCCCCGGTGCTATAAATGACATTATACCTTCGTCAAAATCGTAAACCTGCTGGCCATAATAAAGCTTGGCTCCAATATCCCTTTTTAAAGCAATAGAGTAAAAATCCATCACAATGTTTGTCGTTTTTTCATCATCAGGGAATTTTACCTGTGAATAATCGACCAGGCTTATTAAAGGATGTTCCGGCTTAGGAAGCCCTCTAAAACGATGATAATCTGTGATGTTTTTTATTCTAATAACTTCCATAGTTACAAAATTACATTTTTTTGACACTAGAAATTCAGATGAATTCTTTTAAAAGTATATTCAAAAATTATTATACGCATATGCTATTTGATTTTTTATTCCTGTTTGCTCTGCATCAAAAGACCAAACCAGTCTTCTAAATGCCATGTATGGGTAAGTTTGCCATTTTTCAAATAATGAAATTCATGCAGTGCTATTGTTACTTTCTTATTCGTTGGAGGGATTCCCATAATTTCCTTTATATGCGTAAATTGCAGTGAGGCTCTTACAGCTGCACGCTCGTGGCTGCCAAATATCTCATGAATTACGATTTCTATATCAGGACATAATTCGAACAAAAATTTCATAATTGCCTGCAGTCCTTTTGGGTTATCTTCTTGATGTGGTGCGAGTGGAATATCTTTCCAGTCGGGCATGCAAATTTCGTCTAATACTTCTGGCTTTTTAAGTTTCCATGCTGCATAAAACCTTTCAATGGTATCTATTTCCTGTTTGGAAAGAGCTTTGACTACTCCTTTATCTTCTTTTTCCATTTTATATTCTTTTAATTGTATGTAACATTCAGCTTAGCAACTATGATCAACTATTTTTAAGTCTAATTATAGATTTGAACCTCCTGAAATTTCTATTCGCTGAGCATTAATCCACCCGCCGGCATCACTGCATAGAAAGGCTACCACTCCCCCAATGTCCTCGGGTAGTCCAACTCTTCCAAGAGCAGTTTGCGAAGCCAGGTATTGGTTCATTTCTACATTGTCACGTACCGCACCGCCCATAATATCGGTTTCGATAGCACCCGGAGCAATAACATTTACTCTTATGTTTCTTGCACCGAGTTCTTTTGCCTGATATTTTGTCAATGTCTCCATTGCTCCTTTTAGTGCTGCATAAGCTGCAAATCCCGGCGTGGCAAAACGGGTTAGTCCTGAAGAAACATTTACAATTCCTCCGTAAGCTCTTAATAATGGCAATAATTTTTGTGTAAGGAAAAATGGACCTCTAAGATGTACATTTTCCATTTCTGTAAATTGAGCTTCATTGATAGCATCAAAATTTGCATAGTGAATAAACCCTGCATTATTGACCAAAAAATCAATTCCATCTGAGTGGAAGTAATTGGTTATTTCATCTCCAAGATCTTTTCTAAACATATCAAAACTAGAAGAATCTGAGACGTCTAGTTTTATGGCGGCCGCCTTTTGTCCGATATCATGAATTTGTTTTACAACATTTTCTGCTGTTTCTTTTGAGTGTTATAGGTTAAAACTATATCCAATCCGTTTTTGGCAAGATTGATCGCCATATCTTTTCCAAGACCGCGGCTCCCTCCTGTTACTACTGCAATTTTACTTTGCGATGACATAATGATTATTTTAGTATTATTATGTTGCAAATTTGCGCAGATACAGGAAAGAAAATTTAGCCAAAACCATAATTTAAGTAGCCAAAACTGGTAAAATGGAATAGCCAACAACTTTAGTGGCAAGAACGACATTCAAATAATGATGGTAAGCTTATTCCTTGAAGCATTCCCAACAACCCAGATAATTTACAAAATTCAGTTTTTAGAAAATCTCGTCAATCCCCAACGAGACATCCAAACCAAAATCATTATGCCATTCAAAGACAGCCCCTACTTCCAGTAAGCCAATCTCTTTAAATCTTCCATAAATTTTGTTGAAATTTGTCCCGTCGGGGTCCCTCTAAATAAACAATTAAACCAATACTTAATTCTTATAAACAATTGATTATATTTGAGTTACAAAACAAATAGCAGATGAATAATCAAAATGAAAAATGGAAAATTACTCCTGAGAAGGCCCGTAAAATGTTAGCCGAAGAGGGCATGGATGTTACAATGGATCAGGCTACGGAAATATTATCTTTTTTAAGATTTATAGCGGAAGGGGTAGTGAAAAAATTTCTTAAAGATTCAGAAAGTGGTGAAATTGTAGAAAGTGATGTATTTTATAAAAAATATGATACTACAACTAAAAATGAGCAGAAACAAAATACCTCTGGCGAAAGAAAAATTTATTGTAGTACTTGTAATTTTTTAAATAATAATTTTTAAGCAAAGATTTTGCTTTCAGCATTAATGAATAAAAAACATCATATTGTTTAATAAATAATTAAAATTTAGTGCACAATTGTGGCACATTGTTTTTACAGAAATTAAAATCTCAATAAAAAAAAGATTTACTTATCTTATGTTCGAATCGTATGTACAGATTTTTGGACAAATAAAATATTGAAATAAATACATTTGACTCTAGGTGCAGAATCGGTGCATCTATTTTTAGGAACCAAATTAAAGATCTGTGAAACAACTGCTTGAAACCTTAAGTTCGAAACATTACTAATTCAAGTTGGGATGTATTCTTAATCAATTTCTACAAACAATTATAGGTTATTATTTTTTAGGGATGTTTGTGGCCTCCTACTATCATTTGATTTAAAATACCGATTCGGGATGATATTGCACTGAACTAAACCACTCTGCACTGAAAGTGCAGAGGTTTGTTTTACGAGGGACTGAAAGTCCCTCTTTCTTATTTCATTCAAGAATGAAATTTGAATTATCATCTCCTTCTTTTCTTCTGTGATGTTCTAGATAATCATTTACCATCTCATCAGTAATATTTCCTGTGCTCCAAACCCCATAACCACTTGCCCAAAAATGCTGGCCCCAATAACGGGCTTGAAGTTCTGGAAATTCCATTTGTAGCTTTCTTGATGTTCTTCCTTTTAAACTTTTTAAAATTGTGCTGACATTCTGCTTTGGTGCATATTCGATATGCATGAGTACATATCTGAACTCACAACCCCTTTTAAAATTTCAATTCCTTCAGCCTCGCATATCTGTATTAAAAGTTCACGGCAACGCTTTTGAATATCTCCCTTCAAAACTTTAAACCTATATTTGGTTACCCAAACAACATGACATGTTAATCGGCTTACTGTATGCGAACTTTTTCTTATATCTGTACTCATAATCTAAAGATAAAGATTTTTTCGCATTACTAAAGTACTGCAATAAATTGCAGGGTTTTAAACCCCAATCTGAGACCAATAAATGCAAAAACCTCCATTAATAATGGAGGTTTTTAGTATTGAATTAATTATAACCGTTAAAATTTATTTAAAAAGTGATATTGTATCTGCCAGGTTCTCTTTAGTTATAAATGCTTTTATAAATTCCTGAACTTCACTTTTTGTTTCATCCGGGGTTTCAAATGAGTTGATATGAAATTCATCGTCCTGATCTAGAATATGTATAATTTCTGTATATCCCTTAGAAATTAAACTTCCCTTTAGTCTAATTATATTCAACTGTTGCTGGCTATCCAAATCCTTTCGGACTTTTAGTTTTATAGCTTTTTCCATCACAGATATTTTAAAATTAATAAAGACCTAATTCACATCAAATGTAGATATTTTTTATTTTTTGCTCTGTTAAAAAACAACTCCTTTTTATTTATTATTTAAAAATATTCATTTCCTCTTTATAAACAGGACTTCCTATATTCAAAAAATTTAAAACACTATGAAATACATGATTTTGCGATAATGTTTTATTAGGCTTGAGTTTTTTTGAATTATCAGATACCCATACTATAAAAGGTATTTCATATTGTTCTTTGGGCGCAAAACTAATAGGAACTCCATGCATATATAGATTTTTTTCTCCTAAAGATTCTCCGTGATCTGAAACAAAAATCATCGCACTTTTATACTCTTTTAATTGTTTTAAATCTTCAATTACATTAAATAAAATATAATCCGTATAAACAATAGTATTATCATAGGCATTCAGGAGTTCTTCATGTGAACATTTTCCCAGTTCAACACTGTTGCAGACCGGTTTAAAAGTTTCAAACGAAGGCGGGTATTTTTTGCTGTAGGTAGGCCCATGGCTTGTACTGGTATGCAGTATAATGAGTACTTTATTTTTTTTGCTTGCCAAAATCTGCTCTTTTAATCCGCTCAAAAGAACTTCATCATAATTACATCCTTCGCCTTTGCAATCCTTCTTTAAAACATCTCTGTTTTGATATTTTTCTATATGTACCGGAGGCTCTCCCCAGTTTGTAGTTCTCCAAATAACTTCTACATTATTTCTATATAAATAATTGGGCAGGATTTCATATAAATCATCACTATTGGTAGGTTCTAAAATACATTTTACACCAGCTGTGGTATAGGTAGCACAAGAAGTGGCGTTAAAATGAAATAAATTCTGAGTTTTAGAAAGCAGTGGATTTGTGTTTTTCTTATAACCGTAAAGAGAGAAATTCTGGCTTCTTGCAGATTCTCCTATCACTAAAACAACAACCGACTTCTGATTGTCTTTTATTACAGCATTGGGCAATAACATTTCTTTTTCATTCTTCTTGTATTTATGAATGTAAAAAAGCGACACGTTTACTGAATATGACCAGGGCATTGCAAGGCCTCCGAGTTGTTTTGAATTTTTATCAATCCACAGCCAGTTGCTTGCATTGGCAAACACTAAAACGGCAACAAATAATAAGGTAAGCGAAGAGATGGTAAAGAATTTCTTTATTGTTACATTTATAATTTTAGCTTTAATAATATAAATACTTGGAATTACACCAAGCAGGATTATATAGACTATTAATTTAAAGGAAAAAAAGCTGCTCGACTCTTCCAAATTGGTATTGACTATATTACCAATCATGCTTTCGTCTATTATAACACTATAGGTATTGATAAAGTAAACTGCAATTGCATTGATCATAAAGAATAAGACCAATAAAAATTTTCCAAGATAACGAGAGAGAGAAAATAGCAGAAAAAAAACAAAAGCGTTTAAAACCAACATTAGAATAACCAAACTGGCAACTAAAATTATACCGTTGAAACTTTTATAATCAACATTATTAAAGACATACGTGTAAAATGGTAAGTGAAAGAATAAAAAGTTCAAAAAACTCATCAGTACAACAAAGTGAGTTATCCTTAAGTTATTTTTTAACATAAACAGTAATGATTTTATAAAGTGAAACCGCTAAACTAACAAATGCAAAATAAAAGATTATTAAGTTTTCATGAATTATTCTGCAGATTAATGAAATACCGCAAATCACAAATAATAAAATAAAAATAGGGTAATATTTTTTATTATTGATCCAATTCCAAATTCTATATTTTCGGCTGATAAAAATACCTAATAGTCCTGAAATATATCCGATAATTCCTCCTATAATAACATCAAGCGGATAGTGTGCTCCTATGCCTACCCTTGTAAAAACAATAATTAATCCTGCAGTAATTATTAAAAGAGTCCATAAAATTTTAGATTTCAATTCTTTGGGCATAAGGGCAAACAATAAAACGGTAAGTATGGTGAAAACTGTAATGGAGTGCCCGGATGGTAAACTATTATGTCCGCATAATGCTTTTCCTACGATAATAATAGTATCACTATTAAAGGCTGCATCAGGTCTTGGAACTTTAAATACACTTTTTAGCGGACAAGTGAGCAGTATGGAAACCAGTAGAGATGATAATAAAGCTTCCCATATTTTAGGAACATAGAGAATCAAAATACTGAAAAACGATAAAAAAATGAGCGCATCTCCTAATTGGGTAAGGTTATATTCAAGATTTGGATATTGTCCTAAATGAGAATTGATAAAAAAGAAACTACTTTTTTGAATTTGTATATATTTATCAGTGCATAAAGCGCCTTTACTATACAAAAATAAAACAATAGCAATTAAGAGAAACAGAGGTAAAAAAAACAGAGATGGTTTAATTCTTGAATAATTATTAATGACAATTGTGTTCATTGGAGTAGTTGATATATTTAAAACCAAAACTCTTGTTGAACTTTGAATAAATTCTGAATTCCAGATACCCAATTACTTTATTTACAATTAATTAATATTGCTTAACTTATTTTATGATTAAGTTCTATTTTTTTATCCATCAATAAAATAACAATATTTTTAAATGCTGTTTTTTTTAATTTATTTATACAGAAAGAAATCAATTTTACTTCTAAGAATTTTAAAAGATTTCAATACATTAATCGCTTTTATTTTACAAGAAGGCATCAACAGAACTACCTGATCATAGAATGTAAAAAAAAGTCATTATAAAGCAGAACAATTGCCAAAAAAAGCACATCAATGCTATTTTATAGTATAGATTTTTTTCTCTACATTTATTAGGTAAAAAACTAAATATTCAATTTTCCTTCAAAATTCATAACTAAATTTAGACCATGAAAATTTTAATTATAGAAGATGAGCTGGAAATTGCTCAAAGCATTAAAAATTATTTTAAGACTAATGGTATTCAATGCGAAACAGCAGAAAGCTATAATTTGGCATTGAATAAAATTGATTCTTATGATTATGACTGCATACTTCTGGATCTTATGATGCCTGACGGTGACGGATTTGATATATTAAGGGAACTCAAAAGAAAAAACAAAACGGATGGTGTCATTGTGGTTTCTGCTAAAGAAACGCTTGAAACACGTTTGGAAGGATTCAATCTTGGTGCAGATGATTATCTTACCAAACCTTTTCATCTAGCCGAACTTTTGGTTAGAATGCAGGCGTTAATCCGCCGCAAGAATTTTAAAGGGAGTAACAGCATTATATTCAATGAAATTGTAATTGAAATTCTCTCTAAAACTGTCAGTGTAAATGACCAGAAATTAGATATTACCAAAAAAGAACTTGATTTGTTATTGTTTCTAATAGGCAATCAGGATAAAGTGTTATCAAAAGCTGCAATTGCCGAACATCTTTCCGGAGATATGGCAGATATGCTCGATAATCATGACTTTATTTATGCACACATCAAAAATCTCAAAAAGAAACTAACTCAGGCAGGAAGCGGCGATTATATTAAAACAGTTTATGGACTTGGGTATAAATGGGAAAATGAATAATAAAAAACTGCTTAACAAAACGACAAACAGCTTTCTTGCCTATGCTATCATCATTTTATTGATAGCGGCACCATTATTTTATTTCATAAGCCAACAGCTTTATATTTATGAAACTGATGAAGTACTGCATTTTCATAAAGGTGCTTTTGTCAAGGAAAGCCATAAGGATTTTACACAGACTGATATTGATTTATGGAACAAATACAATCATGAAGTAATGATTGTTTCTGATATGGGTGTCAGGAGCGATTCTATAGTTGGTAAAATGCTCTATGATTCTATTGCAAAAGAACAGGAACCTTTTCGCGTACTCTATGCTCCCGTGAATATAAATGGAAAAAGATATACTTACACGGAGAGGATAAATTTATTGGAAATGGAAGGAATGGTCTTTAGCATTGCCGGCATGTTTCTATTTATTATTATTGTACTCCTGATTGGAATTATCTGGATCTCAAAAGCCACTGCCGCTAAAATCTGGAGCCCTTTTTATAATACGCTGAATCAGATTCAGGATTTTGAAATCGATAAAAATAAACCACCACATTTTATTGCGACTGATATTGACGAATTTGACCGCCTAAATAAAAGTCTTGTAAGGCTTATCGAGAAAAACACAGCTATATACAAGAGTCAGAGAGAGTTTGTTGAGAATGCAGCCCATGAGCTTCAGACACCTTTAGCATTATTCCAAAATAAAATTGATACCCTGAGTCAGCTCAATTTGAATGAAGAACAATCTTCTCTGGTTACGTCTTTAAATACGGATATATCAAGGTTAAACAGGCTTAATAAAAACTTGTTATTACTCTCTAAAATTGACAACGAGAGTTTCCTTGACAGAAATACTATTGTACTTAATGACTATCTTAAAAAACATTTAGATTTTTTTACAGAACAGGCCAATGCTAAAAACTTAACGATTATCACTGAATTTACCTCTACTTTAAGTATAAAAGGAAATCCAGCCCTTACTGAGGTACTGATTAATAATTTGTTTTTAAATGCGATTCGTCACAATGAAAAAAATGGAAAAATCATTATTACAACCCTAGAGAATGAATTAATATTTTTAAACACCGGTCAAAATACTCCTTTGAAAATTGAAAAACTTTTTAATCGATTTTCAAAAACTAATCCCTCTTCGCAGGGAAACGGCCTTGGTCTGGCAATAATCAAAAAAATAACGGAACTTAATCGTTGGGAAATAAGCTATACTTTCGATAATAATCTACATAGTTTCAGCGTCAAATTCTAAAAAATTCAAACTTCCTACAGATTCATATTTGAACTTTGTACTAGATTTTTTATCCATTAAAAAAATAGTACTTATGAAAAATTCAATCCTAACATGTTTAGTCCTGCTTTTTTCTTCCTTTGCCATAGCGCAGAGCGTAAGTGAAAAAGACATCCCTAACATTGTAAAATCGACCTTTTTACTATCCTATCCTGACCAGACCAATGTGAAGTGGGAAAAGGAAAAAGAAAATTATGAAGCCAGTTTTACCATAGGTAAAACAGATCGCTCCATGCTTGTAGATTCTAGTGGTAACATCATAGAAACTGAAGAAGAAATCAGCGTAAAAAAACTTCCGGCCAAAGCCTTGGCTTACATCAAACAAAATTACAAAAACATAAAGATCAAAGAAGCTGCGATAATAACGGACGCCCAAGGCATAGTTACTTTTGAGGCTCAGGTGACTTCTATCGACCTGATTTTTGACAAACAAGGAACTTATATTAAAAGCATAGCCGATTAAAACCTATACAAATGAAATTAAAGATAATTTTGGTGCTCTCATTCCTTGTAATGAAAATTTTTAACGTAACAGCACAAAACAACTCCGCAACACTATCAGGATTAATTAAAGACAAAACTTCTAAGACCCCCCTGCCCTATGTAAACATAGTTTTAAAATCAACCAAGGACCAAAAATTTCTTTTTGGGACTGTTACAGCTGAAGACGGCCGTTTTAATTTGGCAGCCGTTCCTTCCGGAAACTATTTATTGGAAATTACTGCCACAGGCTACAAACTAAAACTGCAAAAAGTATTTGTAGGTACGCTATCAGATTTCCTGGACTTGAATACCATTGATCTTGAAGAAGATATTAATGCCTTGTCTGAAGTTGTAGTAACTTCAAAAACTTCCGACATAAGTGCAAAAATGGATAAAAAAGTATTTTCCGTAGCCGAGAATATTACCCAAAGCGGCGGTTCTGTACTGCAATCTATTCAAAGTCTTCCGGGCGTTACCATAAATGACGGAAAAGTACAATTAAGAGGAAATGATAAAGTAATGGTGTTAATTGATGGAAAACAGACTGCTCTGACAGGTTTTGGAAATCAATCCGGTTTGGATAATATTCCTGCTTCGGCAATCGAAAAAATCGAAATTATCAATAATCCTTCTGCTAAATTTGATGCGAACGGAAACGCAGGAATCATCAATATCATTTACAAGAAAAACAAACAGGAAGGACTGAACGGAAAAGTAGGAATCAGTTCCGGATATGGGGCATTATGGGAACGTAAAGCAAATTTACCTGCCATACGTCCGCAATATCAGATGACGCCAAAAATGAACCCTTCGTTGTCGTTAAATTATCGCAAGAATAAAATAAACGCTTACCTTCAGGCAGATTATTTATATACGGAAACGCTTAACAAAAATGAATTTGTAACCCGAACTTATGAGGATGGAACTATCATCAATCAACAAACGGTACGAAACCGCGATACTCATTTTACAACACTTAAATCTGGTATAGACTGGAATTATAACGAACATAATACATTTGCTTTTTCAGGGCTTTTTGGAATTGAAAAAATTATTGATAACGGAGACGAGCCTTTTTTTAATCAAGATTATTCAGAGCGTTTACGTCTTTGGCGTTTTCTTGAAGATGAGCTTAAAACAACTGTTATGGCCAGCGCTTCTTACGAACATAAGTTTAAAGAAGCAGGACATAAATTAAATGCCGGAATTAATTATACCTATCACAGAGAAGACGAAAAATATTTCTTTACCGATATTTTACCAACTTATACGGGACAAGATTCTTTTAAATTACTTTCTGATGAAAAAGTGATTGATATTAATCTTGATTATGTTCAGCCATTGAAATATGGTCGTTTTGAAACCGGTTTTAAATTCAGAAACAGAGAAATCCCTACCAATATGCAATTTTTTGCTGGACAGAATTCCCCAATTGATGCCAATGCCGGGGGATGGGCAAATTATAAAGAAATTATTCCCGCCCTATATTCTAATTATATCTACGAAACCAATAAAATTGAGGCGGAACTTGGACTTCGTTATGAATATGTAAAATTACAATATGATGTAAACCCAGATCATCCTACTTATAAAAGCAATGGTTATCATTATATTGAACCTTTTCCGAGCATTCGTTTTGGATATAAAATAAATGATAAAGATAAAATCACCGCTTTTTATAACCGTAGAGTCGACAGGCCAAGCGAAGTTGATATTCGTATTTTTCCTAAATATGATGATGTTGAAATCATTAAAGTAGGAAATCCGGCTCTTCGCCCTCAATTTACCAGTGCTTTCGAAATTGGTTATAAAAAGAATCTTGAAAAAGGATATTTTACTGCTTCTCTTTATTACAGGGTAATCAACGGAACCATAACACGTATCGCTACAACAGTTCCCGGAAGCACATTAATTTATAATGTATTTCAAAATGCCGATGAAAGCAGTTCTTTCGGAGTTGAAGCTGTTTATTCTAAAGAAATTACTTCGTGGTATTCTTTCAATATCAACGGAAACCTGTATAAAAACACTATAGATGCTTTTACTGTTACCAATTTATACCCTGTACCAAGCACTTATTATGGCGAAAGTAAGGAAATGGTTTCCGGAAATGCAAAATGGAACAATACTTTACAATTTGATAAAACATTAAAAGGTCAGCTTTCTGTTATTTATCTCGCTCCGGATATTATTCCGCAGGGAAAAGTTGGTTCAAGATTTTCTGTTGATTTAGGATTAAAAAAGACGGTTCAAAAAGGAAAAGGAGAGGTTTTTCTAAATGCCACCGATATTTTTAATACATTAGTCCTACAAAAAAATATAAAAGGACAAGATTTTAACTATATAAGTAAAGATTATTACGAAACGCAAGTAGTCCGATTTGGCTACAGTTATAAGTTTTAATTTTCTTAATAAGACGAAAATTCAGTTTTAATTCAGAATTGAGTTGTAAACTTTGCGCCACAATATTAAGAAAATATGAAGAAACATTTACCAAAATTTGGCAGATATTCACTGCTGTTCCATTTTATGATCTGGTTTTTAATCGTGTCACAAATCTTACGATTTACTTTCTTTATATGGCAATATGACGAAGTTACGTGGAATATTATTGATTTAGTCAGAACTCTTTTTACAGGTTTATTTTTTGATATTGGTACAATTACTTTTATATCACTGGCAGGAATTGTTTATTATACTATAATGCCTAACAGATTTATAGGAACCTTATTAGATAAAATATTGGTCTGCTTTTTTACGGCATTAACCACATTTATACTTGTGTTTACCTTTTTTGCTGAATTAACATTCTGGGATGAATTTAAAACCAGGTTCAATTTTATTGCTGTAGATTACTTAATTTATACACATGAGGTTGTGGCCAATATTGAGCAATCATATCCTTTGCCGTTATTAATTGGAGGTGTATTATTATTAACAGCTGTTTTTCTTTTCATTTTTCACAAAAGAAAAGCTTTTACTGATACTTTTAGTTCTAAAGCTGGTTTAAAAACAAGAATTGTTGTACTGAGCTGTGCTTTGGCTATTGCTTTATTTTTTGGTTCTTTCATTCATAATTATCAGGCAGAATGGTCATCAAACCGTTATAACTCTGAAATTTCTAAATCAGGAATTTATTCATTTTTTGCTGCCTTTAGAAACAACCAAATGAAGTATGTTGATTTCTATACTTCGATAGATAATGATAAAGCCTTTGGAATTATAAAAGAGAAACTTAAAGATCCAAATGCACGTTATAATTCTATGGGATATTCGATCCACAGAACTATTACCGACAGTACCCCATCATTAGAAAACAAAAATGTTGTATTTGTGCTTGTAGAAAGCCTTAGCGGAAGCTTCCTGAAAGAATTTGGAAACAAAGAAAACATTACGCCTTTTATGGATAGTCTGGCCCAGAAAAGTATTTTCTTTAATGATCTTTATGCAACCGGAACTAGAACTGTGCGTGGTATGGAAGCTGTAACACTATGCATACCGCCAACTCCAGGACAGTCAATTGTAAAACGACCAGAAAACCAGAATCTTTATACGGTTTGCAGTGTTTTTAAATCGAGAGCTTATGATTGTAATTTCTTTTACGGCGGTGACGGTTATTTTGATAACATGAACGCTTATTTTGGCGGAAATGGCTTTACCATTTATGATCGCGGACGCGGAAGTGTTTTAAGTGATAAGATAAAAACAACACGAAATAATATCAATGATAACGAAGTAACGTTTGAAAATGCATGGGGAATTTGTGATGAAGATATTTTTAATAAAATGCTTAAAGTTGCTGATTCTCAATACAAAGACAATAAGCCTTTCTTTAATTTTGTAATGACAACTTCAAACCACAGACCTTTTACTTATCCCGAAGGAAAAATTGATATTCCGTCAGGAACGAGCCGTGAAGGTGCTGTAAAATATACCGATTTTGCTTTAAGACAATTGTTCAAAAAAGCAAGTACGAAACCCTGGTTTAAAAATACTGTATTTGTGATCATTGCTGATCATTGTGCGAGCAGTGCAGGAAAAGATGAAATTGATGTTGCCAATTATCATATTCCAGCTTTTATTGTAAACTTACCGGAACAATACAATCAGAAAATAATGAAACAATGTTCTCAAATTGATCTTTGGCCCACTTTGTTTTCTATTTTTCACTGGAATTATGAATCTGATTTTTTTGGAAAAAACGTTTTAGCTACAAAATTTGAAGAACGGGCTCTTATGGGAACGTATCGCAAACTTGTTTTGATGAAAAAAGAAAAAGTTATGATTCTTTCTGATCAGAAAAAACAGGCTTTTTACACTTGGAACAAAAGTGATAACAGCTTAAAATCAATACCAATGAATCAGTCCTTTTTGGATGAAACCATTTCGTGGTATCAAACTGCTGATTACCTTTTTACAAATAAACTTTTAAAATAAATAATGACTTATATTCATTTTATTATTAATCCAATTTCAGGAAGCGGCAAACATAACCTTGCCGCTTCTTATATTCTTCAGCATTTTCCAGCCTCAGAATATCAAATTGCAGTGGATTATACCAATCATAAAACGCATGCTGTCGAATTAACAAAAGCAGCAGTAAAACAGAATCCTGATTATATTGTAGCTTGTGGCGGAGATGGTACGATTAATGAAGTTGCCTCTTGTTTAGTAAACACCAGAATTATTTTGGGAATTATTCCCGTAGGATCAGGAAATGGTCTTGCATCTAACTTAAATATTCCAAGAGATTTTAAAAAAGCTATTGACATTATCAAAAAAGGAAAAACAACTTTTATGGATGTTGGAAAAATAAACGATTTTTACTTTTTTAGCAATATGGGAATTGGTATTGATGCTTTAATTATAAAAAAATACGAACGTTCCGGTAACAGAACATTATCTTCTTATGTAAAAGCTGCTCTATCGTCAAGTTTTCAATACAAGGCTAAACAGGCAATTATATCATTTGAGGATCAGAAGATAGAAGTGAATCCGTTTATGCTCTTTATCTCTAATTCAAACGAAATGGGATATAATATGAGCTTAACGCCAAAAGCAAGCCTTAGTGATGGAATGTTAGATATGGTAATTATCCCGGAATTGTCTTTTATCGAAAAACTCTTATTGGGATTTAATGTGCTTCGAAATACAATTGAAAACTTCAAAAAAGCAAAACATTATCTAGTAAATGAAGTGCACATCAAAATGCCTCAGAAGATCTATATAGACGCACAGATCGATGGTGAACAGTACAATATAAAAACTAACATCATAAATGTACGCATCTTACCCAAAGCTTTGAAGGTACTGGTTTAATTTATCTCTGAATAAATCCTGAATCAGGATTTATTCAGAGCTTTTTTTGAATCATCCCAGTAAAATACGGTCCATTTCTAGTATGTACAAATTTTTGTTGAACTTGATTTTAGTATCAATTCCAATGCTGCCGTCACCGTAAGGTTCATATTTTTTACAATTGGAAACCGAAAAAAGCCCAACTACCGGTATATGAACCGATTTTGCTAAATGCATAATACCGCTATCGGCACCAATAAAAATTGCCGTATTAGCTATTACTGAACCTATCTCACGAATGTCTTTACTGTAAAAAGTGGTTGCCTTAAATCGAATTTGAGAAGCATTTTCCAAAGGCAGGATTTCAATAATATTATAATCCCGCTCATATTTCCTTTTTAACAGCTCATAAAAATCAGTCCACCATAACTCCGAATAACATTTATCACTTGTTGCATAAGTAAATATGGCAATTGTCTGTTTTTGGTTTTCAAATTTTCCGTTAAGAATTTTTCTACCCTGATTGATTTCTTCCTTACTTAATTCAAGATCGATAGTAGCAACTGGATTAGAATTTGTGGCAATACCCAAAGCTTTTAGATATTCCCTGAAATTGTAGACTGGATATTTCGCTATATGATGATAATCGTCTTGCTTTACCTCTTCATCATTTATAATATCACCATAAAATTTATAAGCTGCTTGAGAGATTTCTACAGCTAATCTGCCTGATGAAGAATCCTTATCTACATTTAGCACCATATCGTATTTTTTGCGCTTAATGTTTAACCATACTCTTAAATACGCAAAAAGGTGATTAAAAGGCTTTTTTGGAAGCACAATGATTTCTCCAATCTGCGGATAATTTTTTAAAATTATCCGCATTAAACCTCCTTTTACAAAAAGATCAATCCTGGCATTGGGAAAAGTACTGCTGACTTCTTTAATTAAAGGCGTAATAAGCAGAAGATTTCCTAATCTGGCATTTGGCCGGCAAATTAGTATTTTTTTTATTTGAGCAGGATCTTCAATACTCTTTGAAGAAACTTTAGAGGTGCTCATATTTTTGGTAAAAAAACGCATAATACTTCTTCTTATACTATTTATATTTTTCGAAATTTTCATTTTTGCAATAAGGTTTTAAATGCTAAGGTTATAGCTTGTGGTATTTTATCTATTGTCTAAAAAATCAAATAATTAAATCTTTTAAAACTGTACAACCATTCCGCCGCCAAATTGTTTTCCGTTATAAAACGGCATCAACATTGAGGTAACTTTATTTTCTTTTGAAGGGAAAATGCTGTTTTTTACATAAGGAAAAAGCCAGTAAGCTACCTTGGTACTTAATATTCCAATCCCAGCTCCGGCAGCTACATCAGTAAGCCAGTGTCTATTATTATACATTCTGAAAAGCCCTGTTCCAGTCGCTACTATATAGCCGCTGATTCCGTACCAAATTGATTTGTCTTTGTACTCCTGCCAAAGAAATTCGGCACCGGCAAAAGCATTTGCGGTATGCCCGGAAGGAAATGAATTATAAGATGTACCATCTGGCCTTTCTACGTGTGTAATCTTTTTTAAGGCAAAAACCGTAGTACTCATCATAAGATAAGAAGTAGCCAAAATGATCGATCTGTCCTTAAGATTGTTTTTACCCTTTATGCCCATCGCATTAAGCGCATATACGGACGCTGCGGGCGCATATTGAGAGAAATCATCAATAGTGATTTTGTTATCAATATCCTCTTTTACCTCATCACGAATTTGAGAATTAAAGCCCTTAAGCCAGTCACTTTCCAAACCGATAAAACCATAACCAATTAAGACACCGGGAATAATTAACTGTTTGTAATTAAACTTTAAATTGTGTACTGTGTCTTTAACCATAAGAGTATCTGCCACATGTTTTTGTACCTGAACTACTGTATCTTTAACTACTACAATAGAATCTGCCACATGTTCTTGTGCCTGAAGGGCAGAAATACCCAAAACGAATAATAAAAAAGCTTTTAGCATTTTAATAGAGATTAGAAATTAATATTACATTGACAATCAAACAGGTAGTTTTCTCTCATAGTAAATAAGTATGGTGTTTAGGGTTTTTATAGATTATCGCCAAAAGACTCGGCAGTACAATTAATAATAAAGGTATCGCAACAATAAATCCTCCAATTACCGCAATTGCTAATGGCTGATGTAATTCTGAACCAGTTCCAACTCCAATAGCCAGAGGCAGTAAGGCAATTATGGCTCCAAGAGCCGTCATTAACTTGGGTCTTAATCGTGTTGAAATCGAATAAATTAGTGACTGATTAACATCAGAAGTCAGTTTGTAGGTTTCACGAAACTGCAGAAAAGTAAAAATGGCATTTTCGCTAATAATCCCAACAATCATAATGATTCCGGTGTAGCTTCCCACATTCAGCGGAACATTGGTTATAAAAAGTAATAAATAACTGCCTGAAATTCCCAATACAGATATTAGAAGAATAACCAAAGCAGCTCTAAAATCTCTGAATAAAAATAAAATCACACCAAAAACCAAAAGCGATGAAGCAATCAAAATCAATAATAATTCGCTAAAAGCCTGCTGTTGTTCTTTATAAGCGCCGCCATATTCAATATAATAACCTTGTGGCAATTTGATGTTTTGATTTATTTTATTTTGAATTTCTGTCATCACAGTTCCAAGGCCTCCATTATCAAGTCTTCCTGTTACAACGCTCATCATCTGCAGGTTTTCACGCTGTACCTCAGCACTTCCTTTTTGCGGTGTAATTTTAACCAGATTTGAAAGTGGCACAGATTGTCCGCCCGGAAGAAATACCTGCAATTGTTTAATTTCTTCAAGACTTCTTTTATCAGAATTTTTATAAATAAGACGAATTGCCGTGCTTTGCTCCTGCTCTAATAAAGTTCCTATAATATTTCCTTCCAACTGAGTTTGCATCTGAAACTGCAAATCGGCTGGCGTAATACCATATTGGGCCAGCAAAGTATAATTGGGTTCGATATTAATGCTTGGACCAGCCAGAACGATTCCATCAAAAACATCTGCCGTTCCCGGGGTATTCTCCACAAGTTTACTTATATGCTGTGCGATTTCATTTAGTTTCTTTTGATCGTTTCCGTAAATTTTTACTTCAATAGGAGAAACTGAACTCATCAAATCGCCCAGCATATCCCCTATAACCTGTCCAAAATCAATTCTTAAAGCAGGCTGGCTGTTTTCGACCTTGGCTCTTATAGCATCAATAACATCATTCGTAGTTTTGTTACGGTCTTTTTTTAATTGAATTAAATAATCCCCTGTATTAGGTTCGGTAATAAAAAAACCCATTTGAGTTCCTGTTCTTCGGCTGTAAGCTTCTACATCAGGGTTTTTAATAATTATTTTTTCTACTTCACGCAGCATTCGATCCGTTTCTTCAAGAGAAGTTCCGGGTGGCGATTCATAATCCAGAACAATACTTCCTTCATCCATTTCAGGAAGAAAACCAGTTTCAAGATTAGGCAGAATAAGAAAAATAGAGAGTACCAAAACGATACAAAAGCCTATACTCAAAATAGGTCTTTTAATAAAGAAGGAGACCCATTTTTGTTCTTTTACATCGTGCGCTTCCTGCTGTTTATTATCAGAAGATTTTTCTTTTCCTGAAAGCATCAGATAAATCACCGGAAGCAGCAGCCATGTTACCAAAAAAGAACAAACTAAAGTAATGATCATCGTGTCTGTCAAAACTTTAAAATAAGAACCCGCCACTCCGCTCATCAAAACAAACGGAATAAAAATTACGATGGTACTTATCGAAGAACCCAGCATTGCAGGAAATAAGTAATTGATCACTTTTTGCAGTAAAATTTTTACAGATTCGTCCGGATTTTCTTCATGTGTGCGATGAATTTGTTCTACTACGACAATCGCATCGTCTATAATTAATCCCAAGGCAGCAGCAATCGCGCCAAGTGTCATAATATTGAATGTTTGTCCTGTAAAATACAATACAATGAGTGTCAAACTTAAAGTAACTGGAATCGTGATTAATATGGTTGCACTTGCTTTTACTGATTTTAGAAAAAGTACCGCAATGATAATGGTTAAAAACAATCCGATAAGTAAACTGTCTGTAACGCTTTTTACGGCATCATTTACAAAATTTGCCTGCTCATAAAATGGTTTTATGGTAATGTCTTTAGGCAATATTGCCTTAAGATCCTTCATTTTCTGATTCATGGCATCAGACATTTCGATAAGGTTGGCATCAGGTTGTTTTATTACCGCAATTAGTATGCTTTCTTTGCCGTTTGCATTGACTTTAATATATTCTTTTGCCTCTCTTATTTCGACCAGACAAATATCACTTAGCCTTATAATTCCTTTGCTGTTATTGCGGATTACCAGTTGCTCCAGCTCGTCTTTTTGATCAAGTTGAGCATCAGTAATAGTTAAATATAAATGGTGATAATCTGCCAGATAACCATTTGATTTAATAAAGTTGGTTTCGCTCATTGCTTGGGTTACCATTCCCGGAGTAATACCGTAAGCACTCATTTTTTGATAATCGAGTGAAAGCCAGTATTCCTTTTCCTTTCCTCCTACAACACGAATTTCGCTTGTTCCCTGAATCTGGGAAAGGAATGGTTTTATTGTATAATTGGCTATTTTTTTTAAATCAACAGCAGATCTTTCTTTACTATTAATGGCATAACCAATAACGGGAAGTATCGACGGATTCATCTTTTCGACCGTTACCTGAAGATCCGGCGGAAGATCATTTTTAATTTGATTGATCTGGGCTTCGATTCTTGTTTTACTAAGATCAATATCCGCTTTCCAGTCCATAAATGCCGAAATTTCACAGCTTCCTCTGCTTGTCGTACTTCTTACGGTTTGCAATCCCTGCACTTTTTTAATAGCGATTTCAAGGGGTTTGGTCACGGTAATCATCATTTTATCTACTGGCTGCTGACCTGCATCGGCAATGATTTTTATTTTCGGAAATGTGATTTCAGGAAATAATCCGGTCTGCATTTTAGAATAAGAAAATATCCCTCCTAAAATAATCAGGAAGATAATCGTACTTAATCCGTTTTTATGGCGGGCAAAAAAAGGCAGCATAACGGTTTATTTATTTGTTATTTTTATTTTGATCGTATCTCCAACTCCATAATTTCCTGTTAGCAGAATTTTATCCGAAAGTTTTAATTTTGGAGATAAAATTTCTACTTTATCAACTGATTCAATTCCCTTTTTAATGGGAACTTTAACGGCCATATTTTTGCCGATTACTTTCATAATCCAGAAATCAGTTTGCGTTTCATCGCTCAAAACAGCTCCTTTAGGAAGACTGATCATTTTATTTGCAGCCGTTTTATTGATTCTAACTTTTACAATTAAACTCTCTGGTATATTGGAGTTTTGCAATGTTTTTAAAATAACATTCTGCGTTTGCGAAGCCGGATCAACCCTAGGCATGTATTTTTCTACCTTTGTTTTTATTGTTGTTCCGTCAGGCAAAGACACATCCAGTAATTCATTTGGCTTTACATATCTTTTTAATTCATAAGGAAGACTCAGTACAATCGAAAAACTCGCCGCGTCATTAATAACCGCAAGAGCATCACCTTCTTGTACATAATCTCCTTTTTGAACATTAACATCAGTCACAAATCCATCACAAGTTGCCCTCAGATTTAAAGCGCCGCCAAAATGCAGATTCGGATCCATTTTATTAATGGTATTTCCCAGCACTTTTGCTTCACGCGTTTTAAGAGAAAAAAGAAGCTGATTCTTTCTGACAAAATCATTTGATGCAGCATTTACAATTTCCAGATAACCCGTTGTATTGGCTTTAATGGTATTTTTAATCAAATAAGTTGTTGTTGCATTCAGGTCAACATAATTCTCAATTGCCACAGTATCAATACTTGTTACTGTAACTGGAACGTTCACTACTGCCGGAGCTTCTACCGTAGCGGTTTTGTTGCAGGAATTTAAAATAAGTGCAATTGCCATTAAAGGCATTACTATGGAGTATATCTTTTTATTCATTTGCTTTCCAGTAATTTATTTCATTAATAATCTGCAGTTTATTTACTGTATTTTGCGAAATGGCATTCTGAATCGAAATAATGTTGCTTAAGACAATAATGTATTCGGTAATTTGCGCATCTCCGGTAAGCAGTAATTTTTTATTGGCTTCGATTAATGTTTCTGCTACAGCTAATTGTGATTGCAATACTTTATATGTTTCCGTACTTTGATTGAATTTTTGATTCAGCAGTAAAAGCTGTTGGTCATATTGCCTTTTAAAATTCTTGTTATAACTTTCAATCGTGGCCAAAGCCATACTATTTTTTTGATGCTGAAGGCTTCTTTGGTTTCCGTCATAAATAGGAATACTTAATCCAAGACCAACACTTACCCCAAAGTTTTTATATCCCTGAGAAATAAAACTCGAATTGTAACCGGCATCTCCTAAAAGCGATAATGACGGTTTGTAGGCATTATCAATAAGTTTATCTGAGTTTTTTATTTTTAAGCTGTCAACTTCAAATTGTTTGAAGAAAACACTGCTTTGTTCCTGATCTGATTTAATGGTCAAATCCGGCGTTTTTAATTTTACAAAAGTGGTATCTGTTTCTCCCGTTAGGTAATTTAACAAAGCCAAATCATTCTGGTATTGCTGTTTGAGCTGCAAAGCAGTTAATTCCTGTTGCTTTACTGTTGCATTAAAAATTAGATAATCTGTTTGTTTATAGATCGAATTTCTGGCTAGTTTTTTCAGAATAACTTCTTCTTCTTTTAAAAGAGATGTTATTTTGTTATTGTACGTCATTTGTGTTTCGGTACCAAAAGCAGCAATATATTGTGCAATAATGCTTTTGTCTAAATCTTTAACCGCAATTTTTTTATTGATGACCAGCGCGTCTTTAATCAGTTTAAAAGAATCTGCCTGCGAATTGATTTGATTTTTACCTAATATTCTTTTATTTACGCCAACCAAAGCCGAAACCATTTGTCCGTTACTCAAAGCGGTGTCATAACCATATCCGTTAATTACGGGCGAATAATTTGCATTTAAATTTCCTGCAATCTGAGTTTTATAAGCAGCTCTATTGAGTAGACTGTCAAGTGTTGAAATCTTAATTTGATTTTGATAATCAGCCAATAAAGGAGAGTTTGTTCTGGCCTTCTCAATAAAGTAAATCAAATCTTTCTCCTGCGAGAAAGACCTGACACCAATCAAAACAAGTATGAAAAAAAAATACCTTTTCATTTTATGAAGATTTTCAAAATTGATGTGAAATTATTTTACGGTCAAGACTTTAAAAGTCCCAGGAATAATGACAGCACGCGGATTTGGGTTTTCTGCCGTTGCATCAGGAGTTTTTCCAAAAGAAGCTGTTGGCATATAAATCGTACCGGTTGCTTTGCTCATTGTAATTGTTCTGGCGCCTTTTGCAGTAGGAACAGTTTCTAAAACAGCATAGCTGTCTTTATTTTTTTGCTTAATTACAGTTAAAGTTCCTTCACCATTTGAACTAAATATCAGTTTTCGTTTTTCATCATAAAAAACACCATCAGAACCTTTGCCTATTGGCAGAGTTGTAACAACTTTACCTGTAATAGCATCAGTTACCACCATAATTGAGTTTCCGCAAACACTGAAAAGTCTATTATTAACCACATCAAAAGCCAGTCCCGAAGGTTCATCTCCCGGACTTATATCAAAAGTTTTTACGACTTCTAGTTTGATGGCATCTATTACTTTTATTTGATTTTTATCTTCGATGTTTACATAGACCAAACCTTTTTTATTTGTTGCAGAAAATTCAGGTTTTCCGTCAAGCGGAATTGATTTTAGAACTTTATTAGTAACAGCATCTATAACCGTTGCATCATTGCTTTTGGCATTATAAACAAAGACTTTCTTAGAAAATTTATCATATAGTATAGCATCCGGTTTAACGCCCTGAATAGTTACTTTTTCGATCAATTCAAAAGTTGTAAGATTAACGATTGTAACATCATTATCAGCTCCGTCAGATATAAAAGCTTTCTTAAGATCGTTATCAATAGCAATACCGTGAACTCCTTTTGTATCGGGAATTACAGCTATTGCCTTATTCGTTTTTAAATCGATAACATTAACAACATTGCCATGAGATACAAATAATCTTTGGGCCGGTTCATCAACAGATAAATAATCCCATCCAAGATCTCCCGCAACGGGAATTTCGTTGGATAATTTTAGATTTTGAGCTTGTGAAAAAGAGACGAAAAGCGTAAACAAAAGCACAGATAAACATTTCATAATAAGCAATTTAAACTCTAAACAAAGTTGCTCATCAATCCTGAATTAAAACTGAATTAGTCCTTTGCCGATGCTTAATATTGTATTAAGAAATGCTGTCTTTTTAATTAAATTGTTGGCTGTTGCGGTTCATTATTATGATCTGATTCTCCTTTTTTGAATTCTAGTTTTCCAAATTTATAGCTAAGCGAAATCCCGAACGACTGAACAGGAACTTCCCTAATATTGACCTGATTAAAACTTTCTCCAAATTTGGTCGATCTTTGGTTCATGTATTTATTAAAAGGATTTGCCATTGTAACTCCTAAACTTGCTGCCTTATGCCAAAACTGTTTTCGAACTGCCAGATTATAGAAAAATGAAGAAGGACGCTCTCCCTGCAGGTTCTTTTGAGAAGAACGGTAATTTCCAAAAATTTCTGCCGTCATAGTAGGTTCAAACTGGTAACTTAAATTCAAATTCGCCCTGTAATTAAAACCACTTACACTTGTAAAACCAGGATTTGTAGTTGTTCTTTCTCCAAGTTCAATAGTCGATCTGATATTTAGTTTTTTATTGATGGACAATGATCCAAAGATGCTTGCGCCAATATCAGTTTGAGAGCCAAAATTGTAACGCTGTGTTAAGGTTACATCTGTATAATCTGTTCCGTTGATATTTAATGTTGGGTGAAATGTGGTAAAACTCTGGATATCTTGTGTATTACGTCGGTAGTATCCTGAAAAATAAATATTTGCTCCATTGGTAAACGTTTTACTATATCCAAGTTCAAAACGATTACCAATTTCAGGTTTTAAAAATGGATTTCCTGTACTGATATTATGTGGATCACTAATATTAAAAAAAGGATTCAACTCTTCATAATCAGGTCTTTCGATACGATAACTATAAGCAAATTTTATAGACTTGTCTTCACTAAATTTATGCTGAATCGTAAAAGATGGCGCAAAAGTATCATAGTCCGGTATGCTCACACCAACAAAATCCGCAGTTGTATTAGTACGCTCATAACGAAGTCCTGCTTTACCGTTTAAAAAACCATTAAATAATGCAAAAGAACTTGAAAAATAAGCCGAATAAATATTTCGTTTATAAGTAAAACCATAAGTCTGACCTACATTATTTATATAAGAACCATCGAGCGCCAAAGTATCTGTAACAACATTACTGTTTATGGTTTCTAATGATATTTTAGATCCTGTTTCAAGCGTAAATCCTTTTGCAATTGGGGTTACAAAATCTAAAGCTATTTCTGTTTGATGATCTTTTCCGGGATTGTAACTTCTAAGTCCTGAAACAGGATATACATCATCCTGATAAAGCGTTTGCTGTCCTGCATCATTTTGGCTTCTGCCATAACTTGATGTCACTAAAAAATCTAATTCCTGATCTTCTTTTTCGAAAATCTTTTTATAACCTAAACTCCAGTCAACAGCATTGTTTTTAAAATTACTTGTTGAGTTTCTTTCACTGTTAATCTGTGATAAGATAGTTCCATCAGACAAAGATGCTATTTGATTTTGCAGCGTCATTCCCGATGAATTATTTTCAAAATGATTATAGCCTAAAGTTCCCGTCAATTCATCTTTTGGGGTTATGCTCCAGTTTAAATTGATTCCGGTTTGGTATCCGCTTCTGGTAAACGGACTAACACCATTTTGATACAATCTGTCAATACTGTCTCTTGCGGCATTATAAGAAACACGGTCACTTATACTTTTCGTTTTTGTATTTAATTGTTTGTTACCGCTAAAATAAATTCCCATTCCAAAATTTCCCTTGCGCGCATTCAAATTAAAGGAACCATTCTCTAAGCGTGTTCCGGCAGACAAATTAATACTGCTGTTAATTCCCTGAACTTTGCTTTCTTTAAGAACAATATTGATAATTCCTCCCGTTCCCGAAGCATCATATTTTGCACCAGGACTTGTTATCACTTCTATACTTTTAATCTGACTCGCCGGTATAGCCTGCAAGGCATCTGAAACACTGGCTCCAAATATACTGGAAGGTTTTCCGTTAATTAAAAATTTAATATTTGGATTTCCCTGTAATTCAACATTTCCATCAATATCCACACTCACCATCGGAACGCTTTTTAAAACATCTGTTGCAGCACCGCCTTGACTTGTAAGATCGTTGGCGGTATTGTAAACCATTTTATCAATTTTATTTTGAATTGTTGCTGTCTTTGAAATTATTTTAACTTCATCAAGCTGATTTGTTGAGGGCTGAAGTGAAACAGTTCCTAAATTAACCACATTTTGACTTGCTGCAATAGTTACATTATTTAAAATAATTTCCTTGTAACTAATAAATTCTATAGCAATACGATACGATCCTTCGGGAAGATTATCTATCAAAAAAGAACCATTTTGATCTGTAGTAATTCCGTTAAAAGCTTTGGTTTCATTAGTTTTATAAATACTGATGATTGCCATTTCTATAGGTACTTTTGTTTCGGCATCCATCACTTTTCCTGTGATTTTTCCTTTATTGGAGTTAGATTGTGCAACAGTAGCAAGTGAAATAAAAAAAGCAATAGTTAAAATATAATGGCGCATATCAAAAATTTATAACGCCAAAATAATATCTTAATTCTGAATATATCCTGAATCTGTAATTTGTAATTATTTCTTAACATTCAGGTCTGAACTTAGTGAGACAAAAAAAATCATCATTTGGTTAACTTTAAATGAATTCAGAAAAAATTCAATTTTCATTACTTTATTGCATCAATTAAAGTTCATCGATATCATTTTGAATCATTTATGAATTAAAAACCAAAAATTATGTGGTGGATATTTGCTTTACTTTCTGCTTTCTTTGCTGCGCTCACGGCTATTTTTGCTAAAATAGGAATCAAAGGCGTCGATACGGATTTGGCAACAGCAATTAGAACTGTAATTATCCTGATTCTTGCCTGGGGAATTGCTTTTTTCAGGGGCGGAACTAATAGCATTCACTTATTAACAAAACAAAACCTGATTTTTTTATGCTTGTCGGGGATTGCCACCGGACTGTCATGGATATTTTACTTCAAAGCTTTACAAATCGGAAAAGTTTCGCAGGTCGCGCCGGTCGACAAAATAAGTGTTGCCATCGCAATCATACTTTCTGTGATATTTTTAAATGAAAAAATAAGCCCTCTTGGTATTGTTGGGGTCATTATGATTATTGGCGGTACGATAATCATCATATATAGTTAATAATAAACACTATAGATAAGAATTATAATACCAAGTTTGTAAAGATTTTTATGATAAAAGTAAGCCAAAATAGAAGCGTTTTTCTTTTTTGCTTTTGCAAAGAAAAATTTTCGGATTGAAATTTTTCCCAAGAAGCCATTTTTATATCATTGGAATGCACAGGATAACTGTCATCCCACATTTTTTTTAATTCTACTTCCACTCTTTCTTCATTCATCATCTGAAAAGCTAGATCTGTTCGTAATTCTAAAACTTCAAAAACGTATTTTTTTAGAACACATGTAAAAAACAGAGTAAAATTAAACAGACATTCTGAATTAATTTTGAACTTCAGCAATAAACGCTTAGGCAGTGTTTATCTGAAGCAATAAAAAATGAGGATATATTGCCTAAAATTTCTGACTGGCAACTAACTTTATGAGTGCTAAATTTTACAAGCATGAAAAATTGGAGTTGATACCTTTTTTGCGACTAAACGCTTAGGCAGTGTTTATCTGAAGCAATAAAAAATGAGATATATTGCCTAAAATTTCTGACTGGTAGCTAATTTTATTCCTGCAAATTTTAACCGCATGAAAAATACGAGAAGAACCTTTAGTTTAGGCTTTAAGATTCTGGCCGCTTCCATGAGCATCCACTGCGGAAGAGTCTGTGACGTGGCAAGAGAACTCAACATCAGTACAAGTACCCTTCAGCATTGGAAGAAGCTTTACCAAGAAGGCAGATTTACCATAAAGAAAACTTCAGATGAAATTACCCATAAAAATGAGCTGCAGAAGCTGCGGAAACAGATAAAAGAATTAGAAATTGAAAGGGACATCCTAAAAAAGGCTCAAAATATCTTCTCCAAGAGCGGCGGGTGAAATATGAATTCATCAGAGAAAATGCTGAAATATTTCCTGTCGAGAAGATGTGCCGGATTTTTCAGATCCACAAAAGCAGTTTCTTCCGCTGGAGGAAAAGAACACCCACTGCAAAGTCTGTACGGAAAGCCCATATAATAAAAGAAATTATAAGAATTTACCACTGGAGCCAATGCCGATACGGAAGCCCTAGAATTGCTAAAGAATTAGATTCCATTGGGATAAAAGTTTCCAGAAAATTTGTCGGGCAGATTATGAAGGAAAACCATCTAAGAAGCATTGCAAAATCTAAATATAAAAAGACTACAAACCCACCCCGTAATAACAGATCAGCAGAAAACAGATTAGAACAGATTTTTAAGGCAGCCAGAAGAAACGAAATCTGGGTTTCTGATATAACCTACATCGAAACAGATGAAGGCTGGATCTATCTCACTGTGGTGATAGACCTTTTTGACCGTAAAGTGATCGGCTGGTCAATCAGCGAAACAATGAGAGCAAAAGATACCAGCATCACCTCTTTAACGAAAGCTCTTTTAAATCGTCCTTTGCAGAACAATCAGGACATACTCTTTCACTCAGACCAAGGAAAGCAATATGCCTGCCGTGAGTTTATTGCTTTATTAGCCACAAATAAAATAACCCAAAGCATGAGCCGAAAGGGGAACTGCTATGATAACGCCATAGCAGAAAGCTTCTTCAAGACACTAAAGGTAGAACTGGTATACCAAAATAAATATGAGACCAAAGAGAAAGCAGAAAAATCAATAACCGATTATATCGAGAACTTCTACAACACCTGCAGAAGACATTCTGCACTCGGAAACTTAACCATCGAAGAGTTTCAGAATCAGCAGGCAATTAAATAATAGCTTTTCTTATGATGCTAGAGTTAAACTGGGCGCACAATCGATGCATTTAGATTTAACAAGAACTTATAACTTTATTTAATTAAATAAAGTATTTCCCTGGCTAACATCTTAACTATTTTTTTTAACATATAGTTATTACCAAAAGTTACATTTATTTTTAATATTTTAGTCTTTGTGTTAAAATAGTAAATGACTTTAATATTTGTCACAACACAAAATAATATTTTTCATAATGATTCAATGACAATACATGCAACTAACTTAATAATTCAAAAATGAAAAATTTCATCCTATTTCTTCTATTATTATCCAGTACAATTATTTATTCGCAAAAAGGGCCAAAAATCGAGTTTCTAGCCCAGGACAATACAATCGATTACGGAAAAGTTTCAAAAAGTGAAAATATCCTCCGCTCATTTGAATTTAAAAACACAGGAGATGCACCATTATTAATTATAGCAGCAGAATCGACAGTAAGCTATGTAGTGGTCAATAAGCCATCTGCGGCAATTATGCCAGGTAAAAAAGGGAAAATTGATGTAACTTATAATAGCATCTCAACCGGTCCGATTCGTAAAACAATTACTGTAGAGAGCAATGCCGTCAATTATCCTGATGGAAGAATTGCAATAAAAATTAAAGGCGAAGTTTTATAAATGCACAATATGAGTATTTATATTAAATTCCAAGACATAAACTCTTAACTGAAAGTGAGTTTTTATCAATTTATAAAAGAAAACCCGAAACAGTTGCTCGGCTTTTAATAATTTTTTGAAATAATAATAATAATAATAATAATAATAGCCTTCACAATCAAATATATCTCCTTATCTGGCCTCACAAAAGCATAAAACAAATAAGGTATTGCTGAGATGTTTCTTTTGTGTCACAAAGATATAATTTTTAAATTTATGATCTACACTCATCTTCAGAACTGTATATTTATAATTTTTATTCATTTGAGCATTTTTTTAAAATCAGTTTGATCTAAACAATTCCGGCCAACTAACAATATATTTTCTACTTTACAGTACTTCACCTTTTTAA
>Ga0157370_10000378_pt1 | contig 56042 bp, 26 predicted proteins | sample C35metaG_FD_113463 | JGI IMG/M metagenome (GOLD analysis project Ga0157370, IMG submission 113463) | Corn rhizosphere microbial communities from Kellogg Biological Station, Michigan, USA - C3-5 metaG | ecosystem: Host-associated > Plants > Roots > Rhizosphere > Soil | place: USA: Michigan...
GGTTGTTTTCGAGATTCCACCCAGAATCTGTGCCAGTCCCATCAAGCTGTTCGTGGCCGGCGCCGCATCACCCACGCCGGTCGTATCCGCGAGCGGCGGAGGTGCATGGCCTTCGATTTCGCGCGCCTGCTTGTCCACGACAGCGATGTCAGCGGCGATTCCCTTCTTGCCGGCCGCCTGCCGCTGCAGGCTCTGAAGGCGCGTGCGCAAATGTGCCACCTCGGCTTGTGCCTTGGCAACTTCGGTTTGCAGACCGATGATCTGTTGCATCAACTGGGTTTGCGCCTGAAGCGCGGCCGGATCCTGTCGGGTGCTGGCAGGCTGCTCGACTGTCAACGGCTGGGTATGGCTGTTCCCGTCCACGGTCAGTTTGACCGTGTACTCACCGGGCAGAACCCGGTGGCCGCCGAAGCCGTGAGCTCCCGTGGCCACGGCGCGCAGGTCCCAACTGAAGCGGTGCATGCCGGCCGTGACCGGCAACGGCGGCGGATTGCTTCGCCAAATCGCAGGCACGTTCATGCTCTTCGGATCTACCTCGGGGTACTTCGTGTCACTCGAATAGTGCCGGATGACCTTGTCGCCCGCATCTAGGATGTCCAGCGTGACCGGAGCTTTGGTCGCGGACTTCAGGTAGTAGTCCAGCAGCGCACCCTTCATGCGTGGCGCACCCGACGCAACGTCGAGTGGGGTCAGGTTGGTGGCTACGACCAGGTTCGTGTCACGGTTGGGCCGGTCGTCGCCCGGCCTGAGGATCGCCACTTCCGGCTTGAACAGGTGGACGTTCGACCGGGCAATGGCGCGGTCGAGCTGATGCAGGGGGTTCAGGTCGTCCAGAATCCACAGCGAACGGCCGAAGGTGGCGATCGCAACGGAATTGGCGTGGAAGGCGAAATCCCGGATTTCCACCACCGGCATGTTCAATCGCAATGACTGCCACTGATTGCCGTCATCGAAGGATATGTAGACACCGATGGACGTACCGGCAAACAGCAGGCCCTTGCGATCGGGGTCCTCCCGGACCGCCTGTACATAAGCATGGGCAGGAAGGCCCTTGGTCACTTCCTGCCAGGTCTTGCCCGCATCACGCGTGCGCAACACGTGTGGCGTGAAGTCGTTGAGGCGATGCCGATCAATCGCCGCGTAAGCGGTGGTTGCATCGAAATGCGAGGCGTCCATCATGATCACCTTGCTCCAGGCGGTGACCCCGCGCGGCGTGACGTTTTGCCAGTGACCACCGCTGTTACGGGTAATCCAGATCTGGCCGTCATCGGTACCTGCCCAGACCGTGTCCGCCTCCAGTGGCGAAGGCGCAATCGCGTAGATCACGCCCCAATGCGAGTCACCGGTTTTTTGCAGGTAGCTGGTATCGGCCGCGGTGGCCGGATCAAGATTGTCGGGGACACCGGGGTGTGCCCGGGTCAGATCCGGGCTGATCTTTTGCCAGTGTTCCCCCTTATCGATGCTCTTGAACAGGAACTGGTTGGAGAAGTACAGCGCGTGCCCTTCCGCCAGCGAGAATACCGTTGGCAAGGTCCACGTATGCCGGAACGCCACGCCCGGATAGGCCTGCCACGGCGTCACGACTTTCTTGACGCCGGTGATCTGGTTGCAGCGCGTCAGCGTATTGTCATTGAGATCGTAGAGCAGCGTCGTGGCGTAGAGATCCGCCTTGCTGTCCGGATCCATGGCGAACATGTCGCTTTCGCCTCCGGTGCAGGCACGCGCCCACTGACGGTAGGTTATGCGCCCGTCGGGCACGTCAGTGACCACGCCCCAGGGGCCGCTATCCTGTTGCGCGCCATACACCCAGAACGGATCACGGTTGTCGACAATCACGTGATAGAACTGGCCAGTGGGCTGGTTATGCCAATCGCTCCAGTTGCGCGTGCCGTTCACACTCACGATGGTGCCCTGGTCACTGCTGAGGGCCATGCGGTCCGGATCGTCGGGATTGATCCACAGGCGATGATAATCATCGCCACCGGCGGTGCCCTTGATCGCATCGAAACTCCTGCCGCCGTCGGTCGAACGGTAAACCGACGTGTTCATGATGTAGAGCTTGTCCTGGTTTTTGGGATCCACCGTGACGCGATCGAAATACCAGCCACGGCCCCAGATACGGGCCTCGCCATCGGCCAGTTTCCAGGTCGCGCCCGCATCATCGGAGCGATAGAGACCACCCTGGTCGGCATCAAGAATGGCGTAGACACGATTGCTGTTGGTCGGTGCCACGGCCAGTCCGATCTTGCCGAGGCCGGCAGTCGGCAAACCGTTGGTGAGATGCGTCCAGTTCGCGCCGCCGTCGGTGGATTTGTAGACACCGCTGCCGGGCCCATTCGCGGGCGGGTACACATTCCACGGCGGACGGCGTGTTGCCCACAGCGCCGCGTAAATCACCTGGGCGTTGTCCGGCGCGAAGGTGACATCGATAGCGCCCACATCCGGATTCTTGTACAGCACCTTTTGCCACGAGCGGCCGCCGTCGTTCGAGCGGTAGATTCCCCGCTCCGGATTGGCGGCGTACAGGTTTCCAAGTACCGCAACAAACAGGCGATTCGGATTGGCCGGGTCCACGATGATGTGGCTTATGTGCATGCTCTGGTCCAGGCCGACATGCGTCCAGCTCTTGCCCGCATCGGTGGATCTGTACATGCCGTCGCCGTAGGAAATCTGCGAGCGCGGATCGGACTCGCCCGTGCCCACATAGATGATGTCGGGATTGGACGGCGCCACCGCGATCGCGCCAATCGAGGCAATCGGCGCATCATCGAAGATCGGGTCCCAGGTGATGCCCGCGTTGTCGGTCTTCCATACACCACCGTCGACTGCCCCGGAATAAAAAACGTTGGGCCGACTGCGGACCCCCGCCACGGCCACGGTGCGGCCGGCGCGGAACGGTCCGAGCAAGCGCCACTGCAGGCCGGAAAGGAGGCTGGGGTCGTATTTCTGGGCACTGACGGTCACCGGGAGCATCGCGGCAACCATGGCAACGGCCGATGCAACCCACAGCAAACGTCGCGCGCTGGGCCCAGTAATCATGTGAGCACTCCCGATGGAATTACGTACAAAGACTGGCCACACAGAAACCAGTTTGCGGCGTTGTTGCATGCCAGCGGCGGGCAACAACCAGTAGCCGCACATCGATGCATGCCGCCGCCTGGATCGGTTCTTCCGTGACGCGCACTGAGCGGTTTCCTGCGTATCCCGAGAAAGGGAACATGCGTAACACGCTGCGGTCAGTGGCCAAGCGCGGCGAGCACCTGTCGATGCAGGTCCGCAGCCGTCGACATCTGCTGCGTCGTTGGTGACGCCAAGGCCGACACGGCGCCATATTGGCCGCCATAAATGGAGCTGTAGGCTGCGCCGAGTGCCGAATTCAGTTTCCGCAAGGCATCGACCTTGCTGTCCTTGGCATTTGCTTCCTGCAGGGCCTCAAACGTGCGGTTCATGTCGTCGACGAGCTGGGTCGCCACGTCGAATTGCTGCGCAAGCCCTGCGATCGGTGTATCGACTCGCGGGTCCATGCGCAGCGTCAGTGGTTGCGTCTGGGTTTTACCGCCCACGGTGAGCTTGACGGTGTACTCGCCAGGCACGGCCGAGGGCCCGGGAGGTCCAAGCGGCGTGTCATGCAGGATCACTGAAATCGGCGCGCTCCGGCGCAACGACTTCGGCGCCGGATAGTTCAGGTCCCAGACGATGCGGTGCATGCCTGCGTTCGACGGGAGTGCCAGAGGCGGACGCAGCCAATAGGTGGGGAAGTTGAGAGTGCCGGGATCAACCGGCTTGGGCTGATCTACCGAGGACAGGTGGAAAGCGAGCCTGCCTGCCGCGTCGTAGACCTCCAGTGTCACCGGTCCACGGGTTCCTGCTTTCAGGTAATAGTCGAGGATCGCACCGTCAGGCGGATTCTGGCCCGCGGGGGTTTCCTTCGGCATCTGGGTGTCGGTATAGGTGTTGCGCAAAACCTGGTAGGCAGCGGCCGGTTTGTAGAGATAGCCAGGATCGGCGGCCTCGGCTGCGGCGATCTGGCGCAGCGGGGTGATGTCGTCGAGAATCCAGAACGAACGGCCATGCGTGCCCAGCACCACATCGTTGTCGTGGATCACCAGGTCGCGCATCGAAGTCTGTGGCAGGTTGAGCTGCAGCGACTGCCAGTGGTCGCCATCATCCGCCGAATACCACACGGCGCGTTCCGTTCCCGCGATCAGCAGCCCCTTCTGCTCGGGATCCTCGCGCACCACGTTCGCCGAGGCGTTGTCCGGCAAGCCATTGACGATCAGCTTCCAGGTCTTGCCGCCATCGTGGGTGCGGTAGATGTACGGTTTCAGATCGTCCAGGCGGAAGCGGTTGACGGCGGCGTACGCGGTCTGGTCGTCGAAATGCGAAGCGACCAGCATCGACACCTTGCTCCACGATGTCATGGCCTTGGGCGTGACATTGGCCCAATGCTTGCCGGCGTCGCGGGTGATCCAGATGAGGCCGTCATCGGTGCCGACCCAGATCGTATCCACGTTCTTGAAAGACGGCCCGATGCTGTAGATCACGCCGCGGTGATGGAGCGGGTTCTCGTGGCTGCCGAACACTCCCAGCGTGGATGGCAACCCCGGGTTGGAGCGTGACAGGTCGGGGCTGATCTTCTGCCAGCTCTGGCCGCCATTGGTGGTCTTGAACAGGACGTTCATCCCGTAATACAGCAGGTGCGGATCGGCCGGTGAGAACAGCAGCGGCGCCGTTCGGTTGGTACGGTACTGGTCCCCGACAACTTGCGGGCCTACAAACTGGCTCTGCCCGGTGACCCAGTCGTAACGGGTGACACCACCGCCATAGACGATGTTCGGATCCAGAGGGTCGGGTGCCACGTACGCATGCTCCCCCGCGCCGACCGGATGCCAGTCGCGAAGTGTGATCTGACCATCATTGCTCCGGCTCGAACTTCCCACCGAGCCACTGTCCTGCTGGGAGCTGTAGACGCGGTAAGGAAAGACGTTGTCGGTAATGATGTGGTACGAGGAGGCGGTTGGCTGGTTGTACCAGGAGCTCCAGGTCTGGCCGCCGTCAACCGTCAGCGTGGCGCCCTGGTCCACGCCGAGCAGGATGATCTTCGGGTTCGAGGGGTTGATCCAGATGCGGTGATAGTCATCTCCGCCGGGCGCACCCTTGATGGCGCTGAAGCTCTTGCCTGCATCCATCGAGCGATAGAAAGACGTGCTGGCCACATAAATCTCGTCGGGATTGTCGGGCGCGACGGCGACTTCGGCGAAGTCCGCTCCGCGACCGTAGATGCGTTCCTCGTGGTTGACGCGGCGGAAGGTCTGGCCTGCGTCGTCGGAAAGATATGTTCCACCAAAGTCGGGCGGCGCCTGCACCTGTGCATACACGCGCCTGGGATCGCTTGGCGCGATGCCGATACCAATCCGGCCAAGGCCCTGCGCCACGCTCGGCAGGCCCTGCCCGATCTGATGCCAGGTGTTGCCGCCATCAGTGGACTTGAACACGCCGCTGCCAGGACCATTGATGGAGGTATTCTCCGACTTCATCGACCACGGCGGCGTGCGTCCGGCCCACATGACGGCGTAGACAATCTGCGCATTTTTCGGGTCCAGGGCGACCTGCACGGCCCCGACATTCGGATTCTTGTACAACACCTTCTGGAACGACTTGCCGCCATCGGTCGAGCGGAACACGCCGCGCTCGGTATTCGGGCCGTAGGGATGCCCGAGTACAGCCACGAACAAGCGATTGGCATCATGGGGATCCACTACCACCGAAGCGATTTGCTGACCCTCGCGAAGGCCGAGGTGCTCCCAGGTCTTGCCGGCGTCCGTGGACTTGTACATTCCGTCGCCAGTGGAAAGATCCGGTCGCAACAGCCCTTCGCCGGAACCCACGTAGATCACGTTCGGATCCGACGGCGCCACCGCAAGATCGCCCACCGAATTGTTTTCATCGCCCTTGAACAGCGGCTCCCAGGTCACACCGTAGTTTTCGGACTTCCATACCCCGCCATTGTTGGGCGCCATGTAGAAGACATTCGGCTGCATTGCCGTGCCGGAAACCCCCACCGTACGGCCTCCCCGAAACGGGCCGATCAACCGCCACTGCATCCCGCTTTGCTCGTCTGGCCCCGGGTGCTGAGCCCACACCGGAAGTGCCAGCAGGGTCAGCGCTGAAAGCAGCAACGCCGAAGCCAGCTTTCCCGCAGGGTTGTGCGCTGATTGCATGGATTTATCCTCAAGCTGTGTCCGGTACGCCCTGCGACACGAACGCCGCGGACATCCAAAGAGAGTGATTGGGCGAATTTGCCGAAAACTTGTGGCGAGACTCCCCTGCCGGATCAACCAAAGCGCCTGAAGCTCCCGAATGCCCGGGCAAGCGCGACACTACGCGCGTCAAGGCATCACACCGGCGCCCACGCCGCAAAGTGCTTAATCGCCGGCCCCGCCCAATCGTGGTGCAGAGCATGTCCATCGCACAATATGCCGGAAGTCCTCCATTCCGGAGTGGCGCGGCGCGCGGACCGATCCACAAGGAGAGCCGGCTGCGCAGCTGTCACGGGTCATCGAAAAGACGGCTAGTTGGCCTCTCGGACTTTCGATGATAGTGTTCCGCGACAAACCCGCCCCCCAACTGCAGCCGAAGGCAAGACCCATGTCTATTCTCCGCTCGTTTACGGCTGCCTCGATCGGTTTGATCGCCACCGCATTCGGCCTACTCGCGTTGCCGTCGGTAGCCACGGCCCAACCCGGGAATGCGACTGCGACAACCCAGTCCACCAAGCTGTACGGGGAAATGCATTGGAGGGGTATCGGACCGACTCGCGGCGGTCGTGCCCGAGCGTTGTCTGGAGTTCCCAGCCAGCCAAACGTGTTCTATGCAGGTTACGACAATGGTGGCGTCTGGCGTTCGACAGACTACGGCGCCAACTGGGTGCCACTGTTTGACGATCAGCCAACCGGCTCGATAGGGGCCATCGCGGTGGCACCTTCCGATCCCAACATCATTTACGTGGGAACTGGCGCCGGGATCATCCGTCCGGATCTCGCGGTCGGTGACGGAGTCTACAAATCGACCGACGCCGGCAAGACCTGGACCCACCTGGGTCTGCGCGACAGTCAGATGATCGCGAACATCGTGGTGGATCCCCGGAATCCCGACCGCCTGTTCGTCGCTGCCCTGGGTCATCCGTACGGGCCGAATCCGGAGCGCGGAATTTTCCGCTCCACCGATGGTGGCAAGACATTTACCAGGGTGCTGTACAAAAACGAGTATGTCAGCGGCAATGACGTGCGGATTGATGCGAGCAATCCGAACATTGTCTACGCCGCGTTGTGGCAGCAGCAGCAGAGCTATCTGGAAGGCGCCGAATTCGGCGGAACCGAAGGCGGGATCTTCAAGTCCACCGACGGCGGCAGCACGTGGAAGCAACTGAGCAACGGATTGCCCGCCGGCGTCATCGAAGCGAACCTCAGCCTCTCGTTGAGCAACCCGGGCACGATCTACGCCATGGTCGCCGGCATCGTCGGGAAAGTTGCCACGGCCAAGGAGGGTACGACGGGAACGGTCAATCTCTACAAGTCGACGGACGCTGGCGAGCATTGGTATCTTGCCGCACACGACCCGCACACGTCCGCCGCATCGCCGACTGCGACGGTGGATCCCCGCCCGACCATGCGCATTGGTGGCGGTGATCTGCCGACGATAGCCGTCGATCCGAAGAATTCCAACGTTGTGTACAGCGACTCCACCGTACTCTGGCGCACCGAGGACGGTGGTGTGACCTGGAATGCCGTGCGCGGCGCTCCCGGCGGTGACGATTACCAGAACATCTGGATCAATCCAAACGACACCAACATCATTCTCATCGTCGCGGATCAAGGCGCCATTGTCTCCGGAAATCGTGGGGTATCCTGGAGCAACTGGTACAACCAGTTGACGGCCGCGATGTATCACGTCTCGACCGACAACGCATTTCCCTATCGCGTCTGCGGCGGGCAGCAGGATTCCGGGTCGGCCTGTGTGGCCAGTCGTTCGATGGACGGCATGATCACCTTCCACGACTGGCATCCGGTGAATATCCAGGAATACGGCATTGCCGCCAGTGATCCGAGTGATCCCGATCTGGTCTTCGGCAGCCAGCGCAGCAACGTATCCCTGTACAACCGCAAGACCGGCCAGACCACCGAAGTAGGTCCCGATGCCGAGGCACGCGGTACCAAATTCAACCGCAACGTGCGCACGATGCCCCTACTCTGGTCACCGGTGGACCCGACGGTGCTGTACTACGCCTCCAACGTGGTGTGGAAATCCACCGACAAGGCGCACAGTTGGACCCGGATCAGCCCCGACCTCGCCCGCCAGACCTGGAAGGCGCCCGCCACCACGGGAAAGTATGCGAGCGGCGTCAAACCCACGGCCGCGGGCAGCATCACTGCGCTCTCCGCTTCGCCGCGTGACGTCAACGTCCTGTGGGCGGGTACTGACGACGGTCAAATACAGGTGACGAGGGACGGCGGCGCCAAGTGGTCCAACGTGACCCCCGCCGCCATCAAGCCGTGGACGCGCATTTTCAACATCGAAGCCGGTCATTTCGACACGCAGACCGCCTACGCGGCGGCCAACACCATGCGCATCGACGACATGAATCCGCACCTGTGGCGCACCCGTGATGGCGGCAAGACGTGGACTGAAATCAACCACGGCATCGCGCCGGGGGCGGTGACCAACACCATCCGCGAAGACCCGCGCAAGCCCGGGTTGCTGTACGCGGGCACCGATACGCAGGTCTGGGTCTCGTTCGACGATGGTGACAACTGGCAGTCGCTCCGGCTCGACATGCCGGCGATATCGGTGCGCGACCTTGAACTGAAGGACGATGCCACCTGCATGTGTTCAGACCTGATCGCCGCCACGCACGGCCGCGGCTTCTACATCCTCGACGATGTCACTCCCCTGCGCCAGATGGCCGAAGCGCGCAGCGCCAAGGCGGCTTATCTGTTCAAGCCGCAGACAGCGGTGCGCCTGCGCATGGGTACCAACGATCCGACACCGTGGCCGCCGGAATTGCCGGCCGGCGAGAATCCGCCGAACGGCGCCATCCTCGACTATTACCTTGCTGCCGACATGACGGGCCCCCTGACGATCGATATCCTGGATGGCGCAGGCAAGGTCGTGCGGACCTATTCGAGCGAACTCAAGCGCGATCCCGACCCCGCCGTGGATCCGGCTGCCTACGACAAGGTCTGTCATGCCAGGCCGCACTCCCCCGACTGCTCCGTGCCGCTATATTGGCCGGCCCGTATCCGCTCCATGCCGACCAGCGCCGGGATGCACCGCATCAGCTGGAACCTGCGCTATCAGCCGCTGGCTGCGGAACGTCAGGAGGTCGACGCTACCGGTGCCGTGCCAAAGCGAAGCTCGCCACCACCCAGTTCGCCGTGGGCTCCTGCCGGCAAGTACACGGTGCGTCTCACGGTCGACGGCCAAAGTTACACGCAGCCACTGACGCTGCGTCTGGATCCGCGCGTCACCACCTCCGCGTCCGATCTGGCGCAGAACAACAAGTTGTCCATGGAGATGTACGAGCTCGCACGTGACGCCCGCTTGGCATACGGGCAGGCACACGGTCTCGGCCAGGAAGTCGCGAAGCTGGGATCGACTCAAGGCGCTCCCGCTGTTTCATTCAAGGCCAAGATCGATGCCCTGGCTCCGGACGAGACGCATGGGTTCCGTGGATTCGGCAGGGGCTACCAGGCGGCAACGACCCTGAACGGCGTGAGCGATGCGGCGCTTGCCGCGCTGATCTCGCTGCAATCTGCAGACACCGCACCCACCGCCGCGCAAACCGCGGCAACCGTCCGCGCCAAGGCCCAGGCGCAAGCGGTGATGGCGAAGTGGCAGGAGGTGAAGACCAGGGAGCTCCCTGCTTTCAACGCGACTCGCACCAGCAAGGGCCAGCCTGCCCTCGCACTACCGCCGTTGAGGATGCCCGCGGCTCTGCCCAGTGACGAGAACGGCAACGAGAACGAGAACGAGGGATAGCATCAGGCTCTGGCGCCGATGACGACGCCGGGCCAGAGCGCGACGCGGGAGACCTTCACCGGCCTCCCGCGTCACTGTCCATCCACGGTACCGGCGAGCTGACACCTGCGGCTGCCGCTTGCAGCGATCTCCCCGGATCCCCACGACCGCCGATATCGAACCGGACCGACAGATGATGCAATACGGTTCATCGCAAATAACTACCCGGAACGGCCTTCGCGCAAAGGCCAATGCAACCGGAAGTCGGTGAGACCGAACTTCTTGAAAGGTGCCCTGTTCCGGCAAGGAGTCAGTTCACGCTCCAAGTACGTTCGAGGTGCGCACAAAGTAGCAATTCCACGCGACATTCACCATGAGTCGGTATCCCGATGCCGCCAGCGTTCCCGTGTACTCAAGGGCTCCTCGAGACACCTGCTTGCGGGAGTCCCGCCGACCGTACCGGCGCGCTTCTTACTGAACCTGCACCGGTGCATCCGGCATCCGCTCATCCGGACCATTCGCAATGGCTATCACCGGCAACCGACTTGCCTGCAGCTTCGCGTTTAGCGCTTTCATGTCATGCGACTTGAGGTATTGCCAACGCTGGGCTACGGACTTCATGGACTGATCGTACTCATCGTATTCCTCGTAGAACTGCGCAGTCGGCGCGTTGGCCGACATCACGTTGATCTCGTTGGACAAATAGGCGATGCGTGCATTCAGCCGAACGGAATAGTTGAGTAGCCCCACGCCGGTCTTCGCCTTGTATTGATAAAGCTCACCTTGCAGCGAAAGTGCTTTTGCGTCCAGACCGGCAAGCAGCTTCTGCAGGCTTGTGCTCCCGCTCGCCTTCTTCTCCAAGGCCTTCAACTGCTGGCGTACGTCAAGAACCTGGTTGATGACGGCATGATTCCGCCACAGCAGATTCTGTGCCTTGTTGCCCAGGTTGAACTGTTTGACGAGATCAGCCTGCGTGGCCCTGGAGCGCGGGTCGTTTTTTACGGTCAACGTCTGCCGATAAGTGTTCCCTCCCACCGCGAGGACGACCTTGTAAATACCTGGCACGACATACGCCCCATTCGGCCCCCGGCCCTCGTTGTAAGCCACCATGTCATGAATCGGCGGTGCCGCGGGGAAGCGCAGGTCCCACACAAACCGGTTGATGCCGCGATGATCGGTCAGCTTGGTGTCGCCAACGGGGCTGCGCATGAAACCGCCCTTGTTCGACTTCCATGAGGCATCGTCGACATTGTTGAACGAATTGACCAGATTGCCGGCGGAATCGTAGATCGTCAGGGTGATTTTCCCGGTCGGCTTGTCCTTCAAGTAGTAGGAAATCACATCGTTGGGAGGATTCTCGCCCACCTGGTTTCCCACCGAGGCGCGTCGGCCAGCTTGCATGCGCAGGATGAATGCCGGCGCGGATTTGAACAGGTGGGCCGGACTCTGCATGACCTCCGCGCTCATCTCTCGCAGCGCGGATATGTCGTCCATGCCCCAGGCCGAACGCCCGTGGGTTGCCACCAGGAGGTCGGCGCCCTTGATCGCGATGTCGCGTACTTCGGCGGTGGGCAGATTCAGCTGCAGTGACTGCCATTGCCGCCCGCCGTTGAATGACACCGCTATGCCATTGGCCGTACCGGCGAACAGCAGGTCCTTGTTCACCGTGTCCTGCCTGACCACATAGACATAGTTGGGCGCGGCAAGGCCATCGACGATGCTCGACCAGGTGGCGCCGAAGTCATGGGTCACGAAGACATAAGGTGTACCGTCGCCCATTTTGTGCTTGTCGACGGCGACAAAAGCAGTGCCAGGGTCGAAATGCGATGCCTCGATGGCATTGACGCGACCCCACTCCGGCATCTTCGGCGGCGTGATTTTCTTGTAGGTCTTGCCGGCGTCAAGCGTCAACCAGACCAACCCGTCGTCGGTTCCCAGCCAGATTTCACCTTTGCGCAGTGGCGACGGCGCAATCGCATAGATCACGTCGTAGTATTCGACGCTCGCATTGTCCTGGGTAATGGGGCCGCCGGATGATTGCTGCTTGGACTTGTCATTGCGGGTCAGATCCTTGCTGATGACGGTCCAGCTCTTGCCGCTGTCCTTGCTGGCCATGAGGTACTGCGAGCCCAGGTACAGCGGATGCGAATCCTCCCCGTCCCACGACGCAAACGCAAACGGATCAGTCCAGGTGAAGCGGTACTTCACGTCCTTCGCGGCATACCCACTGTTCGCATTCGACCACGGCGCAATGTCCTGTATCGTCCTGGTACGCATGCTGTAACGCGTCAAGCCGCCCGAATATCCTCCTTCAACAATGTAGTCGGGATCATTTGGGTCGGCGAACACGTATCCCGACTCGCCATCATCGCCGCCAACAACAAAAACATCCTTGGCGGAAATGCCGCCCAGGCCACGGCTTGCCGTGCCAAACGCACATCCGGACGGACAATCCTGGGTAGACGCATAGATGTTGTACGGAAAACGATCATCCGTCGAAATGTGATACAGCTGACCAATGGGCAGGTTGTAGTACTTGCCCCAGGTCTTGCCACCATCCACGCTCGTCACGACACCCTGGTCATGGCCCTGGACCATCAGATCGGGATGCAAGGGGTTCATCCAGAATGCGTGATTGTCGCCCCCCGGAATTGCAACCGCATTCCAGGTGCTGCCGCCGTCGGTGGATTTGAAGAATCCAGTATTCGTCGCGTACAGGGTGTTCGCATTCGTCGGGTCGGCAAACACGTTGGTGAAATACCACGCGCGTCCACGAATGCGCTGGTCGGCACTGATCAGCTTCCAGTCCGCACCGCCGTTGTCCGAGCGAAACAGACCGCCGTCCGCGGCCTCGACGAGCGCATAGACGACCCGCCCATGTGAGTTCCCGCCCGCCACGGCAACGCCGATTTTTCCCAGGACGCCCGAGGGCAGGCCGTGGCCTTGCAGGCGGACCCAGGTCTTGCCCTGGTCCGTCGATTTGAACAAACCGTCGCCTTCACCGCCGCTCGACATGTGCCAGGGCTTGCGGTACATCGTCCACATACCTGCGTACACCACCGACGCATCCGACGGGTCCATCGACAGGTCGATGCCGCCGGTCTGATCATTCACATACAGCGTCTTGTCCCAGGTCTTTCCGCCATCGGTGGAGCGGAAGATGCCGCGATCCTTGCTCGGACTGTAGATGCGCCCGAGCGCTGCCACCATCACCACGTTCGGATCTTTCGGATCCACGACAATCTTGGCGATATGTCGCGTGTTCTTCAGACCGATGTTGGTCCAGTTCTTGCCGCCATCGGTTGACTTGTACACGCCATCGCCAAAAGTGGCGTCACTGCGCGGATCCGCCTCACCCGTGCCGACATAGACAATATTCGGGTCGGAGGGGGCCACGGCGATGGCACCGATGGAGGACACCGGTTCGTGATTGAAAGTCGGCTCCCAGGACAAACCGGAGTTGGTTGTTTTCCAGACCCCGCCGTTGGCGCTGCCAAAGTAGAACGTGCGCGGTTGGGTCGGAACGCCAGCTACCGCCAGGACACGGCCGCCATCAAAAGGCCCTATCAGTCGCCAGCTCATGTGGGCATACACGTCGGGCGCCACGGTTTGCGCCGCGGCACTGACGAAAGCCATGAGGAGCAAAACGCCGACGCCAGACAGGGCTCTCGCCCTGGTGGTAATGTTCAAGACCATGATCGTTCCCCTGCGCTAGTGTCTGTGCCAATGCCGAACTTGGTTCGGTGCATCAATCGACCGCGAAGCCGAGTCAAACCAACCGTTTGGTTTTTTGCCGAACCCGGTTTTTGAACCCCGAATTTTACTGTTTGAGGAAGAACGCGGCCGCCGCCATCTCTGGCCACATTGGTCAAGACCGAACCCCCCGTTGATACTACGCAGCGCGCCGGATGGATGCAAAGCGCGCAAGGCGTGCGCGCCAATATGGCACCCGAGTCGAGCAAGTGAATCGTAGCCTCAAGGCCCAAGTCTGTGGAATTGATTCACATCTATTCGGATTTCGGCATGGTCCATCGCGGCGGAAGGCGACGTCTTCGTGCGATGGTCCGCGGGGGTCAGCTGACAGCCGGCTGCAGCTTGAATGCCAGCGTGTAGCGCGGGGCGTAGCAGATCCTGTTGGGTGGCCGACCCACGTGCGGGATGCCGCCGTCGAACACCACCAACCGGCCAGGTTTGGGCGTGACCACAACCTCGGCATCCATTTGCGAGTTGTAGAACAACGTCTCGCCGCCCCATTCGGCGTTCCACTCGGGAGCGATGTACCACAAGGCAGTCAGCCCTTTCTCGCCAGGTTGGATATCGGTGTGAATGAACAGCATGTCGCCGTAGGCAGCGTGGTTGCAGTAGCTGCGGTGGAGCCGGTAGGCAACACCATCGTCGAAATCGCGCACAGCCTCCAGGGTCGGCTGATAAACCGCCAGTTGCGGTGCGGTTTCCAGTGGAATGTTCAATTCCCAGTGGCGAAACCCGGCGGTATCAGCGCGCGCGACCTCATCCCGAACGAAGTTGGCGCCCATGAACGCGTCAGTGAGTTGCTTGACGTGCGGCAACGCCACCAAGCCGTCATACACACGGATCGGGCGGCCTTCGACCAGCACGGATCGAGTCATTGGCATGTCAATGCTTCCCGGATGCTCGGAAGAGGATAGGTGGGCCTTGCGGCACGATCAAGCATTCTGCAATGACCCGCCCTCCTCCGATTCGCCCGCCCATGAGCTTGAGCCTGCGCTTGCTCCGATACAGTGGCAGGCGATCACTTTCGGGGTGGTGGCCCGCTGTCGTAACCCCAGTGGGCCAGCATGGGCTGCAGGATCGGAAGGACCAGTTCGAAATAGGGTGCGTAGTGCCGCCAGTGGTCCACGCCCTTGACGCTGATCGGCTCGATCACCTGGGTGTAACTTGGCGTGCGGATGTGGCCCTTCTGCCGCGCACGCTCGGCGAACCCCAGCATCGTCTCGGCATCGCCGAGCTCGAGAAATGCCGCAATCTTGCCCGTCTGTGCCTGGGGATCGGCGACCAGATCCTCATAGCGCGAAACAAACACATCCGGATTGAACAGCGCTGCATGATGCAACCAGTTGTTCATCGCGGCCACGTAGGCGTGGGCAAGGTTCTCCAGCGACCTGCAGGCGGCGACCAACGGTGCGGAACGGAAATTCTGCAGGTAGCAACTCAGGATGACGTCGCACGGATGACGCAGGACGAGGATGAATTTCGCCTGCGGAAAGATGCGATGGATCATCGGCAGCCACGACATGTTCAGCGGATTCTTGTCCACCAGCCGCGTACCCCACTGCCGCGCCACTTTCCCGCAGGCCAGGACGACATAACCCTTGCGCAGTTCATCACAATCACTTTGTACGAGCTTGTGCAGGTCCCGCGGGATCTCCAGGCCAACGCCTTCCAATTGACCGGCCAGGATGTTCAGGAACGGGCGCTCGTCCATCGACTGCAGATCCGGGTGCGCATCCAGCATCTGCTCAAGGAGCGTGGTGCCGGACCGGGGAAAGCCCACCACGAATACCGGCGACTGGCTGCGGTCGGGCGCCTTCAACGCCCGCCAACCACGGTAGTCGTCTTCACTCACGCGATCGTCGACGTGTGGCAGCAGCGGCGCGTCCGCCTCCAACAGGTACGGATTGGACAGACGCAGTTGCCGGATCTGGATCGCATGTGCCGTCTCCAGCGCCCGCATGGTCGCTGTTGCATCACCGAGCCGGTCGCAGGCGCCGGCCAGCGCGAAATAATATGCGTCATGGGCTTCATGGCCCGGGCCAACCTTTTCCAGCAGCGCGCGCGCGGAAGCGTATGAGCGCCGGCGCATGGCAAGTTGGGCCTGCTGGCTTTCCACTTCGCGGCCGATGCCGGGATCGGCGTCAATCGGTACGGTTGCAAGCACCACTTGCAGCTTGGCCTGCGCCTGGCCCAGACGGTTGACACGTTCGTAAACCCTCGCCAGCAACAACTGCGCGGACCAATCGTCAGGCGTACGCCGCACCAGATCCTCCAGCAGTTCAATACTGTCACCGAGTTCGCCGACCTGGACCAGCAGCTTGGCCAACTCCCCCAGCAGGCCGTCCGAAAGGGGCAACCATTCGCGCCACGTTTGCAGCAACGCATCGGCTCGGTGATCCCGACAGGCCAGGCATGCCCGCGCGGCGTGGAGGCGGATCTCGACGGAATCGGGCGCCAGCTCGTGCGCGCGCATCAAGGTAGCCTGCGCAGCCATGGGTTTGCCGTTTTGAAGCTGCAGAAGGCCAAGCTCGTCCAGTCTCTCGGGGTCGCCAGGCGTCAAGCGAACTGCAGTTTCCGCCGCCCTCTCCGCGGTTTCCCGGTCGCCGACGCGATCCAGCGCCGAGGCATAGTTGGACCAGTGCACGCTGTCCCCAGGGCACAACTCGACGAGACGGGCGAATATCCCCACCGCATCGCGTTGCCGTCCCTGTCGATGCAGACCAAGCCCCAGCAAAAGCAAAATGTCGGGTTCATCGGGGGCTTGTTCCAGCGCGGTACGGCAGCGGTGTTCCGCGGCGACCAGATCGCCAGATTGCAAGTCAGCCACAATGGGGGAAATCAGGATGTCATCGGCCATCTTGCTCATGTCTCCGGCACTGAAAGCGGCGGCAGCAGCATACCTTGCGCTTCCTTGAACCCGCAGCTTCCCGTAGTTTGCAGCGAACTCCAGTCGGAACGCGAGCGCCATGCCATACCGGCCTCGCCGGCGCATCGTGTCGACGTCGTCCGGAGTGCAGAGTCCACCACGAGAGCGGCTGGTCGTTGTTTACAATAGACTGAAAGCCTTGTGCGCGAACCAGATGGCGCATTGGGGTGTGCAGGAATTTCTCGTCAGGACAGGTTTACCAGATGGTTCCGTCATCGCCAACCCAAACTGTCGCGGCGTTGCGAGCCGCCGCCGGCTTGTTCCAGGCGGGCCGACATGCCGAAGCACGCGAGCTGGTGCGCAGTCTGTTGCAAACCCATCCGGGACTCGCTGAAGCGCATCGGATGATGGCGGGCTCCTATTTCCAGACTGATGATTACGCGCATGCGCAGCACGCCTTGGAGGCATGGCTGCGGATACAGCCGGACAATGTCGAGGCATACGTTTTGCTGGGTCGGGTGCTGGGCGAATCAGGGCATCCTGCCGAGGCCGAACGCGCCTTGCGACGAGGGTTTGACCTGGACCCGTGCAGCTTGCCGGCTGCTTCTGCCCTGGCGCGCATGCTGCTGGCTTCGGGTCGCGCCGGCGACGTACGCGAGTTGTTGGAGCCGCTATTCCAGGCTCGCCGAGCCAACCCGGAAGTGCTGATGCTATACGGTCATGCGCTGATGACGCTGGGGCAGCCCCTTCCGGCCGAAGCAGTGTTGCGCCGCTGGCTGCAGCTGGAACCGAACAGCGATGACGCCCGCCTCCGACTGGCAGCGGTACTGGCTGATACCGACCGCTATGCCGATGCCGCCGCCGAGGCGCGTGCGAGTATCGCGAAGGCCGGTAAGACACCCGAAGCAGGGTTCCTGCTGGCACGTGCATTGATGGGCCAGTGCCGGTTCGAGGAGGCCGAGACGGAGCTGCGACAGGTGGTGCGTGCGCAGCCCGCCCACGCCACGGCACAAGCCAACCTGTCTGAACTGGTGTGGATGCGCAGCGCTGACGCCGATATCGCCTGTGCAGAACTGGACGCCGCCTTGCAAAAGCAGCCGCGGTTGCACTCGTTGCGTATCTGCAAGGCAAGGTTGCTGCTGAGCGCGCAACGCGCCAAGGACGCGCTCGCCACCATCGAGACCGGCTTGCGGCTGACGGAGAAGGACCCTGACCTTCTCAGAGCCGCCAGCACCATTGCGCTCGACTTCGACGGTGACCATGCTCTGGCTTGCGCTCAACGTTTGGTTGCCATCGCGCCGCACGACAGCGACGGACAAGTTGCACTCGGCAACGCATCTCTGGCCATCGGAAGAGGCCAGGCTGCCCTCGAAATGGCAGAGTCCCTGCACCGGACGAATCCCGTGGATGGGCGGGCGCTCGCGATGAAGGCGGACGCCTTGCGCATGCTGGGAGATTCGCGCTATCGGGATCTTCTGGATTATCAAGGCCTGGTCCGCGCCACTTTCATCGATGTGCCGGATGGCTGGCCAGATATTTCGGCCTATCTTGCCGACCTGGTCCGCGATCTGACGGACGCTCATACCTTGCGCGCGCACCCGATCCGCAATTCGCTGCGTGGCGGAAGCCAAGTGCAACTGGTTCCCCAAGATTCCCCATCTCCCGCGATCCGCGCCTTTCCGCAGGCCATCGACGGACCGATCCGTCGCTACATGGAGGCAATCGGCCACGGCTCCGATCCGATGAGGTGTCGCAATGCGAAGAGCTACCAAATCAGTGGAATGTGGTCCGTGCGGCTCCGTGCACATGGCTTTCATGTCAACCACTACCACTCGGAAGGCTGGATTTCATCAGCCTGCTACCTGCACCTGCCGTCTGCGGTGGCCCAACGGGGTGGCGAAGGCTGGATCAAGTTCGGTGAACCTCCCTTCCCGACAGACCCGGCCCTGGGGCCGGAATACTTCGTCAAACCGGAGCCCGGGCTGCTGGTCTTGTTTCCCTCCTACATGTGGCACGGCACCGTGCCGTTTTCCGGGGCCGCAGAAGACCACAGGCTGACCATCGCCTTCGACGTGATTCCTGTCGGCGCCAGCTGACAATGACCTGCGTAGAATCCGTTGACACCGGCAGCAAGATCGAACGCCACTACGTGCTGGCGTTCTCCCGACGCACACCAGGCATCCCCCGGCTCTCGAGAAACGCGTTTTATTCCAGCTCTGGCCCCCAAAGGCCCGTCGACTGGCCCCGGTACGGTATGTCTCCGGGCGCCAAATGATCGACAACCTCACAGGCGGGCGGCGATGGTTGGTAGCGGCCGGATAGCCAAGCCCGATTGGCGCCAACAGGCCTACGCACCATCACCGCGTTCGACTCACCCGGCGATTATTCACTCCGCGTTGGCCTCCTCCCGACTTCGAAACTCGATGACGCGAACCACCCTGCTTCTCCTCCACGGGCGTCATCGACGGTTCTGCGCCGTGATATCCGTGATCCGTAGTCGATCTGTGCACGGTCAGGAATGGGGCTTGCATCTGATGCCGACAACCCGGGCCTCGTAATCCGCCGGCGCAAAAGCCGGGGCCGGACGTGCACCAGACAAAGGATGATGCTCACTCAAAAAAAAGGGCCCGCATGGAAGATCCATACGGGCCCCGGGGGGAACACTAACGCTGAAGGTTGCGAATGCTCAGAACGAAACAGTGACGCGACCCCAGAAGTAACGACCCAAGACATCGAAGTCAGCCGGGTCGGTGTTCGCGTTCAACGAGTTGTTGGCGTAGAGCAATGGGGGCTGCTTGTCAAACAGGTTGTTGACGCCGAATTCTACCTTCGTGTTGTACGGCTTGATGTTGTAACCGAGGGTGACGTCGCTGTACGCATGCGTCCCGTAGTGGAACACCACGCCAGGGCGACCCGGATAGGCGGTCGACTGCTGACTCAGATCTGCCGAGCCCATGTTGAACTTGTCGGTGGCGCGGAAGCGCCACGATGCATCCCAGTTGCCAAGCTGCCAGTTCGCTGACGCCTGCGCGGTCCAGCGCGGGAAGAAACACAGGCCCCCGATGTTGTCCGGGCAAGCCGACTGCAGTCCCGACCCCAGGCCGCCCATGACGCCAGCGCCCTCGAATACCCGGTTTGCACCAGTACCCGGTGCAATCTGCACCTGGTACTGGGTCATGTAGGTAACGTTCGCAAGGACGGTGAACTTACCCCAACCGAAATCAGGCAGCCGGTAGCTGCCGGAAAAGTCGGTACCCTTGACATCAAGGCGCCCAAGATTGGTGGTGGGCAGGAACACGCGCTGAATCTGCCCCACCGAGCCGCCGCCGGAATATCGGTGAATGAGCGGACAATAGGCATCTATGCCGTTATAGCAAAGATCCAGCACCGTCTGCTCGCCTGGTATCGTGATGGTGTCGTTCAGGTATATCCGCCAGTAGTCCAGGCTCAGCGACAGGTTCGGGATGAACTCCGGTGAATACACCGCACCAAAGTTGAAGGACTTGCCCTGCTCAGGCTTGAGCGGGAAGTTCAGATATTTGGACCCCGAGAACAGACCGTTGCCCTGGTCGTGGGTCGCCACCGTCTGGTTGCGGAACGTGCCGTCCAGCGGCACGTACTGGCACGCCGGATTCGGTGTCGTTGCGCCATCACACGGATCGCTGCTGAGGCTCGAGGTACTGCTGGAGGGCAGCCCAAAGATGTCCGCGATGCTCGGGGCACGAAATACTGTCGCCACGGTCCCGCGCAGGAGCAGGTCGTTGATCGGCTTCCATTCGAAGGCGACCTTCCAGTTGTTGGTACTGCCGGCGAGGTCGTACTTGGAATAGCGGTCACCGAGGGTGAGGTTCAGCGATTTCGCAAATGGCATGTCCTGCAGGATCGGGATAAACAGCTCCCCGTAAACCTCCTTGACGTTGTCCTTGCCCCTCAATGCAGATGCGCAGCCTGCTCCCGGGCAGTTCCCGGTGGTCGGATCAATCAGCTGTTCGAACGGAATGGTATTGTTGGTGTATTCATTGCGGTAATTGAGACCCGCCGCGAGCTGCACCGTGCCGGCGGGAAGGTCGATCAGCCCGCCGCTGACATCGAGATGGAACTGCCGCTGGAGAGTCCACTGCTGGATCAGGGTGGCCGTGTTTGCCTTTTGCAGCGCGGCTTTGGCGGACGGGGATTCGCCGTTGAACGGGTTCCAGGGCACGCAGGAGTCGAGCGAGATCGGCGCGCTGGGAGTGCCGCACTGCACGACGCCGTCGCTGTTCAAGAAGGAAGGGCCCACGCCAGCCGCCAGCAGGCTGCCGCTGGGTGAGCCGGTAGAGCTGGACGTGAAAGTGTAGTACCCGTAATTGACACCGGCATCCCAGGTCCAGTCCTTTTGAAGGATCTCCAGCGACCCTTTCAGGCCGGCCTGCAACTGGGTGGTGTTCTGGCTGGCAGACGAGACACGGTTGCCGCCTGCTATTTCGCGAAAGGCCACGGCATTGCCGTTGTCACCCGTGAAATCGATACCAAACGGGTTGTAGTAGCTCTGTGCCGAGATCGGCTGGTCCGCACTGACACCGTAGATGTTCGGCGCAAGCTGCAACGACGCCGTCGACTTGTTGAAGTACGTGGTCATGTACGCATCAACGTGGTCGCCCAGGTGATACGTACCCTTGAAGAACGCATTCAGACGTTCCTGCGGTGCCACCAGCGCCTGTACCGTCGCATAGTTGTAGCGGTCATCGGCTCCAAAGCAGTGGAAGTCGCCGGCGCCAAGGACGGCTTTACCGGAGGTCACCGCGTCATGGTTCGCTGCAAGCCTGGTTCCGTTCGGGCAGCCAAACTGCGCAGCAATATTTGCCGGGAGCGTGATCTTGCCATAGCGCCCGTTGGTGGAACCACCGGGGACGACGCTCAACGGGCCAGTCGGATCACTGCTGGAGGTAAGCGACAGTGCACTTTGAGAGAATTTGCGGTCGCCCTGCACGACAATGTCCATCCGGTTGTAACTCAGGCCCGCAAACAGGCTGGCCTTTTCGGTGCTTTCCCCGAATACGAAACTGCCACCGCGCCTCTGGCCGTCACCGCGAGAGGACTCGCCGTAGTTCACGGAAACCTGGGCACCCTTGTAGTTGGACTTCAGGATGACGTTGATCACGCCACCGATCGCGTCGGACCCGTACACCGACGAGGCACCATCGGTCAGGACTTCGATCCGCTCCACGGCAGCCGCAGGGATGGAGTTCAGATCCGTGTTGAGAACGCGCTGACCATCGACCAGCAACAAGGTGCGGTTTGAGCCCAGGCCACGCAGGCCAGCCAAGGTGCGCCCTGCCGGAACCGCGCCCGGGGAGTTGTGGTTGTTGACCGTGGGCGTCAACAGGCCGCCAGTGATCGCCGGCAGGTTTTGGACGACGTCACCCAAGGTCTGCTTGCCTGTCGCCTCGATCTGTGCGGCCGACACGGTAACGACGGGATTGGAGGTTTCAAGATCCACGCGGCGAATATGGGAGCCGGTGACCACCACCGCATTCAGCGTTTTCGCCTCGCTCTGCTTGGGCGGCGGCGGCGCGGCCTGGTCCTGTGCATGGACGCTACCCGCAAGCCCCATGGCGACGACCGCACCCATGGAAAGCGCCGTGCGGACGGCAAGAGAAAGCTTGTTTGGATCGAATCCCATGAAGTTCTCCAGTTCTGATAAGTTGAAAACATTCAGCAACTTGTTCCGCAACAACGTCGCCAGTCCCCGGCCTTTAGCATGGCTGTGCGCCCTGCTCTGCGCGCAAATGGACGCGACACACAGCCAGCTTGCCAAACATGCGTCCTGCCATTCCGGTACAGATGCACGTGTCTCAAACGTGCTCCGAATCCAGAACGGAACGTTCCCATTTCACCAGCCTGATGCCCCGCGTACACCGTTTTTCATCGTTCCTGCACCGAAGATTAACGCGTGTATGGCAGTTGATAGCATCAGCCACACGCAGGAGTCAACAGAATTCCTGAGGCGATTTTTTATTAGGTAAAATTCCGCACTGAACGCGTCAAATACGAGCCAACGTCAGCTGCCACGCACGCGATGCCGGTCGAGAAAAGAGCCCGACCTTGCTGCCAGGAATGCCAGGACGCCTTCGGTGGCGGACGTCCGGTAAGAGGTGAGCACGTTGTTCGCCATGGAACATTCGCCACGACGTGTTGGCTTGGATCTGCTGGCTACTTTATGAGCTGGCCCGCGCGTCGGCATGTCCTCTTGAGCTGCTCGACGTGTGGATTTGTGAGGGCCATGCGGGGAGCAGGCAGAGATGTCGTACCCACTTGCTTGCGCGCGATTGCTCCGGAGGACGCTTTGCAACACGCGCCGATGCGCAACGCATCGGCGGCGCGAACAGCCAGGCCCGGGGTTGTTCCAGACCAGGTTACGGCATCGCCCTAGCGACTCGTTCAATGTCCTGCTTCCAGTATCTTCGCCAGGACGTCGCGATCCTTGCGGCTGGTGCGGCGCAACTGCTGTGCTGCGTCCATCACGGTGGGACTGGGGGCGGTGTCTATCTCCATGATCTGATCGAGCAACATGGACAGCTGCAGGTTGACGCCGCGCAGGCCGACCTTCGCGGCCTCGTCTTCGATCTCCCGAGCCTTTGCGCCGTCACCGGAATGGTTGGCGGCGACGACAGCTGCTTGCGCCTCCTGCAGGACTTTTGCATTGCTGTCGATGTCGGACTTCAACTCAAGCGAAAACTGGACATTGGCCGCGAGCGCGGTCGGCGTACTGCCCGAAATGGGATCAGCCTGCACCGTGAGCGGCGCGCCGTAGTCCTTGCCGTTGACCGTAAGCACGACGCGGTATTGCCCTGGCAGCACCAGGGGCCCGATCGGCGCGCGCGGTGTGCGGCCGAGTACGCCGGGCTCGCCCCAGACCGGGGCTCCGGCCGGAGCCGTGTACCGAAGATCCCAAACAAAGCGGTGAGCTCCGCTCGTGGCCGCCAGGATATTGGATGGCGACGTGTAGTAATCGGGAAAATTGGGGGGCGGCATCAAGGCCGGTTTGTCGACACTGGAATAGCGCCGCACCTGATTGCCTGCGGTGTCGTAAACGGTCAGGGTGATGGGCGTGCTGACGCCTTCGCGGAGCCAGTAGTCGATGATGGCGCCGACCGGTGGATTCGCCGAGTGCGGAACTTCCGGTGGGCGCGCTTCACCCTGATAGGTGCCGAGGCGCAAGCGCAGGGCAGGCTTTGGCGCGTACAGGTGCGCCGGGCTTTGCGCGATCGCGGCGCTGACCTCGTGCAAGGGCTCGATGTCGTCGAGGATCCAGACCCCACGCCCGCTGGTGGCGACGATCAAGTCGCCGTCATGCACGATCAGGTCGCGCATCGAGGTTGTGGGCAGATTGCCTTGCAGTGACTGCCAGCCGTGGCCATCATCGAAGGATACGAAGATCCCCTGCTCGGTCCCCGCGTACAACAGGCCCCTTCGCGCCGGATCGGCGCGCACGACGCGCACGTAATCTCCTTGGGGGATGCCTTGGGCGGCCGAGCGCCAGTGTTTGCCGGCATCATGGGTGATGTAAATGTAAGGCTTGAAGTCATCAACCTGGTGACGGTCGACGGCCACATAGGCACTCGCCACATCCTGCGGGTCCGCCTCGATCGTGTCCACGCGGCTCCAGGGACCGAGTCCAGGCGGCGTCACGTTCTCCCAGTGCACGCCGCCGTCCCGGGTAAGCCACACGCGCGAATCGTCGGTGCCGCCCCAGAGCACGCCGTCCTTCACACGCGAGGGCGCCAGCGCATAGACAACCGAATAGCCACAGGCAGCCGCCGTCTTCCGGGTGGGCTCCCCCGTGCATTTCGCATCGATGTTCTTGTACGTGAGCAGGGGACTGATTGCGTGCCAGGTCTGACCCGCGTCGGTGGTTTTCAGCACCTTCTGCGCGCCCATGTAAAACGTATCCGCCTGGAACGGCGAGGGAGCAAAAGCCGTGTTCCATGGATAGTAGTAACTGGTGGCAGTCGGCAAGGCGCCAAACGAACTGATCGGGTTCGGCGAAATGTTCGTGGTGACGTTCGTGCGCACGTTGTAACTGGTGATGTTGCCGCCAGAGCCCGCGCCATAAATGGTCGACGGATCATCCTTGCGCGGGAAAAGATAACCGGATTCGCCACCCCCGACCGGCTTCCAGTCGTCGTTGGTGATGGTGCCGGAAAGCCCGCGGGACGCAATCATCATCGCGCCCGAATCCTGCTGGGTGCCATAGATCCAGTAGGGCGTCCGATCGTCCACGCCGATGTGGTAGATCTGGGCAGTGGGCTGGTTGAACCAGCTCGACCAATGGGTGCCGTCATCGAGGCTGACAGAGGCGCCCTGGTCGGAAGCGAGAATCAGGTGGTCCGCGTCGTCCGGATCCATCCAAAGGGCACGCATATCGTCGCCGCTGGGTGATCCCTTGATCGAATCGAAATGCGCACCGCCGTCGCGCGAACGGTACAGCGAAGTATTTGGAATGTAGACGAGGTCGGGGTTCGTCGCATCGGCATAGATGCGTCCGAAGTACCAGCCGCGTCCCGACAATCGCGGATCGCCGTTGATCAGGTGCCAGCTGTTGCCCGCATCATCGGAACGATACACGCCGCTTCCCTGTCCTGCCTGGTTTGCTCCGCCTATGGAATTTCCGGCACTGACGATCGCATACAGACGCGGACCCGCCGCCGTGTCGGACACGGCGACACCGATACGGCCCATGTGCGCCGGCAGCCCGTTCGACGAGAGCTTCTGCCAGGTCGCGCCGCTGTCGCTGGAGTGGTAAATCGCACTTCCCGGACCATCGACCGGTGGATACTGCCACCACGGCGTCCGTTCGGCGTTCCAGGTTGTCGCATACAGGCTCGAGGGCTCGGCAGGGTCGCGCGCCAGATCCACTGCACCGGTATGTTCGTCCACATACAGCGTGTGCTTCCAGGTCTTGCCACCATCCGTGGTCAGGAAGATGCCACGCTCCTTGTTCGGTCCCCAGATGTGGCCGAGTGCCGCAACCACCACGCGACTGGAATCCCGCGGATCAACGAGCAGGCGGCCGATGTGGCGCGTGTCATCGAGACCAAGATGCAGCCATGTCTTGCCGCCGTCATCGGAACGGTACATGCCATTGCCGTATGTCGCGTTCGAACGGATCGACGCTTCTCCCGTACCGACGTAGACGACGTCGGGGTTGGAAGGCGCGACACCGATAGCACCAATGGAAGCCACCGGTTCGTGCTGGAACAACGGCTGCCAGGTGACGCCCGCATCGGTCGTCTTGAACAGACCACCTCCCACGCCGCCGAAATAGCCGACATTCACCTTGCCGGCAACGCCGTCCACGGAATCGACTCGTCCGCCGCGATAGGGGCCGACCTCGCGCCAGGACAATGAATTCAGCAAGGATGGCGAGACGGACTGCGCGGTCGCCACGCTGGCGACCGCCAACATGGCTCCGGCAAGAAACGATCGGAACATGGCATTTTCCTCAAGCAAATGACGAGCGGCAGGAGTGATACCCGGCTCTGGTCGTGTGGAGATGAAGAGACATGGATTTCCATGCCGCGTTTGTTTCAAGCGGTCAATCCTTCGCTTTGATCTGCAAGTCAAGCTGATCCAGGCCAGCAGATTTCAATTCGCCATTCAACCGCGGCAAATCGGCAGCCTTCAGGCTTCGCCACTTTGACAGCGCGCTCCCGAGCATCATCTGGTACCTGGCCAATGTCTGCTGCTTGCCGCTGGACGGTGCAGCATCTGCGCTTTCCACCGAGGCGCCGAGGTTGGCATACGCACCCTGCAGATACAGCAAGCTGGCGAAGTCCGTAGTGGGAAGGCCGACGGAATTGGCGGGATTTTCTTCGGGCTTGACGCCCGCAATCGCGTCAATCCTGGTGATCAGGTCTTCAATCTCCCGCGCGAGGATGCCTGACGCCTTGGCACGAGCCTTGATCAACTGGGCACGCAGATTGCCTGCCTGCGTGGACTGCTCGGCAATGTTCAGCCGCTCACGCTCGATAGCCCGCCCCAGATCAAATTGCTGCTGCAGTGCCTCTGGCGAAATTTCTATCCGCGGGTCTTCCTTGATCTCGAGCGGCTGGCTGTAGGTATGCCCGCCAACGGTGAGCTTCACCATGTAATGGCCCGGCAACGCCCAGAGACCGTCGCCATTCATGAACCGGTACATGCCGTCGCCCGTGAGAGCTTTCGGCAAGGCGTAATGCAAATTCCACACAAATCGGTGCATGCCCGCCCGGCCGGACAGCGTGACCACCCTGGGCGTCCAGTCGGGAGTGATCGGCATGGTTTGCAGATCGAGCCGCGGCGCGGGGTCTGCGCTGGAAAAACGCTGCACCGACTGACCTTCGGCATTCATGATTTCAAGGGTCACAGCCGTCGACGCGTTGGCTTTGAGGTAGTAATCGATCAGGGCGCCATCGGGAGGATTGCGGGCCTGGGGCTCATCCTTGGGAAAGGGTGTGCTGAGAAAGCCGCCGGGGCGGATCCGATACGCAATGGCCGGCTTGAACAGGGTCGCTGCCGACTGACCGACATCCGCATCCAGCTGACGCAGTGCGGTGACATCATCGAGTATCCAGAAAGCGCGTCCGAAGGTGGCCAGCACCAGGTCGTCCCCATGCACGTCGATGTCACGCATCGAGGTGACCGGCAGATTCAACTGCAGACTCTGCCAGTTTGTGCCCTCGTCAAACGAGACATACACGTGCTTTTCCGTGCCGGCATACAGCAGGCCCTGCTTCTTCGGGTCCTCACGCACCACGTTGACGAAGTCCCCGGCGGGAATGCCACGGACTGCCAGCTTCCAGGTCTTGCCTGCGTCATGGGTAACGTAGATGTAGGGCTTGTAATCGTCCAGCCGATGCCGGTCGATCGCAGCGTAGGCGGTCTGGGCATGAAAGTGCGAGGCCTCGATGATTCCCACCTTCGACCATGCGGACAGGCCCTTTGGCGTGACGTTGTCCCAATGGGCGCCTTCATCCTGTGTCAGCCAGATCAGGCCATCGTCAGTGCCAGCCCAAATCTCTCCTTTCTGGATTGGTGAAGGCGCAATGGTGTAGATCACGCCGCGGCGTGGCCCCTGTATCACGGTGTCCCTGGCGGTTACCGGGTCCAGACTGAAGGGCACTTCAGGATTTTTGCGCGTCAGGTCCGGACTGATCACCGACCAGCTTTGGCCGCCGTTGGCGGTACGGAAAATCATTTGGTGCGCGGAATACATGACGTGTGGATCGATCTGCGAAAACATCACTGGCAGCGTCCACGTGCTCCGATACGTGATCCCCGGATATTCCAGAGTGGGACTGACGTCCTCGACCTGCTTGGTCAGAGTGTCGAACCGGGTCACGTCGCCATTGAACGGCCGCACGATGGCCGGACCAAACACATAACGGGAATTGAGGGGATCCGGCGCGATGTATCCACTCTCCCCCCCTGTCGGAATGGGCAGGAAATCCATGGCGCTGATGCCGTCGGTGTAATCACCATAATCGGTACGGCTCGGCAGTTTCACGGACAGTGAATCCTGCTGTGCACCGTAAACGTTGTAGGGAAACTGGTTGTCCGTGGTCACGTGATAAAACTGGCCCGTCGGCTGGTTGTACCAGGAACTCCAGGTCTTGCCGCCATCCAGGGTGATCGTGGTGCCCTGATCCACCCCCAGGATCATGTGCGCACTGTTAGCGGGGTCGATCCACGCAATGTGGTAGTCGTCGCCTCCCGGCGCTCCCTTGAAAGGCAGGAAGCTGCGGCCCCCATCGGTCGACTTGTAGGCCGCCGTATTCATGATGTACACCGTGTCCGGGTTTTTCGGGTCCACCGTCACGCCGCCAAAGTACCACCAGCGTGCCCAGATGCGCGAGTCCCCGGTGACATGAGTCCAGTGGCCTCCGCCATCGTCCGACCGGTAGAGGCCTCCCTGGCCTTCCTTTGCGGCCACGTTCGCGTAGACCACCTGCGGATTGCTGGGCGCCACCGCAAGCCCGATGCGGCCCAGCCCGGAGTCGGGAAACCCGTGTCCGACCACTGCCTTCCAGGTTTCGCCTCCATCGGTGGACTTGTACAACCCGCCACCTGGGCCATCGGAGGGCGGATAGACGCTCCACGGCGGACGGCGCGTTTGCCACAAGGCCGCATAAATGGTCTGGGAGTCACCTCCGAAAGCCAGGGCGACGGCTCCCGTGTCGGCGTTCCTGTACAGGATTTTCTTCCACGTCTGGCCACCATTCGTGCTCTTGAACACTCCCCGGTCGGGGTTCGCTGCATAGCCATGTCCGAGCGCCGCGACGTAAACAACATTCGGGTCTTTCGGGCTCACCAGAACGGACCCGATCTGGTAAGTGTCTACAAGCCCGATGTGCGTCCAGGTCTTGCCGGCATCGGTGGACTTGTACATGCCATTGCCGGTACTGAAACTGGATCGAATGTCGGCTTCCCCCGAACCCGCGTAAATCACGCGCGGGTCCGACGGTGCCACGGCAATGGCACCGATCGAAGCGACCGGCTCCTTGTCGAAGATCGGATTCCAGGTACGACCGGCATTTGCGGTTTCCCAGACTCCACCGCCGACAGATCCGAAATAGAAGTGATTCGGCTGGCCCGGGACGCCGGTCACCGCCACCACGCGGCCGGCACGAAATGGGCCGATCATCCGCCACTGGAGTCCGGAGTAAAGCGCCGAGTCGATGGATCCGGCCTGCAAAACCAAGGGTGTGCTGACAACCGGCAACGCCAATATCGACAACAGGAACCAGCGGTGATTAGTCATGAGTACGTCCAAATGGTAAAAACATGAAGACAGTGCGTGCGAATCCAACTTGCTCATCCGTCGCGCTGAGCCAATGATTTTTGGCCACCCTCAACCACAGGAAGCGGGGGCTGTTCAGTCATCGTCCGTTGTCCCCAGGGCCAGCATCGATGCGGGCAGGCCGGTGTGTGCGCCCCAGTAATAGATGACCAGCGCGATCGCCGCGACCAGCAATGAATCCCAGGGGTGGCCGACGATATGCCTGCCGCCAAAGCTCCCCAGCCAGGAGGCAAGCATGATCAGCACATAAAAAGCGATCAGCCACAGTGATGAACGCACTTCCTGTGCAACATCGTCACGATGCGCCGGCGAGCGATGCCGCCACCCGACGTAGACGAAGAACAACACGATCTGCAACCCAAGGAGCCAGGATACGGTGGCCCAGCCGGACCAGTACACGATCAGTGCCGCCACGATGAACGACAGGGGGCCGAGCACGGCGAAACCGCGCACCAAAAACGGTCGCGGCAGCCCTGGCGCGTTGCGGCGCAGCGCCGCCACCGTGATCGGTGCCACGGCGTAGCTCAACACCAGCGCGGCCGACACCACGCCGATCATCGCGCTCCACGAAGGAAATGGCAGCGTCCAGAAGACGGCCAGGGCAAAGGTCAGCCACAGCCCCGCACGGGGAATGCCCGAGCGTTCGTCGATTCGCGTGAACAGCTTGAAAAACGTGCCGCCACGCGCCCAGCCGTAGACCACTCGCGGCGTGGCGTTCATGTAGATGTTGCCGGTTCCGCTCGGCGAGATCACCGCATCGCACACCACCAGGAAGGCGAGCCAGCCCAGACCGAGCGCCAGTGCAATGTCGTGATACGGCAGTGCGAACAGATTGCCGATGTCTCCCCAGCCTTGCGCCAGCAGCGCGCTCGGAATACCGCCGAGAAAGGCGACCTGGAGCAACACATAGATGATGGTGGACAGCAGCACTGACAGGATCAGCGCAACCGGGATGGTACGCTGCGGGTCGCGCACCTCGCTGGCCACCGACACGATCGGGGTCAGGCCGAGATACGCGAAGATCACCCCGCCCGCCGAAACCGCGCCTTCCACGCCGGCAAAGCCGTACGGTGCGAAGCCATGCACGGTCAAGTTGCCCGGTTTGAAGAACGCCAGCAACATCACGATCACCAGCACGGGCACGACGAACTTGAACACGCTGATCACGTTGTTCGCCTTGGCAAAGGTCTTCACGCTGTAATAGTTCAGAGCGAAGAACACCCACAGGATGGCCAACTGCACCAGCCATCCGAGCAGGGTCGGGTTATCCGAGTGCGCTTGGGTGAGCCCGGGAAACCACGCCGAGGCGTATTGCCGACAAGCAACCGTCTCGATCGCGATGAGGCTCGAGAACGCAATAAGCGTGATCAGCCCCATCAGGTAACCCAGCAGCGCGCCATGTGAGTACATCGGATAGCGCACCACCCCGCCGGCGCGCGGCAGCGCCGCTCCCAGCTCGCAATAGACCAGCCCGAGCAGGAACACCGCTGCGCCGCCGATCAGCCAGGACACGATGCCCGCCGGCCCGGCGATAGACGACACCTTGCTGGCCGCGAACAGCCAACCCGAACCGAAGATCGAGCCCAAGCCGATGAAGGTCAGATCGGTGAGGCTGAGTTGCCGGCGGAATCTGCCTTGTCCTGCCATGCGATGTCCCCTGTGCGACGCCTGCGGCGTTCGTCATGCCAAATGATACTCACGCGCTGCCGGGCAGCGCGGTATCGCTCCAGCGACCATCAACCAGACGCTGAACATCTGCGGGATTGCCATCGCGCAACTCCAGCGGCAGCAGCGCATCCGGTACCCCGTCGTAACTGTGCAGAGCGCTGAAGCGATGGATAGCCGCAGGCATTCCGACCGCGGTGAAACCGGGATGACCCGTGCTCGGGTAGGGGCCACCATGGTTCATCGCCCCGCTCACCGCCACACCGGTGGGCATCTTGTTGGCAATCAGCCGCCCCACCTTGTAACGCAACACTGCCGCGATTGCGCTCCAGGCGGCATCGTCGCTGCCGTCGGCCGCGCGATAGATCGTGCCGGTGAGATTTCCTTCGAGGGCCTTGGCGATGGCGACCATTTCCGAGGCGTCACGCGCGCGCACGATCAAACTGACCGGGCCGAAGGCCTCGGCTTGTAATGCAGGCGGGTCGGACAGGAAGCGGGCGGCATCGGTGGCAAGCAAGGTGGATTCAATGCGATAGCCGGAACCTTCGCCAGCCTTGCCTCCGCTGAGTAACTGCGCGCCGGCGGACTGCAGCGCAGCGATCGTCCGCAGCACGCTCTTCTGCCCGCTCCGTGAAAACAGGATTCTTGGAGCGTCTCCGGCGAAGTGCGCCTGCGTCGCCGCGACAAACGCGTCGCCCAGCGCACCCTGCGGTACCATCACCAGCCCGGGATTGGTGCAGAACTGGCCGCTGCCCATGGTGCAGGAAGCGAAGAATTCCTGTGCGAGCGCGGTGCCGCGTTCGGCCAAAGCCTGCGTCAGCAGGAACACCGGATTGATACTGGAGAGCTCGGCATACATTGGCACGCCGGCCCTGTCGGCAGCGGCCTTCAACGCAAGCCCGCCGGCACGGCTGCCGGTGAAACCGATCGCACCAAGCCGCGCATCGCCGGCCAGTTGCAGGCCCAGGGCGTTGTCGAAGTGATACAACATCTGCACGGCCGCAGCGGGCAAACCGGATGCACGCAGCGCGTCGTGCGCGCGCTGGGCCAGTCGCTGGCTGGTGGCCGGATGCAGTGGATGCGCCTTGGCGATTACGGGATTGCGCGCAGCGATTGCCGAGGCAAAGTCACTGCCCGAGATGGCGTTGAAGGCATAGGGGAAATTGTTCGGCCCAAACACCAGCACCGGCTTGCCCAACGGCGCGCGATGGGCGCGCAGTCCGGTACTCGTGTCGATCACCGGCTGGGTCCAACTGTACGAGCGCACCGCCCGGGCCGCCTGGCGCAGCTGACCACTGGTACGCGGCAGCTCCACCTTGCGCAGGCGCGTTTCCGCTGGCAGCGCGGTTTCGGCGTAAGCCAGAGCCACCAGGGCGTCGGCATCGGCGTCGATTGCATCGGCATAGGCCTCGAGGAAGTCAGCAATGCGCGCGGGTGGCGTCGTCGCCAGTTCGATAGCCGTCGCTGCCCCCGCGGCCAGCGCTGCCTCGATATCCGCGGCACTGCTGATCGGAAAAGTCGGACCGATCTTCTCGCCGCGCGCAGGGTCCTCGGCCTGGAAGCTGCCCTGCGGCGCTTGCGCGGCGCGCCACTGGCCGTCGACGAGGACGGGCTCGATCGGCGCGGGCTCGCGTGCGCTCATGTCACACCTCCGGATGCGTAGCGATGGCGTCACGGATGATTTTCATCGCCGCCTCGCGTTCGGCGCCGACCAGTGCCAGGCGCGGGGCACGCACCCGCTCGCTGCCCATGCCGACAACCTGCTGCACCAGCTTGATCAACTGCACGAACGTAGGCACCGTGTCGAGCCGCAGCAGCGGCAGAAACCAGACATAAAGCGACCGCGCCGCTTCCGCGCCGCCGTCGCGTGCCAAGGCGAACAACTTCACCGACTCCTTCGGGTAGGCATTGACCAGGCCGGCGACCCAGCCGGTGGCGCCGGCCGCCATGCCTTCGACGATGGCATCATCCAGACCCACCAGCACCTGCAGGCGATCGCCCAGCAGCGCACGCACGGCAGTGACGCGGCGCACATCGCCGGAAGACTCCTTGACCGCCTGCAGGTTGGAGAATCCGGCGGCCAGTTCGGCAATCTGCGTCGGGGTGAAATCAGTCGTGTAGGCGATGGGATTGTTGTAAAGCATGCAGGGCAAGTCGGTAGCGCCAAGCACGGCGCGCACGTGAGCGCCCATTTCGCGCCAATCGGTGGAGTAGACATACGGAGGCAGCACCATCAGGCCCTTGCAGCCGATCGTTCTGGCCTCGCGCGCCAAGCGCACCGCCTCGTCGGTGGAAAGCGCGGCGACGCCGGGAATTACCGGCGCGCGCCCGTCCATCGCCTTGACCAGGGTGCGCAGGACGGCCAGCTTTTCCTCAAAGCCGAGCGTGGCGGCTTCGCCGAGGGATCCCAGCGGCACCATGCCGCGACAGCCGGCATCGATCAACTGGTTGGCATGCCTCGCCAGGAATTCGTGATCGACTTGTCCGTCGGTGGTGAACGGCGTGGTGATGGCTGGCAGTACGCCGTGCCACATCGAGGCTTGGGTCATGGGGAAACTTCTCCAGGGTTGAAATCAGCGGAAAAATTCGTGTCACCAAGCGTGGCAAGCCGCGCCGGGAAAAAGGGTGGGCGCACGTCGCTACGCGGAAAGCGGCCCATCGCGGCGAGTGCACTGCCACAAATGCGACCCTGGCATGCACCCATCCCGCAACGCGTGGCGAGCTTGGCACTACGCGCGTCGAGGTAGCCGTCCAGAGCGTGCAGGGGCACATCTTCGCAACGACAAACAAGAGTCTCGGGTTCGGCCAGTGCCAGCACTCGCGAATCAAGCGCGAAGTACCGCTGCAGATGGGCGGCAAAGGCGCGTTGATATTGGCGACGTCGCTGCAATGCCGCAACCGCAGCAACCTCGCCCACGGCAGCATGGCCAGCAATGGCGCCCTCCACCTCGGCAGCGTCCCTGCCGCCAATGCCACAGATCTCGCCGGCGGCAAACACGCCAGTGACGCTGGTGCATTGCCGATCGTCGGTGCGTACCTGCGGATGGGCGCCATCATTCTCGAGCTCGCAGCCAAGCGCCTGCGGCAGCTCCACGTTGGGCAGGAGGCCGTAGCCGACCGCCAGCTGATCGCATTCCGTTTGCTGCCGGCCGGCGGGGCCATCGACTTCAATCGCCTGCACGCGATCGTCGCCCAGTGCGCGCAGCACCACACTGCTGCACCGATATCCGATGCCAGCCAGTTGGGCACGCAATAGCAGCGCCAGCGATGCCTTGGACGGCCAGCGCCACAGGCCGCCGGCAAAGCGCAGGACCGCGGCGGCACTGGCTTGTTCGTGGATGCCCAGCACCCTTGCCCCATGGCTTCGCGCCGAGGCAGCGGCAGCAAGCAGCAACGGGCCGCTGCCTGCGATCACCACGCGCTTTCCGGCCAGCGGCCATCCCTGCTTGGCCAGTGCCTGCAATCCGCCCGCCCCGGTGACGCCGGGAAGGGTCCATCCTGGAAATGGCAGCACCAGTTCGCGGGCGCCGGTCGCCAGGATCAGCGCGTCAGCTTGCAGGCTGCGCGCGCCTCGTGGGTCCTCCACCAGCAGGATGCCGGGTGCGGCGGCCACTACCTGCGTTCGCGCCAGCAATTCAATCCTTGCCCGAGCGATCACGCGAGTGAGTGCACGCGGCACGGGCGAGGCGTGCCCACGCGCCACATCGTGCCGCCACACCTGGCCCCCAACGCGTGCCTGCATATCGATCAGCCCCACGCGCGCGCCATGGCCGGCGGCGGCGCGAGCGGCCGAAAGCCCCGCCGGCCCGGCGCCGACCACGAGCACGTCGTAACGCTCAGTCATCGGTGCGCACCTGCATGCCGTCGCGCACTGGCACCATGCAGGCACGCTGCTGCGCCACGCCGTCGATGCTCACACGACATTCGAAGCACACACCCATGCCGCACAGCGGTGCACGCCACTGCCCTCTGACGGAACGCCGGCTGGGCAGGCCGAGCCACGCTATCGCGGCAGCGACGCTACTGCCGGAGACGATCTCGACAGCGATGCCATTCACCCGAACTGACACGCGCTCGCCGCTCATGCAGCCACCCGGGCCGGATCGTACGGCCGCGGGTCGATCGCAGGTTCGCGTCCCAGCAATTGATCGACCAGCAGTCGCGCACTGCCCAGCGAGGTGGTGATGCCCAGGCCCTCGTGGCCGGCAGCAACCCACACACCCGGCCGATCGGGTACGCGTCCCAGATACGGCAGCCCGTCGACGCTGACCGGGCGAAGCCCGGTCCAGATGCGCAACGCCTGCAGCGGACGCAGGCCCGGCAGGAACTCGAACGCCCGCTGCAGCATGCGTTGCACCATCGGCATCGACACCTCGCGGGTAGTGCTGCAGTTCTCGCGAGAGGAGCCGATCAGCAATTGACCACCCGGCCGCGGCTGCACGTTGAACGCCACGCTACTGTCGGCTTCGCCATGCGCACTGTCGGTGTAGCCCAGTTGCAGCAATTGGTGCCGGATCCGGCCGGGATAGCGGTCGGTGATGACCAGATGACCCTTGCGCAGGCGCAACGGCAGCGTCGGCAGAAGCTCACCCAGCGCACAGCCGGTGGCAACCAGCACCGGCCCATGCAGGCGGCTGCCATCATGCAGCGACACGCCCCCTGCCTCCAACCGCATCACGCGGTCGCGATATCGAACCACGCCGCGCCGGCAGGCGCGCTCGACCAGATGCATGGCCACCGCAGGCGGGAAGACTGTGGCGTCATCGGGGACCAGTACACCGCCCGCCAATCCGGGAATCAGTTCGGGTTCCAGGCGACGCAGGCTCGAGGCGCTGATTGCTTCCGCCACGACGCCGGCCGCGGCCAGTCGCGCCAGCTTTGCTGGAATGCGCGCCAGATCCGCGTCGTCGACGGCGACCCACAAGGTGCCGCAACGGTGGTATTCCGCATGTGGCAGATCGGCCAGGGACTGCCAGAGTTCCATCGAATACTTCGCCAACGTCAGCTCGGCGGGCAGGCCATCCAGCGCCACCAGATGTCCCATCGAACTGGCCGTGCTGCCACCACCCACGGACCCGGGCTCGACCACCGCCACCTTCATGCCCTCGGCGCTGGCGCAATCCGCGCACGCCGCGCCAATGATGCCGGCGCCCACCACGATGAGATCGTAATGGTTCACGTGGCGTCAATGCCCCAGGTCAGGGGATCGTTTTCATCGATCAGCAACTGGCCTTGCGCGATGACAAAAGCAGTACCGCTGATCCGCGGCAACACACCGTGCACGCCAGGCTGGTACTCCCCTTCGAACACGGTGCCCAGGATGCCGGCCTGGCGCCACACCTGCCCCGGTGCCAGGCTGCCGGCAGCGGCCATGCAGGCCAGCTTGGCACTGGTGCCGGTGCCGCAGGGCGAACGGTCGTAAGCCATCCCCGGGCACAACACGAAGTTGCGCGCGTCGGCGTGATCCTCAGGCAACGCAGGGCCGGTGATTTCGACGTGGTCGATCTCGGCACCGTCGGCGCCGGTGATTTGCGCCTCTGCCAGCGCGGCACGAATAGCCTCGGTGTAGGTCGTCAGCTCGCGCTGGTGGGCAAGGGTCAAATCGCACGGCCGGTCATGGCTGATGAAGAACCAATTGCCGCCCCAGGCCACGTCGCCGCAGACCCGGCCATGGCCGGGTACGTCAAGCATGACGTTTGCAGCGTGTCGATAGCTTTCGACATTCTCGATCGCAACGCGACCGTCCGCATGCACCTCCGCGGTCACCTCCCCTACCGGAGTTTCCAGCCTGTGCCGGCCCGGCTGGATGCGTCCGAGATGCTGCAGGGTGCGCATCACGCCGATCGTGCCGTGTCCACACATGCCCAGGTAGCCGACGTTGTTGAAATAGATGACGCCGGCACACGCCAGGTGGTTCACGGGCGGCAGCAGCAGCGCGCCAACCATGGTGTCGGAACCGCGCGGCTCGCGCGCAATGGCTCGTCGCCAGTGGTCATGCTCATCGCGAAAGCGTGCGCGTCGCTCGGCCAGGGTGCCGATGCCCAGGTCCGGAAAGCCGCCGGTGATGACACGCGTGGGTTCGCCCCCCGTGTGGGAGTCGATGAAATCGATCTTGTGCATGCGGACCATGCTCACGCCCGCAAGCCGGTGCCGTCTAGAAAGGCTTGTCGTGATCGGATGCGGAATTCGGCATAATCGCAGGGGCGACAGGCACCCGCCCGGGCCAACGACGTCGCGGGAGCACACCATGTCGATCACCATACCTGCGGATGAGCTGCTACCCCTCTTCGACGGGCTTCCGGACGTGGTGTTCTTCGTCAAGGATGTCGCCGGACGCTACACCCACGCCAACCTGACCCTGGTGCGGCGCTTGGGACTCAAGCGGCGTGACGAGGTACTGGGCATGCGCGTGGAAGAACTGTTTCCTGCGCTGATGGGCCGTACCTATGCGGCGCAGGACCAGCGCGTGCTCGACGGCGAGGTGATCGAAAACCAGCTCGAAGTGCACATCTTCGACAACCGCGCGCATGGCTGGTGCCTGACCTTCAAGCGGCCGCTGCGGGTGCGTAGCGAGATCGTCGGCGTGATCGGCATCTCTCGCGACCTGGGCCTTCCCGATGCCAGGCATCCCACCTACGAAAGATTGCGCCTGGTGCTCGACCATATGCAGACGCACTACTCTGAAGCGATGCGGGTGGGCGCGCTGGCCGACATGGCGAGCCTGTCGGTGGCGCAATTGGAGCGGCACTTCCGCCGCGTGTTCCAGCTCACGCCGCAGCAGGTGCTGACCAAATTGCGCATCGACCGTGCGATGCACCTGCTGCGTGACGACGACAGCGTGGCAGCGGTGGGCATGGCCTGCGGCTTCGTCGACCAGAGCGCCTTCTCGCGGCAGTTCAAGGCCACCGTGGGCATGACGCCGCGTGACTATCGCAGCCTGATACGCTTCACGACCTGACACCAGGCGTGGCTCGGTCGCATCAGCGTGGCACGAGAGCCGGTAAAGTCCGCATCACGCCATGGAGTCCCGGACACACGTTCGCGTCCAGTGTACGAGTGAACCTGCAGTCGCCAAGCCGACAGTCCGCGCAGGCGGATACGGAATCGACCCGAGTGGTGAAGGTGCGTGCATTGCGTGCACTCCAGGTCAGACCAATGTGCTGACGCGTCTTGTGGACATCGCTGGATTTACAGACACGATTGCCGGCGACGGTGGGCCCCGGTCTTTCAACTACGCACGTCCCGCAGCGCGGCGAATCGGGCAAGCCAGTGCGTCGCATGATTCGAACGACATGCCTGCGCTCACTCAAAGGCCCAGCAGCCTTACACCCGCATACCATGACCGCCCAAGCGCCGGCTCCAGTCCGGTCTGCCAGACGCGGTCGTAGTACTGGCGATCGGTGAGGTTTCTGACACCGGCGAGCAGGGTGACATGGCGGTTGAGCTGCCAGTCCCCGGCCAGATCGAGCACGGTATAGGCAGGGATGCGCGCCGGCAGGTAGCTGTTGCCGGTGCCCAGCGGCTGATCGGAGTCCTGCCAGAATTGCGCGGCGGAGGAGATCGCGGTGAGACTCAGCTTGATGCGCTGCTCGACACGCCAGTTCACGCCAGTCTTCAGCAGGTAACGCGGCGCATACGCCGGGATCTTGCCGACCTGGCCGGGGATCACGCTGGCGGTGAAGCGCGCGTTGAGCAGACTGGCGCTGACAAATGCCTCCAGATGCTCGCCGCGATCGGCCAGCGCCGTGTTCGCCAGGAAATCGTAGTTGAGCTGGCCCTCGAAACCGCGGCTGCGGGTATCGCCGCTGTTCACCTCGATCACGTCGGTGGCGTTGATGTGCTGCGCCTCGATGCGGTTGTGGAAATCGATCCAGAACACGCTGACGTCGTAGTACAGACCGGCCACCGGCACACCGTGCACGCCCAGCTCGTACGACAGCGATTTCGACGGATCGGGCGCATGGCCGGGCACCACGTTGGCGAACGGCGAGGCCATGTCGAAATAGCGCAGCGGACGCCAGCCTTGGGACACGTTGAAGTAAGTCTCGTTGCCGTGGCCGAAGTCGTTGCCGACGCCGAGCCCGAACAGCGGCAGGCTGCGCGCATCCGCCTCGTGAATCAGCGGACGACTGAGGAAAGGCGGACGCACGCTTTCATCGACGGCCACCCGCTCATGCTCCAACCGCACCGAAGGCACGATGTGGAAGCGATGCGGCAGGCGAAACACGTTCTCGGCGAAGATCGCCGCGTAGTCCGACGTACGCGCCTGCACCAGCCGCGGCGTGCCGCTGCGGTCGTGGCGATCGACGTACAGGTCGCCGCTGCTCCACTGCCGGAACGGATCATCCCCGTGGAACAGCGTGGTGCCGATCGTGAACGCATTGCCCCGGCCCCACTTCCTGCGCAGGCGCAGGTCGGCGCCGCTGGTGCGGAACTGCTCGTCCTGCAAGGTGGTGCTGGTCGGCGGCGGTTGCGGCGCCAGCGCACCGCTCGCGCCGCGGCTGGCCAGATCCTGATATGCAAACCACAGCTTGCCCTCGAACAGCCAGCCGTCGCCGAATTCGCGGCGATGGCCGAGCACCAGCTGGTCGCGCGTCACCCAGTCCCGGTTGTACGGCGTCGGCGTGGCACGCGGGTTGGCCTGCCATTGCGGATAGCTGAGTCGGCCAGCATCGCCGGAGGCTGCATTGATCGCGTGCAGGTCGATCCACCACAGCTGCTTGTCGTCCGGCCGGTAGTCGACATACAGATCGGCCTGGCGCATCTGCGAGCCGGCATTGGGCCGGCTGCCGTCGCTACGGACGTAGGCCGCATCAGCGCGATACGTCCAGGGTCCGCTGCTGCCCTCGACCGCGTTGTAGGTCGAGTAGAGGCCGTGGTTGCCGACCACCTGTTCGCTGCTCGCCGAGAACGGCGCGCCCGGCCTGGGTCGACGCGAGACCAGGTTGATCACCGGCGCAGGCTCGGGCCCGTACAACAGGCTGGAACCGCCACGAATGAGCTCGACCTCGGACAAGCTCTGCGTCAGCGGCATCGCATACAGCGTGGGGAAACCGATCCAGTCGCTTTCCAGCGGAATGCCGTCCTGCATCACCAGCACGTATTCCGATTCCTGCGGATTGCCCAGGCCGCGATAGCTCAGGTTGAACTGGGTCGGCGTGGGCTGCTGCGACACCTGCACGCCGGGCGAGCGCACCAGCAACTGGTCGAGGTTGTTGTCGATCACGGTCGGCTGGTCGGCCAGGTGGGTCACCGTGGTCTTCCTGGTCACGGTGATCCTGGTGCCATCGACCTCGGGCAGCATGTGTTCGAGCTTGGCCTTGAGCGTCTCGCGCCACGCTTCGGCATTCACGTCGACCGGCGCCAGATTGGTCGCGTTGCCGGGCGTCGCCTGGGAGGTATCCGTCGTGGGTTGCTGCGCTCGCGCGCCGAACGCGGCGAGCGAGAGGACGACGGCAAGTGGCGGCAAGGCATGGCGCGGAATCGGCATCAGTCATCTCGAAGGGAAAATCCAGCTGCACCTTATTACCCATCGAAGGTTCTTGCGCCATAGGCCAGAAGTTTATCCAAGGGGTTTTACCTGTCTGGCGACATCCGTGAAGGTTTGCTCAGGGCCGGCTATCTGGAGATTGAGTCTGGCTATCGGAGTGCCCAACGCTTCACCTAGGAAGCCGCTGCATTGTTCTTCGGTAAACCGCTTCTTCACGACCAATCTCCTTCGGATGGGGATTGGACTCCAAACCTGCGTGCTACTCGAAACTGGGGAGACATCGCACCTCGCACACATGGAGCGTGACTAGATGGACACCACCACTGCCTCCCTTGCCCTCGTCTGCTGCGCCTGCGGGATGTCCTCCAGCGCGTCGCCGCGTCGCGCACGACATTGTATCGATGGGTACGATTGGGGCAGTTCCCACGCCCCCGCTCACCCACACCTACCGGCAGCACCGTTGCATGGCTGTCAACTGAAGTAGAAGCGTGGATCATCAGCAAACCGGCTACGGATGGGGGTACATTCGGGGGTATATTTGGCACCGACGCCTTGTAGACCTTACAAAGCAAAGCTTGTCGTTTCCTCTCACCGTACCAATTGAGGGTTTCAGGCGACACCGCCGAGACCCGTGAAACACCGAAGCCCGCATAACAGCGGGCTTTTCATGCCTGGAGGGGGTCCACTCCGATCCCCGCGACGTGAATACGGGCGCGAAGCCGGCGGAGATATCGCCCGGACCACCTTCGGCCAGCGACCGCTGAAAGCTGGAGCGGGCATAACGCCGGAAATCAGAATCTGACTGGGGGGTCGATTGTCGCACTGGCGACAGTCCTTTCCGGGGCTTTCTTCTATTTTCGATCCGCAGTCCCCAGATCTGCCGGACAGGAGTCAGGCCAGGCATCGCCTGGCTTTCCGACCTTCGTGAGGGCATGGCTCCTGCCGGGGCGCAGCGACCGGTCGCGCAGGGCGGGGATGTCGGGGGACGTCTGCTACAGAGCCGCGCGACACCAACAGGCGACCATCATGACATTCTGGGGGGATCACCATGCGCAACACGAACAAGCTGCCACGACGCGCCTTGCTTGCCTCGGCCACCATCGCCGCGCTTTCGCTGTCGATCGGCGCCGCGTGGGCGCAGGATCAAGCGGAGACTGCCCATCCTGACAGCGCCGCGAAGAGCTCGGGCGCCAACGGAGTCGACAAGAACAGCGCTACGTCGCTCCCGGCCGTGATCGTGACGGCGGAGAAGCGCACGCAGGATGTCAGCAAGGTGCCTTCGTCGATAAGCGTGGTCAACAGCGAGCTGCTGGAGAATCAGCACGTCGCCTCGCTGGTTGATCTCGCCGGCCAGCTGCCAGGCGTGCAGATCGACAGCGGTGGTACGCCGGGACAGACATCGATTGTGATTCGTGGCATTTCGTCGCTCCAGCAGGGCGCGGTAGTCGGCACCTATATTGACGATACGCCCGTGGGTTCCAGCGGCAACTTCTCCGCAGCGTCCCTGTCGCAAGTGGATCTGATGCCTTATGACCTGGAGCGCATCGAGGTCTTGCGCGGCCCGCAAGGCACGCTGTATGGCGCCGGCGCGATGGGTGGGCTGGTCAAGTACGTTCTGAAGGAGCCGGATCTGGGTACAACTTCCGGCGACGTCGGCGGCGGTGTCTTTTCCATCAGTGACAGCAGCGGCACCGGCCGGGATGGGCATGCCCGCATCAATCTTCCGCTTATCCAGGACAAGCTTGGCGTTACGGCTTCCGTGGCGGAAAACAGGACGCCCGGCTACGTCGACAATGCCGTCACCGGGCAGAACGACATGAACGCCGTCACGCAGAAGAGCGGACTTCTTTCCGCGCTGTGGAAGCCGATCGACGATGTGAAGCTCAAGGTGTCGGCGCTGCACCAGACGATGAATGCGAACGACAACGGAGCGATCCTGCTCGACCCCACGACACAACAGCCGATTCATGGCGAGCGGGAAACAGGCACGTTGCTCAAGCAGCCGGTCCGCAAACAACTCAACTTCTATTCCGCCACGCTGAACTGGGATTTGCATTGGGCCGACTTCACGTCGGCGTCGAGCTATTCCACCATGTTCTACCAGCCGACCCAGGACCTATCGGTGCAATTCGGCCCGTTGTTTCCGTTGTTCGGTGCCTCTGCGCCTGGCCTCGCACCTTTTGTCACCCGCATCCACGTCAACAAGGCCACCCAGGAACTGCGCATGGCGTCCAAGCCGGACGATCACGTGGAGTGGCTGGTCGGCGCGTTCTTTACACGCGAGCTGAGTCACAACTATCAGAACATCAGCTCCTTGACGGATGCGGGCGAGCCGATTGCCGGTCTTGACCCGCTGCTGGCTGGCGAAGTCGGTCCAACCACTTACAAGGAGGGTGCGCTGTTTGGTGATCTCACCTACAAGTTCACCGACAAGTTCGACGTCACCAGTGGCCTTCGCTACGCGAGGAATGAGCAGACTTACCAGCAGCGCGTCACCGGTGGCCTGCTGGTGCCTCTGGGCATCACTTACGGCCATTCTGCCGAGAATGTGCTGACCTGGATGCTGAGCCCGAAATACCAGATCGACGACAACCACATGGTGTACCTGCGGGCAGCAACCGGCTACCGCCCAGGCGGACCGAACATCGCCCTGCCCGGGATACCGCCTACAGTGAAGTCGGACTCGCTGGTCAACTATGAGGCTGGTTTGAAGTCGCGGTTCTTTGACAACAGGGTCTCGGTCGACTTCGACCTCTACACCATCAACTGGCACGACATCCAGCTGCCTGCCACGACACCTGGCGGCCTCGGCTATACGTCCAACGGCGGCAAGGCGACCAGCCGAGGCGCGGAGCTGAGCATGGCGTTCAGGCCGATCCGCAACCTGCAGTTGGGCTTCAATGCCGGCTACACGGATGCCTACCTCACGGAAGATGCGCCCGCGCTGCAAGGAAAGAAAGGCGACAGCATTCCGAGCGTCCCGCGTGTCACCTGGTCAACGAACGCCGACTATTACTTCGATCTTCCCCATGCATGGTCGGGCCACGTCGGCTGGGACTACCGCTGGACCGGCAAGCGGTGGTCGAACGTCAGCAGCAATCCTTACACCTATCGCGAACGCAGTTATGGCGTCCTTGATCTCAACGCCGATATATCCAGGAGCATCTGGACAGTGCGGTTCTACGTGAAGAACCTGGCCAACGCGCGCCCGCACCTCAATATCAGTTACCTGCAAAGCGCCCTCACCGGTGACGTGGTTGACCTGCAGTCGATCCTGCTGCAGCCCCGCACGGTCGGCATCGACTTCAACATGCAGTTCTGATTCGACTTCAGGGGGAGTTCGCGCGAGCCCCCCCTTTCGCTCACCGTGGAGCGTCGGACAACCCGGTAACAGTCCCCGGCATCAGCTTGCCGCAACGATCCACGCGCGGCAACAAACGATCGGCAACATCGCTTTCAACCTGCCATCATCATATAGGCGGCTGAATCCAGTCGCCGCGGATGCTCGTGAAACGCCGTGTGCAGGAAGACGGTATTACCTGTCGCGCACAACCTCAGCCGGCGCCGCATCGCCAACCTTCCGTGCGAACGGCAAGGCGTCGGTCACGAGGTGCACCAGGAAACGGCCGGGCTGCTCCTGCATGATCATGTGGGCTGAATCCGAAAAGGTCACCAGTCGCTTCGACGGCGCCCGGATGTGCTCGAACCACTCCTTGGCCAATTCGTGCGACGTGGTGTAGTCGTGCGCTCCCGTATACACGATCACCGGGCACTTGAAATCCGTCACCTGATCAAAGTCGACAGCCAGCAGTGGCTGCAACAGGTGGGTGAGCGAGAACAGGGTGCCCGGTCCGATTGCCCCGAGATCCCGTTGACTGTAGTCGGGTGACAGTTCCTCGGCGTCTGCTTCGTACTGGTTGTCCTGGCGACCATAAGCCATGCCCCCGTAATACGTCTCCCATCTGCTGCGCACGCTGACGCGGTCGATGGTGACCTCCGTTCCCGGATAAGGCGCAATGGCCTTGAGCTCACGCACAGCGTCTTCGTTGCCGTGCGCCGTCGCTTCACGCAGCGCGAATGCATAACCGATCGCTTCGTTGCGACGGGCATTCACGACCTGCCCTACCGAGATGTACGCGTAGAACCAGTCCGGATGCTGCTGGGCGAGATGCACGCCGAGTACCGTGCCCCACGAATGGCCAAGCAGGAATATCTTGCGTTTCCCGTAGCGCTGGCGAAGGTATTCAACTACCTGCGCGGCATCCTCGGTCATGCCTGCCACGCTCATGCCGGGCGCCATCGCCTGCTCGGTGTTGGCGAGGTAGCTTTTGCCGGCACCCCGCTGATCCCATTGCACCACGGTGAAGTAGTCCTCCCATGGCGTCTGGAACGTATAGCCTTCCGGCATCATCGGCGAGCCCGGACCGCCGTGCAGGAACAACAAGACCGGGTTGTGCCGATTCTTCCCGCGAATCGACAGCCACTGGTCGATGCCACCGATACGCACCTTCACCATCTCATCCACGCCCAGCGGCGAAACAATCTTGCGGGTGTTGGCGAGGATTCGAGTGACTTCGTCGCGCGACATCGTCGGCGACGTGGCCTCCGCTGGCGCCGCCGAGGCCGAGGCCGCGGAAGCGACAGTCGGCTCTGTCGCGCAAAGAACGTTGGTCGCGGCGAATCCGGCAACCAGCATCAGGGTGAAAACAAGGGACTTGCGGAACGTTGTCAAGGTAACTCTCCTCGTCAGCAGATCGAAACCTGCTGAGGCCGTCGAACATGGGGTTGTGGGGGATAGGTCAGATTTCTATTTTCGATGCAGGCTGATCCTTGGCAGGCACCTCCTTGCCCAGGCGGTGAAATTCCTTGTGCGCGGACGACACCCGCGCATGATAGGTTTCGATCGCCGCCGCCTTGACCGGCCCGAATCCGCGAACCTCGTCGACCAGTGAAAGCAGCGTCAGGGCGTGCGAATGGTTGGCGGTATCGAGACTCGCGAGCACGTCGTCGACCAGGCCTTCATACTCCGTGATCAGCGCCCGCTCCATCCGGCGTTCGTGCGTCCATGCGAAGGGATCGGCCCAGCTGCCACGTATACCTCGCATGCGTGCCATGATCCTCATGACACCCAGTATCCAGGAACCGAATTCGCGCTTGACGGGTCTACCGTTGACCTTCTTGCCGTTGAGGAAGGGCGGTGCGAGGTTCAGTGCAATGCGGCCGCCGCCCTCGAAGGTCTTGCCAAGCTCTTCGCGTAGTGCCGAACTGCCAAGCAGCCTTGCCACCTCATATTCGTCCTTGTAGGCGAGCAATTTTGCGTAGTTCCGCGCCACGGTCAGCGCAAGCGCTCCCGAGCCGGGTACGACCCTGGCCTCGAGATCACGGACCTTTTCAACGACCTTGCGGTAGCGCTCAGCCAAGGCCGCATTCTGATACTCGGTCAAGTGCCGCATCCGATGCGCGATGACCTCCGGCAGGGTCGTTGGCATCGCTTCTTTCGGCGCCTGAACACTCGTCGCCATCTCGACAACGCGGTCCGGGTTCGTCACAAACAGACGGCCAAGACGGAACGCACTCAGGTTGAAGGCGACGGCCACGTCATTCAGCTCGATCGCACGTTCGATGGCGTTCAGGCCCACGGGAAGAAAACCTTGCTGCGCAGCGACGCCCACTACAAACAGGTTCGCGCCGATCGTGTCGCCGAGTATCGCCACCGCAAGTGAAGACGCATCGACCTTTGATACCGCATCGCCGCCCACCAGCTGTTGCAACTGGGCAAGAAGCGCCTCGCTCGATGTCGCGTAATCGCGATTGAACTGGAAGGCCATTGTCGGCGTGACCCTGGTGTTGGCAATCACCCGTGTCCGTCCGGCGCTCAAGGTGGCGGCACTGTCCGGGGCGAGCGCCGCAATGAGATCAAACGCCAACATGACATCGGCTTCCTCCCTGTCCAGGCGTTGCGCATGGATCGCTTCGCGAGATGTGGCGATGCGCACATGACTGTAGACCGCGCCATTCTTCTGCGACAGGCCGGTCATGTCGAACAGTGAGATGGCAAGCCCTTCCATATGGGCGGCCATGCCAAGTATCGCGCCGACGGAAACCACACCGGTGCCACCGATGCCCGCAATCATCATGTTGAAGCTGTAGTTGCCCAGTGGGGCGCGGGTTGGCAGGGGGAGTTGGCGGAACGTGTCTTCTTCGACGAAGAGTCCCTTGGGCTTGCGCGGTTCCGCGCCATGGATCGTGATGAATGACGGGCAGAACCCGTTTGCGCAGCTGTAGTCCTTGTTGCAGCTGGATTGATCGATCGCCCGCTTGCGCCCCAGCGCCGTTTCCTCCGGAACCAGGCTGACGCAGGTCGATTGCACGGAGCAGTCACCACAGCCCTCGCAAACCTCGCGCGCGATGAAAAGCCGCTTCGGCGGGTTCGGGTAGCTTCCCCGTTTCCGGCGACGACGCTTCTCCGCGGCGCAGGTCTGCTCGTAGATCAATACCGTGCAGCCGGGCGTGCCGCGCAACTCCTGTTGAACGGCATCCAGTTCGTCGCGGTGGCCGATGGTCACGCCAGCAGGGAATTCGTCATTGCCCTGATATCGTGACGGGTCGTCACTGAGCAGCGCGATGCGGATTACGCCTTCACTACGCACCTGATTGGCGATCGCGGCCACCGAGATCGGCCCGTCAACCGGTTGACCGCCCGTCATGGCAACGGCGTCGTTGTAGAGAATCTTGTAGGTGATGTTCACGCGTGCCGCGACGGCGGCGCGAATGGCCAGCAGGCCGGAATGGTAGTACGTGCCGTCGCCCATGTTCTGAAACATGTGTGCGGTTTCAGTGAAAGGCGCCAGGCCAATCCAGTTGCCGCCCTCGCCGCCCATCTGGGTCGGCAGCAGCGCCTGCTTCGGGCGCACCAGGGCAACCATCGTGTGGCAGCCGATTCCCGTCATGCTGACGCTGCCTTCCGGTACGCGGGTGGATCGACTGTGCGGACAACCCGAGCAGAAAAAGGGTGGCCGCTTCACCACCGCCGTCTGCGCGATGGCCGGGGTTGCTGCAATCCCGCCCAGCCGGGAGCGAATCCGCTCGTCCAGCCGCCCCAGGCGCTGCAGGCGCGCGGCAATGGCAAAAGCGATATCGATCGGTTCGAGCGGCAGGACCGAGGACAGCAAGGAGGCTCCTTCCTCGTCGAGCTTCCCGATCACCAGCGGTCGATCCACCTGGTTGATCAGGGTCGCGGCGACTTGCTGCTCCAGGAAGCTCTTTTTCTCCTCGACAACGAACAGAACCGCCTGGTCCGCCGCAAAATGCCTGATCGCGCTCGGCTCCAGCGGCCATATGCAGCCCACCTTGTAGAGCGAAATGCCTGCCGCACTGGCGGCGGCTTCGTCCAGCCCGAGAAATGCCAGTGCCGCCCGCACGTCGCCATAGGACTTCCCTGCCGTGACCAGGCCCAGCGCCGGGGTTTCGGCATGAATCACGACCTTGTCAATCCTGTTGGCTCGAACAAACGCATGCACCAGCGGCAGCCGATGCTCGATGACAATCTGTTCTTCGCGCAGCGGATTGAATGCCGCATTGTGATTGTGAATTTCTGCCGGCGTATCCGGTGGCGGGGCAGGAATGACCGGCTCGAAGTGATCAAGATCCATCTCGACCGTCGCACTCTGCTCCGCCACTTCGTTGACGCATTTGATGCCGACCCATGACCCGCTGTATCGGGACATGGCATAGCCAAGCAGGCTGTACGACACCAGCTCCTGGACGTCCGTCGGATAAAGTGAAGGAATCAGACTGGCCGCCATGGCCTGTTCGCTCTGATGTGCTACCGTGGAAGACTTCCCGGCATGGTCGTCGCCGTAGAAGATCAGCACGCCTCCATGCCGATGGCTGCCCGCGTAGTTGCCATGCTTGAAAGCATCGCCGGAACGATCAACCCCAGGTCCCTTTCCGTACCAGGCGGCAAACACGCCTGAGTAGCGGGCGCCGGGCACTGCGTTCAATTGCTGCGTGCCGCGAATGGCCGTCGCGGCCATGTCTTCGTTGACCCCTGGCTGGAAAAGAATCCTTGCGCCTTCCAGCCTTTCGCCGATCGACCAGAGAGCACTGTCGACGCCGCCAAGCGGGGAGCCGCGATAGCCGGTCATATAGCCCGCGCTGAAAATCCCGTTGCGGTGATCCAGCGTGGCTTGCGCCAGCAATACGCGGGCGATGGCCTGCGTGCCGCTCATGACGACGACACCTTGATCGACGACCCACTTGTCATGCAGCGACACGGAATTGCCGCTTGCCGCCACCGTTCCTGCTTTCATGCACCGCTCCTCCGTTCCTGGTGGAACGTAGGCGAACCTGGTGTCAATGACTGTCAAATGGGCGACAAAGGATCAAGGCAGACCGCATGTAAGGTTCCCGTCCGATCCGTTGCCCAGGGAAGATCTCATCGGCAACGCAGCGATAAGGCAACGAGCGGTGCGTGCACGCACGAACCGGCCCTCGCCTAGGTCGCAACATTCCCGGGGGAAACACCTTGTCATCCTTGATCGGCAAATTCAGGCAGATTCCTGACGGTGCGGCTGCATTGTTCTTCATCCAGACGGTGTCCACGCTGGGCTTCGCGGTGCTGTACTCGACGCTGGTCCTGTACGCGGCCAACCACCTGGGGTTTCCGTCTGCGGAGGCGACCGCGATCATGGGTGTGTTCGGCGCGTTCAACTACGGACTGCACCTGTTCGGCGGTTATCTGGGTGGACGCTTCCTGAGCAACCGCAACCTGTTCATCGGCGGCATGGTTTCGCAGGTGCTGGGTTGCGGATTGATCGCGACCGGCACCATGGCTTCGTTCTACTGGGGCCTGGCGTTGTTCCTCACCGGCTGCGGTCTCAACGTCACCTGCATAAACATGATGCTGACCCAGCGCTTCACACCCGAGGACAGCCGCCGCGAAGGCGCGTTCCTGTGGAACTATGCCAGCATGAACATCGGCTTCTTCGTCGGCTTCACCGTCGCCGGTCACTACCAGTTGACCGGGAATTACGGTCACCTGTTCTGGTTCGCCAGCATCGGGAATTTCATCGCGATCATCCTGGCTGCCTTCAACTGGCATCATCTGGCCGATCGCGACACGCCCCTGCTCGATGTGACGCCTGCCCGCTTCCGGTTACGTCTGGCCGCGGGCGTCGCGATCCTGCTCGCGCTGGTGCCCACCGTATGGATCATGCTGCAACACACCGGGTCGACGGGCACCCTGCTCAAGGCCATCGGCGCACTGGTTGCCATCGCGCTGTTGTATCTCACCTTCAGGCATCGTGACCGTATCGAGCGCCACCACATGTGGGCATTCCTGATCCTGTCGTTGGGATCGCTGGTGTTCTGGTCGTTGTACCAGATGGCACCGAATGGCCTGCAACTGTTCGCGGTCAACAACGTCGACCTGCGTCTGTGGGGCATCCAGATTGCGCCGCAGTGGGTGCAGAACATCAACACCGTGGTGATCGTCGGCGGCGGTCCGCTGCTGGCCGCACTGTTCGGCCACCTGCGTGGAAAGGGCTGGAACATCGACATCCCGCTGCAATTCTCCATCTCGCTGCTGCTGATGGGCCTGGGCTTCCTCGCCCTGCCCGTCGGCATTTCGCAAGCCAATGAGATCGGCCGCAGTGCCTTCGCCTGGCTGTTCGGCAGCTACGTCTTGCAGAGCCTCGGCGAGCTGCTGATCTCACCGATCGGCTACGCCATGATTGGCAAGCTGGCGCCGCGCAAGTACCAGGGCATCATGATGGGCAGCTGGATGATGGTCATCGGCGTGGCCTCGCTCTTCGCCGGCGACTTCTCGGGCATGGTTCCCGAACCCGCCGGCAACAGCGCCCTGGTCACCAACCCCGCCTACGCCACGCTGTTCGCCGAACTCGGCTGGGGCAGCGTGGCTGTCGGTGTCGCGCTGGTCGCGTTGATTCCGTTCCTGCGCAGGCTGATCAAGCCGGCCGGAACCGTCTGATACCCGGATGGGGTCGGTGAACCGGCGAAACGAATGACGATCAGCAAGTTCTGCCGTCAAGCCACCGCTGTCGGGGGCGCGGGATGCGGAGCGGCACGGGATCGTTCCGCCAGCCACGGGCGGAGACGTCGGACAGCCTCTTCGATCTCGGAGGTCGAGGCGGCAAAGCTCATCCGCATGAAGTGCCGGCCATCGATCGGATCAAAGTCCACGCCGGGAGCTGTAGCTACGCCGGTGTCCCGCAGGAGTTCGATGCAGAACTGCAGGCTGTCGTCGGTAAGGTGCTGCACATTTGCGTAGATATAGAACGCACCGTCCGGCGGGGCAATGGCCGTCAGACCGAGCGTCGGAAGCGCGTCGAGCAGCAACTGGCGATTGCGCCGATACACTTCCACGTTCGCGTCCAGCTCGTTGCGGCAGTCCATGGCGACAAGGGCCACATGCTGACTTAGCGCAGGCGCGGAAAGAAACAGATTGCCCGCGTAGGTGCGAGCGCGTTTGACATGCGCCAGCGGTGCCAGCAACCAGCCAAGCCGCCAGCCAGTCATGCAGTAATACTTGGAAAAGCTGTTGACGATCTGGGCATTCGGCTCGAACTCGATCATCGAATGCGCCGGCTCACCGTAGCTCAGTCCGTGATAGATCTCGTCCGATACGATCCGGATATGCCGCTCGCGGCACACCCTGGCGATGGCCTCCAGTTCCGTCGCGGTAATGATCGTTCCTGTGGGATTGGCCGGACTGGCAACAATGATTCCCGCTGGGGGTGGGTCCAGCACCTCGATCGCGGCGGCAGTGAGCTGATATCGACTATCGGCTCCGCATTCCAGTTCCACCGGCACCATGCGCAATGCCCTGAGCGTGTTGCGGTAGGCCACGTAGCCAGGTCGGGCCAGCGCCACCCGATCACCCGGTTCAAAAGTCGAAATCAAGCTCAACAGAAGTGCTGGCGATGCGCCACACGTCAACACGATCTGTTCAGGTTCGACCGACATGCCATGGCTCTCGGCGTAATGGCCTGCAATTCTTTCCTTCAGTGCGGGGCTCTCCCAGTACCCGAGCGCCGTTGCATCCAGAATGCGGTGTGCCGCTTCGACCGCGGCGCGCGGCGCCCCTGTCGACGGCTGGCCAAACTCCATGTGGATGATCGAGCGTCCGGCGCTCTGCAACTCATGCGCAAGACGACTGATGGTTATGGCTTGAAAAGGTTCGACCTGGGCAATCATGACTGGCTCCTGCAACTTGGGCCTCGGTTGAGAGTGGTGGTGCCGTCGTGCCGCAAGCTCACTATCCACCAGCACCGCCGGCGCTCCGAATCATTGACTGCGCGGCCCCCGATCACCACCTCTCAAGGAATCATCACGCCGGTGTCCCGCAAGGCATGCGCGCGTCAGCGCACTGTATGCAGCCGGATCGGGCATCTCTGTCAATTGCGCGACAAAGTTGCCACGAGAATCAAGGCTTCGTGGCGAGCCGCTGTATTTGGCCGAGATCAATGATGACGAGGTTGGCGTACTTGATGAGCAACACGCCATCGTCCTGGAGACGATGCAGGATCTTGTTCACCGACTGGCGCGATGTGCCGACTTGCAGCGCCAGGTCCGCCTGGGAAAGGTGAACCTTGAGCCGCGTACCGGAGCCGGCCGGTTGTCCAAACGACTGGACCGCCATCACGATACGGCTCGCCACCCGAACAGTGAGGTCGTCCAGATGGGATTCTGCCGTGAACACGCTCAGTAGCCTCATTTGCCGGGTCATCAAGCGCAGCAACGCATCTTCGAAGGAGCGATCGCCAGTACGCAGGCGATCAAAAGACGCCTGACTGATCATTTGTACTTCGACGTCGTCCCTCGCTTCAGCAGTCTGGGGGCGTGGGGCCTGATCGATGCAGTTGCTTACGCCAAAGCAATCGCCAGGCTCAAAAAACTTGTAGATCACCTCGCGCCCACTGGCTCGCGCCACGGACAGGCGTACCGTTCCGCGCATGATGCGATACATCTTGCTGCCGCGCTCGCCTTCGGAGTAGATCAGGGCGCCCGCCGGGAACCGGAGCGTACGGGCTTCACTCAGGAAAGCGTCGCGAGCATCGTTCGACATCCACTGAAAGAGATCAAATGGGGCGTAGTACTCGATCATTGTCAGTGAGCTCTGATTTGCTTCGTTGTCCAGGCGCCGCCAGCTCGCTGGAGTGTAGACGATGCCCGATTGGATCAGTTCGGCGACGGCAATCACCCTCATGACGAAGTCACCTTCGATTCTGCGCCTCCTGCCTACAGCTCGCGCACCACGCGGAAACCGACGCGCCCGCTGCGCACGTCGCTGTTGACGCCTTGCCGATAGGCGGAAATCACCTGGGCGGGTGAGCTGCCCCATGAGCCGCCGCGCAGCACGTGCGCGCTGCAGCCGGGATTGATCCACGCGCTGCCGTCGTCGGGAGCGCGGATGTAGTTGTCGTGCCAGCAGTCGGCCACCCATTCGGACACGTTGCCGTCGATGTCGTACAGGCCGAACGGATTGGCCACGAAGCTCATCACCGGCGCCGGTCCCCAGTAGCCGTCGCGATAGCCGTGGAACGCGTTGCTCCAGCTGCGGCCGCTGCGCGAGCGGTCGCCGGAACCGGTCAGGTTCTCCACCTTGCGATCCGGGGTACCGTTGCCCCACCAGTAACGCGTGGTGGTTCCGCCGCGCAAGGCATATTCAAATTCGGCCTCGCTGGGCAGTCGATAGTGCTTGCCGGTGCGCTGGCTCAACCATGCCACATAGGCCGCGGCATCGTTCCAGGAGACGTTGACCACCGGCAGATCGTCGGTCGCCTTGCGGCCCGAATAGTCGTCCTGCCAGTCGGCCTTCGGATCTTCGCGCAAGGCGCCGCTGCGCTCGTCGTACACGCTGGCGCCACCGAGCTTGATCGAGTCGGGCACGTAGCCGCTGGCGCGCACGAACTCGCGGAACTCGCCCACCGTGATCTCGCTGCGCGCCATGGCGAGACCCTTCGCCAGGGTCACCTCGTGCTGAGGCTGTTGTGCATCGGTGCCATCCTTGTTGCCCGCCGCCGCCCCCATCATGAAGCGGCCGGTAGGGATCACCACCATCGCCGGCGTCTTGCCCGGCAGATCGACGTAGCGGTCGGTGAATACCTGGCCGGGCTTGTAGCTGGCATACAGACGCGCATTGGTCAGCCGCTCGTCCACCGCCGCCAGCGCCGGCAGGTCCGGATCGACCGCGCGCGCCTGCACTGTCAGCTTCGTCGCCAGTTCGAGATTGCCGGCATCCAGCGCCACGCTGGCCTGGGCCAGCACGCTGCTGGCGCGTTGCTGGCGCAAGTCCTCGATGCGCTGCTGCACATCGTGCATCTGCTGCGAGCCGGGCCGGATCGCCTGCGCCCGGGCGAGCTGTTGCTCGGCACCGGCGAAGTCGTTCTGCGCCACCGCCGCCAGCGCACGATCGAGCACCGCGCGCTGCACCTGGAAGATGCCTTGCTCGGCCACCGCATTCTGCGGATCGAGCTGCTGCACCTTCCGGTAGAGTTCCAGTGCGCTGTCACCTTGGGGATGGTCGGCCTTGCCCTGCTGCAGCAGGCCCGCCGCCTTGGCCAGCATCGGACGCACCGTCGCCAGCGTCTTCAGGTTCGTCTCCAGTTGCGCCACTTCCTGATCCGCATTCGGCAGCGTGCGCAAGGCACCCAGCAGATCCTCCGACGCATCGACGTCGCCCACCGCAATGTCCTGGTCGATCTCCGCCACCAGCCGTGCGCGCACGTCGAACAGGCCCTGCACGGCGCGGCGACTGTCCGGCTGCTCCTTCAGCGCCTGCATGAACAGGGCTGCCGCGCTGTTCGGATCGCCGGCCAGCTGGCCGGCGTGCAACGCCTTCGTGGCGCGATCCAGCAAGGCCTTGACCGCCGGCGTATCGGCCGCCTTCTGGTCGGGCAGGTTCGCATCCGTGCGGTTGCGCGCCACGATCACCGCGGTCGGCGCCAGGGTCAGTGGCGGCCCGGCATTGAGTTCGTTGATCGCCGCCACCCGCTGCGGCGGCAAGTTGCCGCCAGGCGACACGCCGCCCAGCGACATCGACCGCTGCGGCGCCTGGCCCGGCTCGACATGGAACAGCCGCGGGAAAAAGTGATAGGTCAGCGCGAACCCCAGCACGATCACGCCCAGCGCCCCACCGAGAAAGCGCTGACGGCGCAGGCTTGCATTGCTTGGCATGGATGGGCGTCCTTGTTGCGGCCTGTTATCGTGCGCTGCTCACCATAGGCACAAACCGCCGGCAGGGCAATCCATGCCGGCCACATTGAAGGAGTCCCGATGTCCCTGCCCGAAACCGCCGCCGCCGAATGGATCGACCACAGCGCGGCGCTGCAGGCGTGGCTGGCGGCGCTGCCCGCCGACGCGGCGATCGGCCTGGACACCGAGTTCATGCGCCGCGACACGTTCTACCCGCAACTGGCGCTGCTGCAGCTGGGCTGGAACGGTCGCCACGCGCTGATCGATCCGCTGGCCTTCGACATCGGCGCCGCACTGCAGCCCTTGCTCGGCGCCGGCCCGGCGATCACTGTGATGCACAGCGCCAGCGAGGATCTGGAGACGCTCGCACCGCTGCTGCCGGACGGGCCGCGCGTGCTGTTCGACACCCAGATCGCCGCCGCGTTCGTCGGCATGGGCCTGGGCATCAGCTACCGCGCCCTGGTCGCCGAGCTCACCGGGGTGGAACTGGACAAGGGCGAGACCCGCTCGGACTGGATGCGCCGCCCGCTCACCGCTTCGCAGTGCAGCTACGCCGCGCTCGACGTGGTCTATCTGAAAACCCTCCACGAGCAGCTCGGCGAACGCCTGCAGCAACGCGGGCGCAGCGCCTGGCACGCCGAGGACTGCGAACGCCTGCGCCAGCGCGGCCGTCGCGACGGTGACCCGCAGCCCCAGCGCACGCTGCGCGGTGCCGCCGACTGGTCGCCCGCACGGCAGGCGCTGTTGCGCCGACTGCTGCTGTGGCGCGACCGCAGCGCACGCCGGCTCGACGTGCCGCGCCCGTGGCTGATTGACGACACCCTGGCCCTCAGCCTGGCGTACGAGCCACCGCGCACCCTGACCGAACTCGAACAGCGCACCCGTGGCCAGCGCGCGCTGCGCTCGGCCCAGCGCAGCGACCTGTTCGACCAGCTCACCCCCGGCGTCAGCGCCGAAGAGATCGCCGCCACCGCCAGCATCCCCGGTCACCCGTCGGGCCCGGCCAAGCAGGCGCTCGGCGCCATGAAGCAGCAGGTCGACACGCTCGCCACCGAGCTGGACATCCCATCCGGCCTGCTCTGCCCACGCAAGGTACTGGAGGAATATGTGGTCACCACCGAATGGCCCGAATTCCTCGACGGCTGGCGCCACACCGTGCTGCACGACCGCCTCGCCAGCCTGCTCCCCGGCTGATTCGCCCCCGTCCGACGCAGCAA
>Ga0157370_10000379_pt1 | contig 56039 bp, 53 predicted proteins | sample C35metaG_FD_113463 | JGI IMG/M metagenome (GOLD analysis project Ga0157370, IMG submission 113463) | Corn rhizosphere microbial communities from Kellogg Biological Station, Michigan, USA - C3-5 metaG | ecosystem: Host-associated > Plants > Roots > Rhizosphere > Soil | place: USA: Michigan...
ACGCTGGTGATCGTCGGCCAGATCGGCCCCATCGACCAACAACTGACCCTGCCCTTCGTCCTCGGCCGCCGCCGCTTGGCCGGCTCGCCCATTGGCGGCATTGCTGAAACCCAGGAAATGCTGGATTTCTGCGCGCGGAAAAACATCCTTCCGGACTGCGAGATGATCCGCATGGATGAGATCAACGAAGCCTTCGAACGCATGGAGCGCTCTGACGTGCGTTACCGCTTTGTGATCGACATGGCCTCGCTGGCCTGACCCAGCCTGCCGCTGCGCCCACGCAGCGGCAGATAAAAAGCCATGGGCAAGGCCCGGGCGGGCTGGCTATGATCGGAGCCCATGAACAGCGCCACGCCGATCCGCCAACCCTGCCCGCCCGGTGTCTGCATTTGCCGGCTGGAAGAATTGCGCACGGCCGCTGATGCCGACCTGCGCATCGTGCGGCTCACCCGCCTGGAAGAGAAAAAACTGCTCGAACGCTTGGAGCGCATCGACAGCCTGGCCGACCTTGAACACATGTGCCGGCGCATGCACGAGCAATTGGGCATTCGCCTAGACATCGGCCCCGGCCACACCGAAGTGCGCACCATGCGTGGCATTGCCATCTATGTGCACGACCTGCCAGGCCTGTGCCGCAAAACCCGCCAAGCCATTCCAGCCGCCATTCGCCGTGGCCTGGAACACACCCCGCAAATCGCCTTCGACCTGCTTAACGCCAACGACCTGCTGCGCGACGCTTGAACGTGTTAGCGGCGCCGGCCCGACGGTGTCAGGGCGGCGGCCAGCGCCTCCAGCAACGCACTGACTTTCGGTAGGTTTTGCCGGGTTTTCAGCCACACCAGGTTGATCGGCGAGCCATCAAGGGCCAAATCCGGCAACACTTGCACCAGGCTGCCGCTGTGCAGGTGGTCTTGCACCAGCCACAGCGGCAACTGCGCGATGCCCTGCCCCGCGAGCACGGCGACCACCTGCGCTTCGCCATCGCCCACGGCAATCCGCCCGGGCATCACCCGACGCTCACGGTCGCCGGCGTGCTCGCCAGAAAACAACCACGGGTTCACGCCACCATCGCTGCGCCCATACACCACGCAGCTGTGCTGCTCGAGGTCGTGCACGGTGCGCGGCTCGCCATGCTCGGCCAGGTAACGTGGCGCCGCGCAGAAAATCAGGCGTTCGGCACCCAGGTAACGGTGGCCGAGCGCCACGGGCCACTCATCCGAGCCGCCGATGCGCACAAGGATGTCGATGCCCTCTTCCACCGGATCGACGAAACGGTCGGAGAACGACACATGCGGGTGCAACAGCCCATGCTCGGCGACGAAATCAAGAATCACCGGCAGCGCATGCAGGCGGCCGAACGAGGCGGGCAAATCAACCCGCACTTTGCCGCACGGTTCGCCATGTTCGGTGTGCAGCGCCAGCTCGGCTTCTTCCAGTTCGGCCAACACGGCGGTGCAGGTGCGGTAGAAGTCCACGCCCGCTTCGGTGAGTGCCAGGCGCCGGGTGGTGCGTTGGAACAGCCGGGTGTCGAGGCGCGATTCGAGCCGCGCGATGCCTTTGCTCACCGCCGAACTGGTGAGGTTCATGCGCTCGGCCGCGGCGGTAAAGCTGCCGGCATCGGCCACGCAGACGAACAGGTCGATGCCTTTCAAGCGTTCAGAAGAAAACATGGTGCGCCCACATTAAGGAATTTTGGTCACAGCAGTTGGGATAAACCAGCGTAAATCGGAACTGCGTTCGCTAATAAGCTTGCCGCCTGGTTTTCTCAAGAGCAACTGACGATGCAAACTTCCACCTCTACGGCGTGCCCCACTGCGCCTTCCTGCGCTGCACCGCGCGCCGGGCTGTCTATTCTGATTCTGGCCGTCGCCGGCTTCATTATTCTGACCACCGAATTCCTCATTCTTGGCTTGCTACCAGCATTGGCGCGTGACCTGAATATCTCCATTCCTCTGGCCGGCCAATTGGTCACCTTGTTCGCGTTCACCGTGATGCTGTTCGGCCCGCTGCTCACGGCCAAACTGGCGCACCTGCCGCGCAAAAAACTCTTTGTGTTCGTGTTGCTGGTGTTCGTGGCGTCCAACGCGCTGGCCGCCGCGTCGTCGTCCATTTGGGTGCTGGCGGTGGCGCGTTTTATGGCCGCGCTGTTCTTGCCGGTGTTCTGGAGCACGGCCAGCGAAACCGCTGGGCAGCTCGCCGGGCCGGGCAACAGTGGCAAGGCGGTGGCGCAGGTGTACATGGGTATTTCTGCCGCCTTTGTGTTCGGCATTCCGCTGGGCACCTTGGCCGCCGACGCGCTGGGCTGGCGCGGCAGCTTCTGGCTGCTGGCCGGCGCCGCCCTGTTGATCGCGCTGCTTATTCAAGTGGTGATGCCCGCCATGCCCGCCGCGCCGGTGCAAGCCACGGGCAAACGCCAGACCGACATCCTCAAACAACCGCGATTCCTGGCCCACGTGTTGCTCTCGACGCTGGCCTTCACCGCCATGTTCACCGCGTACACGTACCTGGCCGACACCCTTGAACGCCTGGCGGCGATTCCGGCAGCCCAGGTGGGCTGGTGGCTGATGGGCTTTGGCGCCGTCGGCATGCTCGGCAATCACCTCGGCGGGAAAATGGTCGACCGCAACCCACTCGCCGCCATGGTGCTGTTTCTGCTGATGCTGGCTGCCGGCATGCTCGCCGCCGTGCCCGCTGCCGGACACACGTTCTGGCTGGTGGTGGCGCTCACGGCGTGGGGCGTTGCCCATACGGCGCTGTTCCCCATTTGCCAGGTGCGCGTCATGCAGGCCGGTGCCAGTGCGCAGGCCTTGGCGGCGAGCATGAACATTTCCGCCGCCAACGCCGGCATTGGCCTTGGCGCTATTTTCGGTGGTCTGGGTATTCGCCACCTCGGCCTTGAAAGCCTCGGCGTACTGGCGACGGTGGGCGCAGCGGCAGCCGTTGGGGTGGCGTTGCTGATGATGCGGCGTTCGGCTTAGCCGCTTCATGCGATTTGCATGGCGGCCTCAAGGCAATCGTGCAAATTGCTAATGGCAGGCTGATTGCAAAAAACGCCCAACCCGCGAATTTGCTGGGCTGCGAGCAGTTTCAAAAGTTGGCACGTCTGCTGCTCTATGTTCTGCAACGACTAAAACCCCATGGAGCGGTGAAAAATGAAATATCCCGTTAAGCACCTGTTCAACGCCTTCCCGACTTACGAAATCACCTTCAGCCCACGTCCAGACACCTCGGTGCTGTTGACCCTGAAAAACGCCCGCGAGACCTTCACCAAGGTGATCGAGCCGGCGATGATTTTTAACGAGAAGATGGTCGGCCGCCTGATTCGCGAACTGCGTCGTGACATGCGCATCGCCAGTGGCGCCCTGACCCTGAATGTTGAACAAGGTGCTTTCCTGGCCAACCGTGCCAACGAAGCCGCCCGCGCTCAACGCCAGGCCCACGCTCCTCGCGAGTGGCTGCGCGCTCAAGCTTAAGTTCTCTGCCCGCTGCGGCGTGCACGCGCCGTGCGGTTGTACTGTTTTGGATGCACTGCTTAACGGATGGCTTAACGGACAAAGCCTTGCTCACGGATGAGCCCGATGCAGCTTTCTACTCCCCTCCTTGTGCCTTCAGCGCCCGCTCGCCATTCTTCGGTGAAGCGCCGGTGCATCGTTCATATTTCCTGAACTAAAGTGACCCCTCGTGGCCTACGCGTTAGCGAGGCAACAGGCGGTGTTCGTGTGTGTGTTGGATACACTTTCCTGCGCAAGATGCGAACACTTCTTTACCGGAAGCCCGCCTTGCTGTATTTCGTCAACACCTTCTTTAGGGTGAAGGCCGTGTGCCATCAATGACACCGTCTGCGCCCGCCACTGCACCTATTAAAAGAACAGCCAACACAGGAGTTTCAGCATGGCCGCACTGGGTCAAGATGCCGTTCAGAAAATCAAAGCCGCCGAGTCGCAGCTGTCCCAAGAGTGGATCGCCTCGCTGCAAGCCACAGGCGGCACCCGCAATCTGAAAGAAGACGAACTCAAAGCCGACACCCGCGAATTCCTCAAGCTGATCAGCACCGCACTGGAAAACGGCGCCAGCGCCGCCATCGGCACTGCGCAGTGGGAAGACACCCGTCAGTTCCTCGAACGCCTGTCGCGCAGCCGCGCTCAGTTGGGGCAGGACTCCAGCCAGACCGCCAACTTTATTTTTGCTCTTAAAGGTCCGTTTTTTACCCTGCTGCAAAAAGAGTTCGGTGACCAACCCGCTCTGTTCGCGCAGCAACTGCTGCAAGCCTCGGAGCTGTTCGACGCGCTCGGCCTGCACACCATCCGCACCTACCAGGCTTCGCGCGAAGCGGTAATCCGTCGCCAGCAAGAAGAGCTGCTGGAACTGTCGACCCCGGTGGTGAAACTGTGGGACGGCGTGCTGGCGCTGCCAATGATCGGCACCCTGGATTCGCAACGCACCCAAGTGGTCATGGAATCGCTGCTGCAACGCATCGTCGACACTGGTTCGGAAATCGCCATCATCGACATCACCGGCGTGCCCACCGTTGACACCCTGGTTGCCCAACACCTGCTGAAAACCGTGACGGCCATCCGCCTGATGGGCGCGGACTGCATCATCAGCGGCGTGCGCCCACAAATTGCGCAAACCATTGTGCACCTGGGTCTGGATCTGCAAGGCGTAGTCACCAAAGCCAACCTGGCCGACGCGCTGGCATTGGCATTGCGCCGCCTGGGCGCCACCGTGACCAAGGCGCAGTAATCATGGAGCGCATCCCCATTCTGCAGATGGGTCAGTTCCTGCTGGTCACCATTCAGGTGGACATGCATGACCAACTGGCCATGACCCTGCAAGACGACTTGTCCGAACGCATCAGCGCCACGTCGGCGCGTGGTGTTCTTATCGATATCTCGGCGCTGGACATGGTCGACTCGTTTATCGGCCGCATGATCGGCACCATCTCCGGCCTGTCGCGCATCATGGACGCCGAAACCGTGGTGGTCGGTTTGCAGCCGGCTGTAGCTATCACCCTCGTGGAGTTGGGGCTGACCCTGCCGGGCGTGAGCACCGCGCTGAACGTCGAGCGCGGCATGAAGCTCTTGCGTGAGCGAGTTGGCGCGCAATGAACGTGCGCAGCAGCGGCACGCAACCGGTACGCATTGAGCAAGACGTGGTAATGGCTCGGCAGACGTCACGCAAGCTGGCCCAGGAATGCGGCATGCGCCTGATTGACCTGACCAAGCTGGTGACCGCCGTCAGCGAGCTGGCGCGCAACACCGTGGTGTATGGCGGTGGCGGCGACATGGACTGGCAAGTGCTGGACGACGGCGGCCGCACCGGCCTGCGCCTGACCTTCCGCGACGAAGGCCCGGGCATTCCCGACCTCAAGTTGGCAATGACCGATGGCTGGACGTCCGGCAGCGGCATGGGCCTGGGGCTGACCGGCGCCAAGCGTCTGGTCGACGAGTTCGAGCTGGACACGGCGCCTGGCAAAGGCACCCGCGTGACGATCACCCGATGGACGTGAACCTAAGCAGCTCCCTCACCCTGGTGCTGCACGTGGATGACGAAAGCCAGGTCGGGCACGCCCGCCGCGTGGTGCAGAAGCTCGCTGAAGACAGCGGCTTCAACGCCAACGATGCGGGCCGCGCGGCCCTGGTGGCCACCGAACTCACCAGCAACCTGCTCAAGCACGCCGGCCGTGGTGAGCTGCATGTGCGCACGCTGCCGTTTTCCGAGTCCACCGGCATCGAGCTGGTGGCGGTGGATCGCGGGCCGGGCTTCGACGTGCACAACTGCCTGGCCGATGGTTTTTCCACCGGCGGCACGCAAGGCATTGGCATGGGCGCGGTGGATCGGCAGTCGGATGCCTTTGATGTATTTGCCGACGCCCGTGGTGCGGTGCTGATGGCGCGGTTCTACCCGCGCGGCAAACACAGTGCCGACCTGCGCTTTGGCGTCACCCAGCATTCGCTGCACAACGTACCGGCGTGCGGCGATACCTGGCACCTGGTGGTCAAGGACAACCATGTCAGCGCAATGATCATCGACGGTCTCGGCCATGGCGAAGAAGCCGAAGAAGCCTCACGTGCTGGCGAAGTGGCCTTCGCCGCCTCACCATTTTCAGTGCCGGTGGTGCTGATTGACGATATGCACCGGGCCATGTGCGGAACCCGAGGTGGCGCGGGCGCCGTGGCGCAATACAACGCCAACACCGGCAGCCTGCATTTCGCTGGCATCGGCAATATCGGCGCTACGCTTATAACGGCCGACAAAAGCCGTGGCCTGGCTTCGCACCCCGGCATTCTTGGCGCCCAGTTTCGCAAGGCACAGGGCTTCGACTTCGCCGACTGCGGTGGACAACTGCTGGTGATGTTCAGCGACGGCCTGCAGTCGCGCTGGAACCTGCGCGACTACCCCGGCCTGGTGCACCGCCACCCCGCCGTGATTGCTGCCGTGCTGCACCGTGATTTTTGCCGGGGCCGTGATGATGTAACCGTATTGGTCGTTCCACTGGAGGCAGCCAATGGCTGACAGCGATATTCAGGCGCGCCTGCACGCCGTGCTGGCTGAAAACGAAGCGCTGCGCGCCGAGCTTGAAGAAACCAATCAGGGCGTGCTGGCCTTGTATGCCGAGCTGGATACGCAGGCCGATGAATTGCGCCAGGCGTCCGATTTGAAAAGCCGTTTTCTTTCGTACATGAGCCACGAATTCCGCACGCCGCTGGGCTCGATTCTGAGCATCACCAGCCTGCTGGATGACGAACTGGACGGGCCATTGAGCCCCGAGCAGCACAAGCAGGTGGGCTTTGTTCGCACTGCCGCCAGCGAGCTCAGCGACATGGTTGACGACCTGCTCGACCTGGCGAAAATCGAGGCCGGGCGTATCAGCATTTCGCCGGACTGGTTCGATATGTTCGATCTGTTCTCGGCGCTTCGCGGCATGTTCCGCCCCATCGTCGATGGCAGGTCGGTGGACCTGGTGTTTGCCGAACCGGTGAACATGCCCAGGCTGTACACCGACGATAAAAAGCTGGCGCAGATTCTGCGCAATTTCATTTCCAACTCGTTGAAGTTCACCCAGCGCGGCGAAGTGCGCGTGTCCGCGCGTCTGGAAAGCGACACCGAAGTGCGCTTTGCCGTGTCGGATACCGGAATTGGCATCCCGGCAGAAATGCACGGCACGCTGTTTGAAGATTTCTCGCAAGTGGACTCACCGCTGCAAAAACGTTTCCGTGGCACCGGCCTGGGTCTGTCATTGTGCAAACGCTTCGCCGGTTTGCTTGGCGGACGCGTTGGGGTGGAAAGCGAACCCGGCGTCGGCTCGACTTTCTACGTGATTATTCCTTTTGCAATTGGTCAGGAAAAACCCGATGAAGACTGACGTTCATTTGCTGATCGTCGACGACAACGTAGCGACGCGGTATGCCTTGCGGCGCCGCCTTGAGCAGCAAGGCTATGTCATCGACGAAGCCGGCACAGGTGCTGAAGGCCTGTCGCTGATTGCAGCAAATGAGTACGACGGGTTGATTCTCGACGTGAACCTGCCGGACATGACCGGCTTCGACATCGTGCGCGAGATCCGCCAGCACACGCGAACTGAACTGGTGCCGGTCATTCATGTTTCGGCTGCCTCGATTCAGACCCACGACATTGTCACCGGCCTTGAAACAGGCGCCGACGCCTACCTGACGCACCCCATCGACCCCGAGGTGTTGATGGCCACGCTGCGCACCTTGCTGCGCGTGCGTGACAGCGAAAACGCCCTGCGCGAAAGCGAAGCGCGCTTCCGCGAGATTTTCCGCAACGTGTCGGCGCCCATTGCGGTGATCGACGAACAGCTCAACGTCATCGAGAGCAATCAGGCGTTTGCCCAGTTGCTTCACGGCGACGAACGCCTGCTCGAACACATCGGCGCAGGCCAGGACGAGCCGTTGATCGAACTGCGCAAACAGGTGCTGGCCGGCGAACGCTGGAAAGGCACCCTAACGCTGCAACTCAACGGCGAAAACCGTGAGACCGAGTGGCAGGTATCGCCCTATCGCCTGCCCGGCCACAGCCTGGCATTCGTTGAAGACGTGACCGAGCACCGCGAACGAGATCGCGTCCAGCGCCAGCAATTGGACAAAGCCCACAGTCGCATCGCCCAGGAAGTCGCCGAGCGTGCGCGTACCGAAGAACAACTGCTGCAAGCGCAAAAAATGGATGCCCTCGGCAAGCTCACCGGCGGCATCGCCCACGACTTCAACAACATGCTCACCGGCATTATTGCCGCCGTGGAATTGATGAAGCGTCGCGTTGAAGACCAGCGCTACGACACCCTGATGCGCTACGCCGACGCCGCGCTAAGCTCGGCCAACAGTGCCGCCGCACTCACCCATCGCCTGCTTGCTTTTGCCCGCCAGCAGCCGCTGGACACACGCCCTATCGATATCAACGAGCACGTGCTGTCGCTAGAGGAAATGCTGCGTCGCACTATTGGCGAACGCATTTCCCTGACGCTGGAACTCACCGCCGGCACCTCGATCGCGATGGTCGACCCGTTCCAGTTCGAGAGTTCGGTACTCAACCTCATCATCAACGCGCGCGACGCGCTGCCCAAAGGCGGCAGCATTCGCATTGCTACCTACGCGACGGTGGTTTCAGGGAACGCCAAGTTGGAAGACGGCACCTATATCGCCCTGTCGGTTCGTGACGATGGCGTGGGTATCGATGAGTCAGTGATCGGCAAAGTCTTCGACCCGTTCTTCAGCACCAAACCGGTCGGCCAAGGCACCGGCCTGGGCCTGTCGAGTATTTATGGCTTTGCCCGCCAGTCAGGCGGCGATGTGAGTATTCGCAGCCGCATCAACAAAGGCACCGAAGTGGTGTTGCTGTTGCCGGCCGGCGATGCTTTGCCCGCCACTGAGGCCGCGCCGGCGACCAAGCCGCAACAAGGCAGCGGTGAGCATGTGCTGATCGTTGAAGACCTGGCCTCGGTTAGCGCGCTGATGTCGGAAATTCTCAGCGATGCCGGCTACACGTTCACCCAGGTGTACGACGCGGAAGGCGCGGTGCAAGCGCTCAAGCAGGACCCTTCCATCGACCTGCTGCTCACCGACATCGGCCTGCCGCGCATGGACGGCCGCGACCTGGCCGCCCTCGCCCGCACCATGCGCGCTGGCTTGCCGGTGCTGTATGTGTCGGGCTACGCCGAAAACGCCTTGGACCGCCAGGACCTGGCCGGCACCGGCATGGATATGCTCAGCAAACCGTTCAATAGCAACGACTTGCTCGAACGCATCCGCGCCCTGCTAGACCGCTAGGCCGTTTCGCGCCATCCATCGACGGGCTCGATGAATCTGCGCCCATAAAAAAGCCGCCCACAGGAGGCGGCAAATAAAACCAAAGGTGATGAAGGGAGCAATGCACTGAATTAGTCTCTGAATTCAGTGCGTTGGGGATTCATCGCGGCCAAGAGTAAGGCCCAGCCCGCCAAACGCACCATTAATAGCGTCGATAGTAAAAATTGAAATAAGCAGTTTTACCGATGGTTTCAAACCGCGTATTTATCCCATCCGCTGCATAGGCTGGGACTTCCTATAGCTCAATACGTCCCGCCCGTGGTTTGCCTGCTCGCCAGGCTGACCCGATGCGCCGTGCAGCGCCTGCCGCCTTTAGCAACAACAACACATGCCAAGAACCGTTATTGGGAGCACCTATGTTCAATCGCACACGCATCGCGCTGGCCTGCGCGCTGGCCTCGCTGAGTCTTTCCCCGGCGTTTGCCAGTGAGCAATCCGAGTCCAAGGGCTTCGTTGAAGACAGCAGCCTCAACCTGCTGCTGCGCAACGCCTACTTCAACCGTGACTACAAAAATGGCGCCGCCGATCGCAAGGTTTGGGGCCAGGGCTTTATCGGCACGTTCGAGTCCGGTTTCACCCAGGGCACGGTCGGCTTCGGCGTTGATGCCTACGGCCTGCTGGGCATCAAGCTCGACAGCGGCCGTGGTCGCAATTACGGCGCCTTCTTCGACACCGATAGCGACGGCCACCCGGTAGACGACCTGTCTGAAGCAGGCGGCGTGGTGAAGCTGCGTATCTCCAACACCGTGCTGCGTTACGGCAACCAGTTCCCATCGTTGCCGGTATTGGCGTACGACGATTCGCGCCTGCTGCCACAAGCCTTCACCGGCACCCTGGTGACCAGCAAGGAAATCGAAGGCCTGGAACTGAACGCCGGCCGCTTCACCGCTGACAGCCCAATGGGCGACCCGGCACGCGACCCGAACCGTCTGAAAAGCATCGACGTGATCGGCGGCAGCTATGTCGTCAACGACGCCCTGAGCGTGGCCGCTTACCACTCCGATGTGGAAGACACCTTCAAGAAGTACTACGGCAACGTGAACTTCACCCAGGTGCTGAGCGAGAACCAGGCGCTGAACTTCGACTTCAACATCTACCGCACCGATTACGACGACAACGCCCAAGCGGCGCTGGATTTCGGCGGCGACGGCAACAACGACAGCAACACCTTGTGGAGCCTGGCGGCCAAGTACAGCGTCGGCGCTCACGCCTTTATCGTGGCGCACCAGCGCAGCAGCGGCGACGCGGGCTACGCCTATGACTACGGCGACGGCGGCAGCACCATTTACGTGGCCAACTCCTACTACTCCGACTTCAACCTGAAAGATGAAGAGTCGTGGCAGGTCAGCTACGAGCTGGACTTCACCGAATACGGCGTCGCCGGCCTGAGCTACAAAACCGCGTATGTGCGCGGCAGCAACATCGATGCCGGCGGCGAGCAGGACGGCACCGAGCGTGAATTCTTCAACCAGGTGAAATACGTGGTGCAGGACGGCTCGTTGAAAAACCTGTCGCTGAAACTGCGTAACTCGATCTACCGTGCCGACCGCGACGTCGGCCCGAACCTGAACGAAGTTCGCGCGTTCGTGGAATACCCGCTGGAAATCTTCTGACAACCGCGCCGGCACCGCTCGGCGCCACGTTGACAGCGTACGGGGTGAGCAGTGGGAAACCGCTGTTCACCCCGTTTTCGTTTCAGCACATCGGTGCAAGCAGCCAACACGTTTACCCGCCACTATCGAGCCTTCCCACAATGGGCCCGCGTGCCCACCCGACAGAGGCTCGCCATGCGCACCACTCGCTCGAACGCCGCGTTGTTGCTCACTCCGTTTCTGCTGCTGGGTGCCGCCTTGGCACCGCTGGCCGCGCAGGCAACACCGCCTGCACAGATAAAAACCCAAGCGCCCGGTTACCAGCGCCTGGCGGTGGGCGACTATGAAGTGACCGCATTGTTTGATGGCTACAACGACCTCGGACCGTCGTTGCTAAAAGGCTTGTCGCAGAAAGAAATTCGCGCACTGCTGGCACGCAAAAACATCACCTCGGTCGGCGTGCAAACGGCGTTCAACGCCTTTCTGATCAACACCGGCAAGAACCTGGTTCTCGTCGACACCGGCGCCGGCAAATGCATCGGCCCAACGGCCGGCGGCTTGCCGGACGTTATTCGCGCGGCGGGCTACAGCCCGGAGCAGGTCGACACCGTATTGCTCACCCACATGCACCTGGACCACGTGTGCGGCCTGGTCGACGACAAGGGCGCGGCGGTATTTGCCAACGCCGATGTGTACGCGGCAAAAGCCGAAGCCGACTTCTGGCTGAGCAAGGAAAACCTCACGAAAGCACCGAAAGAAGCGCAGGGCTTCTTCCAGATCGCGCAGAACTCCACCGCGCCGTATGTGGCAGCCGGCCGCCTGAAAACCTTCACGCCGGGCCAGGAGCCGATTCCTGGCGTAAGCACGCTGAACCTGGCCGGCCACACGCCGGGCAGCACCGGTTATGCCTTCGAGTCGAACGGGCAACGCATCATTTTTATGGGCGACATCATTCACAGCTTCGCCGTGCAGTTCGCCCACCCGGAAGTGAGCATCGGCTTTGATAACAACGGCACCGAAGCCATTGCCGCGCGCAAGAAGCTGTTCACCCAAGTGGCGCGTGACAACACCTGGGTGGCCGCCGCCCACCTGCCCTTCCCGGCCATCGGCCATATCCGCGTAGAGGGCAAAGGCTTCGCCTGGGTGCCGGTGGAGTTCGGGCCGTATCAGCGCGCCGCGAAAGTGCCGCTGGTGGAATAACGCCCGGGGTCAGGCATTGCGCCCGCTGGTGAATTCGGTGAAGGCCACCAGCGGCAACGGTTTGCTGAACAAATAGCCTTGGAATTGCTGGCAACCGTTGTCGAGTAGAAATTGATGCTGGGCAGCGGTTTCCACGCCTTCGGCAATCACCGTCAGGCCCATGTTGCTGCCCAGGCCGATGACGGTGCGCACAATGGCTTCGCTGTTGTGGTCGGTGAGCACGTCGCAGACGAAGGATTGGTCGATCTTCAGCTTCGTCAACGGCAGTTGTTTGAGATGGCTGAGGGATGAGTAGCCGGTGCCAAAATCGTCCAGCGCGAAGGTGATGCCATGGCTGACCAGATTGGCCATCTTGCGCGACAGCTCTTCCATGTCTTTGACGACCATGGTTTCGGTGACCTCCAGCTCCAGGCGGCTGGGGTCGATGCCGGAGCGCTTGATGAGCCCCAGCATGTCGGATTCGAAACTGGCCTGGTTGAACTGCTTCTGGCTGATGTTCACCGCCAGACACAGATGCTGCATGCCCGGTTCGTCCATCCAGATGCGCAACTGCGCGCACGCCGTTTCCAGCACCCACTTGCCAATTGGAATGATCAGACCGGTTTCTTCGGCATGGGGAATGAACTTGCCCGGCGCGATCATGCCGCGCTTGGGGTGAAACCAGCGCAGTAAGCCTTCGGCGCCGATAACCCGGCCGTGACTGTTGAGCTGCGGCTGGTAGTGCAGCTGAAACTGGCCGGTGGATAGTGCTTCCAATAGCTCGCTTTCCCAGGCCGACCGTTGCACAGCATCGGTTTGCAGCACATGCAGCATGGCGAACAGCGAAAGGATGGCTGCGCAGGTGTTCACCCAGGTGCCGGGGCCGCGCGTGGCGTCCGGCAGGCTGTGGCCGGGCAGCGGCGTCCAGTAACTGCCGGCCAGCCCGATAAAGCTCAGCAGACACACCGCAATGACGCTGTAGCGCAGCCAGCGCGGCTCGTCGCGGAACGCCATCATGGCGGCCACGCCCAAGGGCAATAGATACAGATGCGTGGAGCGCGGAATGCTGGCGTTGGGGACGTCCAGCACCAGCGAAATGCCAATAATCACTAGCAGCAACACGCCGAATAACAGCAACCGCGCGCTTCGGTCGTGGTGCACCCAGCTCAGCACGAACACGGCCACGCCCGTGCCCATCAGCACCAGGTCGATGCCGACAATCAACCAATGGCCGTGCAGGGAAAAATAGACCGCCCAGATGCCGCCCAGCACCCACATCACGAAGCTGGCCAGCACGCGCACACGTCTTTCGCGCCGGTGGTGGATAAGCGACAGGTCGGAGGAATTCCAGAATTGCTGTAAGCGTTTGCCAGCCATCAGCGGCGACCCATCTCAAGGAAAACCATGGTGGCAACACTCCAGAAACGCCGCTCGCGGACACGGCGAAAACAACGGAATAGGCGGTTGGAAGGGACTGAAGAGCACGCGCTTTCACGCTCGTGTTCAGTTAAGGAATATAGCCAGCCCCTCCCATTGCGCAATACACCCGTGGCGGCTCAGGGCGCCAATTGCTCGTAAGCCTCCAGCGCTTTGAGCGAGTACACGTAGGCGGCGCCGGCATTCAGGGAAATGGCCGTGGCCAGGGTTTGCGCCAGCTCTGCCTCGGTTGCTCCGGCCTTGCGCGCCGCTTGCACGTGCACACCAATACAGCCGTCGCAGCGGGTGGTGATGGCCACGGCGATGGCGATCAGCTCGCGGGTTTTTGCATCCAGCGCATCGCCTTCGGCCGCGGCGTCGCTCAAAGCGCCATAGGCCTGCAGCATTTTCGGGTGGGTTTTGCCGAGTTTGCCAAAGGCTTTTTTCACGGCGGGCACATATTCAGACCAGTTGAACAGCATGGTGGATTCTCCTATGTTGGCGGCGGGCTGCCGGTGGCCTCAAGGCCGACGAACACAGTGTCGGCCGTTCGCTTGGTGCGGGTTTTTCCGCAACGCCCATCCATTTGCCGAATCGTCCCAAATGCATGCCTTCGACCATCTGATTGCCCTGGCCAACCTGCGCGGCGTGCTCGACTTGCACTGCCAATTGCAAGGCGATTGGGCCTTGAACCACCCGCCGTTGCCCGCTGGGCAAGCCAGTTATCACGTGATTCTTGAAGGCCAATGCCGCCTGGAATTGCCGGGTCAGGCGCCCGTGCCACTGCGTGCCGGAGATGTGGTGTTGCTGCCACGCAGCGCTGTGCATGTGCTGGCAGCAGGCGATGCGGGACGAAGCAGCACGTCCGCGTTGCGCAAACTCGCCGAACCAGGGCGCATTACCCAATTGCGCAACGGCGCCGGCAGCGGCGAATTGAACATGCTGTGTGGGCGTATCGATTACTTGCCTAACGCCACCTTGCTGGCGGCACTGCCCGAGGTGCTGGTCATTAACGCCAGCGCGCCGCCCCAACACGAGCGACTCAACGCCCTTATCACCCTCATGCGCCTTGAAGCCGAGGGGCAGCAAGTGGCCAATCAGTCGGTGGTCGACGGGCTTTCGGTGATTCTGTTTACCCTGGTGTTGCGCCATGTCTGTGAGCACCAGCACGAACTGCCAGGCGTATTCGCGCTGCTGCGCGACAAGCGCCTGGCCAAGGCGGCGCAGGCATTACTGGCCGACTTGAGTCAGGCCTGGTCGGTGGAAAGTTTGGCGGAGTGCGCGAGCATGTCGCGCTCCAATTTCGTCCGTGCGTTCGTCGCCGCCACCGGCATTGCGCCGGCCACTTGGCTGATGCAACTACGCATCGAGCGCGCTCAGCTATTGTTAAAGCGAAGCGCTGCGCCGGTGAGTGACATCGCGCTGGCGGTGGGCTATCCCACCCTCAGCTCGTTCAGCCGAATGTTCAAACAGCAAACCGGCGAAACGCCCGCCCAGCACCGGCTACGGGTGACGACTGCCTCACAGCAACAATGAGCAGCCTGTCACATTCCGCGCCGTTGAATTATCCTTGGCTTCGTCGGATTTTTCCCAGAGGGTCATTAATGGCCAGAATGATCTTCCCTGCCGCTTGCGCCAGGTTACAAAACCACTTCGCGCCGCTTGGCTTCGAAGGCGTATTAAGCTCGCCGACCTCCATGACCGCCCGGGTCTACGACCCGCAAACGGGCGAAAATCTGGTGGTGATCACCTGCATTCCGTGCGGCGCCACGCTGTCGGAAGAAGACGTGGAAATCATCGCCCAGGCCATCGAAATCGAGATTGAAGTGCTGCAATTTCGCGCCAAGCGGGCAGGCGACAGCCGATCCGGTTAAGCCTCTCCGCCGCCCGGCTCGTTAAGTCGCTACAGATACGCAGCAATCGCTGCCATCGCCCGCTCCACGTACCCCTCTTTTTCTCCCACTGGCGCCACGTAATGGATGGCCGCTTGCGCGGCGTCGAGCCCTTCAAGGCGGGCGATGGTCCAGGCCGCCAAGTATTGCGACGCCAGGCAGCCTCCAGCCGTGGCGACGTTGCCATTGGCGAAGAACGGCTGGTTCAACACATCAACACCCGCTTCCATCACCCACGGTTTGGTGGTCAGGTCCGTGCAGGCGACGCCGCCTTGCAACAGACCAAGTTTGGCCAGAATCAATGTGCCTGAGCATTGCGCGCCGATCAGTTGCCGCGCGGGGTCCAGCTTCAGTTGCGCCATCAGCTCGGCGGACTGCACCACCTCGCGGGTGGCGATGCCGCTACCCACAAGCACCGCATCCGCTTCGCACGCCTGCTCCAGGGAAATGTGTGCATCCATCCACACGCCATTCATTGACCGCACCCGCGCCGACGGGCTGGCGATGGACACCGTCCAGCCAGGCGTTTTCACGCGCTGCAAAATGCCGAAAGGAATCAGGGAGTCGAGTTCGTTGAAACCGTCAAAGGTCAGAATGGCGATGTGCATGGAAGCGTCCGTTGGAGAGTGGCTCGCCGGCATCTTATTCAGCCTTGCTCAACTCAATCAACGAATGGTTGCATCAGCCCCGCTGCTATCATCCAGCCAGCAACTTCCTCGCAACGGCACAGGCGATTCCCATGCAACGCGCAGACAAAACCCGCCTCAGACCCTGGCTTATTTTCTGGCTGTACGCGGTGGCGGTCGGCCATCTGGTGGGCGGCTTGTTGATGACATACCTGGGCGATGCCGCCGCGTTGGCCGATTACCACCGCAACATCGAACTTGCGTTTCAGAGCGGCGGCACAGCGGCCAACCTGCACGGCCTGCAAGTGTGGTGGTTCGCCTTGTTCGGCGCCACGGTGCAAAGCTACGCGCTGTTTATGGGCGCATTGGTGTACCTGGGCAATCGCTACCGCAGCCGCGTGGCCTGGGGAGCGATGATCGCGGGCGTGGTGTTGTGGGGGCCACAAGACATCTGGATGTCCATGCAGGCGGGCGTGTGGTCACACGTCTGGGTCGACTGCTTCGCCATGGTTAGCTTGCTCGTGCCGCTGCTATGGCTGCTGCGCCAAGACAGTGCCCCGGCGGCGCTCAGCCAAGGCCTCAGCGCCCCAGCGCACAACCCTTTCACCGAACTTGCTCATCAGCGCGTATTGATCACCGGAGGCACCGGATTTATCGGTGAAACGCTGGTCAAGCAACTCTTGGACGGCGGGCATGAGGTCACCGTGTTTGCCCGTAACCCGCGGCGCGCCGCCTTCCAATTCAACGGTCGCGCACGGTGCGTTAGCAGCCTTGCCGCGCTGACCGAATGGGACGCTTTCGACGCCGTCATCAACCTGGCGGGTGCGCCGGTGGCGGGGCCAAGATGGTCGGCCAAGCGCCAGGCGCAACTGCTCGCCAGCCGTGTGGGTGTCACCGACGCCTTGGTCGCCTGGCTGGAAAAAGCCCGGCACAAACCCAGCGTATGGCTGCAAGCCTCGGCCATCGGCTACTACGGCGTGCGCAGCCCGGACGAAGTGCTGACTGAAGACAGCGCAAAAGGCGGCGGATTTATGGCCGAACTCTGCGCCCGCTGGGAAGCCTCCGCCGCCGCTGTGCAAGCAGCTGGCGTGCGCCAAGTGGTGATGCGTTTGGGCGTGGTGTTTGGCCCCGGCGGCGCGCTGCAACCGCTGCTGCTGCCCCACCGTTTCGGCCTCGGCGCACGCCTGGGCAGCGGTAAACAAATGATGAGTTGGATTCACCGCGAAGACCTGCTGCGCCTATTCGCCCGTGCGCTCGCCGACTCCAACATGCACGGCACCTACAACGCCGTCGCCCCCGAAGCCATCAGCCAGGCGCAGTTTGCTGCCACCGCAGGCCGCGTGCTTAATCGGCCCGTGTGGCTGCACCTGCCGGCTGCCCCGGTTCGTTTGCTGGCCGGTGAAATGGCGCAACTGTTTGTCGATGGCCAGAACGTGACGCCGGCTCGGCTGCTGAGCGAAGGCTTCAGCTTCCGCTATCCGAACCTTGAAGAGGCGTTGCGGGATTTGACTTAGTCACTATTCGCTTAGTTACCGAACGAGGAGGAAACGATGGGCACCCGAGGCAACGATAAGCAGATCGATAACATCGAGTTCAACGTCGCTGATATCGAACGCAGCAAAGTGTTTTACGGCAGCGTATTTGGCTGGACCTTCACCGACTACGGTCCAACCTATTGTGAATTCAGCGACGGCCGGCTCACCGGCGGCTTCACCACAGGCGAGCCCGTGCGCCCCGGTGGGCCGTTAGTGATCGTGTATGGCGAAGACCTGGCGGCCACGCAGGCCCGTGTGGAAGCAGCGGGCGGCACCATCAGCAAAGCAGCATTCAGCTTTCCAGGCGGGCGCCGCTTTCAGTTTCTGGATTTGGATGGGTATGAGTTGGCGGTGTGGTCGGCGTAGCGTGCTTGTTCTGAATCGAAGCAGCGTCTGCGCGCTGCTTCGCCAGTGCGTCGAAGCCTTCTAGTATCTCCGTGAAGATATTACGGTCCGCCATGATTTGGCCGCTCAATAAGGAAAGGGCCGCTATCCTGCCCTTCCCTACGGCCGCGAGTCGACAGCAAACCTCACCTACCATCCGTTTCCCACGCAGCTCTGCGTAACGACTTAACTCGCCGCCATCCACCGCTTGTACTGACGCGTGCGGCGTAGTGTTTTCAGCTGTTCTAACACCAAGGCTTTAAGCGGCGAAACATCCGGCTTGGGCTGTTTCCCACGGCTGAGTTGGTTGAGCTGAAACTTCACCACTGCCATGTAGGCCAGCGAGGCGAACACTTTGTTTTTCCAGTTGATTGGCGCCAGTTCAGGGCTGCTGGCCTCGCCGGCCTGCCAGCGTTTGGGCAATGCCGGATCAATGGACAACGCCGTGGCAATGCCGGCCATGGCGACGCCGCTTGCCAGCACCTGTTCGACAACGGGCAAGCGGCGAATGCCGCCGGTGACCATCAGCGGCATGCGTGCGGTTTTGGCAATGTCGCTGGCGAACTCGAGGAAATACGCCTCACGCGCCAGCGTACGACCGTCGCGCGCCTGACCTTGCATCGCGGGCGCTTCGTAGCTGCCGCCGGATAGCTCGACCAGGTCCACGGGCAACTCGTTGAGCAGTTCCACCACCTTCAACGCATCGGCGCCGTCGAAGCCGCCGCGTTGGAAATCCGCCGAGTTGAGTTTGACCGATACGCCGAACGCCGGGGCGACGACGGCACGCACTGCCTTCACCACTTCCACTAACACGCGCGCGCGATTTTCCAGGCTGCCGCCCCAGCGGTCGGTGCGTTGGTTGCTCAAGGGCGACAGGAATTGGCTGAGCAGGTAGCCGTGCGCGGCGTGGATTTGCACGCCGTTGAAGCCGGCTTGTTCGGCTAGCTGCGCACTGGTGGCGAAGCGTTGAATCAGCTCGGCGATGTCCGCCTCGCTCATCGGCTTGGGCTCGGCGAACATTTTCGACATGCCGCCCAGTTGTAGCGAGACAGCCGACGGCGCGACGGTTTGCTGACCCAGGCTGGCCTGCATTTGACGGCCGGGGTGGTTGAGCTGCATCCACACCTGAGCGCCGTGGCTGCGGCTGATGCGCGCCCACTGACGGAATTTATCCAACTGCCGCGCGTCTTCCAGCACTACGCCGCCCGGGCCGGTCATGGCGCGGCGGTCGACCATCACGTTGCCGGTCAGAATCATCCCGGCGCCGCCTTCGGCCCAAGCCTGGTACAGGCGAAACAGTTCGGGCGATGGCCCCTGGTCCGCATCGGCCAGGTTTTCCTCCATCGCCGCTTTGCAAATGCGGTTGGGAACGGTGGTGCCGTTGGGCAATTGCAGTGGCGAAAAGACAGGCATCTCGAACTCCAGAGAAAAATGCAGTTGGCAGAAGACGCGAGCCTAAGGTTAAAGTAAGCTTTAAGGTCAACCCCTCTTTTATCGGGCGAAGCACCGCCTTGGAGTACTGATGAAAATTGGCGAACTGGCACAACGCACCCAACTGGCTCCGTCCCGCATTCGCTACTACGAAGCCAGCGGCCTGATCGCCGCCCAGCGCCACGCCAACGGCTACCGCCACTACCCGGCCCATACAGTGAGCACGCTGGAAATCATCCTCAACGCCCAGCGCGCCGGTTTCAGCCTGGAAGAAATCCGCCGCTTCCTGCCGGACAACAATCCGCAGGGGCTCGACCACGGCGAAATTCTTGTCAGCCTGCGCCGCAAAGTCGTCGAAATCGAAGACATGCAGCAGCGTCTGGCGCAGAACAAAGCGCGACTACTGGCGATCATTGGCGATATCGAAAATCGACCCGAAGGCATGGGCTGCGGCGATAACGCCGAGCGCGTGCTGGAGAAAATGCGGGAAGGGAAGACGGCAGATCGCATCGCGGCTAAAGCCGCTCCTACAGGGAAAGCGTTGGCCTAGATGCCCGCGTGCTTTGCGTTCTGTGGGAGCGATTTTAGTCGCGATCCCTGCAAACGGTGAACGCCGGCAGACGATTGTTAAACGCCTACCCCACCCGCGCCAACGTCAACGGATCCGCATGCCCAGCAAAAAAATGCTCCAGCACTTGCGAGAAAATATTGGGCTCGTGGGTCAGCGTGGCGAACAGGGTCATGCAGGAGCACAACTTGGTGTCGTCGGGGCTGCCGAGAATGTCGCGGGCGCTGCGGTCGGGCCAGGCCAGCAATGCGTTGGTGCAGGCATGCAGGCGGGGGCCGAGGATGGGGTGGGTGATGTAGGCGTTGGCCTCATCGAGGCCAGAGATTCCGTAGAACTCGGAATTGGCGCTGTGCCCCAGGCCTTTGAGCTGGGGGAAGATAAACCACATCCAGTGACTTCGTTTCAGTCCGGCCTGGATTTCGGCGAGGGCCTGATCGTAGGTGGAAGCTTGGGCGTCGACAAAGCGTTGCAGGTTGTGGATATCGGCCATTGGCTGGGCTCCGGAAGTGACGGTCTAGGGGGTTGGACCGAGCACGTTCCAGAGTGTGCGAACTTTAATTGATGGCCAAACGGCATCACCGGATGTGCGGTACGCCCCACACCCGGTGAATCACCTCACCACATCAAATCGTCGGGAATCTTGTACGCCGCGTACGGATCGTTGGCGTCGTCTTCCTCGGTTTGCACGTTCAGCTGCACGATGCGGCGCGGGTCGCGTTCCTGAATTTTCAGGGCGGCTTCGCGGGGGATCACTTCGTAACCGCCGCCATGTTGAACAATGGCCAGCGAGCCGCTGCTGAGCTTGTTGCGCATCAGGGCGTTGACGGAGATGCGCTTGACCTTCTTGTCGTCAACGAAGTTGTAGTAGTCCTCGGTGGTCAGCTTAGGAAGGCGGCTCGATTCGATCAGTTGTTTGATCTGCGCGGCTTCGGCTTTTTTCTGGACCTTTTCCTGCTGCTGACGATTGAGCTCCTGGTCGCGGGCGATCTTCTCGGCCTTGGCTTCGAGCGCGGCGCGCTGCTGCGAGTCGTCGACCTCAACCTGGCCTTTGTGCTCGAGGCGCTTTTGCTTTTGCTTTTCCTTGCTGACCTGTTTGGCCTGCTTCTCGTTGACCAGGCCGGCTTTCAGCAACTGGTCACGCAATGACATGCTCATGCTTGATGACTCTCTCAAGGGCACCGGTAAAAAACGCCGCTATTCTTCCACAAGCCAGGGCGAACACCTACCCGGCCGACTCTTCTAACTGCCTATCCGCAACTGGCTATGCCTGCCTGCCGCTCTTCGCGTTTGGCTTGGCCCCAGATGGCGTCCAGCTCTTCCAGGCTACACGCCTGAATATCGCGGCCCTGCTCGCGCAGCACCTGCTCGATAAAACGGAAACGCCGCTCAAACTTGGCATTGGCGGCGCGCAATGCGGTTTCCGGGTCGGCCTTCAAGTGCCGCGCCAGGTTGACGACCACGAACAGCAAATCGCCGATTTCCTCGGCCATCGCGTCAGTGTCGTTGGCGCTCATGGCTTCCAAGACTTCGTCGAGTTCTTCACGCACTTTATCGACGACGGGCAACGCTTCGGGCCAATCGAAGCCGACCTGCGCCGCGCGCTTTTGCAGCTTGGCGGCGCGCGACAGCGAGGGCAGCGTGGTCGGCACATCGTCGAGCAACGACAACTGTTCCGGCGCTGCGGCTTTCTCGGCGCGTTCTTCGGCTTTGATTTCTTCCCAGCGCTGCTTCACGGCGGCTTCGCTCAGCCGCGCCATGTCGGGGGCGCCATAGAGGTCGCCGTCCGGGAACACGTGGGGATGGCGACGCACCAGCTTGCGGGTGATGGCATCGACCACCGAAGCGAACTCGAAGCGCCCCTCTTCTTTCGCCAGTTGGCTGTAATACACCACCTGAAAAAGCAGATCGCCCAACTCCCCCGGCAAATGCTCGAAATCGGCACGTTCAATGGCGTCAGCCACTTCGTAAGCTTCTTCGATGGTGTGCGGCACGATGCTGGCGTAGTTCTGTTGCAAGTCCCAAGGGCAGCCGTACTGCGGGTCGCGCAGACGGGCCATGAGGTGCAGGAGGTCAGGAAGTTGGTACATGAAAAACGTCCCAGGTAGCTGAGCGTAGCGAGTGCCGTAGGTCAGGAGGTTCGGTGGCGGCGCACTTCAATAATGTTCGGCAACTGCGAGATGCGACCGAGCAACCGGCCCAACGCATCCAACCCCGGAATCTCGATGGTCAGTGACATGGCCGCGGTGTTGTCTTCCTTGTTGGACCGAGTGTTAACCGCCAGCACGTTGATCTTCTCGTTGAGCAACACCTGCGACACGTCACGCAGCAGACCCGAGCGGTCGTAGGCGCGAATGATGATGTCCACCGGATAGGTTTGTACCGGCACCGGACCCCAGCTCACTTGAATGATGCGCTCGGGCTCGCGGCCGCCCAGTTGCAGCACCGAGGCGCAGTCTTGGCGGTGAATGCTGACGCCACGGCCCAGCGTGATGTAGCCAACGATGGCATCACCGGGCAATGGCTGGCAGCAGCCGGCCATTTGCGTGAGCAGGTTGCCGACGCCCTGAATCTGAATGTCGCCGCGCTTGCCCGGTTTGAAGGCGGTGTGACGGCGCGGAATCAGCTCAAGCTGTTCGTTGCCACGTTCCGGCTCGACCAATTGCTGCGCCGCATTGACCACCTGAGCCAGGCGCAAGTCGCCCGCGCCCAGTGCGGCGAACAGGTCATCGGCGGTGCGCATGTTGGCTTTGTCTGCGACTTTGTCGAAGTCGACGCTAGGCAGCGCCAGACGCGCCAATTCACGCTCCAGCATTGAGCGACCAGCGGCCACGTTCTGGTCGCGGTCTTGCAGCTTGAACCAGTGAACAATCTTGGCCCGCGCCCGCGAGGTGGTGACGTAACCGAGGTTGCTGTTCAGCCAGTCGCGGCTCGGCACGCCATGCTTGCTGGTGATGATTTCCACCTGCTCGCCGGTTTGCAGGCTGTAGTTGAGCGGCACGATGCGACCATTGATCTTCGCGCCCCGGCAGTTGTGGCCGATCTCGGTGTGCACGCGGTAGGCAAAGTCCAGCGGCGTAGCGCCTTTGGGCAGGTCGATGGCATGACCGTCGGGGGTAAATACGTACACGCGGTCGGGCTCGATATCCACCCGCAGCTGTTCGGCCAGGCCACCGATATCGCCCAACTCCTCATGCCATTCCAGCACTTGGCGCAGCCAGGAAATTTTCTCTTCGTAGTGATTGGAGCCGGATTTGACGTCGGTGCCCTTGTAGCGCCAGTGCGCGCAAACGCCGAGTTCCGCTTCTTCGTGCATGGCGTGGGTGCGAATTTGCACTTCCAGCACCTTGCCCTCCGGACCGATTACCGCAGTGTGCAAGGAGCGGTAGCCGTTTTCCTTAGGATTGGCGATGTAATCGTCGAACTCCTTCGGAATATGCCGCCACAGGGTGTGGACGATGCCGAGCGCGGTGTAGCAATCGCGCATTTCCGGCACCAGCACACGCAGCGCTCGCACGTCGTAAATCTGGCTGAAGGCCAGCCCTTTGCGCTGCATTTTGCGCCAGATGGAATAGATGTGTTTGGCCCGGCCGCTGATGTCGGCCTGCACGCCCGTGGCCGCCAACTCGTCTTTGAGCTGGGCCATTACGTCAGTGATAAAGCGCTCGCGGTCCAGGCGCCGCTCATGCAGCAAGGTGGCGATCTGTTTGTACTGTTCGGGCTCGAGGTAGCGGAAAGACAGGTCTTCCAGCTCCCATTTGATATGACCGATACCCAGCCGGTGGGCGAGCGGCGCGTAGATATCGAACACCTCGCGAGCCACGCGCTGGCGCTTTTCGTCGTCACCATTTTTGATCGCACGAATGGCGCAGGTCCGTTCGGCCAGCTTGATCAGCGGCACGCGCACGTCATCGACCATGGCCACGAGCATTTTCCGCAGGTTGTCGACTTGCACTTGAGTGCCCAGCACCAGCGATTCACGCGGGTTGAGGCTGGCGCTGATGGCGGCCATGCGCAGCACGCCTTCGATCAGCTTGGCGACCACCGCACCGCAGCGCTGCTGCACGTTGGCCAGGGGAATTTGGCCCTCACGCACGCCGCGATACACAACGGCGGCCACGAGGGAGTCCTGGTCGAGTTTGAGGTCGGCGAGAATTTCGGCAATTTCCAGGCCCGTGCGAAAGCTGGAGGTGCCTTCGGTCCAAAGGTTCTGGGCCGCGTTGGCTTGCTGCTCGGCTTCGCGAGCGAACTCGCAGGCGGCTCGCAGGGCCTCTCGATCCAGCGCCGGGTCGACGCTCAGCACGTAATCGAGCCAGGCCTCTAGGTTGATGCTGCCATCCGTGTTGATCGGTTGCTGCGCTCTAACCTGTACCATCGTTTACCTTCCCTACGACGCGCAGTAAACGCGCCGAATACGCCGACCTCTGCGGGCCAGTCGGTTACGCGAACATCCTAGTCCGCCACAAATAACGCCATCGCCTCGACATGCGCCGTCTGCGGAAACATATCGAGGATTGCGGCACGTTTTAGCCGGTAACCCTGTTGCACCAATACCGCCGCGTCACGGGCCAGCGTGGCGGGGTTGCAAGACACATACAGCACACGCTTGGCACCCAATTTCGCCATGCCCTCAACGGCCTGCAATGCGCCGTCTCGCGGGGGGTCCAGCAGCACTGCAGAAAAACCTTGAGCGGCCCAGGGGGCGCCGGCAAGCGAGTTCGACAAGTCGGCCTGATAAAAGTGCGCGTTGCTCAGACCATTGGCCAAGGCATTGCTCGCCGCCCTCTCCACCATCACTTGCACGCCTTCCACCGCGACCACTTCCTGCGCCTGACGAGCCAGCGGCAAGCTGAAATTACCCAGGCCGCAAAACAAATCCAGCACCCGTTCGTGGGCTTGCGGTGCTAACCAGTCTAGCGCCTGGGCAATCATTGCCTCGTTAACCGGCGCGTTCACCTGCACAAAATCACCGGGGCGATAGGCTAGCTGCAAATCCCACTGCGCTAACCGGTACCCCAGTGCCAACGTGGTATCCAAAGGTTGCGGGTCGCCGGCACCGTGTAGCCAAAGCTGCGCGTCATGCTCGGCGCAGAACGCCTGCAGCGCGGCCACGTCGGCCTCTGGCAACGGCGCGGTATGACGCACCAAAACGGCGCTGGCCGTTCCGCTGAACAATTCGACGTGGCCCAGCGCCTGCGGCTTGGACAACCCGCGCAACACCTGCGGTAACACTTGCACGATGGTCTGCAAGGGCTGTACCAGCACCGGGCATTCGCTGATGGCGATGATGTCTTGGCTGGCGGCAGCGCGAAAACCTACGTCCAGGCGCTTGGCTTTGGCGTCCCAACGCACGGCGATACGCGCACGGCGGCGGTAGCCGAACTCCGGGCCAACCAGCGGCGGCGCCCACTCTTCGGGCTGCACGCCGGCGATGCGGCTCAATTGCTCGGTCAACTGTTGTTGCTTCAACAGCAACTGTTGCTCGTGGGGCATGTGTTGCAGGCTGCAGCCGCCGCATACCCTGGCATGCCGGCACGGCTCCGGGCGGCGTGACGGAGCAGCCACCAAAATACGTTCGGCGCGGGCATCAACGATTTGGCTGCGGGCGGCCAGCACCCGCGCTTCCACCTGCTCACCCGGCAAGGCGCCCGCGACGAACCAGGTGCGGTTCTCGAAAAAGCTGATGCCACGGCCGTCATTGGCCAGGCGCTCAATCTCCAGGCGCTGCTTTTTGCCGACCGGAATTTGCACGGCGCGTGTGCCGCCGCTGGGTTGAAAGCGCAGCCCCGTGGGTTTCTTAGCCATTAGCGTGGGTCATCGTAGACGCCAGTGGACAGGTAACGGTCGCCGCGGTCGCAGATGATCGCGACGATGGTGGCGTTCTCCACTTCTTGCGACAAACGCAACGCCGCCGCCACCGAACCGCCCGACGACACGCCGCAGAAAATGCCTTCTTCACGCGCCAGGCGGCGCATGGTGTCTTCGGCTTCGCGCTGGAGCATGTCGATGATGCGGTCGACGCGCTCGGCTTGGTAAATCTTCGGCAAATACTCTTGCGGCCAACGGCGAATGCCCGGAATGGCGGAGCCTTCCATGGGTTGCAGCCCGACAATTTGAATGGCCGGGTTTTGTTCTTTCAGATAGCGCGAGGTGCCCATGATGGTGCCGGTGGTGCCCATGGAGCTGACGAAATGGGTGATGGTGCCCTGGGTCTGCTGCCAAATTTCCGGGCCGGTGCCGGTGTAGTGCGCAATGGGGTTGTCGCCGTTGGCGAACTGATCCAGCACGATGCCTTTGCCTTCGGCTTGCATACGCTCGGCCAGGTCTCGGGCGCCTTCCATGCCGTCTTCCTTGCTGACAATGATCAGCTCGGCACCGTAAGCGGTCATGGCCGCTTTGCGCTCGGCGCTCATGTTGTCCGGCATGATCAGAATCATGCGGTAGCCCTTGATCGCCGCGACCATGGCCAGGGCGATGCCGGTGTTGCCGGAAGTGGCTTCGATCAGCGTATCGCCAGGCTTCACCGCGCCACTGAGTTCGGCGCGGGTAATCATCGACAAGGCCGGACGGTCTTTTACCGAACCGGCGGGGTTATTGCCTTCCAACTTCACCAATAACGTATTGCTGGTGTTGCCCGGCAGGCGCTGCAAGCGCACCAGTGGGGTGTTGCCGACGGTGTCGGCGATCGTTGGGTAGGTAACAGGGGTAGTCATGAAAGCGGTCCGATCCGTTCCAGCGGGGGCGACATGATAGCGAGAAATTGCCTGCGCAACCTCCTGATCGTCCGCGAAAGGTCGCTTGGGCCTGTGCGCCGTTCGGTAAGCAAACACCCCGTGCATCCGCGCAGGCGCCGCCGCAAGCGACGGGAGTTTGAGTAAAATTCAAACGTTACGAACAAAGCCCAGACGCTACACTGCGGGACGGGGCTTGGAGCCAGTATTTTCAGCGAGGGCGGTGTGTTCAAGGATCTCAGTATCAAGGGCCGCGTGCTGCTGCTCACTCTACTTCCCACCAGTTTGTTGGCATTGGTGTTGGGCGGCTATTTCACCTGGATGCAATTGTCTGACCTACAGGCGCAGTTGCTCCAACGTGGACAAATGACCATCGAGCAGTTGGCGCCGATTGCCGCGCCGGCCTTGGCGCGCAGCGATGCGGCCCTGCTGGAGCGCATCGCTAACGAGGTGCTTGAGCAACCTGACGTGCGCTCGGTGCACTTCCTCGGCGAAGACCATTCGCGCCTGGCCAACGCCGGCCCGAGCATGCTCAACCCGATGCCCGACGGCGATAACCGCGTGCTACAGCTGCGCAGCGGCAATGACGCCACGCGCTTTCTGCTGCCGGTATTCGGCCGCCATCGCAGCTTGTCGGGCGACCCGGTGGCGGACGATCCGGACCGCTTGCTCGGCTGGGTCGAGCTGGAGCTTTCCCACCACGGCACCTTGCTGCGCGGCTACCGCAGCTTGTTCGCCAGCCTGCTGTTAATCATCACCGGCCTGGGCGTCACGGCGTTGCTGGCGGTGCAGATGAGCCGCTCGATCAACGACCCGCTTCGACGCATCAAACAAGGCGTTGCGCTATTAAAAGAAGGCCGCCTGGAAACGCGCCTGCCGCCGCTGGGCAGTCACGAGATGGACGAGCTGGCCTCGGGCATCAATCGCATGGCCGAAACCCTGCAGAACGCCCAGGAAGAACTGCAACACAGCATCGATCAGGCCACCGAAGACGTGCGCCAGAACCTGGAAACCATCGAAATCCAGAACATCGAACTCGATTTCGCGCGCAAAGAGGCGCTGGAAGCCAGCCGCATCAAATCCGAGTTTTTGGCCAACATGAGCCACGAAATTCGCACCCCGCTCAACGGCATTCTCGGCTTCACCAACCTGCTGCAAAAAAGCGAGCTGACGCCGCGCCAGCAAGACTATCTGGGCACCATCGAGAAGTCCGCCGACAGCCTGTTAGGCATCATCAACGAGATTCTCGACTTCTCGAAAATCGAGGCCGGCAAGCTGGTACTGGAGAACATCCCCTTTAACCTGCGCGACGTCCTGCAAGACGCCCTCACCATTCTGGCCCCGACCGCCCATGCCAAGGGGCTGGAGCTGGTCAGTCTGGTCTATCGCGACACGCCAATCGCTCTGATCGGCGACCCGCAGCGCCTCAAGCAAGTGCTCACCAATTTGGTGAGCAACGCCATCAAGTTCACCCGCGACGGCACCATCGCCATCCGCGCCATGGTCGAGGAAGACAGCGGCGATCGGGCGCAGCTGCGCATCAGCGTGCAGGACACCGGCATCGGCTTATCGGATGAAGACCTGCGCGCACTGTTCCAGGCATTCAGTCAGGCCGACAACTCGCTGTCGCGCCAAGCCGGCGGTACGGGTTTGGGCCTGGTGATCTCCAAACGGCTGATCGAACAAATGGGCGGCGAGATTGGCGTGGCCAGCACGCCCGGGGAAGGTTCGGAATTTTGGGTCAGCCTGACCTTACCCAAGGCGCGAGAAGATGCCGAAGATCAACCGCAAGCGCCGCTGCTGGGTCGCACCGTGGCCGTGGTTGAACAGCACTCGCTGGCGCGCCAAGCGTTGCAGCATCAACTGGAAGATTGCGGCCTGGTGGTGGTTCACCATCAACACCTGGACAGTCTGCTCAGCGCCGTGAGCACGCAGCAGTACACCGAAAGCGCCATCACCCTGGCGGTGCTGGGCGTGACCACCCAAGACTTGCCGCCGGAGCAGTTGAGCCAGCGGGTATGGGATTTGGAGCGCATCGGTTGCAAGAGCCTGGTGCTCTGCCCCACCACCGAGCAGGCGCTGTATCACGAGTCGCTGCCCGACGCGCACAGCCAGCTGCAGGCCAAGCCGGCCTGCACGCGCAAAATGCAGCGCGCGCTGATCGAGCTGCTCGGCCCACGCCATCAACCCAGCGAGCCACCCGCGCCGGCCACCACCAGCCGGCCGCCGAAGCTGCTGTGCGTGGACGACAACCCGGCCAACCTCAAGCTGGTGTACACCTTGCTCAGCGACATGGGCGCCGACGTCACCGCAGTGGACAGCGGTTACGCGGCGGTTGAGGTGGTCAAGCACAAGACCTTCGACCTGATCTTCATGGACGTGCAAATGCCGGGCATGGACGGGCGCCAGGCCACCGAAGAAATCCGCCATTGGGAAGCCGAGCAGGAAGCCGTGCCCACGCCCATCATCGCCCTCACCGCTCATGCCCTGGCCAATGAAAAACGTGCGCTGCTGCAGGGCGGCATGGACGACTACCTGACCAAACCCATTAGTGAGCGGCAATTGGCGCAGGTGGTGCTGAAGTGGACAGGCCTGGGTTTGCGCAACCAAGGCAGCGAGCGCTCAACGGAAACGACGCCGCTCCACGCCGCGCCCCAGCACAAGGTGCTCGATGAAGAGGAAGGCTTGCGCCTGGCCGCTGGCAAAGCTGACTTGGCGGCGGACATGCTGGCGATGCTGCTGGCCTCGCTGGAGGGCGACCGGGAAACCATTCGCCAGGCCCGTGACAGTGACGATCGCGGCGCGCTGATCGAACGCGTGCATCGCCTGCATGGCGCCACGCGTTACTGCGGCGTGCCGCAATTACGCGCCGTCTGCCAACGCACGGAGACGCTGCTTAAACAAGCTGACCCGGCGTACCGCGAGGCACTCGATGAACTGGACGCGGCAATGCTCCGCCTGGCGCAAACGGCACATGCCGTCTAACTCACCTGCCCGCCGCAGCCCGGCAGCCGGCAAGGCCCGTGCTACCATGCCGCCCTTGTTTTTCTGACCGAATTGAACCCGCACCATGGCCGAACACGACTTTCGCTACAACCTGCTCAACCCTGAACACACCCTGATCGAATGCCGTGCCCTGGTGCCCGGCCGCTACCAGGTCACCGGCAACGGCGGCTCGGTAAAAAGCGGCGATGTGCTGCTGGTAACCCTCAAAGGCAGCCGCGACTTGAGCATGCGCCTGAACGTCGACAAGGTTCGCCACCTGATCAACCCCACCGGCCAGTGGGTCGCCGTTGCGCAGGGGCCGGTGTTCACCGAATTGTCTATCCTCAACTGGCACGTGAAATGCGACAGCTGCGACAAACAGCTGGACTTTGAATTTGCCGTGGATGCGGCGCTTGGCAAGAAGGCCCATGCGCCGGCTGCCGAAGCCAGAATCGCCGAACTGCACTGGCAAAACCGCGACGGACGCCACCTGTGCCCGGCGTGCCAAACCAAGGACCAGCCGCAATAAGGACCCGTCATGAAAGCACCCCTCGCCCTCGGCGCGCTCGCCCTCAGCCTGCTCGGCTGCGCCAGCAGCACCCCGCAACTGCAACAGGACAGCGCCTATCAAGTGGAATGGATCGGTGAGCGTCCGCTGATCGACAACAGCCACCTGACCCTAACCCTGGGCGCAGACGGCCGTGCCTTTGGCAGCGCCGGCTGCAACCATTGGTTCGCGGCATACAGCCTCAAGGGGCAACAGATCAGCTTCAGCCAGGCCGGCAGCACCCGAAAAATGTGCGCTCCGGCCCTGATGGAGCAGGAACAACGCTTCCTGGATGCATTGAGTGCTGTAGAGCACTGGGATATTTCCGCGATCGACCAACTGCAGCTGTGGCCGGCGCAGGGGAAGCCGATTCGGTTGTGGGCGGCGGAGTATTGAGGGTTGGGGGGTTGAGATGATTGTTTTACCGTCACCGTGACCACCCATCTTCAGAATGACAGAGAGTACTGAACACCCACCGTCATCCTCGCGAAGGCGGCGGTCCGACGATGCGGGATCCAGTATGTTTTAGGTAACGGTGCTCAACGGACGACTCTGGATCCCCGCGTTCGCGAGGATGACGGTGGGTTTTGTATAAGCGCCGTACGGCTTGAGCGCGAGGATGACCATCTGCTGGAACCTCCACCGTCATCCCAGCGAAGGCGGCGGTCCGACGATTCGGGATCCAGTATGTTTCAAGTAACGGTGCTCGCCGGGCGACTCTGGATTCCGAATCGTCGGACCGCCGCCAGTGCGGGAATGACGGTGGGTTTTGTAAGTCGCCGTAGGGCCCAAACGTTTGGAAACCACTTGTTTGCCCACCCACCGTCATCCTCGCGAATGCGGGGATCCAGTATCTTTCAAGTAACGGTGCTCGCCTGGCGACTCTGGATCCCGAATCGTCGGACCGCCGCCTGCGCGGGAATGACGGTGGGTTTTGTAAGTGCGCCGTAGCGCCTGAACGTTACAAACCACCTCTTTACCCACACCGTCATCCCCGCGAATGCGGCGGTCCGACGATTCGGGATCCAGTATGTTTCAGGTAACGCTGCTCCCCGGGCGACTCTAGATCTCGAATCCTTCAAGCAACGAGCAAATCAGCAGCCCCCCCACTCACCGCTCAAACAACTCCAACTGCTCACTCACCCGCCGCAAATCAATCAACCGCACCCCCACCCCAATCAACCGCACCGGCTTCCCCCCGCGCTCAAACGCGCTGCTGAGCAACTTCCGGTAACTGTCCAAATCCCGCCCGGCACCGGCCTGTTCCAACGTCGTCTGGGTAAAGTCATGGAATTTCAATTTCACCAGCGGTTTGTCCGGCCGGTAACTGTCGTCGAGGCGTTGCATGCGGCGGTCCAGCTCCTCCAGCAGCCCAGGCAAGCGTTCCAGGCAGGCTTCGAGATCGGGCAGGTCTTTGTCGTAAGTGGTCTCCACACTCATGGTTTGGCGGCGGTGGTCTACCTGCACCTGACGCTCATCGATGCCGCGCGCAAGGTTCCACAGGCGCTCGCCGAAGCTGCCGAATTCGCGCGCCAGCTCTACCTTGCTCCACTCGCGTAGCTGCGCGCAGGTTTCAATGCCAAGGCGCAGCATTTTGTCGGCCGTCACCTTGCCCACGCCGTGCAGTTTGCTCACCGGCAGCACCGCGACAAACCCCTCGACTTCGTCCGGGGTGATCACAAACAGGCCGTTAGGTTTGCGCCAATCGCTGGCGATTTTGGCCAGAAACTTGTTAGGCGCCACGCCGGCCGACACGGTGATGTGCACCTGCATGGAAACGCGGCGGCGAATGTCTTGTGCAATACGCGTGGCACTGCCGGCGAAGTGCGGACAATCGGAGACATCCAGATAGGCCTCGTCCAGGGACAGCGGTTCGATGATGTCGGTGTACTCGCGGAAGATCCCCTGAATCTCGCGGGACGCTTCCTTATATACGTCCATACGCGGCCGCACGATCAGCAGGTCGGGGCACAGTTTGAGCGCATGCCGCGAGGACATCGCGGAGCGAACGCCGTATGCGCGGGCTTCGTAGTTGCAGGTGGCGATCACCCCACGACGATCGGCCGAGCCGCCCACGGCAATCGGCCTATTGGCCAGACGCGGGTCGTCGCGCATCTCGATGGCTGCGTAAAAACAGTCACAATCCACGTGGATAATCTTGCGCACGAAAAGTCCGGTAAGCCCCGCCTGGCATGGGCTGGGAAGGCGCAGTGTAGCATCGCGGCTGCGCTAAGCATCTGAACAAACAACAGTTTTTCAAGATTAAAGGTTGACAGAGAAGACTTCGACTGTAGAATGTGCGGCGCGGGATGGAGCAGTCTGGTAGCTCGTCGGGCTCATAACCCGAAGGTCGTCGGTTCAAATCCGGCTCCCGCAACCAGACATATAAAGGGCCACTTATCACTAAGTGGCCCTTTTTTGTTGCCCGGCGTTTTTGTTGGCGCATAACTCTTTGATAAAAAAGAAATTAACGGTTGACACAAACGCCTCGAACTGTAGAATTGCCGGCGCGGGATGGAGCAGTCTGGTAGCTCGTCGGGCTCATAACCCGAAGGTCGTCGGTTCAAATCCGGCTCCCGCAACCAAACATTTAAAGGCCACTTGGAGACAAGTGGCCTTTTGTGTTTCTGGCGTTTGGTAAACCCTGCCATGTCCGCCTCACCATCTTCAGGCGGAAGCTTTTTCTTCTATATAGAAAGAGGGTTGCCGAGCGCCATGAAGCTTGCAGGTCTGCTCCCCTTTGAAACAAGCGCCGATGGAACGTGCAAACCGGTTGCTCCGCGCCGCTACGCAGCTGATCATTGCCGGGCTCGTTCGCCATAGGGAGTCATGCATGCTTTATCCAGGACCGCACCGCGCTTCGCGCCCCACCTGCGCTTCCCCATTCTGTCTCGCTTGCCTATCGGCTACTCATTGCACTGTTGAGGTGCCGCATGCGCGCTAACCCTCCCGATGCGCAACACCCGCCAGCGTCCGACGTTCATCCGTCACGCTTGCAGTGGATGGAGCGCCTGAGCAGATACCGCCAGCCCCTCGGCCTGGCCGTTACGCTGCTGTTATTTACCATTGCGCTGATTGCCTGCCGTCATTTGGTCAACGACCTGGATCCCGATTCCCTGCGCGAGTCGGTCATGCATGTTCCCACCAGCGCCTTGTTCGGCGCGCTGGCGGCCACCGCGGTGGGTTTTGTCATTCTGCTCGGCTACGAATGGTCCGCTAGCCGTTTCGCCAATGTGAACCTGCCGCTGCCTGCCCTGGCGTTTGGCGGTTTTAACGCCTTTGCCATTGGCAACGCGGTGGGCCTGTCGATGCTCTCCGGCGGTTCGGTGCGCTACCGCTTGTATGCGCGCAACGGCCTTGGCCCTGGCGAAGTCGCGCGCATGACGCTGTTCGCCAGCCTCTCGCTGGGCTGCGCCTTACCGGTGTTGGCGGCGTTGGCGACCCTCAGCGACCTGCCCGCCGCCGCCAGCGCCCTGCGCCTGCCCGCTAGTGTGTTGGCGGCGATTGCCGTAGCAATGTTGCTGGGCTGCGGCGCACTGCTGGTGGCGATCAAGCGCCGTCGCCTGCCTGAACAACCCTTCCCCCATAACGTGCTGATTCAGCTCGGGCGCCGCACCCTGCGCTTGCCGGGCTGGCGATTGGCGGCCTTGCAGCTGGTCATCACCGCACTGGACGTGGCCGCAGCCGCCACCGTGTTGTACCTGCTGTTGCCCGAGGCACCGCCCTTCGGCGCGTTCTTGCTTATTTACTTGTTGGCCCTGGCCGCCGGCGTACTCAGCCACGTTCCAGGCGGCGTCGGCGTGTTCGAGGCGGTGTTGCTGGCCGCCTTTGCCGACCAACTTGGCAGCGCGCCGCTGGCCGCCGCGCTGCTGCTGTATCGCTTGATTTATGTGGTGCTGCCGCTCTTGGTGGCGTGCCTGTTGTTGCTGTGCAACGAGGCCTACCGGCTGATCGTCAAGCATCAGGCCGTGCGCGTCGCCTCGGGCCTGGCCGCGCCGGTGTTGGCGTTGCTGGTGTTTATCTCCGGCATGGTGCTGCTATTTTCCGGCGCAACGCCGGCCATCGACTCACGCATCGAAGACCTCGGCTTTCTGATTCCCCACCGCCTGATCGACGCCTCGCACCTGGGCGCTAGCCTGATCGGCGTGCTCTGCCTGCTGCTCGCTCAAGGCTTGCGTCGACGCCTGTCGGCAGCCTGGGTGCTGACCATGGTGTTGTTGCTGGTTGGTGCCTTGCTGTCGCTGATGAAAGGCTTCGATTGGGAAGAAGCCAGCCTGCTGATTCTCACTGCCAGCCTGCTCGCCGTGTTCCGCCGGTCGTTCTACCGCCCGAGCCGCTTGTTGGAGTTGCCGTTTTCCTCGGTCTACCTGGTGGCCGCCCTGTGCGTGCTCGGCGCCTCGATCTGGCTGATGTTCTTCGCCTACCAGGACGTGCCGTACAACCATGAGCTGTGGTGGCAGTTCGCGCTCGACGCCGGCGCCCCGCGTGCGCTGCGCTCGGCATTGGGCAGCGCCTTGCTGCTGGTGATCGTGGTGCTGACCTGGCTGCTGCGTACCGAGCCACCGGAAATTCGCCTGCCTGACGAAGCCGAATTGGACAATGCGGCCCGCATACTTCGCGCCTCCGACCAACCCGATGGCGGCCTGGCCCTGACCGGCGATAAAGCGCTGCTGTTCCACAAAGACAACGACGCGTTCCTGATGTACGCCCGCCGTGGCCGCAGCATGATCGCTCTGTACGACCCCATCGGCCCGGCGCAACAGCGCGCTGAGTTGATCTGGCAATTCCGCGACCTATGCGATTTGCACCACGCGCGCCCCGTGTTCTACCAAGTGCGTGCCGAGAACCTGCCGTTCTACATGGACATCGGCCTGACCGCCCTGAAGCTCGGCGAAGAGGCGCGCGTCGATCTGCCAGCCTTTGATCTCGAAGCCAAAGGCAAAGAGATGAAAGACCTGCGCTACACCTGGAACCGTGGCGGGCGCGACGGCCTGTCACTGGAAATTTTCGAAGCCGGTGCCGCGCCGATGGACGAACTTCAAGCCATTTCGGCGGCCTGGGTCGAAGGCAAAAATGTGCGCGAGAAAGGCTTCTCTCTCGGCCGCTTTACCGAGTCGTACCTCAAGCATTTCCGCATTGCGGTGATTCGCTTCGAAGGCCGCGCGGTGGCGTTCGCCAACCTGCTGGAAACCCACAGCACGGAACTGGCCAGCCTGGACCTGATGCGTGCCCACCCCGAGGCGCCGAAGCTGACTATGGAATTTCTGATGCTCGGCCTGATCCTGCATTACAAGCAGGCCGGCTACAGCCGCTTCAGCCTGGGCATGGTGCCGCTGTCGGGCCTGCAACCACGGCGCGGCGCACCGCTGACGCAACGCTTGGGCGCCATGGTGTTCCGCCGTGGCGAGCAGTTGTATAACTTCCAGGGCCTGCGCCGCTTCAAAGACAAATTCCAGCCCGACTGGGAGCCGCGCTACATGGCCGTACCGGCCGGCCTCGACCCGCTGGTGGCATTGGCCGACACCGCTGCGCTGATTGCCGGCGGTTTAACAGGATTGGTGAAACGCTGATGACTCGACGCTACTGGCGACCGCTGTTGGTCGCACTGCTGATAACCGCAGTGGCCGTTGCCGCGCTGCTGTACAAAAGCGGCGGCGGCGCGCCGACCGTGGAACATCTGCAACTGAGCGATGGCAGCGCGTTGTCGCGGGCAGTGCCAGCCAAAGCGGCCAAGGCGCAAGTGGCGATCGGCGTGCCGGCCGACATGCAGTTGACCGACGCACAACTGCTGGCCTTGAGCCGCGACAGCCAGGCGCAAGTGGTGCAGTTCACCCTTGAGGGTAGCGACTGCGCGGTGCAACAAACGCGTCTGGAAGAAAGCCTGGCCCAACTGAACGGCCCCGCGACGCTGGTGGCCGGCATCGGCCCGGGCGCCACCCTGGCGTGGAACTGGCTGGCCGGGCAGACCAGCGATCAGGCCAAAGCGTTGTCGGTGGATTTCTCCATCGAAAAACCCGTCTGCCAACAACCGCTGAAAGCGCCCCACGGTCGCTGGGTAGCCGCGTGGAACGACAACCCGGACGACCCGAGCGCCGCCTTCGCCCGCGAGCAAAGCAACGGCGTCACCAGCATCAGCGACTACGACACCACACTGCCGCAAGTGCTCGACAAAGAGTTGCGCAACCTGCTGCAAGGTGAAAGCGATGCCATGCCGGTGGTGGAAGTGCCAGCCGTGGATAGCGACAAAGCCTCCGATACCGTCAGCCTGTTCTACTCGGGCGATGGCGGCTGGCGCGACCTGGACCGCGACGTGGCCGAAGAAATGGCCAAGCGCAATTACCCGGTCGTGGGCGTTGATGCCCTGCGCTACTACTGGCAGCACAAAAGCCCGGAACAAAGCGCCGCCGACCTGGCCAAGCTGATGAAGCTGTACCGGGATAAATGGGGTGCTAAGACTTTCGTGCTGATCGGCTATTCGTTCGGCGCCGACGTGCTGCCCGCCATCTACAACCGCCTGCCAGCCGCGCAGCAGCAACAAGTGCGGGCCATTCACCTGATCGCCCTGGCGCGCAGCGGCAGCTTTGAAATTGAAGTGCAAGGTTGGCTCGGAACGGCGGGCAAAGAAGCCGCCACTGGCCCGGAAGTGGCGAAGCTGCCAGCCGCGAAAGTGCTGTGCGTGTTTGGCAAAGACGAAGCGAATGAAAGTGGCTGCACCGAAAGCACCACCGTCGGTGAGCGACTGGAATTGCCCGGCGGCCACCATTTCGACGAGGACTACCCGGCCCTCGCCGCACGCCTGATCAAAGACATCGAAAAGCGCCCCGCGCCGTAATCTTCGGTTTTTTCGTTTTGCCGGCTTCACAGCCAGACGCCGGCAAAATGCTAAGGTCTCCTTTCAGCCCGCCGCAGAGCGGGCTTTTTGTCGAAAAGGAAAAACCTGATGAGCTGGAAGAACACCGAAGCGCGCTACGGCACTGCGAATATCACCCTGCACTGGCTGATGGTCATTCTGTTGGCGGCGGTCTACGCCTGCATCGAACTGCGCGGGATCTTTCCCAAAGACAGCGTGGAACGCGACCTGATGAAGCAGTTTCACTTCATGCTCGGCCTGAGCGTGTTCCTGCTGGTGTGGCTGCGCTTGCTGCTGCGCCTGATCAGCCCTACCCCGCTAATCGCGCCCGCGCCACCCACTTGGCAAATGCTGGCCGCCAAGCTCGTACACGCGGCGCTCTACCTGTTGATGATCGGGCTACCCTTCGCGGGCTGGCTGATCCTCAGCGCTGCCGGCAAACCGGTGCCGTTCTTCGGGCTTGAGCTGCCACCGCTGGTGGACAAGAACCCGGACCTGGCCAAGCAGATCAAGGAGTGGCACGAGTTAGGCGGTTCGGTGGGGTATTGGCTGATTGGCCTGCACGCCGTGGCTGGGCTGGCGCATCACTACGTGATTCGCGATAACACGCTGCGGCGCATGTTGCCGAGCCGACGCTGAAAACGACGTGGGCTTCCCCCATCAGCCCAACCTACAAAACCGTAGGTTGGGCTGACAAAGGAAGCCCAACGTCTTTTACACGAGGTTAAATCTCGACCTGCGTCCCCAGCTCGATCACTCGATTAAGCGGCAGGTTGAAGAAGCGCAAGTTGCCGTTGGCGTTCTTTAGCAGAAAGGCAAACAGCATTTCCCGCCACCGCGCCATGCCCACCAACTTGGTGGAAATAATGGTTTCGCGACTCAGGAAGTACGTGGTGCGCATCGGGCTGAAGTCCAGCCCTTCGAGGTGACACAGGCCCAGCGCGGCCGGCACATCGGTTTCGTCCATGAACCCAAAGTGCAGCACCACGCGGTAGAAGCCTTCGCCGAAGGCGTCCACCTCAAAACGGCGTTCGTTGGGTACGCGCGGCTCGTCTTCGTTCATCACCGTCAGCAGCACCACCGTTCCGTGCAGCACCTGGTTGTGCAGCAGGTTATGCAACAGCGCGTGCGGTACCGCGTCGGCGCGGGCGGTGAGGAACACGGCGGTGCCCTGCACGCGATGCGGCGGTTGCACGCGAATACTGCTGATAAACAGCGGCAGCGGAATGGCACTTTCGTCGAGGCGATCCACCAGCAACTGGCGACCGCGCTTCCAGGTGGTCATCAGAATAAACAATGCGCTACCGGCAACCACCGGGAAGGCGCCGCCTTGCAGGACCTTGGGCAGGTTGGCGGCGAAGAATAGGCTGTCGACCAGAAAGAACGCCAGCAGCATCGGCACCGACACCCACGGCGACCAGCGCCACAGCAGCAGCACCACCGCCGACACCAGCAACGTGTCGATCAACATGGTGCCCGTCACCGCCACGCCATACGCAGCAGCCAAGGCGCTGGACGATTCGAAGCCCAGCACCAGCAACACCACGCCCACCATCAGCGTCCAGTTCACCGCGCCGATGTAAATCTGGCCCTGCTCGTGGCTAGAGGTGTGCTGAATAAACATGCGCGGCACGTAGCCCAATTGAATGGCTTGACGCGTCAGCGAGAAGGCCCCGGAAATCACCGCCTGCGAGGCAATGATGGTGGCGAAGGTCGACAGCAGAATCATTGGCAGCAGCGCCCAGCTCGGCGCCAGCAAGTAGAACGGGTTGCGCGCCGCTTCCGGGTTTTGCAGCAGCAAGGCGCCCTGCCCGAAATAGTTCAGCGCCAAGCCCGGCAGCACCAACACAAACCAGGCGCGGGCAATGGGCTTGCGGCCGAAGTGGCCCATGTCGGCATACAGCGCCTCGGCGCCCGTCAGCGACAGCACCACCGCACCGAGAATGGTGATGCCAATGCCGGGGTGGGAAATGAAGAAGTTAACGGCCCAATACGGGTTCAGCGCATGCAGCACTTCGGGGCTTTGCATGATGCCGTAGATGCCCAGCACGCTCAGGGCGGTGAACCAGGTGAGCATCACCGGGCCGAACAGAATGCCGATGCGCGCGGTGCCGTGCTTTTGAATCAGAAACAACGCCACCAGCACCACCAGCGACAACGGCACCACCCAATGGTCGATGCCATCGAAAGCCAACTCCAGACCCTCTACCGCAGAGAGCACCGAGATGGCCGGCGTGATCATGCTGTCGCCGTAGAACAGCGCCGCGCCGAACAGGCCGAGCAACACCAGCACATTGCGCAGTTTCGGATAATCGTTGGCCGCACGACGGGCCAATGCGGTCAGGGCCATGACGCCGCCCTCGCCCTGGTTGTCGGCGCGCAGCATAAAGAGCACGTACTTGAGGGACACCACCCAGAACAGCGACCAGAAAATCAACGACAGAATGCCAAGCACGCCGTCGTGGTTGGCCTGCACGCCATAGTGCGGGCTGAACACTTCTTTAAGGGTGTACAGCGGGCTGGTACCGATATCGCCAAACACTACACCGACGGCGGCGACCATCAGGCTGACGGTCGAAGACTTACCGGGCGCGGACTGCGCTTTGGACATGCACTAAGCTCCTGAGTGAATCGTGTGCACCTGAAACTGGGCGGCTTTATACCTGAAACTCCGCGTCCAGAGCACCTGTTTACGCTGGCTGAGCCGGCAAACCCGAACAAACAAACGCAGCTTTTCTATAAATGAACGACCGTTGCCCCAAGCAATTCAAGCGCGTCTGCCCGCGCAGCGCCCGCCCAGAGCATAGCTGAGGCGTTACCTGCCGGATGGAGGCTGTTCAAGCGGGTGGCCTGCCGCTAGAATTGCGCACTTTTTGACCAGAGGCGCCCAAAAAAGCGCCCGTCCAAACGCCTGAGGTTAGTCATGTCCACCGTCGCCACGCCGAAAGTCGGCTTCGTATCCCTGGGTTGCCCCAAGGCACTCGTCGATTCCGAACGCATCCTCACCCAGTTGCGCATGGAAGGCTACGAAGTCGTGGCGACCTATCAGGACGCCGACGTGGTGGTGGTCAACACCTGCGGTTTCATCGACACCGCCAAAGCGGAATCGTTGGAAGTGATCGGCGAAGCCATCGCTGAAAACGGCAAGGTTATTGTCACTGGCTGCATGGGCGTGGAAGAAAGCGCCATCCGCAACGTGCACCCCAGCGTGCTGGCCGTCACCGGTCCGCAGCAATATGAACAAGTGGTCAACGCCGTGCACGACGCGGTGCCGCCCCGTAAGGACCACAACCCGCTTATCGACCTGGTGCCGCCGCAAGGCATCAAGCTCACCCCGCGCCACTACGCTTACCTGAAGATTTCCGAAGGCTGCAACCACAGCTGCAGCTTCTGCATTATTCCGTCGATGCGCGGCAAGCTGGTCAGCCGTCCGGTGGGCGAGGTGCTGAGCGAGGCTGAGCGTCTGGTCAAAGCCGGCGTCAAAGAGCTGTTGGTAATTTCGCAAGATACCAGCGCCTACGGCGTTGACGTGAAGTACAAAACCGACTTCTGGAACGGCCAGCCGGTGAAAACCCGCATGCTCGAGCTGTGCCAGGCACTCAGCACCCTTGGCGTGTGGGTGCGTTTGCATTACGTGTACCCGTACCCGAACGTCGACGACGTTATTCCGCTGATGGCGGCGGGCAAAATCCTGCCGTACCTGGACATCCCGTTCCAGCACGCCAGCCCGAAAATCCTCAAAGCCATGAAGCGCCCGGCGTTTGAAGACCGCACCCTGGCCCGCATCAAAAGCTGGCGCGAGCAGTGCCCGGAACTGATTATTCGCTCCACCTTTATCGTCGGCTTCCCCGGCGAAACCGAAGAAGACTTCCAGTACCTGCTCAACTGGCTGACCGAAGCCCAGCTCGACCGCGTCGGCTGCTTCCAGTACTCGCCTGTTGAAGGCGCGCCGGCCAACTTGCTGGATGCGGAAGTGGTGCCGGACGACGTCAAGCAATCGCGCTGGGACCGTTTCATGGAACACCAGCAAGCCATCAGCGCCGCCCGCCTGCAGCTGAAAATCGGCAAGGAAATCGAAATCCTGATCGACGAAGTGGACGAGCAAGGCGCCATCGGCCGCAGCTTCTTCGACGCCCCGGAAATTGACGGCCGCGTGTATGTCGACAGCGACCAGGACCTCAAGCCCGGCGACAAAGTGATGTGCCGCGTCACCGACGCCGACGAGTACGACCTCTGGGCCGAAACCCTGTAAACAAAAAGCCCCGCCGATGCGGGGCTTTTTCTTGGCCGCTCGCCACCTCGTTCCCGTAGGAGCGAGCGTGCTTGCGAAGCGGTCGCGCGGGCGAACATCGTTTACAGGGTTCGCCAGCAAGCTGGCTCCTACCACGCAAGCCCATGTTTCCCGCCGTTGCCATGGCATAGAGCAGGGCAGCGCATTGCAGGCCAGCGACTAAACTCGGTAACTCCACGTTCCGAAGAACAGGAGGCCCTGTCATGCAGAAAATCGGTCCTTGCCTATGGTTCGACACCCAGGCCGAAGAAGCGGCGAACTTCTATGTGTCGGTGTTTCGCAATTCGCGAATCATCGAAACCAACTACTTTCTCGAAGGCGCGCCCAAGCCGGCAGGTTCGGTAATGACCGTGCGTTTCAGCCTCGACGGGGAAGAATTCATTGCCTTGAACGGCGGCCCGGAGTTTCAGTTTTCACCCGCGGTATCGTTTGTTGCCAATTGCGCTGACCAGTTCGAAGTCGACCGCCTGTGGGCCGCGCTGCTCGACGGCGGTCAGGAAGTGCAGTGCGGCTGGCTCACGGACAAATACGGAGTTTCCTGGCAAGTGGTCCCCACGGCGATTTACGACATGCTCAACAGCCCCGACAAGGCGGCCGCGCAGCGAGCCTTCAGCGCCATGCTGGGCATGATCAAACTGGACGTCGCCACGCTGCGCAAAGCCTACGCTGGCAGCTAAGGTTAAGCAGGCCGCCCGAGCCAATCAGGCGGGCCTTACTCAGCCCAGGCGGGTACAATGCCCGCCCACTTCTTTACGGCCCTCGTCATGACAGACCCCATTCGCCTTTCCAAACGCCTGATCGAAGTGATCGGCTGCTCGCGCCGCGAGGCCGAACTGTATATCGAGGGCGGCTGGGTGACGGTGGATGGCGAAGTCGTCGACGAGCCGCAATTCAAGGTCGGCGAGCAAACCGTCGCCCTGCTGCCAGACGCCGTGCTCACCCCGCCCGAGCCGGTCACCATCCTGTTCAACCAATTGCCCGATCTGGATATCGACAGCGCGCACGCGCTGATCAGCCCCGCCACCTTGTCGGCCGAACACCGCTTCGGCACTCGTCCGCTCAAGGGCCACTTCCTGCGCCTGAACAGCAGCGCACCGTTGCAGAAAAACGCGTCGGGCCTGTTGGTGTTTACCCAGGATTGGAAGATTTTGCGCAAGCTCACCGACGACCTGGCCAAGATCGAGCAGGAGTACGTGGTGGAAGTCAGCGGCGAAATGATCGAGCACGGCTTGAGCCGCCTCAACCAGGGCCGCACCCACAAAGGCCAGGTGCTACCACCGGTTAAAGCCAGCTGGCAGAGCGAAACGCGCCTGCGCTTTGCGCTGAAGAATCCGGCGCCGGGCCTGGTTGCCGCGCTCTGCGCCAGCGTTGGCCTGACGCCGACCAGCATCAAGCGCATCCGCATCGGCGGCGTGTCGATGGGCAAGCTGCCTGCCGGGCAGTGGCGCTACCTGGCCAAAACCGAAAAATTCTAAGGCCGCCGCGCCGCCCTTTCCCTTTCAGGACCGCTTCCATGATTAATAACGACGTACTGCGCAGCGTGCGCTACATGCTCGACCTCAGCGACGCGAAAGTGGTGCAGGTCATCAAACTGTCCGGCCTGGACGTAGACCTCGACACACTGCGCGCCTACCTGAAAAAGGACGACGAAGAGGGTTACCTGGAGTGTGACGACGATGTGCTCGCGCATTTCCTCGACGGCCTGATCGTGCACCTACGCGGCAAAGACGACAGCCGCCCGGCGCAGCCCATCGAACTGCCGGTCACCAACAACATGGTGCTGAAGAAACTGCGTGTCGCCTTCGAGCTTAAAGAAGAAGACCTGCACGAGATTTTGCAGAGCGTGGATTTCCCCGTAAGCAAGCCGGAACTCAGCGCCCTGTTCCGCAAGTTCGGGCATAGCAACTACCGCACCTGTGGCGACCAGTTGCTGCGCAATTTCCTCAAAGGCTTGACCCAGCGCGTACGCGACAAATAACCCACTGTGGGAGCGGCTTCAGCCGCGATGCGTTAGCCATGAAACGCATCGCGGCTCAAGCCGCTCCCACACGAACAGCGTTCTGCATAACCTCGCATTCTCAGCGGCAATAGTTCCTGCGCAATCGCGCCCCGCGCATTAGGGTAGTTGCACAACAACCCTGACAAGAGCGCTCCCCATGCATTCCTACTTTTCCCTGCAAGGCCGCACCGCGTTGGTGACCGGCGGCACCCGTGGTATTGGCAAAATGATCGCCAAAGCGTTCGTTGAAGCCGGCGCCCGCGTGTATGTATGCGCCCGCGATGGCGAAGCCTGCGCCGCCACGGCCGCCGAATTGTCGGCCTTTGGCGAGTGCCATGGCATCGCCGCCAACCTCGCCCACGAGGAAGGTGTGGTTGCCTTGGCCGAGCAGCTGAGCGGGCAAATCGACAAGCTCGACATCTTGGTCAACAACGCCGGCACCACCTGGGGCGCGCCGCTGGAAACCTACCCGGTCAAAGGCTTCGAAAAGGTGATGCAGCTGAACGTAACCTCGGTGTTCCTCTGCATTCAAAAGCTTCTGCCGCTGCTGCGCAAAGCCGGCCACAGCGAGAGCCCGGCGCGGGTCATCAATATCGGCTCGGTGGCCGGCATCACCTCGTATGGCGAAGAAGCCTACGCCTACGGCCCGAGCAAGGCGGCGCTGCATCACTTGTCGCGCTCTCTGGCGCGGGACTTGGTGAGCCAGCACATCAACGTAAACGTCATCGCGCCGGGCCGTTTCCCGAGCAAGATGACCAGCCATATCGCCAACGATGAAGAAGCGCTGGCTGAAGACACCGCGATCATTCCGATGAAGCGTTGGGGGCGTGAGGAAGAGATGGGGGCGTTGGCGATTGCGTTGGCGAGTAAGGCTGGCGCGTATATGACCGGCGCAGTAGTTCCCATCGACGGCGGTTTTGCGATGTAGACCGTAACGCTCTTCCGGTCGTCGACCATACGGCGTTGAAACCTCGTTTTGAATGCTCACGTACTGCAGTACGCTGCGCTTCAAAACGAGGTTTCGCCTTGTCTGGTCTTAGCCCGAAAGAGCGTGATTCAAGAGCCGAACAGCAGTTAGCCAACTCAAGCGCTTTTTCTAAACGTCAGATGTGACAGGTATGATTAGCCCGGTTTTCCACCGGGCTTTTTTATGTCTTATTCGGTTTCCCCCATCGGCGTGGTGCGCTCCTGCTTCAAGGAGAAGTTCGCCATTCCCCGCCAACCGCAACTGGCCCCCGCCGCGCGTGGGGTGTTGGAGTTGATGCCGCCATTCGATAGCGGCGAGGCAGTCGAAGGCTTGGAGCAGGTCAGCCACGTGTGGCTGCTGTTCCTCTTTCACCAGGCGCTCGAAGACAAACCGCGCCTGAAAGTGCGCCCGCCGCGCCTGGGCGGCAACCAGTCCATGGGTGTATTCGCCACCCGCGCCACGCACCGGCCCAATGGCATCGGGCAGTCGGTGGTAAAGCTTGAAAAGGTTGAGGCCGGCAAGCTCTGGCTGTCCGGCATCGACCTGCTCGACGGCACGCCGGTGCTAGATATCAAACCCTACGTGCCTTACGCCGACGCGGTGACCGGCGCGTTCAACCACATGGCCGCTGGCGCGCCGACGCTGATAGATGTGGTGTGGAGCGATGCAGCGCTAGCTCAGGCGCTGGAGCACGGCCAGCGGTTGCAGCAACCGCTGCGTGAGCTGATCGAACAATGCCTGGCGCAAGACCCTCGGCCTGCGTATCAGCAGCCCGAGCCCAGCCGTATTTACGGCACGCAATTGTGGGACGTGCAGGTGCGCTGGCATTACCCGACGCCGGAGCAGATTTGTGTGGTTGAGGTGGTTGCAGCGTAACCGCCGTGCCGCTCTTCTGCGATTTCAGCATCACGCCTATCGAGATCGAGCGAGCTAGAGCAGTGCAAGGCAAAAATGTTTTTTAAAGCGCAGTTGGCTGTAGCCAATGAGCATTTAAAAAACATTTTTAACGCCGCAATGCCGACGCGCAGCCGATCGGTCAGTGATAAAAAAACCAGCCATGTAGGCGGGCTTTTTATTCTTCGCGATCACTTCTCTACGAATGCACGCTCAATCAAGTAGTCCCCCGGCTCACCCATGCGAGCCGAAATCTTCAGACCAAAGCCATCCAGCACTTCGCTGGTCTCGTCCAACATGCTTGGGCTACCGCAGATCATCGCGCGGTCGTCCTGCGGGTTGATCGGTGGCAGGCCGATGTCGGTGAACAGCTTGCCGCTGCGCATCAGGTCAGTGAGGCGGCCCATGTTCTCGAACGGCTCGCGGGTCACGGTGGGGTAGTAGATCAGCTTTTCTTTCAGCGCTTCACCGAAGAATTCGTTCTTCGGCAGATGCTCGGTGATGAACTCGCGGTAGGCGACTTCGTTCACGTAGCGCACGCCGTGAATCAGGATGACCTTCTCGAAACGCTCGTAGGTTTCGGGGTCTTGAATCACGCTCATGAATGGCGCCAGACCGGTGCCGGTGCTTAGCAGGTAGAGGTGTTTGCCCGGCAGCAAATCGTCCAGCACCAGGGTGCCGGTGGGTTTGCGGCTGACCATCAGCTCGTCGCCGACTTTCAGGTGTTGCAGTTGGGAAGTCAGCGGACCATCCGGAACCTTGATGCTGAAGAACTCCAGGTGCTCTTCATAGTTCGGGCTGGCAATCGAGTAAGCTCGCATCAGCGGGCGACCGTTTTCCTGTTGCAGGCCGATCATTACGAACTGGCCGTTTTCAAAACGCAGACCCGGGTTGCGGGTGGTTTTGAAGCTGAACAGGGTGTCGTTCCAGTGGTGGACGCTGAGCACACGCTCGACGTTCAAGTTGCTCATGCTTGCTTCCTCGATGAATCGCGCTCACCCGACCGACGGGTGCCAATGCGCGGCATTTTAAGGGCGACAACCATATCTGTTAAGTGGATTATTAAGATATAGGTTATCGGTTATATAGATATGCGATTCACACTCCGCCAACTTCAGGTTTTCGTCGCCGTCGCCCAACAGGAAAGCGTCTCGCGGGCGGCTGAATCGTTGGCGCTGTCACAGTCTGCGGCGAGCACTGCGGTTACCGAACTGGAGCGCCAATCGGCCTGCCAGTTGTTCGACCGCGCCGGCAAACGCCTGTCGCTCAACGCCTTGGGTCATCAGCTGTTGCCGCAGGCGGTTGCGCTGCTCGATCAAGCCAAAGAGATCGAGCGCATGCTCAACGGTCAGGGCGGTTTCAGCTCGTTATCCGTGGGCGCCACGCTGACGGTCGGTAACTATCTGGCCACGTTGCTGATCGGCAGCTTCATGCAGCAACACCCCGAATGCCGCGTGAAGTTGCATGTGCAAAACACGGCGCACGTTGTACAGCAGGTGGCGCATTACGAAATTGATTTGGGCTTGATCGAAGGCGACTGCCAGCACCCGGACATCGAAGTGCAGCCCTGGGTAGAAGACGAGTTGGTGGTGTTTTGCGCGCCGCAGCATCCGTTGGCCGCCAACGGCCGCGCTTCGCTATTGGAGCTTACGCAGGAAGCCTGGATTCTTCGCGAACAAGGCTCCGGCACGCGCCTGACCTTCGACCAAGCCATGCGCCATCACCCCACGGCGCTGAATATTCGATTGGAGCTGGAACACACCGAAGCGATCAAGCGCGCAGTGGAATCGGGGCTGGGGATTGGTTGTATTTCCCGCCTGGCCCTGCGCGATGCGTTTCGCCGCGGAAGTCTGGTGCCAGTGGAAACCCCGGAGCTGGACCTGACGCGGCAGTTCTACTTCATCTGGCACAAACAGAAGTACCAGACCAGCGCCATGCGTGAGTTTCTCGAACAGTGCCGCAAACTCACCGCCGGGGTGCGGCGCAGCGATGAGATTGTGTTGCCCTCGATTGCTTGAAAAGCATCGCGGCTGAAGCCGCTCCTACGAATCGCACAATTTGTGGGAGCGGCTTCAGCCGCGATGCTTTTTGCTTTCAACCCAGAAGAATTACCAACCAGACACTACCAATCAGGCTCAGCGCTACAAACTGCGCGGCGCTGCCCATATCTTTGGCGTTTTTTGACAGCGGATGCAGCTCCAGCGAAATACGGTCAATGGCCGCCTCCACTGCCGAGTTGAGCAATTCCACGATCAGCGCCACCAGGCACACGCCGATCATCAGGGCGCGTTCGCCGCGACTGACGTCAAACCAGAACGCCAGCGGAATCAACACCACATTGAGCAGCACCAACTGGCGAAACGCTGCTTCACCGGTGAAGGCGGCGCGCAGGCCGTCGAAGGAATAGCCGGTGGCGTTAAGAACACGTTTAAAGCCGGTCTGGCCTTTGAATGGCGACATGGGAAATACAACCAAAATTTGTGAGGCCGCAGGCTACGTCAAACGCGGTCAAAAATGCGTGAAAAACCAACGACCTGCTGACGCTTAGCTGGCGGGAATGGATTCCAGATGTTGCAACAGCAGCGCGGCTTGCGTGCGGGTGCGCACACCCAGTTTGCGGAAAATGGCGGTGACGTGGGCCTTGATGGTGGCCTCGGACACGTTCAGTTCATAGGCGATCTGCTTATTCAGCAAGCCATCGCACACCATGGTCAACACGCGAAACTGCTGCGGTGTCAGGCTGGCCAGACCGGCGCTTACTGCCTTCGCTTCGGCAGACAGACCCGCGCTTTCTTCCGATTGCGGCGGCCACCAAACGTCGCCGTCGAGCACCTCGCGCACCGCTTGCTGAATGGTTTCCAACGGGCTGGATTTGGGAATAAACCCGCTGGCGCCGAATTCACGGGCGCGGGCTACCACCGCTGCTTCTTCCTGTGCCGACACCATCACCACCGGCACCTGCGGATATTGCCCCCGCACCATCACCAAACCGGAAAACCCGTAGGCGCCGGGCATGTTGAGGTCGAGCAAGACCAGATCCCAATCCGACTTTTCCCCGAGTCGCGCTTCCAGCTCGGCGATGCTCGCCGCTTCAACCAGACGCACCTGCGGGCCGAGGCCCAACGTCAGGGCTTGGTGCAGGGCACTGCGAAATAGCGGGTGATCATCGGCAATCAGGATTTCGTAGTCGGCCATGGGCTGCTCTTGTTTTAAGGGGGCGCTTCTCGGTGTACGAAAGTACCGCCACGCGGGGTGTGCAGCGCAGCGGCGGCGCCCAGCATGCCGAGCCAGAATGGGGTGGTCAAGCCTTTAGGTTTGCGGCACAGTTCGAGGCTTTTCCTGCCGAGACCGACCATGCGAAACCAAGCCCTGCGCGCCGACCTGTTAATGCTGACCACCGCGCTTATCTGGGGCAGCGCCTTCGTGGCGCAGCGCATGGGCATGGATTCCATCGGCCCATATTTATACTCCGGCCTGCGCTTCGCCTTGGGCACGCTGGTGTTGTTGCCAGTGGTGTACGTACTCAGCCGTGGCAACAAACAACCGTTCAATCGCGGCTTATTTATAGGCGGCGGATTGATGGGCCTGGTTTTGGCCCTGGGCATTAACTTGCAGCAGGTGGGCCTGCTGTTCACCAGCGTAACCAACGCCGGCTTTATCACCGGGTTGTACGTCATCATCGTGCCGCTGGTGGGCCTTTTTCTCGGCCACAAAACCGGCATCGGCACGTGGCTCGGTTGCGTGTTGGCGGTGATCGGCATGTTTCTGCTTAGCGTCGGCGACGGCTTCCACGTGGCCTCCGGCGACTGGCTGCAACTGGCGGGCGCGTTTGTGTGGGGCACGCACGTTTTGCTCGTGGGCTATTTTGCTGGCCGCTTCGACCCGATCCGCTTGGCGGCCATTCAGTTCGCGGTCTGCGCCGTCATCAGCCTGGGCCTCGCCGTCACGCTGGAAGATATTCAAATGGCCGGCATCATCACTGCCGGGCCGTCGATCATTTATGGCGGGCTTATTTCGGTTGGCATCGCCTACACCCTGCAGGTAATCGCCCAGAAGCACGCCATTGCCTCGCACGCGGCGATCATCTTTTCGCTGGAAGCGGTGTTCGCCGCGGTGGCCGGGGCGGTGTTTCTCGATGAGTCGCTGCACCTGCGGGGGTATATCGGTTGCGCGCTGATGTTTGCCGGCATGCTGGTGGCGCAGTTGTGGCCACGCAAGGTGGCGGAGGAAGTGGTTGAGGGGAAGGTGGTTTAGGGCGTCGAATTTCGAAACCGCCGCCCCTCACCCCAGCCCTCTCCCCGGAGGGGCGAGGGGGTCGAACGCTGATGCCTGGACTTACGCTATCGGTCCCCTCTCCTTGGGGAGAGGGCTAGGGTGAGGGGAAATCTCGGCACCCACGCGGTGGCACGGCGCTTACAAATACTCCCCCATCCGCCGATGCACCTCATCCTCCAAATCCACCGGCCGCTGAAACTTCGCCCCCAGATAATGGGCGGTAAACACATCCAGATATGCATCCAGCGCCGCCCCGGCACGCGGCTCGCCCGCCAGCTCCAAACACAGCGCCGCCACTTCCGACGTACACAAATGGTCGTCACGCTTGGACCGACGCAGGCGATAACGCGACAGCTGTTCGGGCTGCAAACTGAGCACCGGAAACTTGTCCAGATAGGGACTCTTGCGAAACATCTTGCGGGCCTCGGTCCAGGTCGCGTCCAGCAAGATAAACAGAGGTCGCTTGCCCTCCTCCACCTTCACTTCAGTGACCACCCGCTCAGGCGCAACAAACTCACCGGGAAAGACTACGTACGGTTGCCATTGCGGGTCGTTGAGCAGCGCTGGAATTTCCGGCTCCACCGAGGTGCGAAACCAGCGGTAGGCGAACGTGTCGGTAACCAGGTCGGCGATCAGCCAGCCGGTGTTGGTCGGTTTCAACGGTTCGACGTCGTGCATCAGCAGAAACATGCCGGCATTGGTCGGCACCTTCGGCCGCAGCGCGCACAGGCAGTATTCCGGAATTACACGACAGCCCTCGCAACGCGGCGCTCGGGAACCACGCGCCGTAAACGGCTTGGTGCTGAGCTCCAGCCGCTCCAGGCGTAAACGCGAGACGGCGTGGCTCATTGCGGGCGGTCCGCGCGGGAAGAAAAGGAGATCATCGACTGCATCCGACCAGCAAAAAAGAAGCCGGCGAGTCTAGCAGAGGCGCTGGGCAAAACCGCAGCGGGCCTGAGGCGGGTCGACAGACGACCCGCCGGGCGCAAGGGGTTAGAACGACTGGTTGAAGGCCAACCCTACGAAGTGGATGCGGGTTTCATACTCACCCTTGAAGTTGCCACCGTTGCCGGTGCAACGCACGCCACTGTCGACGTAAAGACTGCCACCGCCGGGCGCCCAACCCGCTGGCGAGCAGCCATCTTTGTAATCCATCTTGCCGCTGGCGAATTGCACGTAGCTGTAGGCGAGATCGACCGACGTGTCCTCGTCGAACTTGTAGTTGGCGCCGAAGGACAACCAGTAACGGTCGGCATCCGGGAACGCCGGGTGACGTTTATCGCTGCCGCTGACGGGGGATTTGTCGTAGGCGACGCCGGTGCGCAGCATCAGGTCTTTGTCCCATTGGTAGTTCATACCGAGGGAGATTTTGTAGGTGTCGTTCCAGTCTTGGTCGACCGTGGCGTCGCCTTCATTAACGCCGTTGAAGTAGGGGTAACCATTAACTTCTTTGAGCTGAATGCCGATCTGGTCCAGGCGCGAGTGGCGCGTCCAAGTCACGTCGCCCATCAGTGCCACTTTGTCGTTCAACTGGTGGAAGGCGTTGATCGAGAACGACTCGGGCGTATCGATGCTGGTTTTTGCGTCCGAGTTCGGGTGCAGGTTGCTGGCAGCGAAATTGCCTGGGTTGATCCAATTGCTCGGGTCGAGCACTTGGCCCAGTTCGTCGCGGGGCGGCAGGCCGACCAGGCCAAGAAACGTACCGCCATCAGGCGTCAGATCGGTAGATGGATTCGGTACAGCGCCTTCGACGTCAGCAAAGCTCCATTTCGATTTACCTTCCAAGGTGTGGCTGATTTTCGAACGGTACGACACGCCGAAGCGCGTCGAGTCGGTAGGTTCCCACATGTAACCGATGTTCCAACCAAAGCCCCAGTCGTCCCCTTTTACGCGGAAATACCCGTCGCCGCTCACGTTCTCGGCGAAGTTCTGCGCCACGCAATCGACAAACGCGTCATCCTGCTGGCCGTTACAGCTGGTGATTTCGTCCGGTACCGTGAGACCGGGATACAGCAAGGGAATACCAATCTGCCCAATCGGGTTGGCGGCCAGTTCTGTCAGCTCCTGGTTGGCTTTGACGAACTGTCCGGCTAACTGCCGCGACGCGCCCTGAACATCTGCCGCCCCGCGCTGAATCGACTTGATGTACTGCGCCGACAGCCCAAAACCAATGCTGTGGTGCTCATTGAAGCGGTAGGCAATGCTCGGGTTGATGTTCACCGTTTCCAGGTTCGCCGACTGAATGCCGTAGCGGCCGCTCCAGTTCTCCTTGTAATCAAGCTTGGCGCCGTAGGGCACGAAGATGCCGAGGCCGACGGTGACGTTGTCATTGATCTGGCTGGAAAAATAGAAGTCCGGTGCGGCAGCGGCGTCTGGCAGGTAGGAGCCGGCGCCCGTGCCGCCGGTGGAGTTACCGAAAACGTCGGTGCTGCCGTTGTCTTTGAAGCTGCCCTTGGGAATGACGATGGTGATGCCATTGGTGACCTGTGTGCCGGGTAAGCGCGCAAGGCCTGCGGGGTTGTAGAAAATGGTCGAAGGGTCGACCGCTTCCGCGCCGTTGGCGTGGGCTGTGCCCTGGGCTGCCACCGACTGCGAACCGAAGTGGTAACCGGACGCCAGGGCTCCGGAGGTCCAAACCAACATCAAGCTCCCGCTGTAAAGCGCGGTCTGCCAGCAAGATGGGCGAGTTCTTATCATTATTCTCGACTCCTACACGCACGATATAAGCCGCTATACGTCTCCGGTTTAGGCCAACCGGAACTTCTGTAGCGCAGCGATAAAACCGACTTTCGAATGAAGCGGTATGCGACCTGTGACCGGCCGCCTTTGCTGACGATCCCCAATCCTTCGTACTGCCTACGGTCCTATCTGGCCTGGGCCGAGGTAACACCCGAGCCGCTGTGAACGTGGCCGGATTGCACCTGGCAAAACGTCGGTTTCCCCTAAGGCCCGCCGCTAGGGGCTTCAGGCCCCATGCGCCGGTGTAATAAAACCGTTACCGTTTCACACCAAGCCGTACAGATTTGTATGACCAAATAATTCAAAAAGATTCGGATATTTTCGCGAGCCCAAGGAACTTGGCCGTTTGCCGACGATATCGGCGCGCTGAGCGGCGTTGGTCGCAAATAAAGGAAGAACGCTTGTTGGGAATGCGCAGGTGGCGCGCTCGCGCTTGATCTGCCGCAGGCGGTTGGTCAGGATGCAACCCGGGCTGAGCGCTGGCCCACGTAATAGTTGCGGGCTAACGAACCTAGCCTTGAGGCCAGGGTCCAACCCGCTTTATGGATATGGAGACTTACATGCTGCGCTTCACGGCCCTGGCCTTTTGCTTCGCCCTTCCCGCTGCGCACGCGGCCTCGCTTCAGGATTTCGAGCTGAACAAGCTGCTCAATCAGGTGGCCACCCAAAGCAGCGAAGGCACACCGCGGGCTATCAATGAGGACATTCTCGATCAGGGCTACACCGTTGACGGCAACGTGCTGATCAACCACCTGAGCGTTCAGCCTGCGCACGCCGCACAAATGCGCGGCAATCCGGACGCCGTGCGCAAGCAACTGGGCGCCAGCGTCTGCCAGAACAACGGCTTCCGCCAATTGCTGGCCCGTGGCGCCGTGCTGCGTTACCAGTTCAGCGAATACAAAACCAACAACTACATCGCCGCCGAAAACTTCAGCAAAGCTGACTGCTCGATCAAATAAGCTTTACTTCAGGTTGGGTCGAGCCGCGACCGGCTTCACCCAACCTGCCGCTTCCGATCCAAGGTTCACCCTCAAGGAGCTGTTCCATGCCTTCCGAACCGGACGATTACCTCAACCGTCATGTGCAAACCCCGAGTGTTGACCTGGCCGCCAAAGTCGACGAATTGCTCGCCCTCGCCACGCCTGATTCCAGCCTCAACCTGTCGCTGTACCGCGACATGCTCTCCACAGTGATTCGCATGGCCCAGGCCGATCGCAACCGCTGGGACGCCAAGATCATGCTGCAAACCCTGCGCGAGATGGAGCATGCCTTCAGCGTGCTGGAGCAGTTCAAGCGTCGTCGCAAAGTGACTGTGTTCGGTTCGGCGCGCACGCCGGCAAACCACCCCGTGTACCAACTCGCCAAAGAACTTGGCGCCGCGTTGGCGCGCAACGAGCTGATGGCGATTACCGGTGCCGGCGGCGGCATCATGGCTGCCGCCCATGAAGGAGCAGGACTCGAACACAGCTTGGGTCTCAACATCAGCTTGCCCTTCGAACAAAGCGCCAACGCCACCATGCAAGGCAGCAGCAACCTGCTGTCATTCAAGTTCTTCTTTCTGCGCAAATTGTTCTTCGTTAAAGAAGCCGACGCGCTGGTGCTCTGTCCCGGCGGCTTTGGCACCTTGGACGAAGCGCTGGAAGTGCTGACGCTCATCCAAACCGGCAAAAGCCCCTTGGTTCCAGTGGTACTGCTGGACGAGCCCGACGGAAGCTTCTGGAAAGACGCCTTGGCGTTTATCCAACGGCAACTCGAAGGCAACGGCTACATTCTGCCCAGCGACATGAAACTGCTGACCCTGGCCCACAGTGCTGACGATGCGGTCGAGCAGATCACGCGGTTCTACAGCAACTTTCATTCGAGCCGCTGGTTGAAGGATCGTTTTGTGGTGCGGCTAAACCATGGGCTTTCGGCTGAGGCAGTCGAACAATTGCCCGAGCTGTTTGCAGACCTGTGCAAAAGCGGCGGCTTTGTGCAGCAGGAAGGCGCCTTCGAGAACGAAGGGGATGAGCCGGAACTGGCGGAGTTACATCGCGTGGCGTTTGCCTTTCGCGGGCGGGAATATGGGCGGCTGCGGGAGTTGTATGACTTTTTCAATACGCCGGAGAATTGGGCGTAGACCCTGGTTGGCTCGCAGGAGCGCGGGGCGCCTATCAAGAGCATCGCGGCTGAAGCCGCTCCTACAGGGCTGCGCCGCTTGTTAGGTGTTGGATAGGCAGGAAGGGAACTTCAATCGTAAAGCTCACCGCGCAGCAGGCGGCTGATCATGTCCATGGAATAACCACGGTAGGCCAGAAAGCGCCCTTGCTTGGCGCGTTCCTTGGCGTCGTTCGGTTGCTCGCCGAATTTGCGCTGCCAGACTTCGTTCATCTGTTCACGCCAATCAATCCCGCATTCACGCAACGCCTGTTCGATATCGGCGCGCGCCAGTCCACGCTGCCCCAGTTCCTCGCGAATGCGCATAGGCCCGTAGCCAGAGCGGGCACGGTAGGAAACGAAGCTTTCAAGGTAGCGGGATTCGGACAGCAGACCTTCTTGGGTCAAGCGGTCGAGTTCCGGTTCGATGAGTTCAGGCGGGGCGCCGCGTTGGCGCAATTTGCGGGTTAGCTCGACACGGCCATGCTCGCGGCGTGCGAGCAAGTCCATGGCTGTCCGTCGTACTGCGGCAGGGCTGTCGAGTACGACGGACATATCAGACTCAGGCGTCTGCCAGATCGTCTTCGGTGTTGTTTACAGCGGCGGCGGCCGCTGCGGCTGCATCTTTACCGGCCATAAGCAGTTGATCGCGGATCTGCTTCTCGATGGTTTTGGCGATTTCCGGGTTATCTTCCAGGTACTTGGCCGAGTTGGCTTTACCCTGACCGATCTTACTACCCAGATAGCTGTACCAGGCGCCGGATTTTTCCAGCAGACCGAGTTGCACGCCCAGGTCGATGATCTCGCCGTTACGGTAGATGCCTTTGCCGTACAGAATCTGGAACTCAGCCTGACGGAACGGCGGGGCTACCTTGTTTTTCACCACTTTCACGCGGGTTTCGCTGCCGACCACTTCGTCGCCTTCTTTCACCGCGCCGGTACGACGGATGTCCAGACGCACCGAGGCGTAGAACTTCAACGCGTTACCACCGGTGGTGGTTTCGGGGCTACCGAACATCACACCGATTTTCATACGGATCTGGTTGATGAAGATAACCAGGCAGTTGGCGTTTTTGATGTTGCCGGTAATTTTACGCAGCGCTTGCGACATCAGACGGGCTTGCAGGCCGACGTGCATGTCGCCCATTTCGCCTTCGATTTCCGCTTTCGGCACCAGGGCGGCAACGGAGTCGACGATGATTACGTCGATGGCATTGGAGCGCACCAGCATGTCGGTGATTTCCAGCGCTTGTTCGCCGGTATCAGGCTGGGAAACCAGCAGGTCGTCAACGTTGACGCCGAGTTTGCCGGCGTAGTCCGGGTCGAGTGCGTGTTCCGCATCGACGAAGGCGCAGGTGGCGCCCATGCGCTGTGCTTCAGCGATGACGGACAAGGTGAGTGTGGTTTTACCCGACGATTCCGGACCGTAGATTTCTACGATACGACCGCGTGGCAGGCCGCCAATGCCAAGGGCGATGTCCAGGCCCAGGGAGCCGGTGGAAATCGACGGAATGGCCTGACGTTCATGGTCGCCCATGCGCATGACTGCGCCTTTACCGAATTGTTTTTCGATTTGACCCAGGGCTGCAGCCAAGGCGCGCTTCTTATTCTCGTCCATTGAATCCTCACGTGATCAAGAGGGCCTAGCGGCCGCTAACAACTGTATAAGTAGCCAGTAT